>Ga0208694_1000025_pt1 | contig 196017 bp, 146 predicted proteins | sample AD_UKC078_MetaG_FD_184442 | JGI IMG/M metagenome (GOLD analysis project Ga0208694, IMG submission 184442) | Active sludge microbial communities of municipal wastewater-treating anaerobic digesters from USA - AD_UKC078_MetaG (SPAdes) (version 2) | ecosystem: Engineered > Bioreactor > Anaerobic...
GAACCATAAGCGGCATTTATTCCGCCATTAACATCTAGCAATTGTGTGGGATTTGTCGTTCCAATTCCCACATTAGTCCCATTGTTAAATATATTAGAATTCGCTACCCAAGCGCCACCATCATGTCTAATTGTTTGGCCGGATGTGCCGATCGGCATAGCTTCAGGAATAACCGCAGAAGTAGATGTAGAATATAAAGTACCAGTATTATCAGCCATGACCAATAAATTTCCACCACCACCTAGAGCAGAGATTTGCGTTGCCCCGCCTAAAACTGTATTACCGTTGACGGTTAATCTGGCACTAGGATTAGTAGTACCAATACCAAGATTACCAAGATTATTAATTCTCATTCTCTCTGGCATGGAATTTGCTCCTGATGAATCAGTGTAAAATGCTAAAAATCCACTAGCTATATTACCAGCGACCGCTGTTCCACCCTTAATAGCTGCTCTGGTTGTTCGAAAATACGATGAACCATTATAATAATTATCTTCAAATAAAATAGCTGCTCCTTTGCCAACAGTGTCACTTTCCCAACTATTATAAAGACGTAACATTCCATCAGTATCAGTCAAATCACCACTAACATGATTTTTGTTATCCACTATTTCTAATCTAGCGCCTGGCGCAGTGGTACCAATTCCAATATTAGCTCCATTATTGAATAAATTACTGGTTGCCACCCAAGCGCCACCATCATGTCTAATTGTTTGACCGGATGTGCCAATTGGCATAGCTTCAGGAATCACCGCAGAAGAAGATGTAGAATATAAATTACCAGCATCATCAGTCATGACTAATAAATTTCCGCCACCACCTAGAGAAGAAATTTGTGTTGCTCCACCTAAAACAGTTGCGCCATTAACAGTTAATCTGGCACTAGGATCGGATGTGCCGATGCCAAGATTGCCAGCAGCACTAATTCTGATTCTTTCCGCTAAGGCTCCAGAATTGCCAGTTCTAAAAACAATATTAGAAATATTCCAAGCACTACCACGAATAGCTCCAATTTCCGCATAATTAGTAGCTGTGCTGAGGTTAGATGTCATTTTGAACCCTAAAGTTGCTTCCGTACCAGCAGTGTCGCTTGCATTTCTAATAGTAAATAAATTATTAGTTCCTGCTACCTCTAATTTATAACCAGGAGCTGTCGTCCCAATTCCCACATTCGTTCCATCGTTAAATAAATTTGTATTTGAAATCCAGTTTGTTCCATCGTGTCTTATAGTTGCTCCTGAAGTGCCGGTTGGCAATACTGATGAACCCGCAGGAGCAGAAAAAAGCGTACCTGTATTATCAGCCATCACTATTGTATTCCCTGAACCGCCGAGGGGAGTAATTTGGGTGGCATTGCCTAGAACCGTTGTACCGTTGACAGTTAGTTTGGCACTGGGATTAGTGATGCCGATACCGACATTCCCACTACTCTTGATAATCATGTGGTCGGTATTCGTTCCAGCACTACGCGTACCAAAAACTAGAGCGCCAGAATTATCTGCACCGTCTCTCTGCGCCCCTACCCGCGCCAAAAAATTATTAACATTGGCACTGTCTTCCACAGCAAAGGTCAGATCAACTCCGTATCCATCAACCATGTCAGCAGTGGTCTTTCCTTTAAACTGGGCACCGCTTTGAATAATGTTTGTCTGCGTACCAGTGCGAACCATATTCAACGGCGGATATGTACCAGAAGAGACATTAAATTGTCCATTTACATCTAGGGTAGCTGCTGGATTTGTCTTTCCAATTCCCACATTACCATCCGCATTGATAGTTAATCTTTCTAAACTATTAGTGAACAAACTTAAAATATTAGTTGAAGTACCTTGCAAACCAACACCTGCTCCACCAAGTGTTAGAGAATAAGAAGGATTAGTGACACCAAGACCAATACGTCCGGGAATATGAATATAATCATTGATTAAACCAATATCAATTGTCTTAGCATTAGCAACGCTCAAAGAAAAACCAAATAAAAAAACACCTGCTAACACAAAAATGACCAGCTTGTGCTTGCCTAGCTTGTTCTTAAAATCAAATAAATTTAGCATAAACTATGCTAGTTGCAAACCCGTTTCGGGTTTTATCTAATTCAAATAAATTATACCACATTTCGATATTACCTGCAACAAAAAATCGCTAATTATAAATAAACTAGATACTGTAAATCGTTAATATGATTGAACCAAGGAGAATAGTCATTTTTATTACTATTTTTAAACTCCGCTTTCCAATAAAATTCTTTTTTTTCACCACTAAATTTAACCGTTGTCCCCGAATTTACTGGTAAAAAATTATCTAAAGAATCACCTAAATAAATTTTAAAATTATTATTAAAAAAATGATTGATATTTTCATCGCCATCAGTATCGTCAATTGATACTTCCAAAGATTTAATCTCAGCTTTAACAATAGTTAACTTTTTTTTATTTAAATTTATGGAAACAGCTTGGCGAGCTTTGGAATTATCAAATCCTTCATCAAAAAAAGTCCATAAACTGGAATTTCCTTCAATGCTTTTTAAAATAAATTCCAACTCTCCTTTATTTGCTCCCGGACGAATGAAAATTGGCTCACTGCCACTATTTTCTAAATACCGATTTAATTGAAAACTCAAATCTAATGATCCTTTTATATAATTGGTGCCATTTTGCCAGAGTTTAACTAAATGTGGCTGTTCTTTTTCTAAACTTAAAATATACCAAACCGATTCTGTTCCCTCCCCTTGTTTGATGATATAAGGATAAAAACCATCATCAGCCACTCGCAAACCAAAAAAATCAGAAATATCTATCAGTTCGTTGTTGAAAAAATGGAAAGCGTGTATTTCGTAACCAATGTAAAAAATTAGAAAATTATTTTCTTCCCCGCCAATCGCAATATAACCATCGCCCCGACCATATTTAGTGAGTATTTGTGCTTCAGTTTTGTCACTTATCAAAGCTTCATATTTACCATTAACTAAAAAATAAACAAAACCTCGTTCTTCTTTCCCCTCAGCCACAACAAAACTGGCAATTTGTGTTGTGCCTAAATTATCTTGCTTTCCTCCTAAATTATCTTGCTTTCCTCCTAAATTATAAAGACTGGCGGAAATAATATTTTTATTCCTCACTGATGCCGGCCAAGGTTTAGGTAATTTTTGTAAATCCGCTCGATAATCAATCTCTTCTTTTTCAAGTAAAAAATTTCCTTGTTTAGTATCTTGTCTTGTGCCTTGTCTTGTTTTTCCTCTGGTGTTTAAAGTCAAGCCACAATCGGAATTTAAACAATCTTCTTTTTTTTGCCAAGAATAAAGCGGAGGAAAAACTAAAGAGGTGGTAACATCATCCAAATACATATCAGTACGATCTAAATCTAAATAAACTGCAGAAGAAAAATTATCACCAAAACTTTTCCAAACTGATGACGGAGCCGGCTTATTTAATTCACTAATAGTTTTAATATCTGTGTCCGTTGTTTTATTGTTTATAGCTTCATCTTCCAAATAGGCCACCTTAATTCTATTCGGCTTTAAACTATCCAAAAAAACTACTAATACTACAAAAAAAATGAGTAAAATTAGCCATAAAAGCGCATATCTTTCTTTTAAGACAAAAAGGTAATTTTTTTTATTTTTTTTAGCTGGCGTGGCCATTTTACTTGATTAAAAACTTCTTAAAAGCGCCCAAAAAAATTTGGGCGCCTTTAATAATCTAAAATAACGAAGATTGTTTTTTAATTAAATCTTATCTCACAATCATTTTGCCTTCTTCGCCTTGATCGCGATGACCAGGTGAAGAGCAATAGAAAGTATAGGTTCCAGCGGTAGTTGGCGCATTAAAGGTGATTGCCTTTGTTTGACCAGGACCAACTAAAACACCAATCGCTCCTAAAGATGGGTCATCAAAAGAAATCATGTGTGAGAATTCATCAACACCGGTTAAGGAAAAAGTGGTTGGAGCACCGACCGTGGTTGTGAAAGAATTTGGGCTAAATCCACCAGCACCAACATTTAATTTCACAATGTTGTCTGGTAATTCTTCTTTATTTAGAAAACCAGTTTGCTTTGGTGAATTTTCACCCATCACCATGCCGGCATTTTCAGCGACTGTGCCGTCTTCCGTTACCACAACGTTATCGGCAGTAATCGGATTGGTACCGGGAACAACTACTTTAGCAGTTCCGACATTTGGCACTTTAACCTCAAGCAAATCATCATCATCAAAAGAAACTGAAGCCTCAGGAATAGGCTCACCATCTTCATCAACTAAAGCCGGTGCATCAGATTGAGTACCAGTTTGTCGACCGCCAATTGTCTCATCCCCTTTTTTTTGCATCGCAATGATAATTATAACCACTACGATTAGCAAAACCACACCAACAATAATTAGGGGTAAATTTTTGTTGGTTTTGCGGTTAGGATCTTTTTCTTTGTTTTCCATAAATTTAAAAATTTTAACTTAGATATATATTAACATTATAACATTTTTTAAATTTTAGGTAAATAATTTAATGCTAATAAAAATCGTATTTTTATTAATTAATCAATTACAAATCCAGCCGTCTGATTTTGGTCAATCGCTCTAGTCGGCCAGTTGCGCCAATCATGACGACGACCAATTAAGCGATAGGAAATAGTGGTTGGTTCAGAGGCACGGAAAATTAATTTTTCTCCTTCAATTAGATAATAAACCTGAGCAAAATTACCATAATTAGTTACTAAAGCATCAACATTTTCCGCGGAAAAATCAACGGTTTTATACCAAACCCAAAGATCGCTGCCCTCTTTTTGTTTAGCAAAATCAAGTATAAATTCATATTCGCCCTTGAAATTCAGTTTATTGATTTGCGCTTTGCCAACATATTCTTCTTTTACTCCACCCACAATAGCCGCCGCAAATGAAGAATAATTAACACCTTTAATTCTATAAAGAGGATCAATTGTATTCACGGTTAATTTATTAATATTAGAAATATCATTGCCGCCCAAATTAATATCACCCGCCATTGTGCCACCAGATAATGATAAATAATCACCAGCTAAAATAGCAGTAGTAGTGGCATATAAAGTGCCGGTATTATCAGCCATCACCATCACGTTTCCTGCCCCGCCGAGAGGTGTAATTTGTGTGGCACCGCCTAAAATAGTATTGCCGTTGACAGTAAGTCTGGCACTGGGGTTAGTGATACCAATACCGACGTTGCCAAGACTTTGTATAGATACCTTATCACTAGTCACTCCGTTATTACGCGTTGCAAAATTAAAAGTGTATCCTGAACCATCTCCAATAAAAATTCTTCCAATTACTGAACCAGTTGGATTATATCCACTTAATATCATTCCTGATCCCCCTGTTATTCTATCTGGTAATTGACCTTCTGATTTAATGGCTAATGTTCCAGCGACATCCAATCTAGCACTAGGGGCTGTTGTCCCAATCCCCACATTAGTGCCATTGTTAAATAAATTACCATTCGCTACCCAAGCGCTACCATTATGTCTGATTGTTTGTCCGGATGTACCGATTGGCATAGCTTCAGGAATCACCGCGGAAGTAGATGTAGAATATAGATTACCGGCGTCATCAGTCATCACCAATAGATTACCGCCACCGCCTAGAGCAGAGATTTGCGTTGCCCCGCCTAAAACTGTATTGCCGTTGACGGTTAATCTAGCGCTGGGGTTAGAAACACCAATACCAAGGTTACCGGCCGAATTAATTCTGATTCTTTCTGCTAAAGCTGATGAATGTCTGGTTCTAAAAACAATATGGGAAACATCTGACCAATTCCCACGAATAGCTCCAATTTCTGCATAATTAGTTTCTCCGGTGTATGTTGTCATTTTAAATCCTAAAGTTGCCTCTGTGTCGGCGGCGTTGTTTGCATTTCTAATAGTAAGTAAATTTTTATCAGTTCCTACTATTTCAAGTTTATAATTAGGAACCGTTGTTCCAATTCCAACATCACCATTATGTGTTATTCTCATAACTTCTGAAGTAACTGTAGAATTTGAACTGGTAGCAACTTCAAAAATTAAAGAGATCCCTGTTGTTGCAGTACTATGGTCTGATGCTAAAGTTCTAATTCTAGCTTTATCATGAATTTCGTTATTAGAATATGTCCTTGATCTGAAAACTAAACCTTGACCAAAGTTAATATAAGGACCTGACACGGTTGATTCTAAAGCTAAAACATCGCGAAGAGTATTTCTAGAACTATTAGACTCGGAAACTATTAATTTATAATTCGGATTTGTGTTTCCAATTCCCACATTGCCGTTATTATCCGTCTTATAGACTGTTGTACCGCTGGCTGTCCAACCACTGGCTGATGAAACAATTGGTGAAACTATCGCTGCAGTTGAAGTTGAATAAAGTATACCCGTATTATCAGCCATCACCAAAACATTCCCTGCCCCGCCCAGAGGTGTAATTTGCGTGGCGCCGCCTAAAATAGTAGAGCCGTTAACGGTTAATAAAGCACTGGGATTAGTGATGCCGATACCGACGTTACCGACAGCTGTTATTCTCATTTTTTCGCTTAATCCCGTATTATATGTAGAAAAAGCTAAAGCAACCCTATTAGACGTCTCTGTGAAACTTCTAATCTGTCCTAAAGTTGCATTATTATTAGTATGACCAAAATTTAATATTGCCCCGCTACCAGGTATTGTAGAATTAGTTGCTGTTCTTAAAATCAAAACTTCCTGGCCGGTTGAAGTTGCTGATGCACTGTTAGCAATATCTAATACGTCGTTAATTATAACTCTGCCAGATGCATTAATTCTAAACCTTTCAATGCCTTGAGTGGCAATAGCTAAATTATCAGCTGCTGGTCTAAATATACCTAAATCCTCATCACCAATCCAAGTATATGCTGGAGTAGACGCAGAGTCATTATTAGTATAAGCTATATGTTTTCCTAAAAGATTACCTTGTAAATAAGCAGTGGAATCAGCTTGGGTAGTATAGACTAAGTCTCCTGTTGGTTCCTGCGCTACTGGAGTAGATAATAAATAATAAGTTGAATTAAAACGTAATGTTGGGGCAGTGTATCTCTTGGCTAAATAATAAAGATAGTAATGGGTACCATCAGTATAAATTGCAAAATAACCCGTAAAATTATCTCTAACAGCTCCTGAATATGAATGCTGAATAGTGTTAACTCCGTTATACTGAGAAGCAAACAATGTAAGTACACCATTTCCTCCAGAATTTGCTCCCCGTCGTACTCCCTCTGCCACTGCTAATAATCTAAAACCACCATCATTATTACTTATTCTGCCTAAATAATACCATGTGTTATCTGAACTCGAATTAGGAAGTTCCATAATTTGCGTATAATTTCTCACTCTAATTCCTCCACTAGCAATCAAGTAACCACCGTCAATATGTAAAGAAGCCAGCGGATTAGTTGTCCCAATCCCCACATTAGTACCATTGTTATATAAATTACTAGCAGCTGTCCAAACACTGCCATTATGTCTTAAAGTCTGGCCGGAAGTACCTGAGGGTAAAGATACGGAGCCAGGCGGAAGCAAAGCGGATGAACTGGTAGCGTATAAAGTACCGGTATTATCAGCCATCACCAATACTTGACCTGCCCCGCCCAGAGGACTGATTTGTGTGGCGCCGCCTAAAAGAGTATTACCGTTAACAGTTAATCTGGCACTGGGATTAGTAATACCAATACCGACGTTGCCGCTAGTCGTTAAGGAAAATAAAGTGCTACCACCAGGAGTAAAACCATCCGCTGTTTCCGCCCTATAACCTAAATCAAAATTATTGTTTGACGTTGGCCCTTTTGCATTTATGTACCAATTTTTATTACCTGAACCTAGAATAATACCGCTAGATAAAGAGCCTCCATCAGTGGTTTTTATATGTAGATATTCGCCAACATTTGAACCATCAAAAACCATTCCGGTATATAAACCAGTATAAGTTCCCGCTGGTGTTCCATCTACAACATTTAATTTTACATTTGGACTCGTCGTCCCAATCCCAACATTACCAGGATTTCCAGGTGTTATTGTCATGGTTGCACCATTATTATATCCACCAGCAGAAAAATTTACAGTATGAGTCCCGCCACTAGACATATCCCCGTCTGTAGAAAACCATATATCTGCAGATGCGCCAAAATTAGCTCTTTCTCCTATTGTATAAGATGGCCCAGACAATTGAACAGAAAGAGTGTTTCCCGATGAATTTCTTAATTGGAAAATAGCAGCACTGTTAGCAGAGGTATTTTCAACAACAAAAGCTGTTCTTCCTGATGTGGAGGTGCCGCTACCTCTTATATGTAATTTTGTATCATAAGGTATTCCGCTCCCCGGATTTGTCGTCCCAATTCCAATTCTAGTGCCATTGTTAAATAAATTACTATCAGCTGTCCAAACTGTTCCATCGTGTCTTAAAGTCTGGCCGGAAGTACCTGAAGGTAAAGATACTGAGCCAGGAGGTAGAAGCGCTGCTGAACTGGTGGCATACAAAGTGCCCGTATTATCAGCCATTACTAAAACTTGGCCTGCTCCACCAAGAGGACTAATTTGTGTTGCCCCACCTAAAAGAGTATTACCGTTGACAGTTAACATGGCACTGGGATTAGTAATGCCAATCCCCACATTACCAGCCGAATTAACAGTCAATCTCTTATAACCATTAGTGATAATACTCGCTTCAGTGTTACCCGGACCTAAATAAGCTGCTTGAAAATAAGATCTGTTACTGCTAACCCAGCCAAAATTCATTGTCTGGGAATTTTGCATTATTATCTGATTGGTATTTATATAATATCCACCAGATGAACCATAAGCGGCATTTATTCCGCCATTAACATCTAATTTATAATTTGGATTTGTCTTTCCAATTCCCACGTTCCAAGCAGTTGAAGAAGCAAATAAATTTGTTCCTGATAATTGCCAAAAACTGGAATCAGAAACTACATCTGCCCAAGAAGTGCGGCAATCACTGCCCATACATAATCCGGCGCCACCAACATTTCCCGCAGAAATAACATTACCATAAGGATCAACTCGAAAAATATTGCTTCCCGCCGGTCTTTGTAATAATAAGGCGCTCGCGCCGGCATTACTACTTTCGCCCATCACACCATAATATAAATTATCCGCATTATTTAAAATCAATTGATCAGAACCAACCATAATACCAGTTTGGGCGTATGTTTTATTGGCATTTGCAACAAAGATTAAGGCCAATAACAAAACAGATAATACAAAATATATTCTCTTGGTCTGAGATTTTTGATTGGATTGTCTATTGTTCATATGGCAATTAGCCTTCATCTTCATTGTATCAAATTTTTAGTTTATTAGTAAGTCTTTTTTACTTAAAAATTTGCTAAATTTTATTTTATTTTTTAATTTTTTTTATTTTTCATTTCATCATCGCTTTATTAACCATCACTAAATAATTTACTGCCATCCTTAAATAATGTATTGCAAATTCACCAAATAATTTATTGCAAGTTCACCAAAACCTTTATTTTACCTTTACTGCCAGAAAAATTTTCTAACGCTTTACCAATCACTGTTCCCGGTCTAAATTCACTAGCTTTCATCGCATAACCATCAGTATTAGCCGTGGTTAAAAGATCACCCCGACTAATCGTTCCACTTTCATTGCAAACATTAACCGAAACCACCCCCATCATCGCTACCACCACTTTTTTCTCACTATCAACTCGCCCCGCAATAATAGAGGGGTTATCAGAAACTATACCTACTACTGTTTTGTCATAAGCACGAGTTGATGATTTAACTGATTTATAACCATTACTATCCATTACAACTACTGTACCAACTGATAAATTTTTAGTAACACTAAATTCTTCGGCAAAGTCAGAACCAGTTTGAGTCTGTAAAGTACCGGAAATTTTTACATTACCATCAACATGAAGTTTTTCTGTTGGATTCGTTATGCCAATTCCAACATTGCCTGCTCCCGCATCACCATTCCAAATATTGCCATTTAAATTTCCAGACCAAAGTTGAGTAGGCAATACTGCTGAACTGGTAGTCGCATACAAAGTACCCGTATTATCAGCCATTATCAAAACATTCCCTGCTCCGCCCAGAGGTGTAATTTGTGTTGCCCCGCCTAAAACAGTATTGCCGTTAACAGTTAATCTAGCGTTGGGGTTAGTGATGCCGATGCCAAGATTGCCAGCGCTTGTGATTCTCATTCTTTCAAAAAAACTTGAACCATCTGTATATTCAAAAGTAGTACGGTTACCATATCTGAATGTGATTCTTCCAGGATTATTAACAAAATTATTTCCAACAACTAAAAATTGTGTATCATACATTCCATTCCCGGCATTAATTCTTAGGACAGAATCATTACTAGTATATAAATCAACAATTCTATTTCCTGGACTAAAGCGTCCAGCGTCAATAAAAATTCCGCCATCTACTTTACTTGGAGCAACATGCAATTGTTCTATCGGAGTAGTAGTGCCAATTCCAACATTCTTATAAAAAACAAAATCATCTCCCGGAGGAGCTTCCACAACTGCTCTCCCTGGCGGAGTTATGCCAGTTTGAACATTATTATGAAATGTTGCTCCTTCAATTAACGCAGCAATTCCTCTAGTTCCCCAGGCTCTAATTACTATAGATTTTTCATAAGGACTATTTGGTCCAGCATATATTGGTAATATGATTTGGCTGTTAGCTGTGTCGTTTTCAAAATTTCCAATATTAATATATGCAGAGCTTTTGCCACCCAATGAATCAGTAACATAACTATCCTGACTATATAAAGTGCCAGCTGCACTTCCTGTATAAGCAGTTAAATAAAATCTTTTCTTTATATAATGTCTTGAACTTACAGAATTTGTATCAACCATTACTTCAACATCAAGAATTATTGGACCAGAACTGGTGTTCGGCCAAGGAATTCTCACTTCACTTCGACTATTTGAATTAGTTCCAACTCTATAGGCAACCTGTTTAGTATACTGAGCATTCCAAGAAAAATTATTACCGCTAGCTCGAAAATCTCCATTAACATCCAATTTATAATTCGGATTCGTCGTCCCAATTCCGACATTGCCGCTATTATCTGTCTTGTAAACTGTTGTACCACTGGCTGTCCAACCACTGGCTGATGAAACAATCGGTGAAATTATCGCTGCAGTTGAAGTTGAATAGAGCGTACCCGTATTATCAGCCATCACCAATACTTGCCCTGCACCGCCCAGAGGTGTAATTTGTGTTGCCCCGCCTAAAACAGTATTGCCGTTGACAGTTAATCTAGCGTTGGGGTTAGTGATGCCAATCCCCACATTGCCAGCAAAATAATTTGAAGCACTGTTTTGTTCTTGAAAAATACCAAAACTATTAGTAACAGTTCCTCCTGAAGAAGTTACGGTTGGTGAAATATATAAACCATACCAATTTTCAACATTAGTTCCAGCAACATTTACTCCAGATGCATAAAAACCATAAGCATGTTTTAAATGATCAGTGCCTGTGTTAGCGTATGTCACCGCAATTTCTGATTTTACTCCGGTCATACGACTATTGCCATTATGAGTAGGAGGTGAATAAGTATGATTTTCATTATAAACAGCTCTGCCTAAAACACCTATAGATTCAGTCCAGCCGGCATACGAAGTCCTACCAGCCACTCCTTGCACACCAATCAATAAATGACTTCCTGAATAATATCCACTCTTTAAAGCTTCTCCATAAATAGCCCGATGAGTGGTATTTCCATTAGCAGAGTTTAATGAATTTAAAACCGAACGAATGCCAAAAGTATTTCCAGATAAGTTATAAGGGGATACTAAATCTAATTTTGCTTCAGGATTTGTTACCCCGACCCCGACATTAGTTCCATCATTAAATAAATTGCTATCAGCTAACCAAACACTGCCATCGTGTCTTAATGTCTGACCGGAAATACCTGAGGGTAAAGTTGCTGAACCAGGCGGAAGTAAAGCAGATGAACTGGTGGCATATAAAGTACCAGTATTATCAGCCATTACCAAAACTTGGCCAGCACCACCAAGCGGAGTTATTTGCGTTGCGCCGCCTAAAATAGTATTACCATTCACAGTTAATTTAGCACTAGGATTAGTGACGCCGATGCCGATATTACCCTCCAAAAAATAACTATTAAGTCCGGCTAATCCGCCACTTAATGATACATTTGGAGTAAACACACCACTAACATATTTTCCAATTCTAAATTCATTTCCTGTACCTAAAGCATTATCAATGCCGACTGTTGGCGAGCCAATAAATTTACCTAAAAACCAATCATCCACTGCTTGAGTTCTTGGATAAATTACGGAACCACCCCTATAACCTATATTTCCATTAACTTCAAATCTGGTTACTGGTGCTGTTGTCCCAACTCCGACGTTGCCTAAAGCAGTAATAGTCATTTTAGCATCTGCTTTAGTAGCATTCGCTGAACCACTATTTTTGGTGGCAAAATGTAAATTTCCTTCCGCTGTGCCCCCTGTTCTTTCAAAAAAGATTCCAGCTTGTTGATAGTTATTAGTTTCAGAAGTTACCCCGAATAAAATCCCCGCTGTCAAACCATTAGAAGCACCCCGATTTTGAACTCGTAATTGCGGTTCAGTTGTACTAAAAATATGTAAAGGAGAAGAAGGGTTCGTAATCCCAATCCCCACATTGCCGTTATTATCCGTCTTATAAACCGTTGTGCCACTGGCTGTCCAACCACTGGCTGATGAAACAATTGGCGAAACTATCGCTGCAGTTGAAGTTGAATAAAGTGTACCCGTATTATCAGCCATTATCATCACGTTTCCTGCACCGCCCAGAGGACTGATTTGCGTTGCCCCGCCTAAAACTGTATTGCCGTTGACAGTTAATCTGGCATTAGGAGTTTTTGTTTTAATACCGACGTTGCTGTTTCTAATTACCATGTGGGGCGAAAAAACACTTCCTCCGTAATAATAATAAATTAAATTATTAGTAGAACCGAAAGCTCCGGCACTTGTTCCAAAAAGATTCCCGTCATTATCATAATGAGCAAGTCCTTGAGACCATGAAGCACCGGAAGAAACGGTCGTTGAATACATCCTAAAACTAGATGCATCAACTATGGTATATCTGCCACCATCTCCTCCGGTCATCCTAATACCGCCACCATTTTTATCAATATGAATTGGACTTTCTGGCGTTGTGGTTCCAATTCCGATATTAGTACCATTGTTAAATAAATTTGTATTTGAAATCCAATTTGTTCCATCGTGTCTTAAAGTTGCCCCTGAAGTGCCGGCTGGCATAGCCTCAGGAATAACCGCAGAAGTAGATGTAGAATATAAATTACCAGCATTATCAGTCATAACCAAAGCATTCCCTATCCCGCCCAAAGGACTGATTTGCGTTGCCCCGCCTAAAATAGTATTGCCATTCACAGTTAATCTGGCATTAGGAGCAGTGGTGTTGATACCAACGTTACCTGTTGCTTCAACAAAAACTCTTGGAGCTCCTGTCATGGTACTAGCAGCATATAATCCTAAACCATAAGTGTTCCCTCTTGCTAAACCTATTCCATAAGTAATATTTCCGTTTTCATAAACAGAAATTTTTGAACTGGCGGCATTTTCTCCTGCTGTGCCTAAACTCAATCTCGTTCTCGGTATTGTCGTCCCAATTCCGACATTAGCTCCATCATTAAATAAATTACTATCAGCTGTCCAAACTGTTCCATCATGTCTTAGTGTTTGACCGGAAATACCTGGGGGTAAAGTTGCTGAACCAGGTGGAAGCAAAGCAGATGAACTGGTGGCGTATAAAGTACCATCATTATCAGCCATCACTAAAACACTTCCTGCACCGCCCAGAGGACTGATTTGCGTGGCCCCGCCTAAAACTGTATTGCCGTTGACGGTTAATCTGGCATTAGGAGCAGATGTGCCAATGCCAATTTCACCTGAACTTTTAATTCTTAATTTCTCCGTATTTGAATCATTATGTGTAGTTGAAATATAAAAATCGGCAGAATCTGGTGTTGTACTAGTTAAGATAGAAACTAAATCAGTATTAGCGTATCTTCTAACTGTTTGTCGAAACATTATTCCTGTTCCAAGAGTACCGCCACCATTTCTCATTTTTAAACCACCCTTAACTGCGCCTGCATATCCGGAGTATTGGCTCCATACAAAGTCTGAATCACCATAATTATTGTGTGAACCAGTATACATGGTGCCAATAATTTCTAATGTTTGTGTTGGATTCGTCGTTCCAATTCCAACATTCGTTCCATTGTTAAATAAATTTGTATTTGAAATCCAATTTGTTCCATCGTGTCTTAAAGTTGCCCCTGAAGTGCCGGCTGGTAATATCACTGAGCCTGAAGGACTAGAAACAGAGTAAAGCGTACCCGTATTATCAGCCATCACTAATACATTCCCTGCTCCGCCTAAAGGAGTAAATTGAGTAACACCTGTATTTATAATTCCTGATGCGCCAACTACATGAAGCCTAGCGCTAGGATTAGTGGTGCCAATACCGACGTTGCCAGCGCTAGTAATTCTCATTCTTTCATCAGCTAATGTAGCGTTTCCAGAAGTTTGACTGCTATTCAAAATAAAAGCTAAATCACCAACTCCCCATCCGCCTGTTCTTACAGCTGCTATAGATTGCTTAAAGCCATTATTACCAGAATTAATACTAAAACCATAACCAACGTGTTGTCCACCAGAGGCAGAATTTCTATGAACTGATACAGCATTTAAATTAGAATTATCACCAGTGAAAACCTCTAAAGGACCAAAGGGTTCTGTCGTTCCAATACCGACGTTAGCCCCACTATTAAACAAATTACTATTTGCTACCCAAGCTGAGCCATCATATCTTAAAGTTTGACCAGAAAGCCCGGCTGGCAAAGTAATTGTTCCCGAGGGACTGGTAACCGAATAAAGCGTACCGGTATTGTCCGCCATCACCATCACATTCCCTGCTCCTGATAAGGCCGTAAGTTGTGTTACGCCCGTATTAATAATGCCGGTTCCGCCATCAATATGTAATTTAGCGGTAGGTGTAGTTGTGCCAATTCCCACGTTACCAGAAAATAAAGCATTACCCCCAACCTGCAAAGCGGAAATAGGCATTACATTATTTCCTAGATTTATACCTAAACGTCGTTCAATCGTGTTAAACATTCTTGGCACAGCTGTACCCGCCTCTTCAGCGGTAAGAGAAACATTTTTAAATACATTAACAAAGGATACACAACCATACAGCTCTACCTGAATATTTACTCCTCTGTTTGTGCCCAAATGGGTAATAGGAATTCTAACTGTAGTTCCATTAACTTCTGGATCACCAATAACTATAGCACTACCCAAATAACCAACCACGTTATCTACCATAGTTGACGTTCCCGGGAGTGTAAGCACACCGCTTGATTCATTTGCAACTAAGGCAATTGTTTTTTTAATAAACCCATTCACGCTCGCACTACCAGTATTAGAAAAAACCGTAATCACGATAGTACCATTTATCCAACCAGAAATTGGGGTGTCAAAAGAAATATATTTTCTTTGATTAGCAGGTGTTGTAAAATATGATTCAAAAGCTTTCTTGTAGTAATAACCTCCCTCTTGATAATCTCCAGATAAATTAAAAGTGGCTCCTGGATTAGATGTTCCAATACCGACATTGCCGCTATTATAATAAATTGAACTGCCATTAGACGACCAAAGACCACCCCAAAAAGGCACTCCATTTCTTAACAAATTACCGGTAAGATTGATATCACCCTGAACATTTAATTTATAATTAGCCGTGGTAGTACCAATCCCCACATTTCCCGGACCAGTCGCGCCAAAAAGAAAATTTCCAAAACCGGTATTACTGCCAAATTCACCGGCAGAAATATTGGCCGCGTTGAAAGTAGCTGAAATCGGACCATAAACTGTTAAGCTGGAAGATGTAGCTGCTGAACCAATCACTAATGGCCCGGTCATATTGGCTGAACCATTACGATTAACAAAATCTAAAGGTAAATTATTCCATTCTGTGGCTGACAAAGTTCCGTTCCAGGGTTTGCTATAGCTATTTAAATAAGTTTGAGCTTTTGCAAATTTAATTTCGGCAAACAAAAAAAATCCAACTAATAGAATAGCGGCCATTATTTTGGCTTTATTTTTCCCCGGAAATGAGTTCATGATTATTGAAGAAAAACTTGTTAAATCCGGAATTTTAGATTTATTTTATTTCGATTTAATTATACCATTTTTCCAAATACCTGCCAAGCATTTTTTATCTAAAATCTCTAATTTTCTAAACTTTCCCCACCAACAAAAAAAATCCACAAAAAAACCGTTTTTTATTCGGTTTTTTTAGGATAAAAAAATATTAAATTTTATGACTAAAAATTATTTTCTATTTTTTATTGCAAATTTTATGACTAAAAACTAATTTCCACACTTCTCTTCGTTGACATAAAAGATCCAATTGACATATAGGTGCGCGGGGGGAATTTTGTAAAATAAACTTCAAATGAAACATCAGGCGTTTGCAAATCACCGGAAATTAGCGGTTCGGTTCTTGCCTCTGACCCATGATCATTGCCATTTTTTCTCAAATCCCACAAAACATATTCAGTTCCTGCTTCAGCGGCAAAATATGATTTAGTTGACTGAGCTTGAAAACCACTGGAAGTAATCCCCACCAAAACAATATAAGCGCCGCTCATCGCAACAATCAATATGCCGGCTAAAATAAACATGGTCAAAATCATGGCACTTCCCGATTTAAAAATTTGGAAATTAATTTTTTGTTTATAGGCTTTAAATCGCATAAAACTTATGCATAAAATTATTTATAATAACGAGAAGTGATAGTAGTTTGGATGTCCATATCAGCGCGAAAACGTTTATCACCTAAAGCATGGGCTTCCAAATAAATTGTCACACTCGGTTGACCAGTATTATTTAAAACAAAACTCAGCTTTTCAATAAAAATCTTATTCGGAGAAATAAAGTCAGAATCTGAATCACGCGTTATTTTAAAACGCTGTGTGTCTCCGTCCACAGCCAATTCATAAGTGACGCATTTACCATAATAGTTTTGAAAATATAAAACATCGCTCACACCGTTATTAATAACAACAAACATTTGATCAAGCGGTACTTGCGGACAAGTGCCATCGCTACGTCTAGCCATTCTGATTTCCTTGCTTAACACTTCATAAAAATATTTCAAACTCTCTTGAACATTTTGATTGGCAATTGCCTCTCTTTGACTACCAATCACCATCCGAAATATTTCTGTTGAAGATACCACAATCACAACAAACAAAGTCACCGAAACTAATACTTCAATTAAAGAAAAACCTGTTTTTTGTCGTTTAAATATCATAATTATTCAAATTAATGCCAATCATTCATAAAGAAAATTAATACCAATCATAAAGCAAAGTTTCTAAATCATAATAAAAAACTTTATCACGATCACTCCAAACTACTCGCGAATAAACACGCATTGAATAAGCGGATAAGTTTTCAATCATGATTATTCTTTTATACGGCGTAGATGTTACACCTGATTCATGAACATACAAACCATCATCATTTTTATAAAGCGTGGCCTGATTAAAATTACTCATAACTTGTGGAATTGAATCTAAAGGATCCATATAATAGCTTCCACTTATCAAATTTTTATTCCAAATATCACCATTGACCCAATTTGAATCACGGGTTTTTCTAATTAACTCAATTCCCTCTTGCGCTAATTGATAAGCAATAATATTGCGACGATTAATGCTTTGACTTTGAATATTTTGAATAATCAAAGACAAAACACCAATCAAACCTAAAGACACAACGAATAAAACCGTGATTATTTCAATTAAAGTAAATCCTTTTAGCTGCTGGTTTTTCATTTTTTCTTATTTTCAAACTAATTAATTTATTACTTCTGCTAAACCTAAAAAATTAACACGAACGGTTTTAATAGAATTGCTTTTAAGTTCATGTAAATCAATCTCCAAAACGGTTGATGTTGCCCCTCCACTAAAAATATTTGTTCGCGGATCAGGCGGTAAAAAAGTAATATTGGCGAAATCGCGTTGAGTAGTGGTTGATCCGCCAAAACGAATGGCAGAAATTTCAATTAGCGGTGGCAATTCAACTATTCGTCCGCCATTATCAATGTCATATTCACCCTCATCAAGATAGCGATAACGTTCAGTACCCGGCTCATCTAAATCAGCAAAAATAATATATTGACTTTTGTTACGATTGCGATCAAAACTAATTCCCCAGCCCCCGGCCGGTATAATATCACCATATTTTATCAGTCCTAAAGAATTATTTTGCGCGCGATGAATATCAGCCACTAGAACTTGAGCGGACATAGTTAAATCAGTTCGCTTATTGGCGGTGTGATAGTTAGTGACGAAAATTGCTGTCACAAAAGCAATAATTGCCAAGCTAACTAACAGCTCAACCAGAGTTAAACCAGAAAGAAATTGGTTTGCTTTAATATTTTTTTGAAATCTATTTTTCCAAAACATATTAGACTATTGCACTTTTCTTTTATTGCGCCTTAATTACTGCACCTTAGCTATTGCGCTTAAACTATTGTGTCTAAACTATTGTGCCAGCTATTGCGCCTTTGCTTTTATTGCGCCTTAACTTCACGCCAAATTGGCAAATCATAATTAATTCTTAATATTGACGACGCGCTACAATAATAACCCTCAAAATCAGTAACTGTTAAGGTAACTGAGGTATTAGTAGCGGAAAAGAAATCAATATCGGTGATATAACTATTAGGATCATGAATAATTGCTCCTATATCACTGGTTTCCCATAAATAATTACAACGTCCCGGCTCACAACTAACCGCCAAGGTAGGATTAGCATTTTGATAAACTAAAGAATCGCTGGTAAAAGTGGTGGTGGTGGAAGTATAAATATCCAGCGGTGACCAAGAGAAGAAAGGATTAGGAAATTCATGTTTGAAAGTTTGGAAAGTAAAAGGATTTAAATCTAAGTTTTGATCCGTATCAGTGGAGCTATTAGTTGTATATTGTACCCAATCAGTTGCCGTATCTTCTTCATCATAACCCCTTACCCACCAGTAGTATGGAGTGCCATATTGCAAACGTCCGCCGCAATCCGGATTGGAATTAGAAATCACGTATTGATAAGTTTCAGGAGAATTTCTTTTGCCTGACCAACAAACATAATCATTAGTAGAAGTGCTAAAAGAAGGACTATCATTGACTACCACTTCAAAAGCACTTTGAATACCTGATAGTTTTTCCCATCTTAAAACCGCTCTTAAAGCACCGCTTGAACAGGCATTAGTATAAGTCCAATTAGGAGCTGACAAACGATCAATAATTAAATTCTTAATATAAACTTTATAGGGTCTAACTCCGCAAGTATCGGCACCCGGATAATTTTCTGTCAAACAATTAAAACTAACGCGAGGTTTAGTCCCGGTATGCATTGAAGCGGTACCAATAAAATCACCCAGTTCAATCCCACCAATACTTGGATAAAGCGGATTATTCGCATCGGTTTGGATTCTTACTAAATCAGAGGTGCCTAAATCCCAAAAATCATCATTCAATTTAATATACTCGTTAGTTGAAGGGATATAGGCCCAGCCATAAACTCTTTGATTATCAAAATCATAACAAGCAATACAGTTATTGGCGCTGGTACATTGCGGGCAATTGGAAGAATTAAAAGAATAATTAGGAGCATTCGTTCCATAAAAATTAACAAAACCAACCGAAGGATTCCAGGCGCGACCGGAAAAAAGACCTTGACTGTTAAGTTCAACCCCAAAAACTAAATCAGTACAGGGAGCTGAATAAAAATGAAACAATTCTTCGGCCGGCGGTAAATAAAGATCTGCGCCTCTTAAATTTTCCGTTTGGTCAAAACGATTGCCAATCACCGCATCTAAACAATGAAAATAAATATAGCCATATTGTTGCCAATAGGCCTGACCGCGAATGGTATAATTTGCCGCTTGCGATGAATTAGCAAATAAAAAAATACCCGTAAATAACAAAATTCCGGTTAAGAAAAAAGATATTTTTTTTCTCCCGCTTAACATATTTTAATTATACCATTTTTTCATAAATTTTTCGCCTAGGGCAATCATTGCTTGTCTTTTTTTCTCGGTTTTATCCTGATAACCAATTAAATGTAAAAGTCCATGAATAAGAAGGAAATAGAAGATATAGGATTTTGCTTTAGAACGGGATTTTGGCTGGAAACGGGGCTTGGATTGGAGATTGGTCTTTGATTTAATATGAGTTTTTGATTTAGAGCACGATTCATCTCTTGCTTGCTCGGCAAACAGGAATTGATATTTATGAACCCGAGCCGCTTCTTGAATGTTAATAAAAATCTCGCCTAAATAGTTATCAAAACTAAATGATTCATCGCTTTGCAAAGTATTTTTTAAGCGACGCGGAATTGATGGAATCTTTTTATCAGCCGGAAACGATAAAACATCGGTAGTTTTATTTTGACCATGAAAATCACGATTTAAAGTTTTCATTTTTTGATCACCAACCACTACTAAAGAAACTTCGGCTTGCGGTAATTTATAAAAATTCAAAACTCCGGCTGTGATTCGTCGTGCCTTGCGATGACAAAATTTTTGCTTAGTAGTATTTTTTATTTCTAACATATAAAACAGTAATTTTAATTTCTAACATATTTTGAGTTTCAATTTTTCATCTTTTAAGTTTTAATTTTTTACCAACTTTCAACCCTTTATCAGCCGACGAAGTGATTTTAATAATCTGTAAAATCCATACCTAACCGGCCGCAAAATTAAATCATAGACGCCGTTATAAACTCGCTCTTCGCCCCCAAAACCCTGCTTAAAACGCGTTACTCCCGGCCACTTTTGCTCATCTATTCCGTAAAAATCATATAAATTAGCGCCCTCTGCTTTCATGGTTTTAATAATTTCCCATTGCAAAAGTTGAGGTGCCATCAATTGGCGATATTCATTATCACTAGCGCCATGCAAATACGTTGCTTTACGCGCAAAACTGGAAACCAGCGCGGTGGCAATTTTTCGCCCTTCATATTCAGCAAAAAATAAACGAATAAAATTTTTCCCTGCTCCCAACGCTCCCGATGTCTCCAACGTTCCTAACGCTCCCAACGCTCCCGATGTCTCCAACGTTCCTAACGCTCCCAACGCTCCCGATGTCGCTAGTGCTCCTGATGTTCCTGATGTCTCTAGCGCTCCTGACGCTACCGGCGCTCCCGGTGTCCCTAAATTTTCCCCGCTCTCGCTAAGTGGTTTTAATAAATTTTGATAATGTTCTTGATTATGCAAACGAAAAGCATCACGCTTGCCAGTTATTTTCATTAATCGCCAAAATTCAGCAAAATCATTAATATCACCTTTAGTGATTTGTACACCCTTTCTTTCTGCTAAACGAATATTGTAGCGGGTTTTCTGATGCATGGCAGATAATAATTCTTCTGGAGATTTTTTTAAATCCAAAACTAAAGTGCGTCGTGGTTGAATATCAGAACTGGGAATAATTTTCAAAACAGATGAAAAAGTTTTTTGTTTAAAATTTTGAGCCTTAAAATCCAAATCTTGATTAGCCGGTTCTATCTTTAAAAACAAAGCCCCTGGTTTAAAACAAGACCGTGATTCTAAACGAACAATAGCCGTAAATAAAAACTTTAAAACCGCTAATTTCTTTTCTGGGCTAAGAGCCTTATTTAACAGTGGTCCCCGAGGCGCGTACCAATAAAAATTCTCTCCCCAAAGTGGTTGTTTAACAATTAAAATCAAAGCTAAAAATTCGCCCACCAAAGTTTTCGGTTCACCGTCCGCTAAGTCGCTTTCCACCGCTAAATACTTAACTTCTTTCCCTTCTCGCGCCAAAAGTTCTGCCCAAAAAGAACTCAATAAAAACTCCGCGCCAGATACTCCAGGATTCTGGCTGACAAATTCATTGATCTTCGCTGCTTCAGGAGAATTTATTATTTTCATAAAAAATTTAGACTTTCTCTTTTAATTTTAGACTCTTTTTTTATTTTAGACTTTCAATTTTTTGACTTTCTATTATGTTTTCTATTTTATATTCAAGCTATTTTGTCTTTTGAGGCAAGCTATTTTGTCTTTAAAGGCGAACTTTTTTGTCTTTAAAATTATAGCATAATTTATCCTAATAAAGCCAAAAAACTAAAAAAAGAAGCCAGTTTACTGGCTCCTTAATTGTTTCTTATAATAAATAGCAATTATCACTAAATTATTATGGTTGTACCATACCGGCTGGTGAAGCAGTCACAATCGTATCACCAGGAATATTATTAACTTTAGCTCCTATACAATAAATAAGTGTATATCCGGCTGTTCCGCCCGCGGCGTCTCCAGATCTTGAATATACATAAGTTGGCGTTGCGTCGCTAGGCCAAAGAGTAGTACAGTTTGTGCTACCATCAACAGGTGTTGGTGGATAAGGCACAGCAGCTAAATAAGTATTAGCGCCGTAAGCAATCGCTGCACCAGGAGTTATGGATGCTGGATAATCACCCGCATCGTTATAATATAATTCCAACGCGGTTTGAATTTGTTTAACATCCGCCACACGTTTAGCGTCTCTTGCTCTGGCTCTCGCTGAGTTTAAAGCAAGAATTGATAATGTTGATAGTAAACCAATAATGGCGATTACGACCAACAATTCGATTAAGGTAAAACCTTTTTTGTTGTGTTTCATATTTTCACCTCCTTTTAAAGGTTAATTATTATCTTAATACCGGTTATTAAGATAACAATTAAATTTATAAATTAATTAAATTATATTTTAATTATAGCAAAAATAAAAAAGGGACGCAACATTTGAAATGTAATTTCACTAAAAATTTAGAACTGACTGGCCATGTTATACATCGGCATGATAACCGCCGCTACCATTATACCCACACCAATACCCATAATAACCATAATTATCGGTTCCATCAGTTTGGTTAAATTATCTAACATGTTTCTGGTTTCACGACCGTAAAATTCGGTAACACGATCTAAAACCGAATCTAATTTTCCGGTTTTTTCTCCCACCGAAATCATTTGCGGAACCATCTTGGGCACATATTTACTTTTATCCATTACTACATAAACCGGATTACCATCATTAATTGAATCCAAGGTTTCTAAAATTAAATCTTTATAAACTTCATTGCCAATAATATCAGCCACAATCTCTAAAGATTTGGTAATCGTTACACCACCTTTAATTAAAGTTGACAGTGAACGAGTAAAGCGCATCAAATAGATATATTTAAAAAGTTTGCCAAAAATTGGTAGACGTAACTTTAAAAGATCATATTGATAACGAACGAAAGTGGATCTCAAAGCCAAACGAACACCCACCACTAGAGCAATAATAAGAATAACTATCACTGCTAAATAATTTTGTAAAAAATCAGACACAGAAATAACAATACGCGTTGACAGAGGTAAAGTCGCATTCGTTTCAGTTAACATAGAAGTTAAATTCGGAATCACATAAACCATTAACACTATACCTACACCAACCAAGGCGGAAATAATGAAAATCGGATAAATCATTGCCCCCTTAATCTTGGCTTTCATATCATAATTCTGTTCCATTTCATCCGCTAAATAATTTAAAACTTCATCCAATTTTCCGGAAGTTTCACCGGAACGAATGATATTGATAAAAAAATTAGAAAAAACTTTGGGATATTTGCTAAACGCTTCGGACAAAAAAGAACCACTATCAACATCATAAGCCACTTCGGCAATTAAATTTTTTAAACTTATATTACTAGTTTGATCAACTAAAATCATCAGCGATTCCACCACGGTCACATTAGCGCTAATCATAACGGAAAATTGACGGGCAAAAACCACCAATTCCTTGGCTTTAATCGGCGCAATCATCATTGAAATCTTGCTTTCCAAGGTACCGGTAATATTAGTAACGGAGATAGGATTTAAATCCATTTTTCTTAAACGCACCAAAGCATCCGGTTCGCTTAAACCAACAATTTGTCCTCTTTTTTTGCGGCCCTCACTGGTTTCCGCTATATAGCGAAAAATTGCCATAATAAATAATAATTAACTTTCAATAACGCGCAAAACCTCCTCCATAGTGGTTATGCCTTGTAATACTTTTATTATACCGTCTTGCTTAATAGAAATAAAATCTTGTAAACCACGCACCACTTCTTCATTCACACTGCTATCACCATCATTTATCATCTGTTTTAGCTTTTCATCAATCTCTAAAACTTCAGCAATGGAAATACGACTGGAATAACCAGTGTTCTCGCAACGTTGACAACCAACCGCTTGATATAATTTATAACGCGAAAATAATTCTTCCAGTTTAGTAAAATTTGGTAATTCTAATTTGATTACTCTTTCGGGCAAGGTTTTTAATTCATCAACTATTTCTTGACGAGCGTCTTCTGATAAAGTGGTTTCTTTTTTACAATGTTCACATAAACGACGGGCTAATCTTTGCGCAACAATTACTTTCAAAGTTGAGGCCAGTAAAAACCGTTCCACTTTCATGTCTAATAAACGATAGACTGAACCGATAGCGTCATTAGTGTGTAAAGTGGATAGCACTAAGTGTCCGGTTAAAGACGCATGAATAGAAAGTTCAGCGGTTTCTTCATCACGAATTTCTCCCACCATGATAATATTAGGATCTTGACGTAAAAGTGAGCGTAAACCATTAGCAAAAGAAAAGCCGATTCGCGGTCGCACTTGTGCTTGATTAACACCTTTAATTTCATATTCAATCGGGTCTTCTAGAGTAGAAATATTCACGCCTTCTTGATTTAAAATATTTAAAATAGAATAAAGAGTGGTCGTCTTACCACTACCGGTTGGTCCGGTAATTAAGACCATGCCACTCGTTTTTTTGATTCCCTCTTTAATTCTATTTAAAGCGATTTGATTAAAGCCCAAACTCTCTAAAGTCTGCACCCCGGAAACAGTATCTAAAATACGCATTACTACTTTTTCACTATTGGCTAGTGGTAAAGTGGAAACACGAAAGTCAACTTCCCGACCGTTTACTATTAAACGAATACGACCATCTTGCGGGATGCGGGTTTCATCTAATTTTAAACGCGCCAAAACTTTTACACGGGCGATTACGGCGTTATGAATACTTTTCGGCAAAGTTAAAGAAGTGTGCAAAATACCATCAATGCGATAGCGAACCCGACTTTCTTTAGCAAAAGGTTCAATATGAATATCAGAAGCGCGCGCTTCAACCGCATGGCGGATAATTACCGAAACAATACGTGAAACCGGCGCACTATTAATATCATCCGGAGACAAATCTTCGGCCTCTGCCTTAACTTCAACTAATTCTTCACCCTCTTCTTTAGCTCTTATTTCTAGAGCGCTGGAAATTTCTTGTTCTAATTTCTGATATTGTTTAAAAACTTTATCCCAACTCGTCTCGGAAACTAAATAATATTCAACTTGTAATTTTTCATCATTCGCCAAAAAATCTACCGCTTCCATCGCCTTCAAATTGGGTTCAATCATACCCACTTTAATTGTTTTATTTTCTCTAGCAAAACAAACGGTTTTATAAGTACGGGCAATTTCCTCCGGTAAAAAATTTAAAACATCTTCCGGCACTTCATAATCTAAAAGATTAAGATATTTAAAGCCAAGCATCTCGGCTTTTATTTCCACTAATTTTTCTTCTTGAATGATTTTATTGGTAATTAAAAAAACAGACAGGCTTTCGCCTTTTTTTAAAACATCATTCTTTATCTGCTCAGCTTTTTCCTGATCAATAATTTTTTTATCAACCAGAAAGTTAAGTAATTTTATTTCGTTATTAGTTGCCATGCCAAAATAATTTTACGGATAATTTTAGCGAGTATTCGTTTGACTCTTAAAAGGATTTTTTGTCCCCACCACACACTTGCTTTGGGTATTTATACTGTCACTACAAATATCTTCAAAAGAATAAATTTGCACATAATTTTTCATACCCGCTATTTTTTCGCCCTTCAATATCTCAACATTAATTAATTGATCATCAGGCAAAGAGCGACGCGGAACAACCTCAACCGTTGATAAACCAGTCGCCTCGTGCATATAATCAGCAACCGGTTGACGCATAAATAATAAACCGGCGGCCGCTATTAAAATTAGGACCCCGAGAATGTATAAAAATGACGCGTACTTGCTTTTCATAAATATATTATTTTAGGGGTTTGTAATAATAAGTAACCATTTCCAACTGGGCGCTGCCGGAATCAGAAAAACTAATTGATTTAATATCAAAAATTCGTGAATTGGCCTCTAAAATTTTAAGCAGTTGCTTTAAACCGGTGTAATCAATAGCGCTTATCTCTAAAGATATTGAAATTTGACCCACATTAACTAAAGCTTCTTCCCCACTATCAGAAACCATGGCCGGCATAGGGACACCGGTAGCTAAATTTTCCTCGCCGCCAGTCAAACTAATTGAGTTTAGTAAAAATCCCTGACGAACAATAATTTCTTCTAATTCACCAAATAGTCTTTCTTTAATATAAGCATCAGGCAAAACATTGTTAAACTTATTTAAATCAGCCGGTGTAATTTCGTCGTAAATTTTTTTGATTGTTTGTAAATCGCGCAATTTTCTTTCTTGTTCATGAAAAAGTTTTTTTTGCGATTCAATACTGTCTCGCATGATGGCGGTCGTACTTTTCAATTTAGGACCTAAAAATAAGAAATAAGAAAGAGCTAAAATTAAAATCAAAACAAACAAAACAATGAGATTATAATAATCGTTTAAAAATAAATTCAAATCATTTTTTTGTTTTCTTTTCTTCAATTCCATTTTAATTTTGATTATTTCTTATTTAATTTTGATTATTTCTTAAAAATTTCTGGATTAACAGTTAAGTCTATACTAAAATTGATTCCTGACGTTTCAAGCGGAGCAACTAAGCTAACCGAACTGGTCGCATTTTGAGCCGCTTGTGTCGCCTGCTCTTGCGCGGCCAATATTTCCTCCTTAGTTCGGCTTTCTCCTGAAGAAGCTAAATCTACTTTAGCATTTATAGTATTTGGATCATTAGAAAATTGCTTAACTTGCCAAGATACCTCCGCAAAAGACCCGGCATTCCCAGCTAAAGAATATTTGCCATCAACATTGCCGGCAAAACCTTCAAAAGTAACTGTGCTTAAAGTATTTTTTTCCAGCCAAGCAAAAAAATTAGTCCAATAAATATGATTATTTAACATTTTTGCAACTTCAATGGTTTTTGTTTGATAAGCTAAGGCCGGAGCAGCTTCTTGGCGAAAAGTGTTTATTTCATTCCCCACTCGACGTGTTTCAGATTCAATAAATTCTAAACGTCGGGTCTCATCTTTCTCCCACCAAGATAAACCCAAATTTAATTCAATAATAATAATTATCACCGCTAGCAAAGCAAAAAGTGGCGCTTTAATATTTTTTCGCCACTCAAAATCCGCCCCTACCTCATCTTTAATAAGATTTACTTCCAAAATTTTCGGATTTTTCAAAACCGAATCAGAGGAATTTATTGGATTGTTTTTTTTCTTTTTTGCAAAAAGCATAATAATTAACTGTAAATTAGCTAATTTCACGCATCGCTAAACCAATCGCAACAGCTAATTTTGGTCCTACCTCATCTAAAACCGGCTTAATTTCGCGCGGATATTCAACTCGATTCCAAGGATCGCCCACAATTACTTTCTTATCCAAACGTTTAGAAAAATATTCGGCTAAATTTAAAAATAATGAACCGCCACCTGATAAAACTATTTTTTCTAAATTATCATTTTTTTGTGAAGTGTAGAAATCCATTAAATACTGCATCTCAATCACAATCGGTTCTAAAGTTTTAGTCACCAGCTGTGGAAAACCTTCTTCTCGGTTTTCAGAACTAAGTGAAAAACTTAAATCTAATTTAAATTGTTCTGCTTGTGAATAACTCATACCCAGGCTATCAGCCAGAGCCTTGGTAATAGTTGAAGCACAAACCGTTAAACTACGATTTAAAACCGGAATACTTTCTCTTACTATGGAAAGATCAGTGCTGTTGGCACCAATCTCCACCAACATAATCGTAGATTTATCATTACCAATTAATGATCTCACTAGCGAAAAAGTTTCTGTTTCTAAACTAGCTAAAATAACACCTGCCTTTTTAAAAACTTCAATATATTTTCTCACTAATTTTTTTGGTGAACCGGTTAAAAAAACTTTCATATTTCCGGACGTCGGCATTCGCCCTTCTTTGTCCGGAATTATCTTCCAATCTAAAATCATTTCATCAAGCGGTAAAGGAATCACTTTTTTTGCTTCTTCACTCACCGACAGAGCTAGATTCTTTCGATCTGCATTGGTAATATTGATCACAGAGGAAAATACGGTAAAAGTCGGTAAAGACACCGTCGCGCGACGTGCCTTAAAACCAGCTTCTTTCATTACCTTGGAAATAGCGCGCGCTAAATAATCAGTGTCTTCAATCTTATTAAAATTTATTTCACTAACATTTTCACTAAAAGCATAGTTTGAAAGCTGAATTTTGCTTCCCTTTTTTCTCAGTTCAACCATTTTTAAAGAAGAGTCGCCTATGTCAATTCCAAGAAAAAGATTGTCTTTCTTAAATGAAAATAAACCCATAGATTAAATTTCTGCAAGAAACTAAAATTGAATTATCACCACTTTTAAATTGAATTATCGCAACTTTTATTATATAATAATATTATACAATATCAGGAAATATTAAACAAGGATTTATGTCTTTTTTTAACCGTTATAAAAAAATATTTTTAATTCTCGGATTTATCTTTTTAGCATTTTTATTTGGTTTCTTGTTGTGGAAATTTTTCTTTCAAACAACTTCTGTTATACCTGTTCCTCCCAGTGAAGAAATTGGTGGTACGCCCGGCGCCTTTCCGACTGTTGGTCCTGGCGGTGAGATTGGTGATGAATTTACCGGTCCCGGCCAACTACCAAGCACGGAAGGTGATTATTCACCCGGTACCCCGGTCGGTGAACCTGATCCCGCAGCTTCAGCCCCATCTATAATTGCCAGCGGCGGTTTAACCGAAACCAAACCAATTGTGGAAGATAGAATTATTAACCCAACAATTTCCAGCAGTGGCAGTGTAAATTATTACAATACTAATGATGGTTATTTTTATAGTATTGATGAAAACGGAAACGCAGTTAGATTAAGTGACAAAGTCTTTCATCAGGTTGAGGCGGTAACTTGGGCGCCGGATGTTGATAAAGCAATTATTGAATACCCGGACGGTTCAAAAATCATGTACAACTTTGATACTGATAAACAAGTCACTTTACCAAATTACTGGGAAGATTTTTCTTTTGCCAGTGGGGGCGAGGAAATTGTGGCTAAAAGTATTGGTCTTGATCCGGACAATCGCTGGCTAATAGTTTCAAACAGTGATGGTTCACAGGCCACTGCTCTTGAACCAATCGGCACACGAGCCAACTATGTTTTTCCTGATTGGTCACCCAATAATCAAATCGTTGCTACTTATACACGAGGTGTTGATTTTGATCGACAAGAAGTTTTCTTTGTTGGCTTACACGGGGAAAATTTTAAATCAACCATTATTGAGGGGCGCGGTCTGCAGAGTCAATGGTCAGCCAATGGTGATAAATTATTGTATAGTGTTTATCATTCACGTGATGAATATATCCCCAAACTATGGATAGTTGGCGCTAGTGGTGATACTATTGGCGCTAATCGCAGTAGTTTAGAATTAAATACTTGGGCAGACAAATGTACTTTTGCTTCCAATAGCGAAGTATACTGTGCTGTCCCCGAAAGACTTGAACCAGGGGCGGGCATGTTTCCGGAGTTAGCTGATCGCACCAAAGATAATTTATATAAAATTGATTTAAGTACTGGCGCTAAAAATTTAATTGCTGTTCCTAATGGCGCTTTTAATATTTCCCAAATCGTTGTTCCAGATAATCAAAAATACCTTTATTTTACCGATAAAAGCACTGGACAACTATATCAGATTCGCTTGAAATAATTTGGCGTCAATTGATTTATCTGCTTAATGCGTGATGCCTAGTAATCCAAGGTCTCACGACTTGATGCCTTAAGTCGCTGTATCACTTTGATTAGTTTTTAATTTAAATTTAAATTCAATTCAGTTGTAATAAGTCATAATCAAATTATGGCTTATTTTTATTATGGCTTATTATCCAAAATTTTTATTATGGCTTATTTTTTATCCAAAAAATTTTTCTTAGATTTAATTTTTCCCATTGTTTGTCTTGGGTGCGGCCGAGAGGGAAAGTATTTATGTGTTGATTGTTTCAAAAAATTAAAATTTTGTGTCAAAAATTATTCTTTTAACTTAGAGCAGGTGGCAGAAGTAGTTATCGCCGGTGATTATGAAGATGAATTGTTAGCCAGTTTAATCAAAAATCTTAAATTTAAATCAATCAAAGAGATTGCCAAAATTTTGGCTGATTTCTTGAGTCTTTTTTGGCAAGGTCGGGCTTTAAATGTTATAAGTCCGCTTCTCATTCCCCTGCCCTTATCAAAATCACGAGAAAGATGGCGCGGTTTTAATCAGACTGAATTAATCGCTCAAGAGTTTGCTTTGAATTTTAATTATGAAATTAATCATGGTTTAAAAAAAATTAAACACACTCGTCCTCAATCCGGTTTGAGAGAAGAAAAAAGATTTAAAAATATTAGAGGTGCCTTTGTTTATGAAGGTGAAACTCTTTTTGATCGCACTATTATTTTGCTTGATGATGTTATCACGACCGGCGCAACCATTAATGAGGCCGCTAAAGTTTTGCAAGCGGCCGGAGCAAAAAAAATTATTGCTTTGGCAATTGCCAAGGGCTAAGGGTTCAAAGTTTTTTGAAGATTTAAAGTTGTTTGTCTTTTTTAAGCCAAAAGTTTTTTTGGAATCAAACTCTTTTTTGAGCTCTAAATTTAGCTTTATTTACAAATTATAAATAAAATGCTAAGCTTGTCGTAGTTGATTGCTAGGCCTACCAAGTCTAGAATAAATTAAAAAAAAGTAATTTATTTAATTTATTGCTCTTCAGCCTAAGACAAAAACAATTAAAAAGCGCTTCTAAAACAAGAAGAAACTGGGTGGAACCGCGAGACTAATAGTCCCGTCCCAGTAAAAACAGAGGGCTGTTTTTACTGGGAGGGGACTTTTTTAAACTAAAATTAACAAAATATTAACAAATATTTAAACTAAAAATAAATTGGAAATAAACTAGAAATAAACTTAAAATAAACTAAAAATAACAAATATATGGAAAATTTAGAAAAAAAACGACATTCGCTCGCGCATATCATGGCTGCGGCGATTCAAGAACTTTGGCCTGAAGCGCAATTAGCGATTGGTCCCGCGATTGAAAATGGTTTTTACTATGACATTGATTTTGGTACCGTAAAAATTATTGAAGCGGATTTAAAAACAATTGAAAAAAAGATGAATCATCTTTTAAAACAAAATTTAAAATTTACCCGCACGGAAATGAAAATTGATGAAGCAATAAAGGAAGCAAAAAAAGAAAAACATCCTTATAAACTAGAAATTTTGGAAGACTTAAAAAAAGAAGGTGAAAAAGAAGTTAGTTTCTATAGTGTGGGCACTTTTACCGATCTTTGTCGTGGTCCGCATATTGAGAGCACTAAAGAAATAAAACCAAACAGTTTTAAATTACAAAAACTGGCCGGCGCTTATTGGCGAGGCGATGAAAAAAATAAAATGTTAACCCGCATTTATGGTTTAGCTTTTAATACTAAAGAAGAATTAGATGAACATTTGCGTTTGCTTTCAGAAGCAGAAAAAAGAGACCATCGTAAATTAGGCAAAGAATTAGATTTATTTCACATTGATGAAATAGTTGGTCTTGGACTTCCTCTTTGGCATCCCAAAGGCGCAAGATTATGGCGCGCGCTGGAAAATTTTTGGTATAACGAACACGAAAAAGCCGGCTATGAATTAGTGCGTTCTCCTCACATCGGCAATAAAAAACTTTGGGAAACTTCCGGTCATTGGGGATTTTATAATGACAGCATGTATCCACCACTTGAAGCCGGTCAAAGTTTATTGGACAGTCAAGAGAAAAAAGTAGTCAAAGAATCAGAAGCTTATTTACTTAAACCGATGAACTGTCCTTTTCATGTTCAAATTTATAAAAACAGTCTACATTCCTATCGTGATTTACCTTTGCGTTGGGCGGAGTGCGGAACCGTTTATCGCTATGAAAAGAAGGGTGAATTATCCGGTTTAACCAGAGTACGTGGCTTTACTCAAGATGATGCGCATATTATTTGTCGGGCTGATCAAGTTGAAGAAGAGCTAAGCCGAGTAGTTGATTTTATTTTATTTATTTATAGTTCTTTTGGTTTTAAACTGGAAGATATCAAAGTTTATTTATCGGTGCGCGATCCGCAAAATAAAAAAACCATCGGCACGGACGATGGTTGGAACTTCACGGAAAAAGTTTTAGAAAAAATAGCTAAGGCGAAAAAATTAAATTACGAAACAGATTTGGGTGGAGCGGCTTTCTATGGACCAAAATTAGATTTCAAAATTAAAGATGTCTTGGGACGAGAATGGCAATGCTCAACTTTGCAGTTTGATTTTAATTTACCAGAACGTTTTCAAATGAGCTTCACAAATAGCCAAGGGGAAAAAGAACAACCCTTCATGTTGCATCGCGCTCTATTCGGTTCCTTTGAAAGATTTATCGGTCTGTTAATAGAACATTTTAACGGCGCCTTCCCTCTTTGGTTAGCGCCCGTACAAATTAAAATCTTATCAGTCGCAGAAAAACACCTCGCTTTTGCAGAAAAATTAGCCACTGAATTTAAAGCTAATGGTTTTAGAGTGGAGGTTGATCATAATAATGAAACAGTTGGCAACAAAATCAGAAAAGCGGTTAATGAAAAGGTGCCTTATGTCTTGGTAATTGGTGACAAAGAAATGGAATCACAGGATTTAAATGTGAGAGATCGCGGTCAGCAAGAAACTAGAACAATTGCCAAGGATGCTTTTATTGCGGAATTGCAAGAGAAAATAAAAAATCATTCTTAGACAAAGTAAATTTATTATTTACAAAAATCATAGCCAACGTAATTATCTCTAATTATTTTTTTCCAAGTCGCTGTTTCATTTTTATTGCCAATATCGCTTTTGTGATAAACCAGCAGAATCTTTATTTCTCTTGTTTTCTTGTTTAAAGATAATATACATCTATTTCCAGATGTTTTTCTGGAAAAATTTGTGCCAGCCACACGAAATTCCATTTTTAGAATAGCTAAATCATCTTGGCAATTTATTTCTTCCACAATAGTGGTATTCATGATGCTATCTAAACTCTCCAGCATCTTTTTAATACCTTTGAAAGTCGAATCCCAATATGTTTTATACTTTTTTCTAAAATTTTTTATATAATGTTTTTCGGCGAAATCTTCAATTTGAACATTATATTTAATATACATATTCTGGATCTTCCTGAATGATTAACTCATAAGGAATAATTTCATCGGGTGAACAAACCTTATAAGGTAATTGATTGTGAGTAAAATTAACAATCTCTCTAGTTTTTTTATCTTCCCATTTTTTCGCAATCTTGGTAATGAGTTCAACTTCTTTTTTCTGTAATTTTTCTAATGGCATTTTTTTAGAACCATCATTTTCACTTATTAAAATTACATCACTTCTTTTATTATCTCTTTCAATTCTTCCCTCTTCTTCTAACTCATCTAAAGCTCTAAAATACAAATCCGGAACAGGACCATATTGAAGTTTTCTATATTGCATGCCACTCATACTCTTGGCATTAGTGTAGTAATAAGAAAAATCGGCCAAATATAATAATTTAGCTAATTTAGTTTTGGGGATTTTACCATCACCTTTATTAAAAGATCTGAGAAAAGAAATAATCATCTCCTTGTATTTATCAATATTCGGAACTGTTCCCATTTCCATGTCTTTTAAACTAATACCAAAAATGTTTGATATTATTTGCGCTTCTGATAGAGATAATTCTTTTTTTCCTTGTTCAACTAGAATATATGAAGTTCTAGACATGCCTAATTTTTCAGCAACTTCTTGCTGAGACAGACCTCTTTTCTCTCTTAATTCTTTTAATAATTGAGGTAATTTTTTACTCATATTTTTATGCTTATATTTCTTATTTATTTATAATTATATTTCATTAATTAAAAAAAGTCAAATATCTTAACATTAAAAGTCAAGATTTTGACATAACTTTGAAATTCAATATAGAGAGAAAAAATAATTAAATAACCTTACTCAGTCGCCAACCTTATTCAACCACCAATCTTACTCAATCACCAACCTTACTCAGTCGCCATTTTAACTTGCTCAATACATTTAGATTCTGTGACCAAGTGCATGATTTCATCAATTTTTGGTTCAATTGCCCTGATTTTCGTGCCATCCTTCAAAGTTGCTTCAACTTGCAAACTATGGGCTTGAAAAACTTGCTCTACTTGACACTTGCGGATTGCGTCTTTCATGTTCTCCCAAGCTAAATGATTTTTATAGACTAACTGGCGATTAATTTTTTCCATAGTTGAAACATCAACCTGCGTTAAATTATTTTGTGCTTCTTCGGAAAAAATATTTTTTATATCTTCGGCATAATAAGATCCATCACGCGGGGCAAGATGAGAAAACCGACTTATATCATAAAAGGACAATTCATCTGGATAATTAACTTTGACCGGACCGGAAAAACCACTCAACTCCTGCCACTGATCATCTTCTATTAAATATTCCGCGCAATACACCCAAACGGAAAAAGGAAATAATTCATTTTCTGGTTCTAAATTTTTTACAGTACAGCGACGCCAACTTCCCTCTTGGGTTTTCCAATTAAATCGCTCCAAAAAATAACTTTCTAAAACATAGGCTAATTGCTCATTATTAAAACCGGAATGAAAAGATAAATCTTCTTCTGAGATAAAATTTTCCAAAGAATTTTCTTTTTGTTTCTCGCTTTCTTCATTGTTTGCTACCGGACTTTTTTCTGGCGAAAATAATCTCCCACTATCTTTTTTGAACCAGATAAAAAGAGCGCTAAGCAAAAAAATGGCAATCAGAAAATAGATTAAATTTTTTTTCATATTTTTATCTTTGGTTTTATCTTGATATCTATTTAATCTTAGCATCTATAGTTAACATCAGCAAAAATTAACTTAACAATTTCAGGAAACTTGGTAATTCTAAAATGTCCACCTTTGCTCTTATAAATCACGATATGAGCGTTTTTTAATTTTTGTCTATATTTTTCGGCATGAGAAACGGGCACAACATTATCATCTTGAGAAAATAATAAATGAAGATTTTGACAATTTTTTTCAATTAATGATAAATCCTTTTCCAATTTAAAGCCACCGACTAAATCTTCTTCCGGCAAAGTGTTATCAAAAGGCGGACAAATTAAATACACTGACAATGCTTTTTTACGAAGTTTATTTTCGGAAAGATATTTTGCTAAGAAAACTCCACCCAAAGATGTGCCAAGCAAAATATATTTATTTTTAATAAGTGATAAGTATCTTTCAAAATGTATTTTCCAATCTCTATATTTAGCAAATTCCCGCAAAGGCATGCGAGGAGAAATTATTTCAAATTTTTTTCCTAAACTTTTTTCTAAATAATCTCCTGTCCAAGATACTCTTTTTTCCGTTGTTATTTTTCTGGTTTTTAAATAATGTAAATAATCCTTGTCACTTTTAAATGTCGTTCCGCCGTGGATTAATAACACTTGAATTTTATTTTTTGTTGTTTTCATATTTTATTAGTGAGTATTATATTTCCATCAATAGCCACTATAAAATTCTTCATAATATTTTGGACGTAATTTAGGGATATAGTTAAAATAATAATAAAAAATAATAATTTATTAACTCTTTTGAAATATATGCAAATAATATCCAGCTACTTCTGACTTAACAAGTTCAGGCATTAAATAACCAGCCAAAGAATTTCTAACAAACATTTCTGGTAGTAAAAAGTTAGCCAACTTTGATAATATCGGATTTTGAAAATATATTTTAGCTAGTTTCTCAAATCTAAATAAAGAAGGTAAAATATTCTCACTAAAATTTATTTCTTTTATTAAATCCAAACCAATTATTTTAGTTGTCGTTCTCAAATCTTGGAGTTGATGAAAGTGATCAACAGCCATCCCCCGCTCAGTAAGCTGGCAAGCGTCTTTAGTATCTTTATCTAAATTATTAAAATCTGTTAAATAATAGCCATCAAAAATAATCAATTTAGCACCTGAGCTCATAATTGAATAAACTTCTTTCAGGGAGTTGGCTAAAGAATCAGAATGGCAAAGGGTCTCTATAGCAAAAACTAAATTAATATCTTTTTCTAAAAAACTTAGATCATCATAATCTCTTTTTATAAAATCAATATTATTTAGCTGATATTTTTTTAACGGATTGGTTGATAAATCAATACCGATAAACTTCTTCTCAGGGAAAATTTTAGCTAAATTATATAAATTAGCTCCTCGGCCATATCCTAATTCTAATATTTTTAAAACCGAAGGAGATTCTATTTCTTTTTCAATAATTTTAACCTGGGCTAATAAGTCTGATTTATGATAATTGCCGTTATTAGAGATGCCCATGTGCAAATAACCAAAATTATTGTGGAATAATAAATATGCAAGTTTATTTGTATTATAATAATTCTTTATCTTTTTTTTATCTTGTTTTTCATTCAAAAGATAATTAAAGTCTTTTATTTTTCTAATATTATTTAGTTTATCTGAAAGGCTCATATTTTCATTACTTGGTTTAATATTAACATTGCTTGTTCTAAAATTCAATTATGTCTATTAAAAATAGCCCGTATTTTGGGCTATTTGCAAACTTGGCGGAGAGGGAGGGATTCGAACCCTCGGTACCCGTGAAGGTACGACAGTTTTCAAGACTGTTCCATTCAACCACTCTGGCACCTCTCCTTATCTTAAATTTTACTCTAATTTTACCTTAACAATATAATAAAAATTTAATGCCTTGTCAAAACACAATTATTTAACGAGGAAACTTGTTAAAATGAAATTATTTGACGAGGAAAATGGAGCACAAACTAAATAAACCACTCTGATATTTAGTGAGTCAATCTGATATTTAGTGAACCACTCTGATAAAGTGAGTTAATCTAATATTTAATGGGCTGCTCCGATATTTAGTAAACTACTCTGATACTTATAAAAAGTATTTCAAATTATTCCATAAATGTTTTGCAAAAGATCAATAAAGGGTTTTAAATTTTTTTTATCAATACCTAAAAGATCATTTTGGTTTAATTCTACATAAGGTTTGTCATATCCAGCCGGAACCAGAAAAGAAGACATGGGATAACCAGGATTAATTTTATCTGAAAATAAATTAGTCAAATAATCTTTTTGAACAGCTTTGGCAGTTTTTAAAATATTATTTTCCGGATTGTAATAAGATAATCTAAAATCCCAAATAAACTGCCTATTTTCTCCTGGATGAAGTTTATCAATTTCTTTCCAAATATCTAAAACCTCTATATCACTTAATTCTCTTTTATCCTTATTAAAACGACGAACAAAAACACCGGGCTGCTCATTGTTTGGCAGAAAATTAGTAGTAAGAGCTTCATCAATAGCTATGGTAGGCAAAAAACTAATTTTTGCATATTCCTTGGCCTTAAAAATAGAATTATCTTTAGGATTATCAAAGGGCTCATCAATTTTAATATTTATATTTAAATCCTGAAGACTCACCATATCTAAATCAGCAAAATCAGAAAAAAGATTTTTATAACGTTTTAATTTTCCTTGATTGTGAGTGGCAATTAGAATTTTGGGCATTTAAAATAAATAAAATTAGATATTTATAAATTATTTATATTTAATTTATCATAATTTTATCTAAAAATCAATTTAATTTTAATCTAATATAAAACAAAAACAGAGCTTTAAAAAACTCTGTTTTAAACTGCTTCGTGCTAGCACGATGATGCGGAGAGAGAGGGATTCGAACCCTCGATACGCTAATAAAAACGTATAACAGGTTAGCAACCTGCCGCTTTCAGCCGCTCAGCCATCTCTCCTTGAAATAAATAAAATAATTAAATAACTAGGATAATTCCCCAAAAAAACGCCATTCTTTCACCTTTTTTTTAATTTTATGTTATAATTACTATATAAAATAAATAATGCCTTGTCAATTAAAAATATGGCCGAAAATAAAACAAAATACTTAAAATGGCAGGTGCCGGAATACCGCGTTCCCGAAAGAAACAAAAACTGGTATTATCTCGCCAGCCTTTTTTTACTAATCGCCCTTTTCTTCTGTTTTTTTACAATCAGAAGTTGGCGAATTGTTTTTTTGGGTTATGAATCAAATTTCTTATTTGCGGTAATTCTAATTCTTGCCTCAATCATTACTCTAATTAATGAAAGTCGCCCACCGCTCATTATTGATATTGAACTTGGCCCAGAGGGTATAAGAGTTGGCTCCAGATTTTATGATTACGATGAAATTAAAAACTTTTCTGTTATTTACAAACCCAAACAAAGTGTCAAAAACTTATATTTAGAATTCAAAAATTCAATTAAACCTCGTTTATCTATTCCGCTTCGTCGAATGGATGCCTTAACCGTCCGCAATTTTTTATATCGTTTTCTTGACGAAGATTTGGAAAGAACTAATCCTCCCCTATCCGAACAGTTGACTAAAATCTTAAAATTATAATAATATAACTAGAGTTCTTAATTTTTAACTCGGTTAAATTGATAATTTTAAGAACTATTTTGCTTCCGTCGTTCAACGGATAGGACGCAAGATTGCGGATCTTGTAATCCAGGTTCGATTCCTGGCGGAAGCACATTTTAAAATTACTCTAATCTATTTTTCAGCCATCCCAACATTTTTCAGTTGTCCTAATTTGTTTCAGTCGTCCTAATTTATTTCAGTCTTCTCAACCTATTCAGCCATCCCAACCTACTCAGTTATCTTGACCCGCTCTATGCTGCCCAGCTAAGTGAAAACCTAACTTTAACTTCATGCTTAGCTTATCAAGTAAAATTTCTGACTTACCTCGAGTCGGACCAGCCAATACAAAATATCTCAAAAAGCTCGGTCTGGAAACCATCCAAGACCTGCTTTTTTATTTGCCCTATCGTTATGATGACTTTCGTTTAAGAAAAAAAATTGCTGATTTAAAGCCGGATGAAAATGTGAGTGTCCAAGGAGAAATAATGCTTATTCAAAATAGACGCAGTTTCAAAAGACGTCTGTATTTAACCGAGGCCTTGATTGCTGATGAAAGTGAATCAATAAAAGTGATTTGGTTTAATCAACCTTTCTTAACGAAAAATTTAAAAGTGGGCGACCAAGTATCAATCTCCGGCAAAACATCTTTTACTCAAGGACAAATTGCCTTTATTTCCCCGCAATACGAAAAAATTTATGGTGGAAAAAATTATGGTGATAATTTAATCCACACCGCCGGTCTAATCCCTAACTATCATCTAACTGACGGACTGACACAAAAACAATTGCGTTATTTTATTAAACAAGTTTTAAACTTAAGAAATGAAATTGTTGATTGGCTGCCTAAAGAAATTATTCGTGATTTTAAATTACTGGATCTAAAAACAGCCTTAAAAAAAATCCATGCTCCGCAAAATAATAATGACATTGAAATTGCTCGCCGTCGTTTAGCTTTTTCCGAATTATTTTTACGTCAACTAAAATCGCAATTAATTAAAAAGGAATTAAGCGCGCAACAGGCCTCACCTTTAATTTTCAGAGAAAAAGAAACGCGCGCCTTTGTTGCTTCTTTGCCCTTTAAATTAACTACTGACCAAAGAAAAGCAGCCTGGGAAATACTTCAGGATTTAGAAAAGGAAAAACCAATGAGTCGCTTGTTGGAAGGTGATGTTGGTAGCGGTAAAACAGTGGTTGCGGCCTTAGCTTTATTAAACACCGCTTTGAATAAACAACGAGCGGTTTTAATGGCGCCAACCGAAATTCTGGCTAAACAACATTTTGCTTCCTTAACAAAATTATTTAAAAAGCAAAAAATAAAACTGGCCTTAATGACTGGCGCGAAAAAAAGTTCAGAGGCCACTCAAGCTGATATTATTATTGGCACTCATGCTCTGATTCAAAAAAATGTTGAACTAGAAAATTTGGCCTTGGCCATTGTTGATGAACAGCATCGCTTTGGCGTTAGACAAAGACAAAAAATCTTAGATTTTAATAAAAAAGATAAGCTGATTCCCCATTTTCTCTCCATGACCGCTACTCCAATTCCCCGCTCACTGGCTTTGGCAATTTACGGTGATCTTGATTTATCAATCATTAAAGAACTGCCTAGCGGTCGCAAAAAAATTATTACTCGTTTAGTTAATGAAAAGAGTCGCAACCAGGCCTATGATTTTATTCGCCAAAAAATAAAAGCCGGGCGACAAGCATTTGTAATTTGCCCTTTGATTGAAGATTCGGATCGTTTTGAGGCTAAATCCGCCAAGGCCGAACATGAACATTTGCAAAAAAACATTTTCCCTGATTTGAAAATTGGTCTGCTGCACGGCAAAATGAAAAGTTTAGACAAAGAAAAAGCCATGCAAGAATTTCTGAATAAAAAAACCGATATTTTAGTGTCTACTTCAGTCATTGAAGTGGGGGTTGATGTTCCTAATGCTTCTCTAATTGCTATTGAAGGAGCAGAACGTTTTGGTTTAGCTCAACTTCATCAATTTCGCGGTCGGGTTGGTCGAGGTGAACATCAATCATATTGTTTACTCTTCCCTTCAAACGCAACCACCATTAGCGAAAAAACTAAAGAACGTTTAACATCCTTGGAAAAATATCATGACGGTTTTAGTTTAGCTAAAATGGATTTAAAATTACGTGGAGCCGGAGAATTATATGGCGAAATGCAAAGTGGTTTTTCTGAACTGCAGATTGCTTCCTTATTTGACTATGAGATTATTAAAAAATCCAATGAAGCGGCGCGCGCTTTAGTAGCCAAAGATGCTAAATTAAAAACGCAACCGCTCTTAAAAGAAAAGTTGGGTGAATGGGAAAAGACGATTCATTTGGAATAAAAACGTGACTGAAAAACATGGTTGAAAACTTTATTTGGAATAAAAAACGTGGCTAAAACGTGGTTGAGAAAATAATGCCAAAAGTGTTTAAAAAAGAAAAAAGCGCCTCCGAAAAAGTGGCGCTTTGAATCATGGTTTAACCGTTTGAAATGTTTGGTTTAAAAATGTTTGTCAAACTTGTACACCGAATATGCGGCTAAAGCAAAGAGAATGATTGCAACAATTGGCAGTTTGCTAATGAGATATACTCCCCATTTAATTAGGTCTCCCGAATAATCAGAGGGACCAAGTACATAAATGATGGAGGAAAAAACGAACATGCCATAAAATAATGCTGAAATTGCTCCCACGACAACTAATACTAACTGTGCTATTTGTTTTACTTTTTCCATGATATGATTTTTTTGAAATTTTTTTGAAAGAACTTTAACTAAATAATATAGAATATTATATCATATTTTAAATTAATTGTCAACTGCTCTACAAAAAAGGACGGGGCTTACACCTCAAATAATATCAACAAGAAAAAAACACCTCCTATAAATTGCCTAATATTACTCAAAATTGACAAAAATTTACTTTTGGACTATTATCTTAATTATAAATAACACGTACTTTTAAAAATAAATTTTGAATATGAAGATTGCTAAGTTTAGAAAAATTAAAGAAATTGCAGTCATGCATAATGGCGAACAAGGAAAAATTAACCAAGCTTGGTTAGAAAATGAATGTCTCTTTGCCCATTTTATTGGGCGTCTTTGCTCTCAAGGAAGAAAAGTAAAATTCTCTGAATTAAAACCTTTAAACAGGAAAGCACAAAAGCGCATGAAAGGAACTATTGATTCTTTTTCAATAAAACCTAAAGAAAACCTGTCTCTCAAAAGAACAGGCCAAGCAAAAGTACTGCCAGTCAGTGCCTAAATCTTTTTTAAAAAATGAGCAAAAAATACGAGCTGAACAAATCAGCTCGTTTTTATTTTCTATTATTTAATGATGTTCTGATTGATAGTGATTGATGGTGATTGATAATGCTTAATTGATTTTAGTGATTGACACAGTGATTGATTGATTTTAGCGATTGATAGTGATTAATAGTGATTATTTAATTAGTCAACAGCAAATTGCAATTAGTTATTTTATAAACTCAACCAAATCTTCTAAATTTTTAATTTTAATTAGTTCCAAATCAGTTTCGGCCTTTATTTTTCCTTCCGGAATAAGCGCTTGTTTAAATCCTAGGCGCTTCGCTTCTTTTAATCTTTCTTCTAAGCGAAAAATGCGACGCACTTCCCCGCCTAAACCAACTTCACCTAAAACAATCGTGTCGCGTCTAAACGGTTTATTTAAATAGGAAGAAACAATGGCAGCGACCGCAGCTAAATCAAGAGCCGGGTCGGAAATTCTTAAACCGCCGGCCACATTTAATATAATATCTTGCGCCAATAAATTAATTTTACTGCGTTTAGAAATAACCGCACTTAACACCTGCAAACGATTGAGATCAAAACCACTGGCTTTACGTTGCGGATAGCCAAAGACTGTTTTAGAAACTAAGGCTTGTAAATCAATTAAAAAAGGACGACTCCCTTCAATGATACAACCCAAAACTGAGCCGGCCAAAGCGCCGATTTCTTCATTGATAAACACCGAGGCCGGATTGGAAATTTCGCGGAAACCATGACTGGTCATTTCTAAAACTCCTAATTCATTAACCGAGCCAAAACGATTTTTAGTTGAGCGCAATAAAGCATAATTATGATGAGTTTCTGCTTCTAAAGATAAAACCGTATCCACAATGTGTTCTAATGATTTTGGCCCGGCGACTTGACCATCCTTGGTAATATGACCAATTAGTAAAACAGAAATATCATGCTCTTTGGCTAATTCTAAAAAACTGACCGCAACCGCTCTAATTTGACTCACTCCGCCCGCCTCAGTCACTACTTGACTGGAATAAACGGTTTGGATTGAATCAATAATTAATAAATCTGGCTTATTGGCTTGCGCAGCGGCAATAATTTTTTCCACATTAGTTTCGGAAATAAATTTGAATTTATCCAAACGACAATTTAAGCGCTCTAATCGATTTTTAACTTGCGCGGCTGATTCTTCACCACTCGCATAAATGACTTTTAAATTACTATTCGGTGCTCCAGCAATTTGCGCGACCAAGGTTGATTTTCCTATTCCCGGTTCCCCGCTTAATAATATCAAAGAGCCGGGAACTAATCCGCCTCCTAAAACCCGATCCGCTTCTTTTAAACCAGTGCTTAATCTTTTTAAATCTCCGCCCTTTATATTTTTTAAATCTATAATTTTGGCCGGACTGATTTTTTTAAACTCTTGTGCCTTGGCTTGATGACTATCTTTGGTTTCTTGCGCTAAAGTACCCCAAGCGCCACACTCTAAACAACGCCCACTCCATTTTGGGAATTGGGCGCCGCAATTTGCACAAGAAAAAATTGTTTTTAAATTGGACATAAGTTTAATCTAACAAAAATCTCCTAAATCACTCTTAAACTTTTCATCAACTGCTGATTAATCTTTCTGCCAGTAGACTCTTGATTAATCTTTCTATCAGTTTTAATTATTTTTTATCAGTTTTTAATTAATCTTTCTGCCAGTAGGCCTTATCAACTAACCAACTATCATTAACTTTTTTCAGTGTTATTTCTATCTTTTGAAAATAGGCCTGACCTTCATTAACTTGACTGGTGCTTTCTCGTCTTTGTGTATTAACCATAATTCGTGCTTGACCCGCACTGTCATCATAACTTAGAACCTCGCTGGTTAGAGCAGTGGTAGTAATACCAAAATATTCACCATCATTTTGACTTTTGGTTCTTAAATCCTCAACATAAGCATCTGCCCAAACTTTCATTTCCTCAGTCATAAATAATTTCAAATCTGTAAAATTACTGTAATTAGAATAATTTGAATAAGAACCAAAACGTTCAGCGAAAGCTTGAGAAGTCTTAATCAAATCATTTTCATCCGTTTTATGTTCGCCCTCAATTCCAACTTCATATTGCTGATAATTACGAGGTTGATCACTCGGTGTGGTTGTAGGTGTGTCGCTGACTCCGCTCGGCAATTGTCCGGTAATAAATGGGGTTTCAGTTATAACCGGAGCAACAGTGGGGTTCTTTTTAATAAACCCAAAATAAATTATTAGAATAATCAAAATAAGACCAATCAAAATAATGACTATTCCTGATATTTTACGATTACTTCTCATATATTTAATTTAATAAAAATTTATATTAAATAATACTAATGCTCTTTATTAATACTCTTCACTAATGCTCTTCTTTAAGGCTAATCATTGTTAAACTGCCAGACTAATCTGCCAAACTAATCATTGTTAAACTGTCAGACTAATCATTGTTAAACTGTCAGACTAATCATTGTTAAGTTAGGTTAATCATTGTTAGCCCTCTGGTTCCTCGCTATCAAATTCATCACCGAGATCTTCATCAGCTTCGGTTTCAGCTATTCCCATCCCTTTTCTAATATTATCGGCTTGAGCAGCAATTTCTTGCTGACGATACATTTCTTCTTGCTGGCTTTCTTCAAATTCTCGCTTGGCTTCTTCAATTTCCAATAACTGACGCGGATCTGAAGTAATTAGTTGATCTTCGGTATAGGAGGCGACTACTTTCATGGCGACATGTTTACTGCCGGCAAAAAAGATTCCCTCGCCAATTCCACATTCTAAAAGTAAATAACGTTCGCCTTCGGTTAATAAAAAGATTTTTTGTACCAAATCAATCGCCGCCGGTGATTGTTTTAAAAGAATTTGTAAAGAAGAGTTAGTAACAATCGCTTGGCCATAAGGTGAAGTTAAAAAGTCATTAACATCCTGAGTAATAGTGGTAACACCTAAATAATATTTACGACAACGTTTGACTAAGGCAAAAATAAACTTCGCGCTATCTTCATGTTGCATCATCCACCAAGCCTCATCAATAACTAAAATTCTTTTTTTCATTTCACTGCGCACCACATTCCAAATATAATTAACAATCGTATAAATAGCAATCGGACGAAGTTCATCTTCCAAATCACGTACTGAAAAACAAACCAGTTGATTGTTCATTTCCACGTTAGTGGGTGAATTTAAAAGTCCGGAGAAAGTTCCTAAGGTATATTTTCTTAAACGTAAAGCTAAATCAGAACCTCCCTCCATACCTTCCAATACTTGTTCTAAATCAGACATGGTAGGCGGTTCAATCTGCGATAAATCAGAATCAGGCGTAATATCTTTTTTAGCATAAGTTTCTAAAAGCGCGCGATCAACTATTGAATCTTCATCATAGTTTAAATTACCAATCATTAATCTAATCAAGCCTTTAAGCGTAATAACGGCGCTGCGAATAATATCTTTGGGACGCGCTTCACCACCAATAGAACGAGGTAAATCAAAAGGATTGATTTTATTTTCACTGGACAAAGAAATGTTTATATAAGTTCCACCGACAGCTTCGGCTAAATATTTATATTCATATTCCGGGTCAATTACAATTACTTCTGTACCAAGCATTAAAGAACGCAAAATTTCCAACTTAATCGCGTAACTTTTGCCGGCTCCCGAAGTTGCAAAAACGACTGAGTTGGCATTTTGCAAAGTGAAACGATCAAATAAAATTAAGCTATTATTATGGCGATTAATACCGTATAAAATACCTTGATCACTAGTTAATTCACTGGAAATAAATGGAAAAGAAGAAGCAATCGGCGATGAATTCATGTTAAAAGCAATATAGAGTTCATCATTTCCCAAAGGCATGGTAGAATTAAAGCCTTGTTCTGCTTGATAATAAACACGACGAGAATAAACTAAACGTGAACCAAAAATATCTTCAACTTGATCGGAAATTCTATCCAAATCCTCAGCGCTGTCCGCATACAAAGTAACATAAAGAGAAAATTGAAAAAATTTTTCAATTCCCTGAGTTAAAGCATCGCGCAAATATTCAATGTCCCGCAAAGCAGTTTCTCTAATTGGATCGCGAGCCGCGCCTTTTTCCGCGTCAGAAATAATTTGCGCTTCCAAGGTACCGACCTTATTCTTTAATTGCTTTAAAATAATGGAACTTTGAACAGGATAAAAAAACATGGAAATATCAAAGGTCAAATTCAAGTTAATAATCGGTGCAAACCAACCAACGGAAATATAGCGTGGATAATTAATTACAAAAATTGTTCGTAAAAATTTATCACCTAAACGTAAACTGCTGGGCTCAACCTTAAAACTAGCCGGGGCAATAATATCTTTAACCGATAAAATCCCCCGTCGAAATGCTTTTTCTTCTTCAATAATTTCCCGCGTTAAATGAGGATCGTCTTCAATGTTCACTGCTTCCGGTCTGCTTTGTGGCCGCAAAGAAATAGGGGTATTGAGAGTGATTTTATTTTTTTCTTCTTTGTTAAAATTTATCATATAACTTATTTTAGACGCCCACTATTTATTCTTTATTCCTCTACTTTTAAACGACCGAGCTCAACAAGAGGTTGATTTTTTGAAGTCTCGGGATTATAGGTTTTATAGTAAAGCTCAATTAAACTTTGAGTATCTAAGCGCGCCACGGAAACGCCCATTGATTCTAAGCCACCCATCACACTATCTACTCGCCGGTCAAGCATTTCTTGATAACGAACAAAAGTTTGTTCTTTTAATTTGATAATGGTCGCCGGCCGGAGCGCTTCTTTAATTGAACTAAAAAATCCTTTGTGCTTGTCGGTTACTGGGTCGTAAGGAACAACCACAAAAAATCTTTTACTCATAATTCTGCCCAAAGAAGTTAATTCTTGAATGTATTCAATATAATCAGCTGTTTGAATTTTTAATAATTTATTAATTTGTTCTTTTTCTTTCTCTTTCAAATAGTTTAAATAATTATCAATATCAAGTTCTCGCGATTGAACTACAATTTGCAAAGTAAAAGCGAGATTATTTAGAAAACGTACATAAGAACCAATCACCGCGTTCTGCTCTTCTTCGCTTTTTAAGGCAAAATTAATACTGGAAACCATTAGCACCGCTCTTAAGGTTCCATCTTTCATCACCACTGTATTATCTTTAATCTCGGCGATATCTAAATATTGTTGAGTGGAAGCGGCTATTTTATTGCTAGCTGATTTATTGGCCATATATTTATTGTTTTCCCTTATATCGCCCCTTCGTATCAACAATGAGAGCGACTTCGGCTAAACGAGATTTTTTATAATATTCTTTCACCATCGGCTTTACTTCTGGTAAGCTATCAAGCTTGGTTTTTTCTTCAATCAAATTAGCGCTTTCCGCATTATTCCAAACTCTTAATCGCGGACGGCGAAAAGTTTGTACCATGTTTAAAACAAAAAAGTGAAAGGGCCGACCATTAATTTTAACAAAAGAAAAAACAACAGCGATAATTCCAATTAAAACTGCACACAAAAGAAACAAAGCAAAATCAAACAAGCGATAGCAAAGACCGATTAAAATTGCGGAAATTAAAATAATCAAAAATTGGCGCGTCGTGATTGGACCGATAATTTTACTTTCAACATCAATAAATTGAGGAACGGTAAATTGTTGCATATTTAAAACACTAACTTGCTATTAAAATTCATAATCGCTTCAATTTCTTCCATAGTTAAAACGTCCTGATTTTTTTCTTGTCTTAAAGCCACGCTTTCTTTCAAAGTTTTACCCGAAGCGACTGCTTCTTGAACCATTTTTAAATACAAAAGACAAACCGGACTTTTCTTCCAGGCAATTATTCCGGCAATCATTTTGTCATAACCATCTTTCTCTAATAACTTTATCTTATTAAAAATTTTCTCAGTTATTTCTTCCGGTGTTCTTCCTAAACGACGGAAATTAACCAAATCTAAAAATTGCAACTCTTCAATCGGACCCATCACTTTTGGCACTGCTCTAACATCTTCCACGCGCGGACGACTCATGGCTGCTGTTTTTTGTTTGGCTAAAAATTCTGCTTGGCTTTGAGGGGTGGTTGTTTGCTGAGCATTAGCGGCTATGCGCGCGGAAGCGACTGAGGCAGTTGGTCTAACACTTGTTCCTGGCGCTCTTCTAGGGGCAACAGATGACTTGGTGGTAGTCGCTACTTGAGCAGAGGAAAGTGCGGCAGCAGGAATATCGGGAATTGGCGCTGCGGTAGCAAATTTAACCGATTCTGGACTAGCTTGTTTTTGTTCTTCAGTAAATATTTTTTTAAATAAACTGGTGCTTTCGGGCTTGTGCACTATGCCCCGGCTTTCAAGAGAGCTTGGCTTAGTTGCTGTTTGAGTCGGGGCTGAAACAGGAGCTTGACGTGAAGCTTGAGTTGAAGCAATGGCTTGACTTGGAGTTTGAGTTTGGTTAGAAGTTTCACCGACACCTTTACTATGCGCAGCCGCAATAGCCGCGCCAGCCCCTGCGGGTGATGAGATACGCTTCACTTCTCCTGATGCTAAAGCTTTTTTAAAATCATACTCAGCGAGTGGCTTATGTATAGCTTGTTCCTGAGAAGAAATTATTTTATCAAGACGACTGCCGGGTGGGGTCGCGACTGAAAATGAACGTAAATTTTCATTATCTTTAAATTTTTGTAAATCACATACTTTTAAAATCCGATCGGTTTCTTCCGCACTTAAACCTAAACCGCCAGTTTCTATATCTTTGGCTAAAGATCCACGGGTATCAATTCGACTGCGCACACCTTTTAAATAAGTGGCAATAATTTTTTTCAATCTTTCAATCAAAAACTCACTGGGAATAGTCAAACCCGCTTCTTTAATTAATAAATTAATATCTTTATTTAAATCAAGTTCTTTGGTTTCTGAGCCTAGACCAACATAGTCGGCTACTGGTTTAAATATTTTTTCTTTTAAGTCTTTAGTCAGGGCTTCGGCTTGCGGAGCGGAAAGTGAAAACTCACCAACAAAAATTGCTGGCAAATCTTTTATTGTCAGACTTTTAATCATCACCTTCATAACAATCATTGCCAAGTCAACTTGATAATGATTTTCAATCTCGGCTAAAGCCGCCATTGCTTGAGGCGAAGAAACCTTGTCTTTCAGGTCTTTGGGAAGGCTATTGAATTGTTGCAAATAATCAAACATTAGCTACAAAAAAGCTAAAAAAATAATCAGAAGCATGAATGTTCCTCTGCTTATTATTTTAGCATATTTTACTCAAAAGAGAAAAGAGGAACTGGTGATAAAATAAAAAAGCCAAAATCTTAAATTTTAGCTTTTTTTATTGAGAAATTTTAATAAAAATTTAATATGATAAATTTATTTTTTATTTATTTTACTGCTTAGATGTTTAATTTCTTGTTCAATAGCTTTATATTCCAAACTATTTTCCGGATAATCTTTTAACATTATCTGTAATTCATCTAATAAAGTGATTTTGGCTGGTTCTAAAGTCTTATTATTTTTCATCTCACTATCTTCAATAACTCCTTTTCTAATAGGAATACTCTTTGATCTTCCTTCTTTATCCGACTTCATGATATCTGAAGGCTTTGTTTCTTTTTTTCCTTCCGTTTTAGAATAATCAATTTCTAAGGGTATAACCCCCCAATCCGGCCCCTTATCTTTAAAGCTATCAGGAAAAAATACTAAATTGCGATAAATTTTCAATAATTTTTTAATTTTCTTTTTATCATTAGCTGATAATTTTTTGGCATTAGCTGAGTTAACTAAATATTCCGCTAAAACAATATCGCTAAAATTATCACTACCATGGAAAGCAATAAAATCTTTAAGCCAATTGGCAATGGTGCCTCTTTCTGGATTATTGTTGATTATAGGCTTTATTCTGGTAACATTTTCTTGATTATTGTTATATAAAGCACTTTCTAATTTTTGTCGATAATTATCATCTTCAATAAACTCAAAAATATCATCATTTAATTCATCAACTAAATCATTAAACTCCGAACCTAATGACAAAATCTTAACTAAATCTTCTCTAAATAAATTCAAAGTGTCTTCTTGGCTTTGTTTAAAAAAATCTTCATTGCTTAAAGGATCGGTTAAAATATCTTGAAAAGCTTCCTGATTTTCCTGGGGTTCAATTTTTTCTATTTCTTCATTTAGAGCTTCTTTTTGTTTGGCGATTATTTCAGAAAAATCAGCCAAATTTACTGCTTTCTCTTTTAAAAAAGCGCTTATTTTGCCTTTAAAATAATCATCAGAAATTAAAAGTTTTTTACCCGCCAGCTCAATAGCTAAAGATGCTGATTTTTTAGGATCAATTTTTAAACGACTAGATATGGCGTCAGACAAACTATCAATTTTTAAAATTCCTAAATAAACTTCATTAGTTAAATCTATCATTGCCTCAATCTGCTCATCATTTAAAAAATATTTTTCTCCTATTTCCCTGTTTAAGTTAGCGCCAAAAGGAGATATAAGAATATCTTGAATATAATCTGGTAATTTTTTTAAATCCGCTAAATAGTCCATAGTAATTTATAATAGTCCATGATAATAATTTTAAGCTGCCGAAATTGGTTCAATATTTTTGAGTATATTGTTTTTTCTAATTTCGTTTTTTTTCTCATTTGAACCATACTTCTCAATTGCTCCCAAAGTTCTTTTAACCATTTCTGGATTAGCGTCAGAGCGCTCTAAATTAGCTAATTTATTAGTATCTAATCCTTTAGCAAGAGAAATATTAATATTATTTACAATATTCTTTCTCTCATTATCAGAAGCGCTAATATTGCTCTTTTTTAATATTTCCGCCAATTTATTAGAATCTAAAACATCTCCATTTATATTGCCAATATGCTCTGCTTTAGCTGTTTCAAAATATTTACTCAAAGCTTCTGTTGATTTATCATCAAATTTAACCTCGTTTAAATTAGTAGTATTATTAAAAGCTTTTACTATTTCACCATCACGAGCTAAAATTTTAGCAAAATCATTGATTTCACCAGTTTCTGTGTTAAACATGGGTTTTCCTTTTCTCATATCTGTATTTCTGGCATTTAACAAGGCGGCAGTTACTCTATTGCGATGTTCGCCGGAATTAGACATAGTGCTTTTAATATTTTTAGCAAAATCGCGTCCGGAATAATCTTTTAATGATCTAATCATTTGTTCATCATAAGTACTGGCATCTTGACTGTAGCCATTGATTTTTCCACTAGCCAAAGCCTCCTTAAATTTTTCACCTAAATTTTCAGCATCTACATCAACATTAAAATTTAAAGCCGCAAATCGTTTATTAATCTGTTCTTCAAATTTTTGCAACATTGGCTCGTTGCCAGTCATTAATTTTTTAGCAGTTGCTACATCACGTCTGCCCACATTTAAATCTTTATTCTTAAAACCTTCCTTATTAGCTAACTGTATAGCCGCTGCTACACGCTTGTCACGACTCTCAAGAGAATTATTCATAACGCGTTTCAAATCAATCACTGAGGAACCGGCCGATTCAAAAATCTTTTGTTCTTTACTCGTTTTCTCATCACGAATTTGATTTCTTAAGGCGCTAGCTTTAGTCATTTGATCATCTTTGGCACTATACCATCCTGCATCCATGCGATTCAACATAGTATTTTTAATTTCACCTTTAGAATCTCTAGCTATACTGCCATCATCTGCTATAAATCTTTCTTTTTTAGAATCATATTGATAAGATTTGCCGCTGTTATCTATATATTCGCCAGTTTGAAAAGCAGCCCTTCTAGCTTTTCTTTCCTGTCTACGTTCTTGTTTTAGTTTTAAATCATCTTGCTTTTTCTTTTCTTCTTTAGAATCTGTTTGTTTAGGCCCGCCACGCCCAAGATTCGTTAAAGCACGACCAGCACCAACCCCAAGAGTAGCTAAACCACCTTTTGCAGTTTCATAAACTAAATCTGAAGTTTTTTGAACCTTTTTCTTTGATTCATCTCGCCAATTACTAAAACGCCTCTTAGCAAAATTATAACCTGTTGCACCTCCAAGTGCTGCCATCGCAAACCCCTTTCCTTTGTTTAACGCCGCGCTAGCCGCAGCTCCGCCAATTGATTGCGCCACAGTCATTCCACCAATCAACATGCCAATACCGATTATGAATTTAGTCATTAAATCACCAGTGTTTTGTTTCACTTGTTCAACTTGGCTAGATCCATCTTTAAAATCTATATTAGTTGCAGCCGTGTTCGCAGTTAAGGTGTTAGAAGAAGTAGAAGTGAATGATAGCCAAATAAAAAATGCTAAAACCGGGCCAACAATTAAATTTCTTGTAAATTCCGACCACCATTGTGAAGCGTATTTAGCACCATCAGGAAATGAAGACAATAAAAATGCCAGTGGCGATAAAACAACATATATCCAAAGCATAATCATACGCATCACCAACATGGCTAACATAGCTACTACTACTACCAAAGAAATAAGAACATAGATAGCTGATAGAACTAAAAGAGCGGCCACATTCCATGTTTTAACACCTTCTAAATCATCATGTAATTTCCCCCAACCAGATATACCAAGTAAATCCACCATACTTCCTTCACCGATATTAGAAAAGGCGCCGACAAAGGTAAGCATGATAATTTGGGCCGCATCAATTAATAAACCACAGATAGTTTTGGAAAAATTAATCAAAACCGCCATTATCAATAACTTAGGCAACCATTTTTTATAGTTATAACGTTCAATTCTTAAAATTGTCGCAAAAGCAATAACTAATAAAATTATCACAAAGAACATGTTGGCAATATCACGTACTATCACCCAACCATTAGTAACCGCTGGCTCCTTAATGAATTCATTATAACTTGCAATCTTAATTAAAATTCCGATTACTTGTATTAAAATCCAACCAAAGGCAGATACGGCTGCTTGTGCTAAAGAACCAACTAATTTAACCATAAATCCAGCTGCCGCCGGCTTAGCAATGAAAAAAATAACAACTAAAAAAATTGCCACCAAAAAAGAAAATTTGAGATTAAAATGCTTTACTTTTTTTATTTTTTCTATAATTTTCATTTTAGATTAATTTCTTAAAACATTTAATAAAAATTAATTAAATAATTTGGCCCACATCTCTTCTAAAATTGATGCCAATTCAGCTGGAAATTCTATTATTACGCCAATAGATTTTTCTATTAAATAATAAAGTAAATAAAAAATAGCGAAAATCAATAATAAAATCATTAAGCAACCAAGATTTACACATCCTAAACCCATTGATTCAAAAGTACCAATCGCTTTTCCTGCTTTTTCAGTAGCCTGATTATTCTTCCCGGCTGCACCAGGTCTGTCCATCCATTCCTCACCTAGTTTACAAAAAAAATTATTGCCTATTACCTTCCCTAGAAAAACATGAATATTTATCCAAATCACGGTTAAACCACAACTAGGAATCAAATTTATCCAAGCTGACCTAAGTAAAGAACTGGTTCCTCTGCGCATCGGTGTAGCAACGGCTTTTCCTACTCCGCCTTTTTTATCAGCGCGACTTTGCTCTTGTCTTTTAGCCGACATAACCTTTTCTCGCAAGCTGAGCGTAGCACTAGCACTCTGATCTCCTGATTTATTTTTCTTTCTCTCTCTTAAATCACCTGCCCTTGAAGAACTATCACCTGACTGAGCTGAATCGCTATTTTTAAGGTCACTTGTTTCCTGGCCTTTTTTCTTAAATGGATTTAGCAATCTGCTATCTAAATTAGAATCAATTTCAGAAGCAGTGCTTTTTGTATTATCAGCCATAAACAAAATTTTAATTCAACCAACTTTTTAATTCGACCAACTGGTATTATTATCCCAGTTATCCCAAACTCTGATTGTCATTCGGGCGCGATTTATAGTCCTTGAATAATAATGATAAAAAACATGGGGGTTATTAGTATTGGGTCGATAATCAAGACCGGTAAAGGCTTGCGTGTTGCCATCACCCCAATCAATATAAATCATTCTGAGTGGTTGTTGTTCAGGATCAACAGTAGTATTAAATTTCAAAGCATAAATACCAGTTCGAGAAACATTGAAATTAACATTATTATTGTTGTAATTGAGTGAAACATTGGAAATTCTCGGACGATTACGACTGGTCGTAATTTGATAAGAACCGCTTGCATCAGGTACATAGGATCCGGACTCAAATCTAAATGATCCATAGGTTTGGCGGAAAATTTGTGGTAAAACTGAACCGGCAAATTGTTCACCGCTTAAACTGGAGAATTGCCATAGTGGCATACAAACACCAAAGCCACCATCAGCACAAGTTCGAGAATTGATATAGCTCTTAGCTGGATCACCTTGTGAATCATAGGCACAAATCACATTGGGGTTACCGCTACAATAACCAACCTTATCACAAGTTGAACCAGAACAACCATAGGGTCGACCGCCGAAGACAGCGGCTGTATCTTTATTTTTCTGATAATACTGATCTTGCAAGTAAATCGGACCACTATTTAATAAATCATAACCATCCGGGAAAGTGGCTGCCCCATAAGGAACAGTTAACCTTAAGCGACCATAGCTATTTATAATTGTTCTAGGCGGCAAGGCTGAATTAAAGAAACTGGGGGTGTCAAAATTCCAACTCTCATTAGCTGAAGAACCGGTTCTTAAAACCCAAGCCTTATTATCACCACTACTAGAAACTGTTTGTAAGAAATTACTGCAAGTAAATTTAAATACTTGACCTTGGCTACTTTGAGATTCAGCTAATAATTGTAGACCACCTTCTTCAGCCGGCGGGAAATCGCGATTGAAAACTCTAATTGGCGGATCAGCATTGGCAAATTCATCAATTACTTCACAATCTTGAAAGGTACTAGGATCATTGCTGCAAAATTTTACTGGTATTTGAGCAAAGGTGCCGTCATGATCCATCCAAGCGCTATCAAAATATGTTATATCTTCACACCTATCAGGATTAACATGACTAGTATTTAACATTTTAGCTGTTTTAAGCTCGCCAACCGGTAAACGTAATCTCGGAGATGATTTCTTTGGCACACAAAAAACAAATTCTCTCCACCAATTTAATTCTGACGCATCATTGGAATTAATAAAGATAGCATCATAATATTCACAATCACCGCAATGATACTCACAAGTTTGATCAGAATTTGGATCTCCACTTTCCAAAACAAAACATTCAGGGCGATTAATGGGGAAAAGACCGCCGCTTCCTCTTCTTGTTTCGTCTCTATTAAAATACACTAATTTCGTCGTAACTTTTTTAACAAAATCAATATTAACATTAATGTTGGAACAATAACTTAAATTATTCGGCCCTACATAACCGGTGCTTTGAGCGCCCAAGAAAGAAGAGCTGATTCGATCGGCCGGATACCAAGTCAAACAAACTTGAGGATTATAACGATCATATTCCAAGCAATAACCTTCTAAACCATTTTGAATCGCGCTAGCGCTATAATTTTGACAAGTTAAACTGTCAGTGGTTGGGTAAAGACGACAATCACGTGAAACATATTGTCCCTCGCCAATATTTAAAACCGGCTCAATATTAATATTATCAAAATATATTTCACCGGAAGCATTTGGATTTTCAGCGCGCAAGACAATTCTTATTTGTAAAAGATTATTAGCGCCGGCCGCACCAGAATTAAAGACATGAGTCACTCTTTTCCAACCATCATTGCTGGTGGCAAAGAAGGAAGTGCCGGTTTGAACATCTTTTTTGAAAATAATCACTTGGGCGCGACTACCGGCATTTTTAGTATTGAGTAAATAGCTTAAATAATAATTTTGATTGGGCGCTAAATTTAACCAAGCGCTTTCAGCCATTGGCGAAACATTGAAAGACACTGGTACTTTCAAATAACTTTTACCCGAAACCGGATAATCAACCTTGGCTTTTTCCGGTTCTCTAACTATTAACTCCTTAACTATATTACTAAAAATACAGGGTGATCCTTGTTGAGTAGAACAAGTTAGAGATGGGATTGGTTCTTCAAAATCAAAATGTACTTGACTATTCAAGCCCACTTCGCGCATGGCACCAATATTGTATTTATTAAGTAAATAATAACCGGAAGCATTAGCTAAATTAGGTTCATAATTACTGGCTAAGAAATTATTACATTCACCAGCATCATTTAAACTATTGCACTGACCTAAAGAATAGCAAATCTTTTCTCCAGTTTTCTCATCATAAGTATAAGTCTGGCAATCTAACCAACTTGCGCAAACTCGATCGGGACGAGCTTTAATAATTGTATTAGCAGCACAGGAACCCAACACCGCCGGATTACAATTTTGCGGGGCGCTTAAATTTACGCTTGTAAATGGATCAAAACCAGTGCTTAAACTTGAGTAGCCGCTAGACCCGGCAATACTTCTTTCGTTAAATAAAATACAACCACTATCAAAATTAGTAATACCATTACAACTCTTTTTATCAACTTCACTAGCGATTTGATAATCTAGGGCCGCTTCTTTAATTTCAAATCGACTATAATCTCCCTGAGTATAATTTATTCTGGCGCTGGTTAAAGAATTAAAAACAATTGATCTTACTGAATTATTAATCTGCAATCGGTTTACAGGCGTGCCAAAAGTATTATTAGTTAATAATGGAGAAACTAAGGAAGAAGCAGTTGAAGATGAAGAGAATGTTATATTAACGGTTGGTGCTGTCCCTGTTTTAACTGTGGAAGAAAATATATAAAGTTTATTTGGTTTAATGACAATATTATTAGTTGTGCTACTGGTTAAATTAGGATTAAACTTACTCACCGGATCAATATATTCTGTACAACCCGAACTTTTAGCGCTACATAGACCGACTAAATTACTAGGAACAGGAATAGCGCTTCCCTCTCCACCATAACCAATCGTTTTTAAGTATGAAACTGAGCAAGGATAATCGCCACTATCAAGAATACAATTGCCGGAAGCACAATCTTTGTTTGTTAAACAAACCCCGGAAGCAGCTTCATTACTATCAATAATGTTATTAGCATTTAAATCACAACGCTTGACTGGTGCTTTATACCAATTTTTTTTGCCACCCGGTTGAGAAGCACTCGTGCGATATACACAAATATCGTTTCCGGGGTCATGAAAATAACTAAAACTTCCGTTATCAACATCTTGCCACTCTTCACAACCAACGCTACCTTGGGTACACAACATTAAATCATAACGATTAGGATCATTCTTTTTGAAAACATCAGACCAAACCGGCGGATTAGTAGTAGTTTGTGATTGACCTAAACGAGAACAACCTAAACTGCCTTGATTACATAATTTAGTCGGATCAAAAATTAAATACATGGCGCGGTCAGAACCGACTTCAAAACAATCCGGCTCATTAGCTCCACAAACACCATTAGAATTAAGATCTCCCCAAATTCCTCTTCCATAAGGAGCATAGTTTTCCGTACTAATTACCTGTTCGCAACCAACCGAATCTTCAGAACAAATTTGGCTGAAAGAATGCAAGTTATGACCTAAACCAGCTTGATCAACATAGGCTTTACAACCCAAATTATAATCGGCTCCGCGATAAACATCTTCAATATCATAATAACAAATATTAGGAATGGAACTTGAACCTTTTAACAAATAATATCGATTGGTTACCTCAGTTAAAAGAAAATTATCTAAATAGAAATTGCGATCAGCGGTTATAATTAACATTTCATTTTCAGAAATCGCATGATTAAGATTATCTAAATTAACAGAATAAAGATTCCAAGTATTACCGCCTCTGATTCTGATGGGCGTATTATTGTTAAACCAAGCACGGCCACCATTATCGCGATTATAGAAAGAAATTCTCACATTAGTATCAGTCGTGGCGCGAGCCCAAAACTTAACAATATAAGCTTTATCACGACTAACTGATCGGCCAACTTTTAATTGTATGGCTTGATTGTCACCGGCCACAATTTGTTTAATCAAAGGATTTTTTTTGTCAATTCTACCAATTAAAGTAGAATTTTCCGTGCCAATTGATGAACAACCAGAGGCTGAACTATTATAAGCTAAGGAATGACCATCACGATTATTGGAAATTGGTTGAATGGAAATTGCGTTTGAACAATTTGATGTCCAAAGTGGATTTCCTTGTTCAAAATTATAGGCTGCCACTAAACGAACATTATTGCCATTGTTACCATTATACTCGCGACAACCTTTTTGTTCAGCTGTGCAAACCTTGCCTTCGCCCGGGATACCTTGATAAACACAAGAATCATGAGTGGCGCTCCAAACACCGCCATTAATACAAGATACGCAGGCTCTCTCACGTGTATCCCAATGTCTGCTTGAACCAGTACAACCAGAAGCCGAAGTAATACTGTAATCATAGTTTTTCTCCGTCATGCGATAAGAACGACAATCATCTGAACAAGTGATTACTAAAGAACTTAAATGATAGAATGATTGTCCAGCCGCATTATAAAATTCTTGACAATCAGGATTATATAAAGGACTGGTGACTGGGGCATGAAAAATAGTGGCATTACATAAAGCACTATCATTGGAAATAGTAGCTGGATGACCGCCACTGCCCATTTGCAAAGTATAAAGACGAAGTTGATAACCATTATCAGTTCCCTCCCAAGCGTAAAAATTACCACAAGTGGTTTGACCGGGCTTAGCGCAATGTTTTAAAGCAGAATAATATTCACGTTGTTCTCCGCCCATGCCCAAATCATCTAAATTGGTAAATTCACTACAACCAACCGCTTCCGCATTACAACTAGCAGCCTTTTCCGGAATTAAATTTTCGGCTTGTGAAGAAGTAAAATGGGTGGCGCGTGAAACATAAACATCATAACCAACACATTCGCTAGGACAATAATCAGCACTCACCACTTTAGCCGGAACATCAAAATTATTTTTGTCTGATTTAAATAAAGAGCAACCAACTTCGCTTTGATTACATTGGCGGGCATAATTATAACAAATCTCTGGAGCATTCGGTCTTAATTCATAATTATTAGTAGTACCGCCAATATAACAAACGCTTGCTAAATAATTAGGCAAGACTCTTTGATAGATTTTTACTGCACCATAATCACTAAAACCGGTATCCCAACTACTCATTTCTAACTTAATATTTTTTACATACAAAACTACATTTCCATTGGTGCTATAACCGGCGATGGAAAAACTGGGAACTAGAAAATTATTATCAGCGGTTCTAGTTACGCTAATATGTTGCCAAGCATTAACCACGGTGTTTTCATAAGTTCTTCTATTAGAACCGCTGCCCAAAGAAATAGCGGTTCTATTTCCGCGCGCTAAATAAACATCAGCGCTCACTGTATAAGCTTGACCGGGTAAAACTGCTAGATTGCGTGGCACTAAAGAATGATTTTCATCTGAGTAAACTGACACAGATATTGTTCCGCTGCCACTGGCTTCAATTCTTAAAGCTGGACCATTATTTTGACCAGGGTTAACACTAGAATCAACAATCGTTGAACGACGACTACCAGTACTGGAATAAATTGGCCAATCATTCAAATAATTAGAGGTTGAAGTATCGCCTATATTATCGTTAGCAAAATTAGAATTCATAACCAAGTTAGTGCCCCAAGAAGGTTTAACGCGAATATATTCTGAACAGCCTTCTTCACTAGACGAACAATTTTCAATTTTTTTATTAAAATAACCAATCTCACTAGCACTCCAATTTACTTGCGAAGTGTTTTGATTATAAGTGCCAAAAGTAGCATAAGCCCGACAACCAGCAGTATCTGCACTACAATCCGCATAGTTTAAAGTGTTTTTTAAATAAGCCACTTTTTGTCCGGTACTGGGCTTGGTAAATGATTGGCAAGTATTATCAATTGGATCACAGGATTCACTACCAGCAAAACTCCAAGTTCTTTTTTCTTCATTACAATAACCATAAACTTCACAACTGCCATCATCACTCTCCTTGATACAAGTTTGGTGATCAGCACAATAATTATCCGCGCGAGTTATATTTATTTCACTGGGGACATAAGGATTAGTGCCATAAGCAGGTTGAGAAGGAACAATATATTTAGAAGTAATTTGTGAACTAATACCTTCTTTTTTACAATAATTATGGGGCGCTTTTAATACCCAATGCGGATCAATCAAACCCGTACACCAGGCCTGATCAAAAGCATCAAAACCAGCACTAAATTTAGCGTATTCATCATAAGGATCAAAACAAGAAACCAAATCCATTAAGGTTGCTTTTTTTGCTTGATATAAAGAAGGGTTGGAAATTGATAGGTCGTAAAAAAGTTTAATTTTTTCTACCGCGTTTTCCCAGCTGGCCGGCAAAATACGATATTTTCTTAAAATTGAAATATTGCGCCAATTATAACTGTTTTCATAACTACCCGGTTCATTATCAAAAGTTAATAACCAATCACCGTTTAAATATCCCTCTTCAATTGCTTCAATAACGGTTTTCTTCTCGGTGATGGCCTGCATGAATCGATTATCAATTACACAATTAGTCGGCCCGGGGTTGGATTTATCAGGACAAACAACTAATTCAGACAAAATATCATAATCGGCTTTAATGCCAAAATCAGCTTGAGTGAGTTTAACGGCTGATTCTTTAATTGCTTGCTCTCCTTGGGAATGACTTGGGTCAGCTTGAAAACTTTCAGTAAAACTTGTTGAAGTCTTTGGTGGGCCGCCGCTTGATTTACGACCAATATTTTGCATTAAATTATTAAAAGCAGAAAAGGCCAGTTGATTTAAAAATAAATTAGCCGCATCAATAAAAGCATCGCCCGTATATTTTCCAAAATTATCCGCATAGTTTTCATAGGCGCCTTGAACTTGGAGCTCAGCTTGATTAGGCAAAGAAGCCGGTTTGCCATCAATTTTTATTGGATCTAGCCAACCGCCTTTACCTAATAATTTTGTTCGAGCATCTTCAACCGCTTTTTGTTTTTCTTCACTAATCAAATTCATGCCCGTCCAATAAATACCGAGGTCAGTGGAAGCCGGATCAAAAATATCAGCAAATTTAGTTAAAAATTGCGGGTCTTGAAAATCAGAATATTTTTGATAAGCATCTGACCAATTACTAATCATTTTTGAAGCAGTACAAGTAGGAGCAGTCGGACGATATTGCTGGGCCAAACCTAAACCAATTTTTACTTGCGCATCTAAAGAAGATGGCTGACAAACATTAAAAGTAAAAGATTCAGTGCCTACTTTACTAATACATGAATTTCTTTTTGTGGCACATTTATCCTTACATGCATCATCGCTTGAACGACAGTTGCTCAGACAAGTTTCATAATTTCTATCACACTGCGCTGGCGAATTGCTTTGAGAAAGGTTGCTGGCAAAATTTTCTAAAAAACTGCCAGCTGCCTCATCGCCAATTTGGGCCATATAAGTTCCCCAATCTTGGGTAACAAATAAGGGTTTTTGCCCTTCTCCACCTGAGCCAATCCAAGTTGCCGTATCATAGGCGACTTTATTTAAAGTTGTTCTTAGGGTTTGCTGGAAAGCTAAAGATCCACCCTTTTGCCATAATTTTTTAGCTAAATCAGTAATTTTATCCCAAACTAATTTAGGAATATCAGTAACCGGTATCACGGCTTTAACCGGCCGAACAGGCGCTAATATTGCTCCGGAAAAAAACAACAACAATAGCAAAACAATCACAAATTGTTTGCTTTTATTGGGGCGCTTCTTTTTTAAATTGAAAGAAGGCATCATTTTATTATTCATTTTGTTTATTTAAAACTTCCTGATAGCTTGCTAATAATTCTTCATCACTAATACCGGCTAAAACCTCTTGATCAACACCACCTTCCAATAAAAAAGTTCTTAAAACTGCAGCATCTACTTGGCCGGCCAGTGCAGCTCGCAATTCCTCTTCAGTTAATTCTTTATCACCATTTAAATTAGTTAAATCTAAATCATTATTAGGAGTTGTTTCAACATCAGCATTTTGTTCAGCAAAATAACTTCCTGAACAATTTTGCCCTTCTGGACAATTTGGGTCAGTACCACGCTCTATTTCAACCTTATCCGGAATTCCATCACTGTCAGTATCTTCAAGAAAGGGCGAAGTTCCATAAATATATTGTTCATCATAATCACTTAAACCATCACCATCAGTATCAATATTTATAGAATCAATATAATCACTCAGAGCTGCCTCACTGCTATTTTTTTTCGCGATTAACACCTCATCTAAAATAAAAGGAGAAACAATTCTGTTTCTAATTTGCCAAACACCAAAAAAAATTATGACTGTACTTAAAATAGACAAAACAATAATTACTGTTTGCCTATTTTTTTGTCTTTTCCCAAAATCGTAATTATCGTTATTTTTATCTAAAAAATTAGCCGACATCATAAATTAAAATCAAACCGTACAAATAAACGAATTTGATTTTATTATACCATAAATTTGCTTAGCTGAGCAAATAATTTATACCAATCTTCCAAACTTAATCGCTCGGCTCGTACTGAGACATCAAGATTGACTAAAATCATGGCTTCTCTAATTTTTTTAGCATCTAAAATAAGACCGCCTTGCAAATTATTTTTGAGCATTTTTCGCTTAGCGCTAAAGCCGGCTTTAACTAGACGAAAAAATAATTTATCTTCCGCAGGCGAGAATTTATTAGGCTTAGTTTTTAATTTCATTATGGCGCTATCAACCTCGGGAACCGGCCAAAAATTAGCGGCTCTCACTTCTTTGACTATTTGTGCCGTACAATAATGTTGAACTGAAACAGCTAACAAACTCATTTCACCGGGACAAGCAACGATTCTTTGCGCCACTTCTTTTTGTAACATTAAAACTAATAGTTTTGGTTTTTTCGGATTTGATAAAAATTGTCTTAAAAAAATTGAACTAATGTTATACGGTAAATTGGCAACAATTTTATAATCATTGCGGAATTCAGTTTGGGGATTAAAACGTAAAACATCTTCTTGAATAATTTTTACTTTTTCTCCACCACTCACCCCAAATCCAGACAGTAAATATTCGGCTAATTTTTTATCCAATTCAACCGCCACTACGCGTTTAACTTTTTTGTTCAAACGAACGGTCAAAAAACCTAAACCCGGTCCGACTTCTAAAACTTCATCTGTCGCTTTTAAATCAGAAGCCTTAATAATATCTTCATAAATCTGACTATTAACTAAAAAATTTTGCCCCTTGGAACGAGTTGGTTTAACGTCTAAAAATTGACAGATTTCTTTTGTTTTTCCTAATAAATCAAGCATTTTTATAAAAAATCACCCCTTAAAAACAGGGGTTGATTTTGCTAATTATTTAACAACGATATTTAATAATTTTCCGGGAATAAATATTTTCTTTTTCACTTCCTTATCTTCTAACCAACGTTTTACATTTTCCTGTTCTTGAGCAACTTGAAAAGCAGCTTCTTCAGAAATATCAGCTGCCACCTCTAAAGTCGCACGTAATTTACCATTAATTTGGACAACCAAATTAATTAACTCATCTTTAGCCAACTCAGCATCATAAACCGGCCAAGAATTTAGAAAAATACTTTCTTTATTTCCCTGCTGCTCCCAAATTTCTTCGGCTAAATGAGGGGCGAAAGGAGCTAGCAGTTTAATAATACTTAAAAAATCTGCTTGGCTGATGGGTAAAGCCTGATTTTTATTTTTATACTCAGTTAATTCATTAATTAAAATCATTAAAGCGGAAATAGCCGTATTAAAACGAAAATCTTCAATATCAGTTGAAACTTTTTTAATTGTCTTATGTAGTAAAGAGATGGTTTTTTTATCATCCTGATATTTTTTCACCTTGGTTAAATTTAAAATTTTCTCTAAAAATTTACGCACTCCCACCAAGCCATTAGTGTTCCAATTACAAGCTTGCTCAAAAGGTCCCATAAACATTTCATAAACTCGAAGTGAATCAGCGCCAAATTTAGCCGCTACTTCATCAGGATTAACCACATTTCCCCAACGTTTGCTCATTTTTCGACCGTCTTCGCCCATGATTAAACCAACATGTTTTAATTTAATAAAGGGCTCTTCATAATTAACTACTCCGATATCAAATAAAAATTTATGCCAAAAACGCGCATAGATTAAATGACGTGTCGCATGTTCAGCGCCACCAACATAAAAATCAACCGGTGACCAATATTTTTCTTTTTCTTTATCAACTAAAGCTATTTCATTATTAGGATCAAGGTAGCGTAAATAATACCAACAAGATCCGGCCCACTGAGGCATGGTGTTGGTTTCGCGCTTAGCCGGCGCACCGCATTTAGGACAAGCTACATTAACCCAATCAGTAATCGCGGCTAAAGGCGACTCGCCTGTACCGGTTGGCTCATAACTTTCTACATCCGGCAATTTAACAGGCAACTCTGCTTCTGGAACAGGAACCACTCCGCATTTGGGACAATGAACTAAAGGAATCGGCTCTCCCCAATAACGTTGGCGAGAGAAAACCCAATCGCGCAAACGATAATTTACTTTTTTAGCGCCCAGTTTATTTTTTTCTAACCAAGCAGTCATTTTTTGTCTTGCCTCCTCAGAGCTCAAGCCATCAAATTCACCTGATGATTGCAAAAAGCCATCTTCGGCAAAGGCGCTTTTACCATCATAACTATTGTTATTATCAGAAGCCGGAAAAATAACTGGTTTTATTCTTAACGCATATTTTTTGGCAAAATCATAATCTCGTTCATCATGGGCGGGAACCGCCATCACCGCACCGGTGCCATAAGAAACTAAAACATAATCGGCAATAAAAATCGGCACGGCTTCTTGATTAAAAGGATTGATTGCTTGAATACCTTTTAACAAAACACCGGTTTTTTCGCGATGTAAACTGGTTCTTTCTGTTTCAGAAACATCTTGCAAAGAAGCAATGTATTCTTCCACTTCTGACCAATTGCTAATTTGGGACTTTAATTTTTCCACTAAATTATGTTCCGGCGCTAAAACTACATAGGTACAACCAAAAATCGTATCAACTCTGGTGGTAAAAACGGTTATTTTTTCTTCTGAAGCAATTGTTTTTTCTTCATCATCAGTTTTATCAGTCGTGATTTTAAAAACTATTTCTGCACCTTCACTACGCCCTATCCAGTTTTTTTGCATTTCCTTAGTTGATTCTTCCCAAGCAGGTAATTTTTCTAAATCATTTAACAAACGATCCGCATAGGCCGTAATTTTTAAAACCCATTGACGCATTGGCTTTTGTTCAATCTCGCTCCCACAACGTTCACAAAGTCCATCTTCTAAATCCTCATTAGCCAAACCGGTTTTACATGATGGACACCAATTAATTGGCTCATCTGATTCAAAAGCTAAACCATGTTTAAACATCTGTAAAAAAATCCACTGCGTCCATTTATAATAAGTTGGTTCAGTTGTATTCACTTCCCTTTCCCAATCATAACTAAAACCAAGAATTTCTAGTTGCTTTTTAAAACGCTTCACACTTTCCGCCACGGAAATTTTGGGATTAACTTTATTTTTTAGAGCATAGTTTTCAGCTGGTAAACCAAAAGCGTCAAAACCCATGGGATGTAAAACATTATAACCTTGCATTAGTTTATGACGAGCAAAGATATCAGTCGCAATATAGCCCTTGGGATGGCCAACGTGTAAACCAACTCCTGAGGGATAAGGAAACATGTCTAAAATATAGTACTTGGGTTTATTTTTATCCTCTTTAGTGCGATACAGGGCGGTTTTTTCCCAAATTTTTTGCCATTTTTTTTCAATTGTTTGATGCTTATACATATTGTTATAAATCTAGTTCTAAAAGCACGGGAGCATGATCAGAACCCGTTACTTCCGTTAAAATATCAGCTTTTTTTAGGTATTTTTTAAGTTTATCGGATACACAAAAATAGTCAATCCGCCAACCTACATTACGTTCTCGGGCATTAGAACGGAAACTCCACCAAGAATACTTAATTTTATTTCCATTTAAAGCGCGGAAAGTATCTATCAAACCGGATTTTAAATATTTATCCATTGACGCTCTTTCTTCAGGGGTAAAACCAGGACTGCCCACATTTTCCTTAGGACGAGCCAAATCAATTTCTTGATGCGCTACATTAAAATCACCGGTGATGATAACCGGTTTTTGCTTAACTAACTTTTTAATATATTTTAACAAAGCTTCGTTAAAATTCAGTTTATAGGTTAAACGACTGAGTTCAGCATTAGCATTAGGAAAATAAGCATTCAAGAGAAAAAAATGATGAGTATCAGCGGTTTGTACTCGTCCTTCATCGTCAAATATACTTTGACCAAAACCATTAGTCACTTTTTTCAAATACTTAAAACCTTCTTTAACTAAAATAGCTGTGCCACTATAACCGGGTCTTTTAGCGCTGTGCCAATACTCTAAATAACCGGGAAAATCCAAATCCGCTTCTAAACGGGCTGTCTCTGAAATCTTCACTTCTTGCAAACATAAAATATCCGGTTTTTCACTTTGCAAAAAATCTAAAAAACCTTTTTTCCTGATGGCTCTTATTCCATTAACATTCCAAGAAATCAATTTCATATAATCTAATCTGTGCTATAATATAAGCATACTGGAAAGCAGATATTTTTTCAATTTATATTTATGAGTTTAGAAGAAAGAATAAAGTATGCCGAGATGAAATCTCGACATCGAAAAAAACTCACTCCTTGGTATAAAAAATGGTGGGGAAAAATAATGATTACAGTTTTCTTTTTGACGGCGATTTTCTTAGTGGCTGCCAGTATTTATGTTTTTATTGAAGCTAATAGAATTAACGAAGGAAAATCAACTCGCTTTTTAGAAGAACAAAGAGAAAAATATTTGGCCGCTATAAATCGCAATAGCGCCAACACTTACGGACCAACAAATGCTAAAGTAACAATTGTTATTTTCTCTGATTTTGCCTGCCCTTTTTGCCGTGATTCACATGAAGGTTTAAAAAATATTCGGGAAAAATACGGTGATCAAGTAAAAATTGTTTATCGCGACTATCCCTTGCATGATAATTCAATTTTTTTAGCTTTATCGGCTCGTTGCGCTGGCGAACAAGGAAAATTTTGGCAAATGCATGATTTATTTTTTGATAATTTTGATCAATTTAGCGATAAAAGTCAGAGTGAATTAGAAATAGTGATGCCGGAAATTGCTTCTCTTTTAGAAATAGACGCCACTCGATTTAGTTCTTGTATAAGAAACCAACGTCATTTTCCACAAATTAAACAAGACTATGAAGATGGCTCCTTCTTAGATATTGAAGGCACACCGACTTGGTTTATAAATAACAATCGTTTGATTGGTTCTATTACCAAAAAAAATCTTGAATCTTTAATTACTGATCTTCTTCATAATATAACAAAATAAATTTATAACATAACGGAGTAAAGCGAAATAAATTTGATATTTTATAATAATATATGAAACAAATAAGAATTCATGGACGAGGTGGACAAGGAGTGGTAACAGCCGCGGAAATTATTGCGATTGCCGCTTTTCATGAAGGTTATTATTCTCAAGCTTTCCCTCATTTTGGTGTGGAAAGAAGCGGTGCACCAATTAGATCTTATGCACGAATCGCTAAACAACCAATTTTAACCCGAGAACAAGTTGAGCGCCCTGATATTTTAATTATTCAAGATCATACTCTCTTGGACGAACCCGAAGTTTTAGCGGGTATTAACCAAGATACTTTGTTAATTATTAATGTCCCGAAAAACTTTTTCTTAGAAAAAAATTTACCCACTAAAAAAATATATTATACTCCGGCTACGGAAATTGCTTTAAAAATTATTGGCAAAAATATTGTTAATACTGTTATTTTAGGCGCCTTTGCCAAACACTCGGGATTAATTAGTCTTTCCTCTCTAAAAAAAGCAATTGCCGAAAAATTTAAAGAAAAAGGACAAACAATAATTGAAAAAAATATCCAAGCGATTACTACGGCTTATCAAACAAAACTATGAAAAAAAATATAAACAAAACCATTGCTCAGCCTCTCAGTTCTGTAAATAATAAAACCGGCGCTTGGCGAACTTATCGACCAGTCGCTGATTATCAAAAATGTGTTGGCTGTTCTCTATGCGCCAAACTTTGTCCTGAAGCATGTATTGAAATGATAAAAATAAACAATGAATTAAAACCACGCCCTGATTATGATTATTGCAAAGGCTGCGGTTTATGCGCTAAAGAATGTCCGGTTAAGGCAATTAAAATGGAAAAGGAATACTAAAAGGAGCGTTAATTAAAAATATGAAAATGTCTAAAAATACTAACAACAAAAAAACTGGCCACCAAATTTTAGAAGGTTCCCGAGCCATCGCCTTAACAATTAAAAATATTGGTGTCCAAGTTGTTTCCGCTTATCCAATTACTCCTCAAACTCATATTGTTGAAGATCTGGCGCAATTTAAAGCTGATGGACAAGCTAATTATGAATATGCGCGCGCCGAAAGTGAATTTGCCGCAGCCTCAATTGTCTTAGGAGCAAGTGCCGCCGGTGTTAGAGCTTACAGTGCCACTAGTTCGCAAGGCTTACTACTAATGACTGAAGTTTTATACAACATTTCCGGTTTACGCTTGCCAGTAGTGATGACATGCGCTAATCGCTCCATTTCTTCACCAATTAATATTTGGAATGATCATGCCGATGTGATGGCTATTAGAGATAGTGGTTGGTTACAATTTTTTGCCGAAAATCATCAAGAAGCAGTTTATGCTCATTTATTAGCTTATAAAGTCGCCGAGCAAATTGGCTTGCCGGCCATAGTAAATGTTGATGGTTTTATTTTAACCCATTCTTATGAACCGGTTTCTATTCCTGATAAAAAATTAATAAAAAAATACTTGCCGGACTATAAACCAGCCAAAGGCACTTTTCTTGACCCAAAAAATCCAGTTACTTTAGGAGCTCTTTTCGGGCCAGACTCTTATACCGGAGTTAGAAAAGATTTATACCAAGATTTTCAAACTAGCTTATCATTAATTAAAAAAGAATACGCTTTACTTAAAAAAATATTTAAAATTAAAAATAACAGTGATGGTTTAATTGAATATACCGGACCAAAAAAACCAAAAACAATTTTAATCACCATGGGCTCATTAGCGGGCACGATTAAAACTGTCTTAACTCAATATCCGAATGTCGGTTTAATAAAAATCATGACTCTGCGCCCTTTTCCTGAACAAGAACTTATTAAAGCAACGGCTTCTGGTTCCAATATTATAATTTTAGAAAAAGCGGTTAGCCCGGGCAGTGGTGGTCCTTTGACTTTAGAAATTAAAGCCGCTTTATCAGGTCAGAAAAAAAATATTAAAAATTATATTGTTGGTTTAGGGGGAAAAAATATTAGTGAAAAAGAAATAAGAGATATTATTGAAAAGGCGGAACAGAAAAATAAAAATTTAATTTTTCAAAAATAAATTAAAATAAAGTATGCGTTTTTTAAACAGCAAAAAAAATAAATTCACTTTAATTATTAGTTTATTTATTTTTTTATTTTTTATTTTAAGTTTTAAAGTTGTTTATAGTGCTGATCTAATTAAATTTACTCCGCAAATACCTATTCCCGGGCCTAATTCTATTCCTGCTAATTCACCGATTGGCTCAGAAGCAAACGGAAGTTTTAAAGTTGACTTATTAAGTAGGTACGTTAAATCTATATATGATTATTTAATTATCATTGCCGGTATTTTAGCGGCTGTGGTAATGATGGGCGGGGGCTTGCTTTGGCTCACTTCCGGTGGCAATGAAAGTCGAGTTACGCAAGCTAAAGATTTAATTTTCGGTAGTATAATTGGCTTAGTCTTAGTATTTGCCTCTTACCTTATTTTAAATACGATTAATCCTGATTTATTAAACTTAAGTTCATTAGAAATGGAAACGGTTGCTCCAAAAAAAATTGAAGCTGGAGGAAGTGGTGGAAGCAGTGGAGGAGGTAGAAGCGGTGGAGGCGGCGGAGGAAGTTGGTAGTATGTCAATAAAAATAAAATCCTATAATATTTTATGAATAAAAAAACTAATCAATTTCTTGCTCCCGGTCATAACGCTTGTTCTGGTTGTGGCCAATTATCAGCGGTTCAGGCAGTCATGCGCGCTTTAACTCCGGATACAATTATCGCTAATGCGACCGGTTGTTTAGAAGTAACAACCACTGCTTATCCGCAGAGTGCTTGGGGCTTACCTTGGATACATTCTTTATTTGAAAATGCAGCTGCGGTTGCTTCAGGAATTAGCGCCGCTTTAAAGCAAAAAAAGGATAAAAAAACCAAAATTTTAGTACAAGCAGGTGATGGCGGAACTTATGATATTGGCCTTGGTTTAATCAGCGGAATGTGGACTCGCGGTGAAAATATTTTATATGTTTGTTATGACACAGAATCATATTCCAATACCGGTATTCAAGCGTCCGGCTCTACTCCCTATGGTTCAGCTACCTCCACTACTCCCAGTGGTGACAAATCAATTGGCTCTCAACAAACAAAAAAAGATATGTTAGGAATTGCTTTGGCTCATGGTTTGAAATATGTAGCTCAAACTGTCTCTGGCTTCCCTGATGATATTACTAACAAAGTTAAAAAAGCACTGGCTATTTCTGGACCAACTTATATCCAAATTTTAAGTCCTTGTATTCCCGGTTGGAAAATTAATTATGATGAAGCTGCTCAGCTGGGTAAGTTAGCGGTTCAAACTGGTTTGTATCCGATTTTAGAATATATTGATGGCAATTTAGTTTCTTCCAGTATAAATAAAAATTTTAAACCAAAACCGGTTAGCGAATATTTAAAAAAACAAGGACGATTTAAACATTTAAGCAAAAAGGAAATAGAGGCTATTCAAATGTTGGCTAATAAAAATATTGATAAATATCAATTATGAAAAAAATTAAATTCAATTTAAATTTATTAATATTTTCTATTCTTTTTTTAACTATTTTTTTAACGTCAATTCCTTTTGTTAATGCTGCTAAGCCAAAAATTATTATTCCTGAACCGCAAGTTAATTTAGGATTTAACTATTCTCCGCCTGATTGTACAACTAATGTTAAAGGGGAAACAGTTTGTAAAGTTAATTGGCTAGGAGAATACGTAAGTGGTGTCTATAATTTGGCGATTAAAATGGGCGGCTTAATTGCGGCCATTATGTTAATGGTCGGTGGTATTTTATGGCTTGTTTCAGGAGGGGATGTTAGCAAAGTTAGTCAAGCTAAAGATATTTTAGCAGGCAGTATAATTGGTCTTACCATTCTTCTATCATCTTATCTTTTATTAGCTCTTGTTAATCCTAATTTAGTTAATTTTAACGAGTTAGATTTAAACGTGGCTCAAGATAAAAATTTTCCTGATACAGAGGCAACAGAAGGCGGAACTGCTTTACCGGAAGAATTTCGAGATGCTTGCGCGGCTGCTAAAGCTGGAGATTTGGGGCCATGCCAAGCACTTGGTAAATCAGCGCCAAGTAATTTAGCTAAGGCTCCGGGAGGTATTTTAGTTAATTCTGATACACTGGCTAAATTTAACCGAGCAATGGCTTGTGTAAGTAGAAAAAATAATGGCGAAGTTTTATTTTCTATTAACGAGGGTTTTCGTTCTGCCCTTGATCAAATAAAAGTTAAAGAAGAATGGATTGGAAAAGGGGCGCCACAAAACGCTGCCACTCCTTGTTGTTCAAATCACAGTTCTGGAGTAGCCATTGATATTAAAAGAAAAGACGGACAACTGATGAGCAAAAGCTACAATGATAGCACTGGATTAACTGCTTGTATGAATGAGGCCGGATTGTATTCTAATCTTGATAACGAACCCTGGCACTGGTCGCCAACCGGAAGATAAATAAATTTTGTTTATAAAAACCGACTGGTAATTAATGAGTCGGTTTTTTTATTCTTAAACTATATTTTTTTATTTCTGAATACTAAAAATATTTCTGTCTTCTAAGCGCCTCTGTCCATAGCTTCGTTCGCTAATTGATCTGCAAGCTTATTTCTTTCACGTGGAATATGGGTAAAGGTTATTTTTTTAAAACTTAAACTTAAATTATAAATATCTAAAAATAATGGCGCCAAATCTTTGTTTTTAACTTTATATTCTCGATTCAACTGACAAACTACCAGTTCACTATCCAAATAACAATTTACTTCTTCAGCCCCAAGCTCTATGGCTTTTTTTAGAGCCAAAATTAAAGCCTGATACTCGGCTTGATTATTAGTTGCCACTCCTAAATACTTAGATATTTTAGCGAGCACTTCTTGATTTTCATTATATAAAACTGCGCCTACCCCGGCCGGTCCAGGATTACCACGCGCCCCGCCATCAGTATAAATAATAATTTTTTTATTTTTCATATCGCTTGCCGACTATTTATTAAACGGTTATTTACTAAATTTTAAATCAATAATTTTTAATTGCGCTTCGCGACGACCATTAAAATCATTTATCTCTAAATAATAAGCTAAATCAACTTGATCGCCTACTTGGAATTGTTTATATTGTTCAGCTAAACCAAATGCTATCGCCCAAAAACCAGCTACCCGTATTTTAATGTGTTGATTTTCAAAACCCATGAAAACAATATCTTCAATCGTTAAATCATAACTAACCAGTTTAGGTTGCAGATTATTTTGACCAAAAGGCGCGAGTTGATTAATTTCTTCCGCTAAATGTAAACTGATTTCTGACATTTTTACTTCTGCTTCTATTTCTATTTTAGGCACTAAATTTTGACCAGCTAATTTTTCACTCACCAAACGTTCAATCTTGGTCGTAAATTTAGTTAAATTATCTTCGTTATTGATGGAAAAACCGCAAGCCATAGGATGTCCGCCATATTTATCTAACTCTTCGGCACAGTCTTCAATAACAGCAATCAAATTCAATTCTGGGATTGAACGTCCCGAACCTTTAAAGCTAACTTTTTTAGGAATTAATTTCTTTTTTTCCGGATCAAACTCGGCTGATTCAATTAAACGAGTAATTATTAAAGTGGGCCGATAATATTTTTCCGCAATTTTTCCCGCTACTAAGCCAATCACCCCTTCATTCCAAATTTCATCTTCGCCCGCAACGCCAATGATGATGTCGGGTAAATTTTCTGAATCAATTTGTTTCTCAACTTGCGCGATTATTTCTTTAGTGATTTCTTGGCGACTGGCATTACGTCGATTTAATTCCTCGGCTAATTCTTTAGCTTCATTCTCATCAGTGGTTGTTAAAAGCGCAAAGGCAGTATTGGCATGACTTAAACGACTGGCCGCATTAAGTCGAGGGGCAATCTGCCAACTAACATTCCAGGCTTCTAACTTTTTATCACCATTAGCTTTTGTAGAATTTATTAATTCTTTTAATCCCAACCTGCGATTTTCATTTAAAACTTCCAAACCTTTTTTAACTAACAAACGATTTTCACCTAACAAACTAACCATATCAGCAATTGTTCCAACCGCCACTAAATCTAAACATTTTTCGGCAATTAGTTGTTTTTGTTTATCTGATAAATTTGATTTAAAAAGCAAGGCGCTAATTAACTTAAAGGAAACACCCACACCGGCCAAAAATGGACAGGGATAATTATTGCGTTTATCAGCGGGATTAATTATGGGACAATCAGGTAAATCTTTTATTTCTTCCGGTAGAACATGATGGTCGGTAATAATTATTTCTAAACCCTTAGCCTTGGCATATTCCACTTCTTCTTTATTTCTAATACCATTATCAACGGTAATTACTAATTTAAAGCCAGCTTCCAAAATTTGATTAATTGCCATTTTATTTAAACCATAGCCCTCGCTAACACGATCTGGTAAATAAACTTCCACTTGTGCGTGTAGTAATTTTAAAGTTTCCAGTAAAATGACTGAGGCAGTAACTCCGTCCGCGTCATAATCGCCATAAACCACAATTGGATTACCGTCTTTGATGTGTTTAATAATAATATCAACCGCTTGTTCCATATCTTTAAACAAAAACGGATCATAAAAAGCGTAATCAGCTTGACTAGAAAAAGTGCGCGCCAAATTATCAGCTAATTCTCCATTCAAAAAAGTTTTTATTTCTTCTTCCGACTTTAAGCCACGATTAAAAAGTAATTGCAAAAAAATCCGACTCATGTTCGGATAAGCCTCGCATTGCTCATCTTTAATTTTTGGCAAAACGCGCCATTCTCTCATAAACTAAAAAACTAAAAACCAAACAACACCGGTAAAAAAACCATGGAAATGCCGACGATTAAGGAAACAACAATCCAAAAAACTCTGGTTGCCTTTTTTTTCTTCATATTTTTATCTTTTTAAAATTTTAACAAAAGTATCCGGCGGTATTTCAACACTTCCCTTGCCGGCGACTAACATTTTTTTCTTACCCCTTTTTTGTTTTTCTAATAATTTTCTTTTGCGTGTCACATCACCACCATATAATTTAGCGGTCACATCTTTTCTTAAAGCCGATAATTTTTCGGCAGCAATTATTTTACTGCCGATAGCGGCCTGAATTTTAATGGCAAACATTTGACGAGGCAAATTCTCCTTTAAAATATCTACCATTTCTCGTCCTTGGCGATAAGCATCATCACGATAAACAATGGTTGCTAATGATTCAATCGGCTCTTCAGCCACTAAAATATCCATTCTAACCACATCCGCCGGACGATAATCTAAATATTCATAATTAATGGATGCATACCCCGAAGAAACACTTTTAATTTTATCATAGAAGTCGGTCAAAATAGCTGATAAAGGCATTTCATAATGCAAAATAGCTCTTCCTCCTTCATCACCAACCGAAATATACTGCGTATTTTTATAAATACCTCTTTTTTCTTGAGCTAATTTAATAATATTGCCTAAGTATTCTTTAGGACTAATTATATCTAAAGTCACCCAGGGTTCTTCAATTTTTATTAAATGATTTTGCTCAGGCAAACGTTGCGGAGTTCTGACAATCATTTCCTCACCATTGGTTTTAAAAACCTTATAGGCAACACTCGGCACAGTAACAATTAAATCTAAATTATATTCACGACGTAAACGCTCCTGAAAAACTTCCAAATGCAAAAGACCTAAAAACCCACAACGAAAACCAAAACCAAGAGCGTCTGATCTTTCCGGTTCATACGATAGGGCCGAGTCATTTAATTTTAATTTTTCCATAGCCTCTCGTAATTCTTTAAAATCATTTCCTTCTTTAGGAAAAATACCGGCAAAAACCATGGGCTTTACTTCTTTATAGCCGGGCAAAGGTTCAAAATTTTCATCAGCGCTAATATTTGAACCGGAAATAATCGTATCACCGACACGACAATCAGCCACTTGCTTAAAACCAGTCACCACATAACCAATTTGTCCCGAGCGCAGTTCTTTAGTGGAAACATAGCCGGGATTAAAAATACCACAATCCAAAACTTCACTTTCTGCTTGAACAGAAACTAACTTTATTTTATCGCCTTTTTTAATCGTGCCATTAAAAACTCGGATATAGGCCACCACGCCGCGATAAGTATCATATTTGGAATCAAAAATTAAAGAGCGTGAATAATGATGAGCTACAGGAAACTCTGGTTCACGCGGAGCACCACCGCGACGAATTATCTCTTCCAAAACTTGAGCTACACCTTCCCCGGTTTTCCCGGAAGTAGCAAAAATTTCTTCCTCGCGACAACCAATTAATTTAATAATTTCATTTTTTGTTTTAACAATATCCGCCGCGGGTAAATCAATTTTATTGATAATAGGAATAATGGTTAAATCTTGATCAAGGGCTAAATAAAGATTAGCTAGAGTTTGTGCTTGAATGCCTTGTGTTGAATCAACTAATAACAAAGCGGTCTCAACCGCCGCTAAAGAACGAGAAACTTCATAAGAAAAATCAACATGTCCGGGCGTATCAATAAGATTTAAATTATAGCCTTGATACTGCATATTAACTGGCGTCAATTTGATAGTGATACCTCGCTCTCTTTCAATGTCCATACCATCCAACAATTGCTCCTTCATCTTTCTTTTTTCCACCGTGCCGGTCAATTCCAACATGCGATCAGCCAAAGTTGATTTACCATGGTCAATATGAGCAATAATAGAAAAATTTCTAATTTTTTTTATATCTTTATTATCAGACATAATTATCAAAAATATTTACAATCTGTTTTATTTATAATCTGTTTTACAGTTAATAAATTTCTGCTTCGCTATTTAAACTTCACTAAATTACGCTATTAAACTCCACGGGCTTCACCTTGATCACCGACTTTAACTTTTTTAAATGGCCAACGATTTTTAAGTGCATCAATGAACCAAAAAAATTCTTCACTATTTAATAAATAACAGAACCAAGCATAAACTAAGACTCCAGAACCAAAGGAAGCGACTAACTGAGTAAATACACCACTAAATTTAGTCATATCAATATAAGGCCAAACCACCACTTTCATAATTTGTGCGGTTATGCCCGCAGCAATGGCGGCTGCGATAAATTTCAAGGAAGAAAACATTATCTTATTAAAATCTAAGGTTCCTACTTTAACATAAAGCCAGAAAGAGAGCAAGATTAAATTTAAAATATTAGCGACGGAAAAAGCTAAAGCTAAACCGGCCACACCCATTAATTTCCCTAGATAAAAAGACAAAATAATATTAATAACAATTGAAACCAAACCAAAATAAAAAGGAGTGCGTGAATTATGAAGAGCATAAAAAACACGCGTCACTAAAGGAATCGTAGCTTGAGCAAAAATACTAATCGTAAAAAATCCTAAAGCATCCATGGTCATAAAAGTGGCTCGCCAATCAAAATTACCCGTCCCTAAAATAACGCGCACAATCTGAGCGCGTAAAGCAATAATCAAAATCGTAGCGGGAATAATAAAAAATAAAATTTGTCTCATGGTGCTAGAAAAATGTTGCGTCAATTTTTCTTTGTTATGAGCATTTTCAGCTAAGGACGGAAAGGCGGCAATGGCAAAAGAAATACCAAAAATTCCTACGGGAAAAGACTGTAAATTATTAGCAAAATTGAAAGCGGTTAAAGAGCCACTGGGCAAAGTAGAGGCGATAATTGTGATTACTACTAAATTGATTTGGGAAATAGCCAAACTCATGGTTCTAGGAACCATCATTTTACCGATTTTTCTCAGCTTTTCATTTTTCCAATTTAAAACAAAAGAATATTTGAATCCTAAATTATAAACTGCGGGAAGTTGAATTAAAAAGTGTAGAGCAGCGCCTAAAACCACTCCCCAAGCCAAACCTGTGATGCCAAAAATATCAACAAAATAAAGAGCACCAATGATAATACCGATGTTATAGAAAATTGGCGCTAATGAATAAACAAAAAACTTTTTAAACGATTGCAAAATACCTCCTAAAATACCGGACATCCCTAAAAAAATCGGCGATAAAAACATTATTCTAGTTAAGGCGACAGTGCTTTGTTGTTCGCTGACGCCAAAACCGGGAGCAATAATTTTAACTAATTGCGGCGCAAAAATAATTCCGATTAAAGAAAGAGCAATTAAACTAATCAATAAAGAATTAGCGACATTACTGGCCAACTGCCAAGCTTCCTGATTTTCCTTCTGACCATTTTTTCTATCGCTTGCCTTATTTTTTATTAAGCTGCTAAATATAGGGATAAAGCCGGCTGATAAAGCTCCTAAAACAATCAAATTAAAAATCAAATCCGGAATACGAAAAGCGGCATAATAAATATCTAAGGTTGTGCCTGCGTTAAAACGACCAGCTAAAATTCTATCTCGAACAACCCCTAAAAGACGAGATGTTAAAGACGACAAAGCAACGAGCGCGGCTGCGACCGTAATATTATTGATTGATTGATTGAAAAATCTTTTTAGAAAAAATTTTTTAAACATATTTCTATCTTACCTCGTTTTTCAAAATATACAAACGTTGCAGATTATTTAAGGCTTTATCATAGCCGGGATTTATTTCTAATTCTGCTTTTAGTTCTGCCTCGGCTTCATCTAGTTGACCTTCATCCAAATAAATCACCGCTAAATTATTGTGTGCCATCACTTCCAAAGGATTAAGCTCTAGGGCTTTTAAAAAATGTTGTCGCGCTTCTTCGGTACGATTATCAAAATAATACATGGCGCCTAAATTTCGATTAGCCAAAGGCGAAGTAGGAGATTTTTGAACAGCAAATTCCCAAAAAGTAATGCGGTTCTGATAATTTGGTAAATGAAGAGCGGCTAAAACTAAAAATAAAATAAGCACTAATGCTCCCAAACAAACACTTGCCTTTTCTATTAAAATTTTCCTAGCCAAACCTCGTTCAGGTAATTTAAAACTACTAAACATTAAAATTAAACCAATGAACGGTAAATATAAACGATGTTCTAATAATAATAAATAATAAAAATCAACTGGGTTAGGATTAACAAAGGCGGGCAACATAAATAAAATAAACCAAACCAAACCAAAAGCAATCCATTTCTTAGCTAAACGTTTGGTGAAAACGAATATTAAAAACAAAACTACCGCGCTTAAACCATAATATATATTAACATCTCTTAAAACCGGCATAATTGCCAAGTTAAAGGGCAAGAAAAATTTACCAAAGCCGACAATCAAGGCGGGAGAATTTTCTAAAATTGAAATATAAACTTGTTTTAAACCGCCAATCCCTTGATCAATCGCCAAACTACGCATCACATACCATAAAAAAATAACGGCACCCGCTCCCAAAAAAAACATGGCCTTATCTTGAACACTAATTTTCTTCTCATTTAAAAATAAATAATAAAATCCTAACAAAAACGGAATAACAATAGCTGCTTCTTTAGTGAAAATTGCCAAAAGAAAAAAGATTAAACACCAGACATAATCTTTAGGGCGTGATTTTTCTAAAAACTTCAAGAAAAATAAAAAAGTAGCTAAAACAAAAACCGCTAACAAGGAATCATTGCGCCCCGGAATCCAAGCGACAGCCTGAACTAAAACCGGATGCACTAAAAAAAATAAAGATAAAAATAAAGAACGTTTTTCAGAAACTTTTAAGCGCTTGAGTAAAGCAAACAATAAACTGGCTACTAAAATATGAATAAAAACATTGGTCAAGTGATAGCCCCAAGCATGAAAACCGGAAACTTGAGCATCAAGCATTAAAGATAAATTTAATAAAGGTCGGTAATAAAAATTTTTGTCCGAAAAAAAGGCGTCTTCTGTAAAAATTTGACCAATATTAGACAAATTTCCTATAATAAATTGATTTTCTAAAATTAAACTCTGATCATCTAAATATGAAAAATCAAAAAACACTGTACCTAAATACAATAACAAACCAACGATAATAATAATATAAAAAGGTAATCGCTTCGGAGACATAGAAATTATTTATAAAAACCAAGCCAGTATTTAAGTCCGGTCCAAACAGTCGCTAAACCATATTTTAAACTACGCGAAAAATTAATTGATGAAGCTTCTTTAAAATAACGTACTGGCACAGGAATTTCACCAATGCGATAACCCTTAGCAACAATTTTGAATAACATCTGACTATCAAAAACAAAATCATCAGAATTATTTTGCCAATCAATTTTTTCTAACACTTCACGTTTATAAGCGCGCATTCCCGTATGCCATTCAGATAAATTGCGACCACTAATTAAATTTTGGAAAATTGTTAAGACGCGATTAGAAAAATATTTATATTTGGGCATACCGCCAGCCAAAGCTTCCTGCCGACTTCTAATTCTCGTACCCAACATCACCTCAAAATAGTTGTCAGCAATAAATTCAGCAAAATATTTTACCAGCCGCGGATCATATTGATAATCAGGATGAATCATCACAATAATATCTCCTCCTCTTTCCAAAGCGAGGCGATAGCAAGTTTTTTGATTTCCACCATAACCTTTGTTGGCTTCATGTTCAAAAACAGAAATCCCTAAACGCTTAGCCACTGCCACTGTATCATCACCACTTCTGTCATCAACCAAAATAATCTCATCAACTATTGACGGCAAATCATTAACTGTTTTTTCTAAAGTAGCGGCCGCATTATAAGCGGGCAAAACTACCACTATTTTTTGATCATGATACATATATTTATAATTCTAACGCAAACCTTTATTTATAATTCTAAGCAAACCTTAATTCTGAAATACAAAAATTATTTTAAAAAGCGCGCACATCAGCCGCTAAAATTTCCTGAGCTGTTAAAAAGAGGGGGTTAATATCAAATTCTTTTATTTGTCTATTTTGATTGGCTAAATGAGAAAAATTAACTAATACTTTAGCCAACTTATGAATATCATATTTAATCCCCCCGCGCGCACCATTTAAAATTGGAAAAAAGGCTGATTCTTTTATAAATTCCAACGCTCTTTTTTCATCTAAATCAGCAATCGTTAATTTTACTTCCTTTAATATCTCCGCATATATGCCACCTAAACCAAAAAGTAAAACCGGTCCGAACGAGGCATCTTGTTTAAAGCCTAAAATCAATTCTAACTTATCTTTAATTTGCGGCTGGATAACTAAATAATTGTCTTGCTTTGAAAAAGCGGTTTTATATTTTTGTTGCAATTTCTCAGCGGCAGTTTTTAATTCAGTTAAATTATTGAGATTTAAAACAATCGCCTTTTTATCGCTTTTATGATTAAAATCCGGACCAACCGCTTTTAGAACAAGCGGAAAAGTTAATTTTTCTTTTATTCGGGGATTATATTTTAACGTTTTAACGCTCTTAATTTTATATTTATTTAAAAGCGCAAAAAGTTCTAAATAGTCATAGTCTTTTTTCTTTTTGATTTCGGCAACTACTTCATAATTAATTGAATTATAAGGAGTAAATTGAGATAGATTCTGCGCATTTTTTATTAAAGCGCCCAAGGACTTAATTGCTTCTTCTGGATAAGAAAAGAAAGGTAAACCTTCACTGATTAAATACTCTCGAGCTTCGGCAATGGTATCACCCCCCAAAAAGCTAGTCATAATTAGGCGTTTTGGATTTTGTTTAGCTAATTTTGCAATCACTTCCGCGGTTCTTAAAGGTTCAGTGCCTAGTTGAGGGCTGAGCAAAATTAAAATATTAGTTTCTTTATTAGTATTGAGCGATTTTTTTAAAGCTTTCTCATAATCCTCGGGGCTAGCATTACCAAACAAATCAAAATTGCCAACTAAATTTATATCCTGTTCAGCGGCGGCATCGGCTGATAAAACCGCTAAGCCACCAGCGTTAGTAATAATTTGTAATTTATTACTTAATTTATTTTTTACCACTGACGGCGAACGCAAAATAATAACTAAATTAAATAAATCATTGAGATTATCAATTAAAATTGCTCCCGCTCGCTTTAAACCAATTTTAGTCGCCATTGATTCACCGGCCAAGGCTCCGGTATGAGATTTAGCTAAAGCTTGTCCGCTCGCACTGGTACCGGCTTTTAAAATAGCGACCGTTTTCTCGGGAACTATTTGAGAAACAATCTGCATAAATTTTTCACCGTCTGCCACTTCTTCTAAATATAAAATAATTGAATCAATATTTTTATCTTTACCTAAATATTCTAGAAAATCATTTTCATTTAACCCAGCTTTATTTCCTAAGCTGATAAAATATCCTAATCCTAAATTTTGTGCTTTAAGCCAATCAAGCACTGAACTGCCAATCGCTCCGGATTGAGAAATGAAGGCCACTTTGGAATTAATATTGGCGCGATGAGAGAAACTAGCATTAAAATGATTAAAATTATTAATAAAACCAAGGCAATTTGGACCTAAAACATTTAAGCCATATTTATTGATTAAAACTTTAAGTTCTGCTTCGCGCTTCTTGCCTTTGGCATCACTTTCTTTAAATCCGGCACTGATAATAATAATATTTTTAATTCCCAATCGCCCGCATTTTTCTATTTCCGGTAAAACAAAGGCGGCGGGAATAACTATCATTACTAATAAACTTGACCAATCTTTAATCGGTAATTTTTCTAAGTCAGAAAAAACCGGCAAAGAGGCAATAGTTTTTTCCTGTAAATTAATAGGAAAAATTTTACCTTGATAACCACTGGAAATAATATTATCTAAAACTTGCCGCCCGACTTTTTTCGGATTTTGAGAAGCGCCCACCACCGCAATGGCAGAAGGAGTAAAAAAGTTTTTTAAATTCATATATTAAAAATTAAACTAACTAATTATTATTTTTTAAAGTCATTAAACCGGAAAAAATTATTAATAAAAATAAATAGTTCAAATTAAAATAAGCCAAAATAATATTGGGGGCGATTATTTCCATTATAGTAAAGACAATATACAGACTGACGGAAAAATAAAATAGTTCTTGAAAAAAGAAAGGTTTAATTGTTTTTAAAAATGTTTTCATTGCTTAATTGTTAAATTTAATCGCTAAATTCAATGTCTGTTTTAAATTTAATCGCTTTTACTAAATTTATCACCTATTCTAAATTTAATCATCTATCTTAAAAATTTTTTGCCAAAGACTGCGTCCGGTAAATTCTATTTTTATTTCTTTTATTTCTAAATAATCGTCTTCCCCGTTTTCCGTCTTGAGCCCGGGAATAGACAACATAAAACTATACTTCCCTTTCTCTCGATAAGTTCCCTTAGTTCTAAATTCAGCTGAAGCAATATTCAATTGTCTATCTTTTACATCAAGCGACGGTGTTTGATAATCAAAAATTACATATTCTAAATCATCAGCTAAAACAAAATGACGATCAACTTTTTTTAACAAGGGATTAAAATAATCTTCAGCAGATAAAGAAAAAACTCCGTTATTTTCTAAAATCAAATCCGCTTTAGCAAATTTAATTTCCTTTAAATCATTACCAGAAACAACATATTCAAACTGTTCATAGGGCGCGGAAACAGTAAAGCTTTGCTCACCAAAATAAATATCTTGCAAATTAGCCGGATCAAGAGCTTTAACTTGTAAATAGTTTGCCTCAGTAAAAACTTTTATCTCGTCTGAAGCGCTAACAGGCCAAAATTTATGAGTAAAAACCATCAAACCAGACGAACTATAGATATTATCAATAATAACATCATCGCTAATTTTAATTTCCAACTTATATAAACCAGCTGAAAAATTACCTTCTAAATTTAAAGTCTGTGATTTTTGATTTTGCCAATCAACTTTTTCGCCCTCAATAATTACTTCTTTTATCACTTCCTGGTCTTTCGTTAAAATTAATTTAAGTGGACTGTTTTTTGTTTCTGGCGAATAAGCACTGAAATTAGTTTTAAATTGCCAAGCACCATCGTTTAGATAAAGCCAAAGAACATGATTACCTCGGAGAGCAATATCTAAGTTAGTGGCTGTTGCTTTGCTTTTAGTCGATTTAAATTGATAATTAGGATTAAAATTATAAGTGGCTAAACAAGTGGTCACTCCGGATGAACAATCTTTTAAGTCATTATTTTCTAAAGCAATTAAAAATTGATCAAGGCTTTCGTAATTTTTATTTTTTTGTAGCAAAACTAAATTGTCCTGCTCAATTTTAAACCAAGTATTTTTCAAATCGTCTAAAATTTGATTTTTGAGTGGTTGTAAATCATAACGCCAAACTTGTTTATCAACTAAAACACCAGCTTCAATAATTGGCGTCTGATCAGTTAAATTAGAATAATAACTAAGTGTGAGTTTGGCTTTCGTAAAAGTGCGGGGGGTAAAAACAGAAAAATAAACCGGGTCGCCTATTAAGCGCGGACGATTATTCTCATCAGATACTCTTTCCACGGGGGTGAAATTATAAATAAATCCTTTGCCTGATTGTAAAATACGAGTAAAATCTTTTCGGTAGCTGATATGACCAAAAGGAACAATTTTCAAAAACAAGAAGATGCCAAAAAATAAAAAAATAAGCAACAACCAAAACCGGCGCATTTTTTGTTGAGGCGTCTTTTTCCCTGATAATAAACAAACCATATATCTTATATTTTACGTTATTTTGACCAAAAAAACAATGTATAAAAAATTAAAAAAATACTCCCACAATTAATAAGTGAGAGTATTTTTATCTTTAATATAAGCTAAATTTTATTTATTTTTCATATTCAGCACGTGGTTTCTTGCCTTTATAACCTGTTCCGGCCGGAATTAGACAACCAATGATAACATTTTCCTTCAAACCTTCAAGATAATCAATTTTGCCACTCACCGCGGCATCAATTAAGACCCGTGAAGTTTCTTGGAATGAGGCAGCTGATAAAAAGCTATCGGTTGTTAAAGAAGCTTTGGTAATACCTAAAAGCAAACGATCACCCTTAGATGCATTCTTCACATTTTTATTAGCTTGGTGAAAAACTTCATCTTCCACTGTTTCACCAGGTAATAAATTAGTGTCTCCGGCTTCGGTAATGAAATAACGGGAAAACATTTGGCGCGCAATAATTTCCACATGTTTATCATTCAAAGGTTGCCCTTGCGAAGAATAAACGTATTGGATTTCCTTAATGATATACTTCTGAGTTTCCAGTCGTCCTTTTAATTTATAAAGTTCACGCAAATCTAAGCTACCTTCAGTAAGTTGCGTACCGCGTTCAACAGTATCGCCATCATTAACTAGCAACATAGTACCTTTCAAAATGGAAAATTCTTTACTCTTATCAACTTCTTTAGTAATACTAACATATTTTTCCGTTACTTTTACTTTGCCGGCATCTTTCGCTTTAACTGGATCACCATTAACCTGAAACAAATCAGTATTTTTAGCCACTTTATCGCCATCCTTCACTAAAACTTTAACTTCTAAATTCTTTTTATCTTTAGCAGTTAGCCCGCTTGCTAATTTAACTTCATTAATCTTTTCCGAAAAATAATATTTATCACTTTCTTCGCCCCGATAATGAATGCTTAAAATTTTAGACTGAGGATTATCAACTAAGATTTCCTTGCCATCTTCATCACGAATAATTTTTTGTGCGAATTGAACTTTGACTTTTCCGGCGACATTAGAAATTAAAGCTTTTTTCTTAGGACTGCGTGCTTCAAAAATTTCTTCCACTCTGGGCAAACCTTGGGTAATATCATCTTGACCGGCTACACCACCACCATGGAAAGTTCTCATCGTTAACTGCGTACCCGGTTCACCAATTGATTGAGCGGCAATAACACCAACAGTCGCACCAATTTTAACCGGTTGATTATAAGCCAAGTCCCAACCATAACATTTAACACAAACTCCTTTATGAATTTTACAACTTAGAATTGAACGAATGCAGACCTGATCAACTTGAGCAGCCTTTAAACTAACAATTGCGTCTTCATTAATAATTTCACCTGCCTTAAGAATGGTTTTTTTATCTTTATCTTTTACATCTTTAGCCAAGTAGCGACCAATTATTTTTTTGAAGAAATCCTCGCCACTTTGTTCGGCTTCTTGACGAGAAATAACAACACCCTCCTTATCACCGCAATCCTCACTGGAAACAATCACATCTTGTGAGACATCAACTAAACGACGCGTTAAATAACCGGCGTTTGCCGTTCTAAGAGCGGTATCGGATAAACCTTTACGCACACCATGAGTGGAAATAAAATATTCCAGCACACCAAAACCTTTTTTGAAATTTCCCTTAACCGGTAATTCCAAAATTGCTCCCGATGGTGAAGTTACTAAGCCTTTCATACCTAAAATTTGTACTGGCTGTGCCCAAGAACCACGCGCTCCTGAATCAATCATGGAGAAAACCGGTAAAATATCAGTCAAACCCTTCTTACAAACACTGGCAATTTTATCTTTAGTATTATTCCATTCTTCTACTACTTTAGAATAGCGCTCGCTTTCAGTTAATAAACCATCTTCATATTGTTCTTTTATAACATCAATTTTTTTATTGGCTTCCTCAATTAAACGATCTTTCTCCGGTAAATCCGGCAAATCACCAAAGCCCCAGGATAAACCTGATTTGGTAATGAAAGCAAAACTGCGGTTCTTCAAGTCATCAATAAATTTAACTGTTTCCTCTTCATTATAAAGATGTAAACAATCGCGAATTAAATCTTTTAACTTGCCTTTACCTACAACTTCATTAATGAAACGTAATTTAGGTGGTAAAATTGAATTAAAAATCAAACGACCAACCGTAGTTTTTAACATTTCACCTTCATGCTTAACAAAGATTGGCTCATGTAAACCAATAAAATTACCATCATAAGCTAAATAAGCTTCGTCTTCATGATAGAAATGTTTAATGTCTTCTTTTTTTCTGGTTTCAAAATCTTTATCAACTAAAGTTATATAATATGTTCCCCAAACAATATCTTGGGCAGGCGCAATAATCGGATCACCCGTGGCCGGCTTAAGAAGATTATGAGTAGAGAGCATTAAATTTTCCGCTTCAGCTCTGGCTTCTTTTGTTAAAGGAACATGAACGGCCATTTGGTCGCCATCAAAGTCTGCATTAAAAGCTGTACAAACAAGCGGATGAATTTGGATCGCCTTTCCTTCAATCAAAACCGGACGAAAAGCTTGAATGCCTAAACGATGCAAGGTCGGAGCGCGATTTAACAAAACATAGGCGCCTAAAATAATCTCTTCCAAAATATCCCAAACTTCATCATGGCCTGCTTCAATATAACGAGAAGCGGAACGAACATTATGAACTATTTCCCTTTTGATTAATTGCGCAATAATGAATGGTTTGAACAATTCTAAAGCCATGATTTTCGGCAAACCACATTGATCAAGATTTAATTTAGGATTAACCACAATAACGGAACGACCGGAATAATCAACACGCTTACCTAATAAGTTCTGACGAAAACGACCTTGTTTACCTTTCAAAGTATCAGCCAAAGATTTAAGTTGTCTTTTTTGACCGGTAGAAGCGGTCACGGTTTTAGTATGACGAGCAGAATTATCAATTAAAGCATCAACTGCTTCTTGAAGCATTCTTTTTTCATTGCGACAAATAACTTCCGGCGCGTTTAAATCAATTAATTGTTTTAAACGATTATTACGATTGATAACGCGACGATATAAATCATTCAAATCAGAAGCGGCAAATCGTCCTCCATCAAGCGCCACCATCGGTCTTAAATCTGGTGGTACAACCGGCAAAACACTAAGAATCATCCATTCCGGTCTTAAATTATTATTTTTAAAACTTTTTAAAAGTCTAAGTCTTTTAATAATTTTCTCTTTTTTTGATTCAACTGCATCTTTTAGTTTTTCTTCAAGGTTAGCAATACTTTTTTCTAAATCAATTTTACTCAAAAGTTGACGAATTGCATCAGCGCCAATCGCCGCTTCAAAAAGATGACCGAATTTTAGACTTAAATCTTGATATTGTTGTTCAGATAAAATAAGCAGTGGTTTTAAGTCTTTCAATTCCTTCTGTGTCTGAGCATAGTCTTCATCTAAGCGCGCTATTTTATCTTCTTTTATTTTTAAAGCTTCTTTTAAATCAATTTCTTCTTTTTCTTCCTTGGCTTTTTTAACTTGATTATTATATTCGTTTTCAATGCTTTTTAATTTACTTTTGTATTCCGCCTTAATTTGATTGATGGCTGCGTTTTTCAAATTTTCGTCTACATCAATCACAATAAAGCTGGCGTAATATATAACTTTTTCCAAAGATTGAATCCCTAAATTCAAAAGTAAACCAATCTTAGATGATAAACCTCTTAGAAACCAAATGTGTGAAGCCGGAACCTGAAGATTAATATGACCAAAGCGTTCGCGTCTGACAATACTTCTGGTAACTTCAACGCCGCATTTATCACAAACAATTCCTTTGTATCTGATTTTTTTATATTTACCGCAAGCGCATTCCCAGTCTTTGGTAGGACCAAAAATCTTTTCACAAAACAAACCATCCTTTTCTGGTTTTTGTGTGCGATAATTAATTGTTTCCGGACGCAAAACTTCACCGTTTGACCAAGACAAAATTTCCTCCGGACTGGCAAGCTTTAGGCGAACAGCGGAAAAATCGCTGGTTTTAATTGGGTTTAACATAAATATGTAAATGATTATTTAATAATGGAATAAAAATGGAATTTTTATTCAAAGCTTCAAAAGCCGAATTTATTCTTGATCCGTAACTTCATTTTCATTTAAAGTAGCAATAATCTCCGGCTTATCATAATCTAATTTATTTTCTTCGGTTATTTCTTCATCTAAATCAGTTAAAACTTCCGAAGACGGCGCATCATCAGGACCGCCTAATAATTCAACATTCAAACTCAAACCTTTTAACTCTCTAATTAAAACATTGAAGGATTCAGGAACATTTAATTTTTCAATTTCTTCACCTTTAATAATTGATTCATAAGCTTTACTGCGACCGGGGATATCATCAGATTTAATCGTTAAAATTTCTTGAAGCGTATGAGCAGCTCCATAACCTTCCAACGCCCAAACTTCCATTTCTCCAAATCTTTGTCCACCAAACTGCGCTTTACCACCCAAAGGTTGTTGAGTAATCAAAGAATAAGGGCCAATTGAACGTTGGTGAATCTTATCTTCAACCATGTGGTTGAGTTTCAACATATACTTATAACCAACGGTAATTTTATTATCATAAGCTTGGCCGGTTTTACCATCATATAAAGTAATTTTTCCATCTTCAGGCAAGCCCGCTTTAATTAATTCTTCCTTGATTTGTTCTTCGGAAATACCGTTTAGAGCCGGAGACATGGCACGATAACCTAATTTTTTAGCGGCAAAACCAAGATGGGTTTCTAAAAGCTGACCAAGGTTCATACGAGAAATAATGCCGAGCGGAGAAAGAATAATATCAACCGGTGTTCCATCTTCCATATAAGGCATATCTTCAATCGGCACAATTTTTGAAATAACACCTTTGTTTCCGTGACGACCAGACATTTTATCACCAACTTGAATCTTTCTTAGATTAGCAACTGAAACTTGAATGGATTGCAAAACACCAGCTGAAAGTTTATCACCCTCATCACGAGAAAAAACTTTTACATCAACCACCTTACCGTGTTCGCCGTGCTCTAAGTATAAAGATGAATCACGAACATCCTTGGCTTTCTCACCAAAAATAGCGCGCAACAATTTTTCTTCAGCAGATAAAGTTGTTTCTCCTTTCGGAGTAATTTTACCAACCAAAATATCACCACTGGAAACTTCCGCGCCAATACGAATAATACCTTCTTCATCTAAATTTTTTAATTTCTCTTCACTGATATTAGGAATATCATTAGTGACAATTTCCGGACCCAATTTTGTATCACGAACATCAATCGTATAATTTTCAATATGAATTGAAGAATAGATATCGTCTTTTACTAAACGTTCGGAAATAATAATCGCGTCTTCATAGTTAAATCCTTCCCAAGTCATGAAAGCGACCAACACATTTCTGCCCAAAGACAATTCCCCATTATCAATTGCCGGTCCATCCGACAAAATTTGTCCCTTCTTTACTTTTTCGCCAACTTCCACAATCGGATGTTGATTAATACAAGTTGAAGAATTGGAGCGAACAAATTTATTTAAGTTATAAGAAAGGAATTGGCCTTTTTTGGTTTGCATTTCAATCACAGCCGCATCAACTTTGGTGATAATGCCATCTTCAGCGGCAATAACTAAATGACCACTATCACGCGCCGCTCTTTCTTCAACCCCGGTACCTACAATTGGTGCTTCATTTTTCACTAAAGGCACAGCCTGACGTTGCATGTTCGTGCCCATTAGTGATCTTTGTCCATCGTTATGTTCCATGAAAGGAATTAAAGAAGTAGCAATAGAAATAATTTGATTCGCAGCCACCCCAACAAAATCAATATTTTTCACTTCTTCCATGCCCGGCTCGCCATGATAACGAGCTTCATATTTAGAGACTAAAAATCTTCCCTCTTTGTCAGTGGGAATGGTGGAATCAACAATCACATATTTTTCTTCTTCAAAAGCATCTAAATAAACTATTTCATCAGTTAACTTCGGTCCTTTTTTATCTTTAATAACACGACGATAAGGAGTTTCTAAAAAGCCGTAACTATTTAAGCGGGCATAGCTTGATAAGTGACCAACTAAACCAATGTTTGGTCCCTCAGGAGTAGCAATCGGACAAATACGACCATAGTGAGTAGTATGCACATCACGCACATCAAAGCCGGCTCTTTCTCGAGTTAGACCTCCCGGACCCATGGCTGATAAACGTCGTTTATGCTCAAGCTCAGCTAGCGGATTAGTTTGATCCATGAACTGTGATAATTGTGAAGACATAAAAAATTCACGCACCACACCAATCACCGGACGAGCATTAATGAGTTTAGAAGGAGTTAAAGTCAAAATATCCGAAGTGGACATTCTATCTTTAATAATTCTTTCCATTCTCGCTAAACCAACGCGAAAACGATTTTGAATTAAGCCGCCAATCGCGCGGACACGACGATTACCAAGATGATCAATATCATCTTCCGGGTCTTTAGTAATATTTAAACGAATCACTTCTTTAATAATGAGAACTAAATCTTCTTTGCGTAAAGTGCGGAATTCTTTTTTATTGGTTGGTAAGTCCAAATTAAAACGACGATTTAATTTATAGCGACCAACCCGACCAAAATCATAACGATCAAAACGGAAAAACATTGATTCAATAAGTTGGCGCGCATTTTCTACTGAAGCTAAATCACCCGGACGAATACGACGATAGACTTCTTGTAATCCTTCTGCTGAATCTTTAGCCGCATCTTTTTCAATGGTCGCTTCAATGAAAGTTTTTTCCTCCTTATCATTTTTATCAATCGGTAAATCAACGTCTTTAAATAATTTAATTAATTCTTCATCGCTGCTATAACCAAAGGCGCGCAGTAAAGAAGTCACAGCCACTTTTCTTTTGCGATCAATTCTTACCCACAATACTTTATTGGAATCAGTTTCTATTTCCAACCAAGCGCCGCGATTAGGAATAATTTTCGCGCCATAACATTTTTTGCCTTTCACGAATTCAGCGGTGAACATCACTCCAGCGGAACGAATTAATTGAGAAACTACAACTCGCTCAATACCGTTGATAATAAAAGTCCCCTTATCGGTCATTAAAGGAAAATCGCCCAAGAAAACTTCTTGATTAATTGCTTTTTTTGTTTTCTTGTTCAATAATCTCGCCTTAACACGTATAGGGGCCTCGTAGGTAATATTTTTTTCCCGACTTTCAATTTCGGAAAATTTTGGTTCATCTAAGTAATAATCATCAAAATATAATTCTAAATCACGACCGATAAAATCAACCACTGGGTTTATTTCATCAAAGAGTTCGGCTAAACCTTCTTTCAAAAACCAAGTGTAGGAATCTTTTTGAATCTCAATTAAATCCGGCATGGGGAGGATGTCATTGATTTCCGAAAATGATTTGCGCTTAAACTTAGACATAAATATATAGTAATTTTTTAAAAATATATGAAGGAGAAACAAGGAAAAACTAAAAATGATAAAAAAATGAACAAAAATTTAGCCAACTTTAAAATAAAAAATTTTAGTAGGATTTAAATAAAAAAACCCCCACCCCAAATAGGCTTGAGTTTTTTAAAATATTTAATTTATTCCTTGTTTATATATCACTTTTTTTATTTAAAAAAGTGTAAGCTGGTATTATAATATTATAATCTTATCTATTTGTCAATACACATTTTGTCCACAATTGCCCGTCTTAGCTCTTCTCTGTCATCCCAGGGCATTTTTTGCCCTCTGGCTAAACAAATATATTGTTCAGCGCCCTTGCCGGTTAAAAGCACTAAATCATCTTCTTGGGCTAATTCTAGAGCTTTTTTAATGGCTTCACGACGATCTAAAATTTTAAATAAATTCTTATCTTTAATTTTCCCAGCCATTTCAGCGCCGGCTGCGACTTGATTGATAATTTGAGCCGGTTCCTCGTCATAGGGGTCTTCATTGGTAATAATTACGATTTGCGCTCTTTCCGCTGCTAAGCGACCTAAAATTGGACGTCGCGACTTATCACGACCACCACCCGTTGAGCCTAAAATATGGATTAAACGACGATACGGAATAGCTTTAATAGTCTCATATAATTTTTCCAACGCTTTTGGTTCAAAGGAATAATCAACCATAGCAATAAAATTTTGTCCTTCCTTAATTAACTCCATCTTCCCTGCTAAAGATGTTACACTCTCTAAACCTAATTTAATTGTTTCTTTATTTAAACCATGACTTAAAGCAACACAGTAAGCAGCAAGGGCATTTAAAGCATTAAAATTCCCCAGCAACTGCAAATTAAAATTTTCCGAACCAATGGCAAATTTTACTCCTGACAAATCTCCTTCCTCTTCATTTTTAAATTCCGCTTTAACTAAAAACATCTCTTTAACTAAAGATTCACTGGATAAATTTTTCGTTACTTTCTCTAATTCAAGTTCTGGATTAAAAGAATAAATAATTTTTACTTCACTCCAAAAATTTAAAAAATAATCAGCCTGTTCATCATCACCGTTAACAATAATAGTTTTTTTAACTCGTTCCCGTTCTAATTTTTTTAAACCATTCTTAACCGCACAAACTTTTTTATTCTCATCAATGTATTTATTTTTAAAATGTTTTAAATGAGCGAATAACTTTCCTTTCGCTTCTTTATATTTTTCAAAACTACCATGTGCTTCAATATGCTCCGGATAAAGGCCGGTAAAAACCAGGGTGTCATAATTTATAAATCGATGGCGAAACTGTTTAATGCCTTCCGAAGTTGTTTCCACGATTGCATAACAACAACCGTTCTTTACCATCTGTTTTAATATTTTTTGAATAAAAAACCGACCCGGCATGGTCATTTTTTTGTCATTCAACCATTCTTTATTGCCATCAGAAAAAATCGCGGTAGAAGTTAAACCGGTTTTATAACCAGCCTGCTCAAATACTTTTTTTATTAAATAAGCAGTGGAAGTTTTCCCCGCTGTACCGGTCACACCTACGACAATTAATTTACGACTGGGAAAAAAATAAATCACAGCCGCTAAAAAACTTAACAGAAAATGATAAGTCGGTTGAAGCGCTTTAAATATTTTTTTAGGAATTAATTTTTTTATTTTTTCTGTCATAAAATAGCAATAATCACCTTAACAAAACAATCTGTATTAACAAATAACATTATCAATCGCACTAATATTTATTATTTAGATATTTATTATTTAGAGAAAAACATTTCATCGTCATCATCAAGAGGAGTGCTTTTTTTCTTAACAGCAGCATCTTCTTTTTTCTCTCTTATTTCCTCTAAAATTTCATTTTCATCATCAATTATTTCCTCCTGTTCTTCTTCGCTTAATTCTAAAGCGGAAGCAATTTCAGAATTATCTTCTTCCTCTTCTTCAACATCTTCTTGTTCTTCTTCAACATCTTCTTGTTCTTCTTCGTCAGATGAAGAATCATCGTCTTCTAACTCTTCTGATGAATTTTCGTCTCGACTAAAATCTAAAACTTCGTCCTCCTCTTCTTCATCTTCTTCGTTTTCATCCTCGCCTAAATAAGAACTGGGCGCCACTGATTTGGCACGATCATGAAGCGGAAAGGAACTAAGCGAAGCTTTCCCGGCTTCGTATTGTTCTTCACTAATCATAACTTCACGCGGTTTTGAGCCATTGGGTGGTCCAACAATGCCGGCTTCCTCCAACATATCTAAAATTTTCGCGGCTCGTCCATAACCAATTGACAAACGACGTTGTAACATTGAAGTTGAGGCTTTATTGGCTTTAATAATAATTTCTTTTGCCTCTTCAAATAATTCATCTTCATCGCCATAATTACCATCCAAACCAACTCCGGCCACACCTCCGACCTTTTGTCTGTCAGTGATGCCTTCTAAATATTCTGCTTCACCACTCTTCTCTTTAATATAATTAACCACATCATTAATTTCATTATCACTCAAATAAGCGCCTTGAATTCTTTTTGGCTTAGCCAATTCGGCCGTGGAAAAAAGCATGTCTCCTTGACCAAGTAATTTCTCAGCGCCCGAAGAATCTAAAATTGTTTTTGAATCAACCAGCGAAGCAACAGAGAAAGCGATGCGTGTCGGAATGTTGGCTTTGATTAAACCAGTGATAACATCCACACTAGGACGTTGTGTAGCTAAAATTAAATGGATACCAATAGCGCGCGACATTTGCGCTAATCTAATAATAGCTGCTTCCATTTCTTTACCGGCCGTCATCATAAAGTCAGCTAACTCATCAATAATATAGACAATGAAAGGTAATTTTTCGGTGGCGGTTTGATTATAGGCTTGAATATTTTTCTTGCCCGACTTATTTAACAAATCATATCGTCTATCCATTTCATTCAAACACCATTTCAAAGAATTAATTGTTTTAGAAACTTCTGTTATTACTGGAGTGAGTAAATGTGGAATGCCATTATAGGTTGGCAGTTCCACTCTTTTAGGATCAACCATAATAAATCTAAGGGCATCAGGATTATTTTGATAAAGCAAGCTAACAATAATGGCGTTCAAACAAACTGATTTACCAGAATTAGTAGCACCAGCGACTAAAAGATGAGGCATTTTAGTTAAATCATATAACCAAGCCTGACCAGCGACATCTTTTCCTAAGGCAATGAACATATTATTCTTGCGTGTTTTGAAGGCTTCATCTTCTAAAACTTCTCTTAAACCAACAATCGCCTTGGCTCGATTAGGCACTTCCACACCCACCAAAGATTTACCCGGAATTGGTGCTTCAATACGAATGGGATGAGCGGCTAGGGCTAAAGATAAATCATTACTTAAAGTAGTAATGCGAGATAATTTCACCCCTTCAGCTGGACGAAAAGCATATTGCGTAACAGTTGGTCCAACTTTTGTTTCTCCCATTTCTACTTCAATGCCAAATTTTTCTAAAGTGTTTTTAATTTTCTGCGCATTAAATTCAATATCTCCACCCACGGCTTTAGAAAATTTATTATTTAAAATTTCAATCGGCAAATCAATTTTTACTGATTGTTTCGGCCAAGTAATTTTTTCTTGAACCGGTTTTTTATTTTTATATTTAGCGGCTAAGGGCAAGACTGGCTCTTCTTCCTCCTCTTCTTCCTCTTCCTCATCTTCTGCTTCTTCATCCATATCTCTTTCTCGCCAAGCACTTAAAACTTCTTCGCGGGCAGAAGCAATCAAGCTAGCTCGCTCATCTTCTGTTTCATCATCATCTTGTCTTGCTTTTGATCGCGAAAATAATTCTTTGAAAAATAAAGCAAATGGTTTAAAAAATTTGGCCAGAAAACTTTCTCGACCAATAATTTTTTCTAAAGAAGTATTAAAAAATAAAACGAGCGCAATCAACAACAAAGCGATCAAGACAATCACACCGCCCCAAAAACCAAACACACTAAAAAATAAACGACTTAAATAATAACCTAAATAACCGCCACCGACGCCAGCCTGAGCACTGTCTAACCATTTTTCCGGAGCGAGAAAAAAATGAAACAAAGTTTGATAAGAAATAAATAGAATCCCTAAACCTAAGTAATCAGTAAATTTCAGAGGGGGACGTTGACGTCTGATAACAATTAAAGCCCAATAAAAGAAGACTAGCGGAATTAACCATTTACCATAACCAAAAGCCAAAGCTAGCCATTTGGTCAAAAACTTTCCAAAATTACCAGCCAAATCAAAAAGACCCAGCAAACTTATTAAGCCAAAAACTAATAAAAATACAAATATAATACTTTTCTTAGCTCTTTCATCTAGCTCAAAATCTGGCCAAGAAACATAGTCAAAGGGATTTTGGTTTTTCTTTTTTCTGCCCATATTAGCAAAATTACTAATAATTAAATTAATTCACCTATTTTTTATTATATCACACTTAAAATTATCTTGCTGTAAACTATTTAACCTGCCTTCAATTATAAATTAATCTGCCTTAATAAATTAACCTACTCTCAGTTATAAATTAATCTACCTTCAGCTTTTGTGAGCTAAGGCTGACTGTAAAAATTTTTCTGTCTTTTCTTTAATTAATTGTTTTTCACGCTTAAATTTATTTCTATAAACATCTTTTTTACTAAATACCAGCTTCGCTCTTTTTAGCAGAGCGCCGGATTTTAATTTTTCTAAATCAACCACTAATTCCTTAGCCTTAATGAATTCGGCAAAACCATAATTGCGAATATCATACGCCACACTTATTTCTGGAGTTAAGGCTCCAAATGACATTACCCCGACATGAAGCATCATACCAATCACTAAATCTAATTGAGAATAAACATATTTTTGTTCAGCCGGCGCTAAATCAATTTTGATAATATTTTTTATGCCCAATTCGTGATAAATATTTTCCTCGCCAGGATGATGTTTTAAATAATAAATTTGTGCCCCTTGTTTCAAAAAATATTCCGCTACTTCTCGATAAGCGTTTAAAATATCATCACGCCAATGACCAAAGCCCAGCCAACCAGAATAATTTAAATTTAAACCAATCTTAATTTGTCGCGAATTTAATTTTAATTTTTTAATCTGAACCGGACTTAACTTTTTTTCTTTTAACAACGCGGCTGGATCACCAATCACTTTAACTTTTTTAGCCGCTAAACCATTTTTAATTAAAAATCGTTTAGTATTTAAATCACGAACACCAACCCCGGCTGCCTGTTTTGCCAAAGTTAAAACACTGGCTGTATTTTTTGCGGGCCAAGCCAGAGCATCAACTTCTTTAATATAACCTAAACCAAAAAGATAAATTGGAGTTTTAATGGCTTTAATAAGACGCTCATTAAAAGGTAGAAAATAAGAATAAAAAATTCCTCCCCCACCAATAAAAATTAAATCCGCCGAGTTTAATTTCTTTAGGATTAACTCATCATCGGTTTTTAAAACTTCAACCGGAAAATCAATTATTTTAAGAAATTTAGATTTACTTCTTAATAATTCTTGAACAGCCAAAACTATGGCGTAATCGCCTTTATTTTTTTGATCCCAAACATGAATATGAGCGATAGTTAAAGTTTTTTTTGCCATTTTAAAAACCTAAATAAATTAGTTTATGTTTAAATCTTTTTTTACCTTATTAAGAAGCGCTTCTCCCCGCTCTGGGTCACTATCGTGTTTTAAAAAGAGAAAAACAACTGTTCTAATCGCGGTCCAATTGTAATAAAGTCTGATTCTTTTTTCGAGCTGAGCACTATGTTTAACTTCAGCTAGTTTTAGATAAGAGTCAAGAAAAATTTTCTTAAATTTTTCCGCCAATTCTTTATCATTTAACTTTATAATTACTTTATATTCCAATTGCTGCAAAAAAGTACCTAAATCACGAGCAAAATCACCCAAACAAAAATCAGTAAAATCAATCAAACCAACTCGCCCTTCACCGGTTTTTATAATATTCTCGGTGTGTGCATCGCCATGAATTAAATTTAAATTTAAATTCTTTTTAAAAAAATAATCTTCTTCAGCAATCAAGTAATCGTAAATTTTTATCAAATCTCTATCAAACTTGCCCTGATAACGCAAAGAAATCTCGTGCAGAATATTATTTACTCCGGGAACAACGGTTCGAATTCTAGAATTAATTGGATTAAAATTAACGGCTGTGCCAGCTGGTAATTGATGCAAGCGCACAAATACTTCAGCAGCTAATGGCAATAATTTTTCCACTTCTTGATACTGCGCTTTTTTAATATAGTATAATAAGGTTTCTCCTTCAATTCCACGATAAAAAGTCCCCCGAAAATATTCAGAATAAAAAAGTGGGCGTGGAATATTTATGTGCTCCTGATTAAAATTATGCTTCCATAAAAACTCTAAAGCTTTTAAAACATTATCACGCGGTTCTTCACTATGAGCCGAGCAAACAATAAGCATTTTTTTAGAATTTCTATCTGGTCTTGTGAAATAAACATCATAACTTATTACCACATGATAAGTTGTGTTCCAAACCATTTTTTTATATGGTTTGATTTCAATTTTTTCAATACCAGAAAATTTAGGATAAAGTGGTAAAACTTTTTCAGTAAATAATTCACGCACATAGTTCTCGTCAAATAACGACAATATCTTATTCATAATTTATAAGAGAAGAAATTTAGGCACTCTTCTGCCAATGCTTGCGCCAATGCTCTTCCCAAATCAATTTTTTAATTTTTAAATAATATCTTTCCGCTTTCAATTTATCTTTTTTAGTTTTTGGACTATTGAAAGAGCGAACTGATCTGATTAAATCTTCTAATCCTCGTTCAATTCCATCCGGACTCCAAGCAAATGGTCCAAATATTTTCGAAAAATCGTGCGCGCTCGCCCACCAAAAAGTACAACTGGCTATTCCTCGCACCAAATGCCAACGATACCATTTATAATTTTTATCTTTTTTATATTTTTCACCTAAGTCCAAAGCTAAATAAGTTAGTCGCCATAATAATTTATGAATTTTATTATTCCGGCCAGACCAGAGAGCAAAAGGTTGGCCACTTGAAACCTCCTGACGACTTGATTCCCAAGAACAAGAAATTAATTTTATTTTTTCCGCTTTTAATTTGGCTTTTTCTTGTTCACTAATAAATTTGGAAATAGTTTTAGTTTTTAAATTAGTTTCTTTAACAATTTTTTCCAACTCTGCCGTTGGATCTTCATGTCTTAAACCATAAAGCTCAGCATCAGTAGCGGTAATTATCACTTGCTTCTCTTTATTTTCTTTTTTTAATAATTCAAATAAATTATGAGGCGGATAAGAGCTGGAAAAATCTCTGTCTCGAAAAACAATTTTTAAACCGCTCGCGGCGTCTAAATAATATTTTTTAAAATCAGGCCTTTTCTTTCCGCCGGCAAAAGCTAATTCATCCAAAATAAGCCATTTATACCCCAAACTTTTGATAATTTTAGCGACAGCACTTGAATAAGCCATCTCCGGAAGAAAAAAACCGGCGGGCTTAAAATTGACGCCAAAAAAATCTTTCAGAATCTTTTCATTTTCTTTTATCTGACGAACAATTTCAGCTTTAGTTAAAAGCGGAAGAAAAGCATGATAAGCAGCGGATGAAGTTAATTCTAAGCGCCCGGTTTTTACTAAAGCTTGTAGTCGTGTTAGAAAATCATTTTCGCCTTCAACTTTAAGTCTGACCAGTAGACAGCCGGAAATATTCCAAGTCATTTTCAAAGCACTATTTTCTTCCATCAAACGCAAAAGACGATAGTAACTTTTATTAAGCGCTAACTTAATATTATAAGAATCAATATTAGCTGGTTGATAGAGATGCAAAAAATTAATCCACAACATAATGTTATTTTTTTAACACCTTTTGATAAAGCTCCACGTATTTTGAGGCTGGGATTTCCCAGCTATTAGATTGACGCATTACTTTTTTTACTAAACTCGTCCAAATTCTTTTATGCTTTCGATTCTCTAAAGCGCGCACGATGGCTGAGTAAAACATGTATGGATCTTCGGCTTTAAAAGTAAAACCATTTCCCTCTTTATTAACCGGATTAAAATTTTCTACTGTATCATGAAGACCGCCAATTTCTCTCACCACCGGAATACAACCATAGCGCATCGCAATTAACTGATTAATGCCGCATGGCTCATGATTGGACGGCAAAAGAAATAAATCACTGGCCGCATAAAGTAAAGTCTCACGATTTTGATCAAAGGGCAACCAAATAATTTTTTCCGGAAACTTTCGTTGTAATTTTTTTATGGGCTTAATATATTCTTCGCTGCCGTCACCCATAAAAACTAATTGTAAATCCATTTTCAAAAGCGGCTCTATTACTTTAACAATTAAATTAAAACCTTTTTGAAAAGTTACGCGCGAAGTCGTACATAACATTGGAATTTGACCGTTAACGGGCAAACCGATCTTCTTCTGCAAAAATGTTTTGTTATTTACTTTAGCTTCAGGATTATTATGAGTATAAGTTTTATGCAGCTTCTGATCGTTTTCTGGATTATAGGTATTATAATCAATGCCGTTGATGATACCAAAAAGTCGCTTGGAACGATTTTTTAAAATACGATGTAAATCCTGCCCAAACTTTTTAGTCATAATTTCATCGCGATATTGTTCACTAACCGTATTAATAATATCAGCTGACAAAATGGCGCGTTTAGCAAAATTTATATTTTCAATCTCGGGATTATCAATATGAGGTAAACGGCTGCGACCATAATCTTTTTTCTTAAGCGGCACCTCCCACCAATTATGACCAAATTGAAAAATTAAATTATGAATGGTAAAAACCGTTTTAGCTTTTTTTAAAGTTTTTGAATAACGAAAATCATTTTTTAAATAATAAGGAATAAGACCGGTTTGCCAATCATGACAATGAATAATATCAACTTGTTTTTTTAAAATTGTTAATAATTTTAAAGCCGCTACATTAAAAACCAAGAAGCGAGCGTTTTCTCTGCCTGAACCGTATATTTTTTTATGTTTAGAAAAAAACTTTTTACACTCAACAAAATATACCGGCAAATCTTCCATTAAAAAACCTTGCCAATAATTAACCGTAATACTTTCTTTGCTATTTAAAGATAAATTAACATCAGAAAAAATCAATTTTAGATCTTTTTCTTCTTTATCAATCAAACGCCCATAAAGAGGAGTAATAATTGAAACATCATGTCCTAATCTTTTCAAAGCTTTAGGTAAACTTCTCGTTACATCTCCCAACCCGCCGGTTTTAGAAAAAGGCGCTACTTCCGAAGCAATATGAACTATTTTTAATTTTTTGGTTTTAGACATAAATTAGAATTTAAAGCACAAATCGCAATCGCCAAGGCATCGGCGGCATCATCTGGTTTGGGCAACTCTTTCAAGCCTAAAATTAGTTTAACCATTTTTTGTACTTGGAGTTTGCTCGCTTGGCCATAAGAAGAAACCGCCTGCTTTACTTGCGAAGGTGTATATTCAAGCACGGGTAATAATCCTTGTTTTAAAGTTAGAATAGCCACACCGCGCGCCTGACCAACTATCAAAGCCGTTTTAACATTTTTATTGAAAAAAAGTTGCTCAACAGCGGCGGCCTGAGGTTGATACTTTTTTATAATCTTACTTAATTCTTTATGAAGAAAAAATAAACGATCAGCTAAATTATCTTTAGCTGAAGTTTTAATAGTTCCATAACAAAGACAACTTAATTTACCTCTTTCTTCTTTAATAACTCCAAAGCCGGTGTCAGCAATGCCGGGGTCAATTCCTAAAATAACCTTAGTCATTTAATTATTAGTTTAGGTTTGTATAATAATCATTTACATCTTCATTATCTTCCAGTTCTTCAATAAATTTTTCTATTTTTTGTAAATCCTCATCATTAAGAGTAATCTTTTCTTTTGGTACATAATCTATTTCCGCTCTTTCTAATTTCAAACCTTTGCCTTCTAAAAATTCTTTAATTATTTGCAAATCTTTCATTTCTGTATAAACACTAACTCCCTCTTCTTCTTTTTCAAAATCAACAATACCTTGATCAATTAATTCTAATTCCAGTTCTTCATTATTTATATGTTTGTCTTTTATTTCACTTTTAGAAATCTGAATAACTCCTAATTGAGAAAAATTCCACATTACCGATCCAAAAGCGCCACCATTTTTAGTAAATAAATGACGCACGGTTGAACCACTGCGATTACGATTATCGGTTATACATTTAACAATCACTTGTACTCCGGGTGGAATAAGACCTTCATAATATAGTTCCTCAACTTGATCGCCAGCTAATTCACCAGTTCCTTTTTTTATTGCTCTTTCAATATTATCCTTAGGCATGTTAACACTCTTGGCCTTTTCAATTGCGGAACGTAAAGCGGAATTAGTTTCCGGGTCACCACCTTTTTTAGCGGCAATCGTAATCACGTTAGCTATTTTCGTAAAAACTGCGCCTCTTTTAGCATCAACCAATTCTTTTTGTCGATGAGTGGTTGCCCACTTAGAATGTCCGGACATAAACTTTTATTTAATTAATGATAAAACACCGAAAAATACTGTTTTCCAGCTAAGAAAACTTTAACTTAAATTGAAATAAAAATCAAGATGAATTATAATGAAAATATAATAAAATAACATAAAAATATGGATACCAAGCAACTTCCTAATTTAGATGAAAGCGTCATGTCCGCCCTAAATTTTTTTAGCAAAAATACCCCACCTAAATTTAATCTCAAAATCACTGATTTGCCTTTTATAATCGGCAGTGGCAATGCTTATAATACTGGCAAAATAATTTTTTCTCAGCAACCAGCTGTTTTTGCTAATGAAAGTAATCTAAAAACCAAATTAAAAGCTCATAAAAAATTAATTAATGCGGGTGTAATTAAGCAAGCGATTATTATTTCTGCCTCCGGAGAAAAGGATGCAGTTTGGGAAATAGCAGAAGCCAAAAAATATGGTCTAAAAACTATTTTAATGACTTGTGGAGCTGATTCTTCAGGCGCAAAAGTAGCTGACCGAGTTTTAGTTTATAGAAAAATTGCTGAACCGCAAACTTACAATATCTCCACTTACTTAGGGATGATTATTTCGGTTAGCAAAGAAAAACCAGAGGCAATCAAAAAATTCTTGCAAAAAATAAAACTGCCCAAAAAGTTTGCTGATTACAACGCCTATTCATTTATTGTTCCTGATGAAATGGCTGAAATAACACCGATGTTAGACATAAAAAAACATGAACTTTTTGGTCCATATCTATCAATTCGTTCTTTTAGCTTTGGTGATGCTCGGCATGCTAAATTTGTTATGCCCTGGGAAAAAGAGTTAGTAATTAGTTTGGGAAAAAATAATTATTTTGGCTTTAAAAATCAGCGCTTGGAAATTAACTTGCCGAAAAATTATGGTCCAGGATTGGTGATGGCTTTAACTTATTATTTAATTGGCAAAATTCAAGCGAGTAAAAAACCTTATTACAAACAAAACATTGCTAAATATTGTTTAGAAGGGCCTAAGGCTTATGGGCGAAAAAAACCTTTTGCAATAATAGTCCCAGGTAATTAAAATACAATCATTTTTATATAAGCAGTATTCATATAATAAAAAATACGCGAGAGAAAGCGTATTTTTTTATATAAATCTAGATAAACAAAGTAAGGTGTATTTTTTTCTTCGCTCCTGCTTATTTCTTGCCCTGATTTTTTACCTTCTTCATCTCCATCTGCAAAATTTTTTTATCCGCTAAATAATAATGGCGCAAAGGTTTAAATTTATTATCTAATTCATAAACCAAAGGAATACCAGTCGGAACATTGACTTCTAAAATTTCTTTAGCTGACATTTTGTCTAAATATTTAATTAAGGCTCTTAAACTATTACCGCTGCCAGTGATCAAAATTCTTTCCTGATTTTTTAAACGAGGAATAATTTGTTCTCGCCAAAAAGGAATGATGCGTCCTACTACGTCTTTCAAACTTTCGGCTTTGGGTACGGGAATATTTTTATATTTTAATTCACCTAGTTGATTATACTTATTATTTTTAGAAATTTCTGGTGGTCGCACCGAATAGCTCCGCCGCCAAATTAAAACCTGTTTCTCACCAAACTTAGCAGCCATTTCTTTTTTATTTAAACCCTGAAGATTGCCATAATGTCTTTCGTTTAAACGCCAATCAGTAATTTTTTTAATATTTGCTAAACCCATTTCTTTAAGAGTGATGTTCATTGTGAGTGAAGCTCTTTTTAATAAAGAAGTAAAGGCAACATCAAAATTAATATTAGCTTTCTTCAAAGATTGACCAGCTTTTTTTGCTTCTTGTTTGCCCTTCTCAGTTAAACCCACATCCACCCAACCAGTAAACAACCCTTTTTTATTCCAAGTACTCTCTCCGTGGCGCAATAAAACAATTTTTATCATATATTTTTTTATAAATTAACTTTATTTTGATTATATCATAAATTGACGACAAAAGTTGAAAAATGATAGTATAAACATAAGTTTAAACAAACTGATATAAAAACATCTAAAGCTAGCCAATTTAAGAAAATAGCCGTAGAAATCGGCTTAATGACGATAAAGGTGCTCCATTTTTTAGGAGATCTTATAGTCAAATTGGTCCGGCTGGTAGCCGGCTTTTTTAGTCTACTCTTTAAATTTTTATTTTCTCGAATTTTAGTAAAAATTTATTTTGGTATTTTTCGTTTTAAAAACAATATTTTAAAAGAAAAAAGTTCTTCTCAATTATTGAATAAAAACTTAGCTTATTTCTTTATTTTTTTCTTAGCCGCCTTTTTTATTTATAACAATGTAAAAACACGCAACGAGGTTAGCGCGGCTACCGTAAATAATGTATCAAAAACAGTGATGGCTAATTTGGTAAAAAATGAATTTAGTATTTTAAATGATGAAGAGTTAATTGAAGAAGGTTATACTCCCGGTAGTTTGAAAACAGCTGGCCAAGAAAAATACGATACTGATATTTTAGTCGCCATTAAAAAAACTCCAAACTTAGAAAACATTAGCTCAACTACTGGATCGCAACAAACTGAATATAATCCTTTGGTTTTAGTAAATGAAGAGGCGGTAGCAGTAAAACCACTGGCTGTTTCAGATGATGTTTTAGCTGATGATGGCATAATTCCAGAAAGAAAAGAAATTGTTTATTACACTGTTCAAGCGGGTGACACAGTTAGCACCATTGCCCGCAAATTTGATATTACCATCAACACAATTTTATGGGCCAACAATTTGAGTTCATACAGTTTAATTAGACCCGGGGATTCACTAACAATTTTGCCCAAAAGCGGTGTGATGCATACGGTAAAAAGTGGTGATACGATTTCTAAAATCGCAAAATTATATGGAGTAGATGAAAATGAAATAACTAGTAGCAATAATCTAGGCAACACTTTGAAAATTGGAGATAAAATAATGGTGCCGGGCGGTAGAAAAATTGTCACAATTGCCAAAACAACTTCGGCGCCCAGCAATACTACCGGTCTCTCAATTATTCGTGATTTAGTAAAAACTCCCGCTGCTACAGCTGCCAGTTCTGAAGGGGGAAAAATGTTATGGCCAACCGAGGGACAAAGAATTACACAATATTATTCTTGGCGTCACACTGGTTTAGATATTGCTAATAAAACCGGTACTCCTTTATACGCTGCCGAAGATGGAACAGTTGAATTTGCCGGTTGGAACAAGGGATATGGTTATAATATTTTGATTGATCACGGGGGTGGCAAAAAAACTCGCTATGCTCATGCCAGCAAACTTCATGTATCAGCGGGTGATGTGGTAACCAGAGGTGATACGATTGCAGATATGGGTTCAACCGGTTGGTCAACTGGACCACACATTCATTTTGAGGTTATAATTAATGGGACAAAACAAAATCCTTTAAATTATATAAAATAATATGGTGGAAATTTTGATTGGCATCGCCTTAGTGGCTGCCGGCGCAGTTTTAGTAATGAAAACCGAATGGTTTATAAATAATTTTGGTCGCTTGGCTTGGTTTGAAGCTAAACTCGGTTTTGAAGGTGGCTCTCGTTTAGGATATAAGCTGATTGGCGTTCTATTATTAATTGTCGGCATAATATTTATGACTGGGAGTGGTGAAAGTTTTGCTGCCTGGTTGCTTTCCCCTTTTATTAAGAGGAGAATGTAAAAATTTGAAAGTGAGGGTAATTAAAAGAAGTTGAAGTGGAAAAAAAATAGAGGAAGTAAACAATTTTACTTGACCAAAATAATACTAGTTGCTAATCTTTTTACAGTTTACTAGATTTTAATGTATAAATAAAAAATCATGGGCCCTTAGCTCAGCTGGCTAGAGCACCTGCTTTGCAAGCAGGGGGTCAAGGGTTCGAATCCCTTAGGGTCCACCTTAATCTGTACCTAAAAACGCCCCTAAACAGCTTGTTTATTAGGGCGTTTTTATTTAGCCAAAAATCTTGAAAAATGATAAAATAAACTCATGTCTAAAACAAAACCAAAACTACTAATAATTGATGGTAATGCGATAATTCACCGCAGTTTTCATGCTTTGCCACCAACTTTAAGAACTAAAGATGGAACCTTGGTAAATGCGGTCTATGGTTTTACCTCCTTTCTTTTAACTGCTCTTAATGAATTTCATCCTGAATATATTATTTTAGCTCTAGATAAAAAGGGGGCAACTTTCCGTCATGAAACTTTTGCTGATTACAAGGCAACGCGTATCAAAGCGCCGGATGAATTATATGAACAAATTCCTTTGGTTAAACAAATTGCGCGCGTTTTTGCGATTCCAATTTTTGAAAAAACCGGTTTTGAAGCGGATGATTTAATCGGCACTCTTTGTCTTCAAGCGGAAAAAGAAAAAAATTTAGAAACCATTATTATTACCGGCGATCTTGATACTCTGCAACTCGTTAGTCATAAAACCAAGGTTTATACGACTAGTCGCGGTTTATCAGAAAGTGTTCTCTATGATGTAGAAAAAATTAAAACCCGCTTCAACTTAAACCCCAAACAAATTATTGACTTAAAAGCTTTGGCCGGCGATCAAAGTGATAATATTCCTGGCGCTAAAGGCATAGGTCTTAAAACCGCCACTGATCTCTTAGTTAATTTCAAAAATATTGAAGGTGTTTATCAAGCGGTTGATAAAAAAGATAAAAAAATAAAAGAACGTACCTTGGAATTATTAAAGGCCTCAAGAGATGATGTTTTCTTAAGCAAATCTTTGGCAACCATAAATTGCAACGCACCAATTGAACTGTCTTTAAAAGAAGCGGCTTTTGCGGGTTTTAATTTAGATGAGATTTTAGAATTATTTAGAAAATTAGAATTTAGATCCTTGCTTGATAAAGCGAAATCTCTCAGAGATTATCACCAAAAAAAACAAAGTGATAGCCTAGAAATTAAAGAACAAAAAATTAGCGCTAAAAAAGAAAAAAATGATTATCATTTTTTAAAAACAGAAAAAGAGTTTGCTAATTTTTTAAAGACACTAAAGAAAAGAAAAGAATTTGCCATTAATTTAAAACTGGAGACCATTAATAATTTTGAAACATCCTTAACCGGCCTATCTTTTTCTTGGTTGAAAAATCAAGCATTTTTTGTTTTGGTGGATGATAAAAAAATAAAAGCTTTAAAACCGATTTTAGAAAACAAACAAATTCTAAAAACCGGCCACGATTTAAAAACCACTTGGCAGGTCTTTAAAAATCTCAACATAGATTTTCAAGGATTAGGATTTGATGTAATGTTAGCCTCATATTTACTTAATCCGGGTGAAAGACGTCATGATTTAGACGCGCTGGCTTTTTTAGAACTAGGAATAGACAAATTAACCAATAAAGATATTGCCCCAACCGATAAAACGCAATTAAGTTTTGACTTCTCAAAACCTGACCAAGAAAAAATAGCTCTTTTAACTAACGAGGGGGCGGATTTAATTGGACAATTAAAAAAATCTTTGGAAAAAAAGTTAATTAATTTAAAACTCAAAGAAATTTTTACCACGATTGAGATGCCACTGATAAAAGTTTTGGCTAAAATGGAATACACAGGAATAAAAATTGATCTTGAACCAATTAAAAAATTCCATAAAGAAGTAATTGCAAAAATAAAAAAATTAGAAACAGAAATTTATTTTTTAGCGGGCAAAAAATTTAATATTAATTCAACCAAACAACTAAAAGAAATTTTATTTATTGATTTGGAAATTCCCACTTTTGGCATTAAAAAAACTAAAACCGGTTTCTCTACTGCTGAAGAAGAACTGATAAAATTAAAAGATTTGCATCCCATAATTCCCTATTTGCAAGATTATCGTGAACTGACAAAATTAGAAACAACTTATTTGAGCGCGCTACCAAAAATTATTAATACGAAAACCGGAAAAATTCACACTCATTTTAATCAAGCTGTTACGGCTACTGGTCGTCTTTCTTCCAACGATCCGAATTTACAAAATATTCCCGCTCGTACCGAAGAGGGACGAAAAATTAGAGAGGCCTTTGTGGCGGAAAAAGGGTTTAAATTACTTGGTCTGGATTATTCACAAATTGAATTACGTTTAGCAGCACACATGTCTCAAGATAAAAACATGATTAAGGCTTTCAATGATGGCGAAGATATTCATGCGGCTACTGCAGCTAAAATAAACGACATTCCGCTTGAAAAAGTTTCTAAACAACAAAGACGTGAAGCTAAGGCAACAAACTTTGGTATTCTTTATGGACAAGGACCTCATGGCCTAAGTCAAGCAGCGGGCATTAATTTTTTTAATGCCAAGGAATTTATAAAAAAATATTTTGCTAGTTATCCTGGTATTAAAAAAATGGTTGATCATTTTATAAAAGAAGCAGAAAAAAATAATTACGCGATTACTCTTTTTGGTCGCAAACGTCCTCTGCCGGATATCAATTCTAGTTTACCGATGGTGAAAAAAGCGGCAGAACGCATGGCTATAAACACTCCTATTCAAGGGACAGCAGCGGATTTGATTAAGTTGGCGATGATAAAAATTGGTGATTTAATTGAGCCTAAAAGTGACGAGATTCATTTATTACTCCAAGTTCATGATGAATTAATTTTTGAAGTAAAAGAAGAAAAGTTGGATTACTATGCCAAAAAAATTAAAAAAGTAATGGAAGAAATTATGAAACTGAAAGTGCCAATTGTGGTTGATGTTTCATGGGGAAAAAATTGGGGTGAGTTAAAATAAATATTTAATTTCAATATAATGACAACTAAAAAACAAAAAACAAAAAATTCAAAAATTGCCTTATTGGGACTTGGACTTGATAACCTTGCTCTTTTAAATTTATTAGACAAGCATCGCGCTCCAGTTGAAATTACGGTTTGTGATTTTCGCGCCAAAGCACAACTGCCGATCATAAAAACAAAAAACTTGAAAATAAATTATCGCCTTGGCGCTCAATTCAACCAAAATTTATCTGATTTTTCTTTACTTTTTCGCTCTCCGGGCTGGCCCATAGCCTGCCCCGGCATTCAAGCGGCCTTAAAAAATAAAAACACCAAGCTGAGCAGTCCACTAAATTTATTTTTTGAACTTTGTCCAAGTAAAAATATAATTGGCGTGACTGGCACTAAAGGCAAAGGAACAACCGCTAGTTTAATTTTTAAAATTTTAGAAGCAAAAAATAAATTGACTAATAAAAAATCGCTTGTTAAACGCCAGGTCTTTTTAGGCGGAAACATTGGCGTTGCTCCGCTTTCATTTTTAGAAAAAATTAATCCCACTGACTTTGTTGTCTTGGAGTTATCTAGTTTTCAGTTAGAAGATTTAAAATATTCACCCAAAATTGCTGTAATCACCAATTTATTTAAAGAACATTTGGCGCCGGCTGACCCTAATAATCCGAATTATCATTCTTCATTACAAAAATATTGGCAAGCTAAACTTAATATCGCTAAACACAAAGCTAATAAGTTTTTAGTAATCAACCAAAGTCTGAAAGCAAAAATAAAAAGCAGTAAACTTGATACGAAAATTATTTTCTTTTCCGCTAATAATTTAAAATCAAAATTAAGTGGTGCTTACAATCAAGAAAATGTGGGCGCTGCGGTAGCTGTGGCGAAAATACTAAAAATTAAAACTTCAATTTATCAAAAAGTGATTGCTAATTTTTCTAATCTTGAACATCGTTTAGAATTAGTAAAGGAGACAAACAATATTAAATATTTTGATAATAGTTTTTCCACTACTCCGGAAAGTACTATTTTGGATTTAAAATCTTTTCCTGAAACAATTATTCAGATTGCGGGTGGAGCTGACAAGGGCGCTGATTTTTCTGCTTTAGCAAAAACTATCAAACAAAAACAAGTTTTTTTAATTATGCTGCCGGGCAAAGGCTCTAATCGTATTATTAATGAATTGACGAAAATTAATTTTCCCGCTAAAAATATTATCCGTGTTAATAATATGGAAGAAGCGGTTAAACTGGCACAAAAAAAAGCCAAACATATCCAAAAAGAAAATCCAAAAACAAAAATTGTGGTTTTACTTTCAACCGCTTGCGCTAGTTTTGGAATTTTTAAAAACTACAAAGAAAGAGGCAATTTGTTTAAAGAGTATGTTAAAAAACATACTTAAAATATACTAAAAATATAAATAACTAAACGCACAGGACACTAAACGGTACTAAACTATGATAATTTTTTTCTACGGTCCGGAGTCTTTCTTGAAAAAAAGAAAGCTCCAAGAATTAAAAGATAGATTTATTAAAGAAATCGATGTTGAATCGAATAGTTTAGAAGTGCTTGATGGACAAACGATTGATTTAAAAACTTTAAACGAAAAAATTAATACTGGTTCTTTGTTTACTGCTAAGCGAATGATTATTATTAACCAAATTTTTAAAAATAAAAAGAGTAAAATTTTTTCTGAGCTAGCTACTTATTTAGCAAAAATCGCCAATGAAGATGATAAAATAATAGTTTTTGTTGATGATGAATTAAATACTAAAAAAACACCTCTGACAACAGAGCAAAAAAAATTATTTAATTTTTTGGCAAAACAAAAATTCATTCAAGAATTTAAGCCCCTAACTAATGCGGGTTTAATGAATTTTATAAAAAAAGAAGCTAACAGTTATCATAAAGAAATAAGTCCTTCGGCCGCTTTAGAATTAATTAAAAAAACCGGATCTGATTTATGGCTTATTAGTCAGAGCATTAAAAAAGCCGCTTTAAGCCAAGAAGAAAAAATTATTTCCCTAGAAACAATAAACGCAACTGCTACCGAAATATTTAATGAAGATATTTTTTCTTTAACGGATGCGATTAGCGCTAAAAATAAAAAGTTAGCTTTAAAAATACTTGAAGAACAATATGCGGCTGGAAGTGGTGATGAATATTTATTAACAATATTAGTCAGGCAATTTAAAAATTTACTGATGATAAAAGATGCTGTAGAAAATAAGGTAAAACCTGACCAAACAGCTAAACAACTCGGCCTTCATCCCTTTGTTGTTAAAAAAGGATTATTGCAAACACGTAATTTTAAAAAAGAAGAATTAAAATATTTCTTGAATCGTTTGCTTTTTTTAGATTACGCCAACAAGACTGGTCAAAGTGAAATTAGAACGGAATTATCTCTATTAATCGCTCAAATTTAATTTTATCTAACACTTGCTTTTTTATTTAATGTCTGTTATATTTTTACTCAGAATTTTAGCAATGAAAAATTAGTTTTTTTATTTTAAAAAAGGGCAATTAGCTCAGTTGGTTAGAGCGCAACACTGATAATGTTGAGGTCGGAGGTTCGAATCCTCCATTGCCCACTTTAACCGCCTTGGAGTGTAAATCACTTTTGAATCACTTTGAAGTGTGTTTGTGACGCGGGATAGAGCAGTTGGCAGCTCGCCAGGCCCATAACCTGGAGGTCGTCGGTTCGAGTCCGACTCCCGCAACTAATAAAACGATTGAAAATTAAAAATATATGCCTCGGTAGCTCAGTGGTAGAGCAAAGGACTGAAAATCCTTGTGTCGTCAGTTCGATTCTGACCCGAGGCACCAAAATAAAAATAAGTTCGATTTTTTAACGAACTATTTTTATATACGGGGTGTGGCCCAGTTGGTCTAAGGCGTCTGGTTTGGGACCAGAAGATCGTGAGTTCAAATCTCGCCACCCCGACCAAATAAAAAATCAAGTTTGGCCTTTAGCCACTTGATTTTTATTTATTATTATGATACTCTCGTTCTAGTGAGCCTGAGGGCTCTCTTCTTAATAATTAATTAAAAATTGTTAAATTTTAACCCCTTATGCCAAATAAGAAGTCTGCGGAAAAAGAATTACGCAAAAATATTAAAAGAAAAGCAGCTAATAAAACCTTTGCTGACAAATTAAAAGCAACTGTTAAGGCTAATATTAAACAAATTAACGCTGGTGATAAAAGTGTAATTGAAAAAATACCTTTAACCATTAAAGCGATTGATAAGGCGGCTAAAAAAGGTGTTATTAAAAAAAATACCGCTAGCCGTAAAAAATCTCGCTTAATGAAACGCATTAATTCCCTGAAATAATTTTTTTAATTCCTTAAAATAAATTTAATAAGTCACTCTTTCTTGGATACGGATTGGAACCCGTTTCTCGGTTAGAAGTAAATCTATGTTAGATAAAAAAATCAAAGAAAAAATCATTAAAAAATTTCGTGTGCATGACACCGACACTGGTTCTTCGCAAGTTCAAATTGCTATTTTGACCGAAGAAATTAAACAGTTAACCGACCATTTAAAAAAACATAAACATGACTTCTCTTCTCGTCGTGGTTTGCTTAAAAAAGTGGGCGAGAGACGAAAATTATTAAAATACTTACAAAAAGAAAGCGCTGAACAATTTAAAGATTTGGCTGATAAACTAAAATTAAAAATAGCGCAAAAATTAGAAGAAGAGGAAGAAGAGGAAAAGAAAAAAGAAAAGAAATATATTAATCCTGATGAAGCTGAAGAAATTAAAGAAGATGAGTTAGAATAATAATTATGATAAAACATACCGAACAACGAGTGGGAATTTTAGTGGATGTTTCTAATATGTATCATTCCGCTAAAAATCTCTATGGACGAAAAGTGAATTTTAAAGAAATCTTACTAAAAGCAGTGGCTAACCGTAAGCTTATTCGGGCCACTGCTTATGCTATAAAGACCGAAAATCAAGAAGAGCTTCCCTTCACAGAGGCCTTAGAACAACAAGGATTTGAGGTCAAAATGAAAGATCTGCAAATTTTTGCCGGCGGCGTGAAAAAAGCTGACTGGGATGTTGGCATTGCTATTGATGCGATTAAGCTAGCTGACAAGTTAGACGTGATTGTGCTTGTTTCTGGTGACGGAGATTATGTGCCTTTAGTTTCCTATCTGCAAAACAATAAAGGTTGCTTAGTTGAAATTATGGCTTTTAGAAAAACCTGTTCTGCAAAATTAATTGAGGAAGCAGATGATTTTATTGATCTTAGTTCTAGTCGTAAATTTTTGATTTATTCTAAATCTAAAGTAAACAAAACAAAAAAATAATTAAAATATTAATAATTAATAGCCTGACCGGTAAATAGATAGTGCTGTAATAATTTACAGTCCTGTAATTTAGCGGCCAGGCACTAACAAACTTATGGAAAAAATATTTAAAGCGGAGTGGCTTGGTCGCCCTCTCATTATCAAAACCGGAAAGGTTGCCAAACAAGCCGATGCGGCGGTTTGGGTTCAATACGGTGAAACAGTTGTGCAAGCAACGGTTGTTCAAGCTAAAACTGAAAGAGAAGGAATTGATTTCTTTCCCCTAATGGTTGAGTTTGAGGAAAAACTTTACGCAGCAGGTATTATTAAAGGTTCGCGCTGGGTAAAACGCGAAGGTCGTCCAACTGATCAATCAATTTTAACTGGACGCATGATTGATCGTTCAATCAGACCTTTATTTGGCAAAGAAGATAATCGTGACGTTCAAGTTATTATTACGGTGTTAGCGCTTGATCAAGAAAATGATTATGACATTGTTTCTTTGTTGGCTGCTTCAGCTGCCCTATCAATTGCCGGTCTTGATTGGCAAGGACCGATTGGCGGAATTAGAGTTGGTTTGATTGAAGATAAATTTATCTTTAATCCAACTTATGAAGAACAAACTAAAAGCGCGCTTGATTTAATTGTGGCGGGAACAGAAAAAAAAGTGATTATGATTGAAGCAGGAGCTAATGAAGTTCAAGAAGATATAATGTTGCAAGCGATTATGGCTGGTCAAAAAGAAATGCAAGGAGCAATTAATTTAATCAAAGAATTACAAGCTGGAGTTGAAATTAAAAAAACTCCTCGTTTAGTAGCGGAAAAAACCGCTACTGAACTGGAAGCTGACCAAGAAAAAGAAAATCTCTTAAACTTAGGGAAGGCTTGGTTGGAAAAAAATATCAAAAATATTTTATTTGATAAAATTTACTATACAAAAGGCGAACGCAAAGCCGCTGTTTCCGCTATTAAAGAAGGTTTAGATGCTCATTTAAGTCAAGAAGGTTTGAGTACGGAAAAGCGTAATTTTATCATTAATAAATTAGTTGAAAAAATGGTAGAAGCAGAAGTAACACGTGCTATCATTGAAGAAAAAAAACGTGTTGATGGTCGTGCTCTAGATGAAATTAGAAATCTAAGCGCGGAAGTAGCAATTTTGCCTCGCGATCATGGTACTTCTCTTTTTTCACGCGGCGAAACTCAGGTGATGTCGATAGTCACTTTAGGCGCTCCCGGTTTAGAACAGTCTTTAGAAGGAATTGAAGGACAAAGCAAAAAAAGATTCATGCATCATTATAATTTTCCTCCTTACTGTGTTGGTGAGGCCTCTCCTCTACGTGGGACAGGTCGTCGTGAAATCGGTCATGGTGCTTTAGCGGAAAAAGCTTTACTCCCAGTTATTCCAAACAAAGAAGAGTTTGCTTACGCAATCCGAGTAGTTAGTGAAACCATGGGTTCTAATGGTTCTTCATCCATGGCTTCCACTTGCGCCACTACTTTAGCTTTAATGGATGCTGGCGTGCCAATCAAAAAACCGGTAGCGGGGATTGCCATGGGTCTTGCCTCCAATGCTGACATGAGTCGCTATGAAGTTTTAACTGATATTCAAGACCTAGAAGATGGCGAAGGCGGAATGGACTTTAAAATTACTGGAACTGATGCTGGTCTAACCGCTATCCAACTTGATACTAAAACTAATGGTTTAACTGAAGAAATAATTGCTAAAACTTTAACTCAAGGCAGAGCGGCTCTAAATCAAATTCTTCAAGTCATCACTGCTGCCCTTCCTGCTCCCCGAGCCGAGTTATCTAAATATGCGCCCCGCATTATCAGTTTTCATGTTGATCCGGAAAAAATCGGTTCAATTATTGGACCTGGAGGAAAAGTTATTAATAAAATAATTGATGAGACCGGTGTTAGTATTGATATTGAAGATGATGGTTTAGTAATCATTTGTGGCGCTAACGTGGAAATGGTTGAAGAGGCTGTTCGCCAAGTGAAAGATATTGTTCATGTCTTTACGGTTGATGAAGTAATAAAAGGCAAGGTGGTAAGACTTTTGGACTTCGGCGCCTTTGTTGCTTTAAATGCTAATCAAGATGGTATGATTCATGTTAGTGAATTAGCTCCCTATCGCATTGATAAACCAGGCGACTTCCTTAGCATAGGTGATGAAGTAACAGTTAGAATTAAGGAAATTGATGAACAAGGTAGAATTAACTTAACCATGAAAAATTTAGCAGAAAACGCTCATCTTTACAAAGATGAAAGAGGTAAATCAAGCGGTCAAGCTAATTCGGGTGGTTTTGGTCGTTCTAGTCGATTTAATAATAATCGCTTGGGTGGTTCTCGCGGTGGCTTTAGAAGACAAATTAATAATAAATAATAGAGAAAGGCTAAATCTTGACTTTTACTCAATATTTAGCTATTATTTCTCAATATAAATTAATTCAGAAAATACTATGTTAGTGATTAAATTATCAAAAGTAGGAAAAACAAACAAAAAAATGTTTCGCCTAATTGTTTCCGAAAAAAGCCGTGATCCTTATGGTCATGTTTTGGAAATCTTAGGTTCTTATAATCCCTATTCTAAGGAATTACAGGTTAAAGAAGAACGTGTTAATTATTGGCTAGGAAAAGGCGCGCAGATGACCGCCACAGTTAATAATCTTTTGGTTGGGAAAAAAGTAGTAGCTGGTGAAAAAGTGGTCGCCTCTAAAGCTAAACCAAAAAGTGAAAAACGTTTAGCGCAACTAAAAGTTAAAGCTGATAAGAAAGAAGCTACTGCTCCAGAACCAGCTCCTGCTGAAGAGGCGAGACCTGCTGAAGAGGCGAAACCTGTTGAAGAGGTAAAGTCCAGTGAACCTGAAATTAAAGCTGAAGAGACAACCGCTCCGGCCGAAAATAATGAAACAAGTGCTAACTAATATTGTTTTTAGTCATTATTACAACATAACTTACCAATATTAGTAAATTGACAAATTGATAAAGTATGTTAGAATAATTTATAAGACTGTTAATCTACAGTTATTTAATAAATCTTTCTGTTTTGAACAATTTATTGATCAATAACAAAAGAGTAAGAAAAAATATGGAAGAACAAGACAAGAAGTTTCTTGAAATTATCGTCAAGAACATCGTGGGCAATCCTAATGATGTTGCCGTGGAAAGAACGATTGATGAAAGAGGTGTACTTTTAACCCTCAAAATCAATCCCGCTGACATGGGTTATGTCATTGGACGTAAAGGTCAAACCGCACAAGCGATTAGAACTTTACTCAAAATTGTCGGTGCGAAAAACAACTCTCGCGTCAATTTAAAAATTTATGACCCAGAGGGTGGCAATCGTCGTTCAAATGAACGCCATGATCGTCGCGATGATATTGATACTTCAGCAATTGATGATTTAAAAATCTAAAAAATTGTATAAACAAAAAGACCCTGTCAAAACAGGGTTTTTTTGTTATACTGATTACATAAGATAAATGTTTATGAAATTTCAAATAATTAGCATCTTTCCGGAAATATTTAAGTCTTATTTAGACGAAAGTATTTTAAAAAGAGCACAAGCAAAAAAAATTATTAGTGTTAAAACTCATGATTTACGTTTTTACACTACAGACAAACACAAAACGGTTGATGATGCTCCTTATGGAGGTGGGGCGGGTATGCTCATGAAAATTGAACCGCTTTATAAAGCAATTACCGCTTTACAAAAAAAGAGCAAGACTCCAAAAAACAAAAGAAAAATAGTGCTTTTGTCGGCCAGCGGAAAAAAATGGAATCAAACACTGGCGACTAAATATTCTAAATTAGCCGAAGTAATTTTTATTTGTGGTCGCTACGAAGGAGTTGACGCTCGTTTAAAAAATTTTATTGATGAAGAGATTTCTATTGGTGATTATGTTTTGACTGGCGGTGAATTACCCGCTTTAGTAATGATAGATTCAATCACCCGACTTTTACCCGGAGTATTGGGAAATAAAGACAGTGCTTTAGAAGAATCACATTCACAACTTGGCTTAGGAGAATACCCACAATACACGCGACCAGAAATATTTATCGCCCAAAATAAAAAATATCGTGTTCCCAAAGTTCTGCTCTCTGGTAATCATCAAAAAATTAATGAATGGCGAAAAAAGAAAACGAAAAAATTAAAATAATTAAAAGAGGAAAGCTGACATAATTAAAAAGCAAAAAATCAACATAACAAAACACCCGAAAAAATCGGGTGTTTTTAAAATAATAACTTATATTTTTATTCTTTAGATTTAACTACCGACCAACCAGTAGCTGTTTCCTTTAAACGACCAATAATAGAAAAACCAGCTGCTCGTCGATGTCCCCCGCCATTAAATTGACGTGCCAACAAAGCTACATCAATCTCATCAGTATTAGTTCTTAAACTACCCTTCACTTTTCCCTCTTCTTCTCGTAAAAATAAAGCGACTTTAACTCCTGATAAATAACTAATAAAAGATGCAATGTCGCCAAAAATATCAGTCGCAGCCGCTCTTTCTTCAGCACTCAATAATTCTTTGAGTTCTTCATTAGTTAAGGCGGTATAAGCAAAACCGGTTTGCGGATTGAATTTTAATTTTTCCAGAGCCCGACCCCAAACTTTGAGCGTGGACAAACTACTACTCCCTCTAACCTTACTACTTAATTTATTTAAAGAAGCGCCTTTAAGTAACATCTTGGAAGCAATCGCCAATGCTTGGTGCGTAGCGTTAGCGTGAAGAAAATGACCAGTATCAGAAATTAAACCAATTAAAATACACTCCGCAACCGTTTTATTAATAGCTAAAGAATTAGCCACAAAAAAATCATAAATCACTTCCGTGGTAGAAGCTTTTTTCGGTAGCCTGATTTCTAAATCAGCAAATTTATCTTGAGGTTGATGATGATCAAATTCAATAATATAAGGTCGCTCTGGTAAAAGCAGTAAGTTATTAATTTCCTCAAGTAAACCCGTCCGCGCCAAAGAACCGCAATCTAAAATAATAATCAGGGAAAAATCTTCTAACTTGCCGGATATTGTTCCGGAAACTAGTTGTGAATGCGGAATGAAGTCATAAATACCAACTGGTTTATTTTGCGCATAAGCGCTTTTTTTAATCTTTAAAGAATCTAAAAGCTCGCTCAAAGCGCCGATTGAAGCTAAAGCATCAGGGTCAGGATAATTATGCCCAACCAGTAAAATTGATTGGGCATTTTTTATTTTTTGATAAGCTAATTGTAGTTTTTCACGCTCAGTCATAATCTTTTTCCATCTACTTATAACCTATTATCTTATGCTAAATTTAAAAAAAAGTCCAGTCCGAAAGACTGAATTTTTCCTTTATTTTATGGGGTTTTTACGGTTATTAATTAGTTAGGACTAAAACATTATTTTAATTATTTATCTTTATTTTCATTGGCCTGACGAATAATCTCTTCTAATTCGCTGGCTTCTTTTTCAGTCGCGTCAAATTCCCAAACTAATTTAGGTAGTTGACGCAAATTAGTTCTTTTTTTCAAAATCTCCACAATATTTTTAGTGCTGGCAATTAATTTTCTGAAAGCTGTTCCCGCTAATCTGTCTGGCAAAACTGAAAAACCGACTTTAGCACGTTTTAAATCAGTTGAACAATCAACATAAGTAATAGTAATCAATGCTTCAGGCATTACTAATTCACGATTAACTGCTGAGGCTAATTCACTGAGTAACAAATCATTGATTTTATCAATCTTGGACATGCTGGTTAATCCGATAATTTAAATTTAAATTTTCTCCATTGATCGCTCTTCAATATAAAAAGATAAAATATCACCTTCTTCAATTACTGGCTTGCCTTCAAACATCAATCCGGCCTCTGAATCTTTTTCCACTAAATCTACATCTTGTTTCCCGCTTTGCAGTTTAGTTAAGCGGCCAGTGGTTATTAAATTATCGCCACGATAAACTTCAACTAGACTATTATTTTTTATTTCTCCGTCTAAAACTTTACCACCCACAATTTGACGGTGATTTTCCGTTCTAAAAATTGCTAATACTTTTAATCTGCCTAAATCAACACGCTTAATATCTGGTTTAACTAAAAGTTGCATCTCTTCTTTTACATATTCAATTAAATCATAGATAATAGAAAAAGTTTTGACGGTTACTTGTTTTTCGCGCAGTAAATTTTCCACCATCGGTGAAACTTTAACATTGAAACCTAAAATTTTTGCCTCTGAATCTTCAGCGCGCTTAATATCACCTTCGGTAATATAGCCCAAATTTTTGGCAATGACTTTTACTTTTACTTTTTCATTATTTAATTTCAAAAGTGATTCTTCAATAGCTTCGGCTGAACCCAAATAATCAGCTTTAATTATCACATTAACTTTTGGCGTTTGGTCATCAATACTTTCCTCATTGCCAACTATTACATTTTCTTGAATGGAAGCAGATTTAATTTTTTTCACCCTCACCTTCTCTCCCTCACCCACAGTTAAAATATCACCCACAGCCGGTGAAATCTTTAAACCAATTATTTTTGCCGGTACTGATGGACCGGCTGAATCAATATCTTCACCCTTATAGTTTTTCAAAGCTTTAACTTTTCCGTAAACAATATTATTAAAACATAACTGATCGCCAACATACAAAGTGCCATTTTGGATTAAAATAGTTGCTAAAGGACCGGCGCCTTTATCAACATTCGATTCAACCACTGTGCCGGCGGCGGCCGCTTCGGGATTAGCTTTTAAATTATTGGACTCTGTTTCCGCCACTAACAAAACCATATCCAATAATTCTTCAATGCCTGTACCTTCTTTAGCGGAAATCGGTGAACAAATTGTTTTTCCACCCCAATCCTCGGGAGTAATATTTAATTTAGTAGATAATTCTTGTTTAGTTTTATTGATATCGGCCGTTGGTTTATCAATTTTATTGATAGCGACCAAATAAGGAATTTTAGCGGCTTCAATAATGCGAAAAGCTTCTACGGTTTGGGGCATGACACCATCATCAGCGGCCACTACTAAAATAGCAATGTCCGCCACCTTAGCGCCTCGACTACGCATGGCGGTAAAAGCTTCGTGCCCGGGAGTATCAATAAAAGTTAACACTTGCCCTTTACGATGAACTTGATAAGCGCCAATATGTTGAGTAATTCCCCCTGCTTCACCAGCCGCCACATCGGTTTGACGAATGGAATCTAGTAATTTAGTTTTACCATGATCAACATGGCCCATAACTACAATGACCGGTGGTCGGGCAATTAAAGAATCTTCTTTTTCCAGTGCTAAAATTTCTTCTAACTTCTTATCTTCTTTTTCTGATTCCTCTAAATTACTTTCTTCAGCCAATCTAACATCTAAATTTAAATTTTCACCAATAATTATAGCTGTATCAAGGTCAATTTTTTCATTGATTGAGGTAAAAACACCGTTTTTCATTAATTCCGCCAACACTCGATTAACCGGAATACCGGCAATCTCGGCATAAGCCCTGACTGTTAACACTGCCGGCACAAAAATGGTCTTTTTTTCCTTGGGTAAAACTTCATCTTGTTTCTTTATTGTTTCTGCCATTTTCTTTTGCTCCCATTCCCTTCTTAAAACTGACCAATTTTTAATAATTTTCTTGGCCGTATTATTATCAACCTTAATCGCTTTTTGACCAATTGAAAAACCGAGTTCCGGCAATAAATCGCGTAACTCTTGAGGACTGATTCGTAAAATTCTAGCTAATTCAGTAATATTCATGAAAAAAATGTAAAATATAATTAAAAAAGACTAAAAATAGCGTCTTATTTCTTAATATTACTTTAATTTTTCCTTTTAGTCAACTAAAATAGGCCTAAATTCAAATATTTACAAACTAAAAAACTAGTGCTAAAATAGAAATAGATATTATTATTTAATTACCTGTTTTTGGAAAATCGGGAGAAAATAGCCGTTGTTTACGGAAAAACATTATTTTTTGAAGATAAATTAATATTATGCATTATCACAGATTTTCGCTGACATTAAACAAAAAAATTAAAAAATTAACTAATCTTCTCAAAGTAACGCTTTAAAAAAGCGGTTGTTTTATATTAAAATTGAATATTTTTCTCAGATCTCCCAACCGTTCCAAAAACGGCCAAACATTATATGCAATTTTTAAATTATGCTCTGTACCTGGTTTTGGCTATTGGCGGTTTTTTTATTGGATATTTATTCTACAAAAAATCAGCTGATACAAAAATCAATAGCGCCAAAGAAAGAGCTGACAAAATCGTTAATGAGGCGCGCATGAAGGAAAAAGAATTACTCTTGAAAGCTCAGGATAAGGCAATCAAAGTAATTGAAGAATCAAAACGTGAAGAATCACGAAGACGTAATGAAATTCAACAAATGCAAAAACGTCTAGAGCAAAGAGAAAATTCCTTTTCCCAAAAACTCTTAGAGTTACAAGACAAACAACAAAAACTTTACGACAAAGTGACAGAAGTCCAAGAAATTAAAGAGAAAATTAAAAGTATTCAAGAAGAACAATCAGCTAAGTTGGAAGAAGTATCTAAATTGAGTCGTGAAGAAGCAAAAGAGCTGCTAATAAAAGAAGTGGAGGAAAAATCAGCTGAAGATTTAATGATTCGTATCAGAAAACTGGAGCAAGAAAGTGAAGATAAAATTGAAGAGAAGTCACGAGATTTATTGGCTTCAGCTATGCAAAGAATGGTTTCCTCTTACACAGTTGAACTTACCACTACTACTATTGATTTACCCAATGATGAAATGAAAGGGCGTATTATTGGTCGTGAAGGACGAAATATTAAAGCGATTGAGAACATGACTGGCGTGGAAATTATTGTTGATGACACCCCTAACGCTATTACTGTATCCGGTTTTTCCTTAATTAGACGTCATATTGCGAAAAAAACTCTGGAATATTTAATAAAAGACGGGCGTATCCATCCCACTAAAATTGAAGAAGCAGTGGAAAATGCTAAAAAAGATATTGCGATTGACATTAAAAAAGCAGGTGAAGAGGCGATGTATGAAGTTGGCGTCACCGGCTTTGATCCGAAATTAATTCAAATTTTAGGACGTTTAAAATACCGCACTAGTTATGGCCAAAATGCTTTACGCCATTCAATTGAGGTCGCTCATTTATCCGCTATGTTAGCTAACCAACTTGGAGCTGATGTTACCTTAGCTAAAAAAGGCGGCTTACTTCATGACATTGGCAAAGCGGTTGATCATGAAGTTCAGGGTAACCATACTGAAATTGGCCGTGACATAGCCAAGAAATTTAACTTGCCACCGGAAATAATTGCTCCTATTGAAACTCATCATGAAGATCATCCTGCTTCTTTAATCTCGGTCATTGTTAAAGTAGCTGATGCCATCTCTTCTGCTCGTCCGGGTGCGCGCAGTGATAGCTTTGAAAACTATTTACAACGCTTAGAGGAGTTAGAAAAGATTGCTTTAAGCTTTGAAGGCATAGAAAAAGCCTATGCCATTCAAGCTGGGCGCGAAGTGCGCATCTTTGTTCACCCTGAGGAAATAAATGACCTCAAAGCACATAATTTGGCTAGAGATATTGCAAAAAAGATAGAAAATGAGTTAAAATACCCAGGGGAGATTAAAATCAATGTAATTCGGGAAATGCGAGTCACTGAATATGCCCGCTAACTTGCCAATTATAATTAAACTAGCTAAAATCATAACAATATGAACAAAGCGCAACTCATCGACAAAATCTATCGTGAAGTCGAGGGCTTGAATAAAAAACAGGCCGAAAAAATGATTGATGTCTTAACCAACACCATCATTGAAGAGTTAAAAAACGATCGTGAAGTAACTATCGCTGGTTTTGGAACATTTTTATCCCGAGTTCGCTACGCGCGAGGCGGTGTAAATCCCCAAAAACCAAACGAGAGAATTACTATTCCTGAAGTAAAGGTGGCTAAATTTAAGACTGGCTATCATTTGAAGCAGGCCTTAAAAGGTCGCCGATAATTTGCCGCCCTTAAACGCTAGACAACCCCTCTAATTGCTAAGGGCGTGTTGTTGTGCGCTCGTAGCTCAACTGGATAGAGTACTTGGCTTCGGACCAAGGGGTTGCAGGTTCGAGTCCTGCCGGGCGCACCTTTTTCATTACAATTATTGGGCTGGGTAGCTCAGCTGGTTAGAGCGCGGCACTCATAACGCCGAGGTCGCGGGTTCAATCCCCGCCCCCGCCACTTTTTATTTAAAAAATTAAATACCAAACTGACTTACGGAAACCGGCTGTAAAAAAATTTTCTGTATTGATTTACGGAAACTGGTGATAAAGAATTTTCTGTATTGATTTACGGAAACTGTTTATAAAAAAATTTCCGTTAGATAGGCGCTCATAGCTCAGCTGGTAGAGCAGTTGCCTCTTAAGCAAACGGTCGTAGGTTCGAATCCTACTGGGCGCACCAAGAGCAGGCCAAATGCCTGTTTTAATTTGTTAAAATAATTATGATAAATCTTATCATCTTTGGTTCTCCGGGTGCAGGCAAAGGAACACAAGCCGAGTTAATTGCTGAAAAACATCATCTTTATCATATTTCTTCCGGTGAAATTTTACGAGCCGAATCAAGTTCAAAAAAATATAAAGAAAGTATTACTAAATTTATTAACCAAGGCTCTTTGGTTCCTGATGATTTAATAATTGGAATTATTGAAAAAAAAGTCAAAGAAAAAATAAAAGAACCAGGGTTAATTTTTGATGGCTATCCCCGAACCATTAGGCAAGCTTCATCTTTAAATAAATTACTTAAAAAACTAAAATCACCTTTAACAGCAGTAATTAATCTTCAGCTTGAAGAAGAAGCGGCCGTAGAAAGAATTCTTAGTCGCGGCTTATCCTCGGGACGAAAAGATGATAATTTAAAAGTGATAAAAAATAGATTTAAAATTTACGAACAAGAAACCAAACCTTTATTAAAATATTACGCTAAACAAGGAAAACTAATTACTATTGATGGTCGCCCCAGTATCGCTTTAGTCAATAAAAAAATAAATGCGCTGATTAAAGATTTACAAAAAAATCAAATAAAAACCGAAACAAAAATTAAAAAATAAATTATTAGAAATAAAAAAAATCGGACCTAAACTACAGGCCCGATTTTTTATTGAATTAATTATACTTGCTTTATTGAAGCAATTATTTTCCCGAAGCAATCAACCAAACAACCAAGGCGACTACAAATAATGACAATTGCAACTGATGACAATCACAACTGATGACATCGCATTCAGCTATTTATCCTCTTTCGCTTGTTCAACTTCCTTGCTTTTGATTTCCGCTAAAATTGCTTTTCTAATCTCAGCCATTAATTTTTTATCATCTTTTATTGTCTTTTTAGCCACTTCTCGTCCAGTACCTAACTTAATCTCACCAAAAGAATAGGAATTGCCACTCTTTTTAATTACGCCATATTCGGTTCCTAAATCAACCAAATCACCGGCCACTGAAATACCTTCGTTATACATAATATCAAATTCACAGGTTTTGAAAGGAGCAGCTACTTTATTTTTTACAATCTTAACTTTAACGCGATTACCAATTATTTTGTCACCCTGTTTAATCTGTGCGGCGCGTCTCACTTCAACGCGCACTGAGCAATAAAACTTCAAAGCATTACCGCCGGTAGTAGTTTCAGGATTACCGAAGAAAACACCAATTTTATTTCTAATTTGGTTAATAAAAATAACCACGGTTTTAGTTTTGGCAATGATGGCGGTTAATTTTCTTAAAGCCTGACTCATTAGTCGCGCTTGTAGACCCATGTGTTGGTCGCCCATATCACCTTCAATTTCTTTTTGTGGTACTAAAGCAGCCACACTATCAACCACAATTACATCTACGGCATTGGAGCGAACCAAAGTCTCAACAATTTCCAGTGCTTGTTCACCACTGTCTGGTTGTGAGAGCAACATCTCTTTGACATTGACTCCAATTTTAGCCGCGTAATCCGGATCAAGAGCATGCTCTGCGTCAACGAAGGCGGCAATCCCACCAGTTTTTTGTACTTCAGCTACAATGTGTTGTGCCAAAGTAGTTTTACCGGAGGATTCAGGCCCATAAATTTCAATAATTCTTCCCCGAGGCACGCCACCAATCCCAAACGCGATATCCAAAGACAAACAACCAGTAGAAATAGTATCCACATTAGTTTTACGCGCTTCACCAAAACGCATAATAGCTCCTTCGCCAAATTTATTTTTTATTTGTTCAATGGCGCTTAAAGCAGCGGCTTGCTTACTGCTAATATCTTCGCCCTTCTCGCTTAGGGTTTTCTTTGTTTTTTCTTTAGCCATAAAATTATTTCTAAAATTATTAATTAATTATTTGATATTACCATTATTCTATATTATCAAGTAACAGCTGAATCTTTTTTAAAAAAATTATTATCTATTTTTAAATGTCGTTTGATGCTTATCTGCTTAACTTGCGGTCGTTTAATTCAACTTTCTTATTTTTCTCACGTTTACTCCTCTTTTTCATTATTATTTTCTCCTAAACTGCTTTCTCCCGAATTATTTTCTCTTGAACCACTTTCTCTTGAGCTATTTTCTTTTGACTTAGGAAAAAGTCGCCAAGTTCTTTGCCAAAAAATTCCTTCTGAATTTTCTAATATTAAAGTTAACCCCTCCTCATCTCTTTCAAATCTGATATATTTTTTAAATTTTTCTTTTAAACCTTGAGGTTTATTATCAATGTTTCCACTCTCAGTAGTAGTTGCCGACTCAGTTACTTCTGAGTGGCTACCAAAAATTTTTTCTCCTTGTTTAACACCCCAATCAGCACCACGATACCAAATTGACTGACGAATTTTTTCTCTTCCCTCTTCATTATTACTATAACGATAGCTAACCATCAGCGTTAAAGCAAAAAATAATGCCAAAAGAATGATGATTACTAGTGGTTTGTTTAAATATTTACTCATATTAAACTACCAAAATGGCTTACTGCCAAAGTGACTTAGTGGTAAAGGGACGATTTTCATTATTAAATAATTTTATTTCTCCGTATTGTCCATCAAACCCGGGTGTAATTAATAAATCTTGATTTCTCATTTTTTCAATTCCCAAAATTATTCTAGCATCAATTTCTTTTTTTACTGATTCTAAATCTAAATCCAATAAAATATGTAATTCATTGCCAAAATCTCTGATTAAACGTTCATATTCCTGTCTCACTTTCAAGGCACCGCGGCTTTTAATCCCTAAAGCCTCCTTTATTATTTTATCTAATTCTATCAGCTTTTTAAAGGGAACAGCTTTTTGCGGCTTATATCCTTCAGGTCGGTCAGCTAAGGACTCAACCCGATTTAAAACTCCGATTACCAAGGGTTTATGGCAAACCGGACAAAGATTATTTAACTTTTTACTTTCTTGAGGCGCGCAGGAAAAATTACAATCGCGATGGCCATCAAAATGGTACATACCCTCTTCAGGATAAAATTCAATTGTATAAGCTAACCCTTGCTCCACGGTTTGTTTTTTCTCTTTTATAATCTCATAAATTTGCTCGTAAGTAATTGGCTCAAGCAAATTCATTACTGTTGCTTCGCGACCAATGTTAACCGGGCTATGAGCATCTGAACTAGATAAAACTGTTAGTTTATCTAGGGCGGATAAGCGCCAATTCATGGCGGGATCACTAGATAGGCCGGTTTCATAAGCAAAAATATTTTTTGTTTCTTCTTTAAAACATTCCTCTAAGGTATCAAAGCCAGACTTAGAGCCAAAAACCGCAAACCAAGGTGTCCAAATATGAGCTGGATAAATTAAAAACTGGGGATGAATATTTAAAAGTAAACGAACAAAATCCGGTGCCTTAATTCCTAAAATCGGTCGCCCGTCTGAACGAATATTATATTTTTTATCTAAAAAATTATTTAATTCCCGAGCCGCTTTCAAATTAGGGGCATGAATCACTAAATGGATGCGCCGCGTTTTTTCATTATCTTTATAAATTAAAGCTACTTCGGTAGAAAAAATAAATTTAACTAAATCATCGGTGGCTGATTTTAATTTGTATAATCCACTACCCGCAAATGTTTCTTCCAGTTCTTGATTAATCGCTCTAAACCAATCCGGATAAGTAAAATCTCCAGTGGCAATTATGTTAACTCCTTTTTCGCGACAGGTTTTATCAATATTAGCTAAGGTTAACTGCGGCGAACAAGCGCGAGAATAAGGAGAGTGAATATGAAGATCCAAAACTTGTTTCATTTATTTTAAGATTTCATTTATTTTAAGAATTGATTAAATTTTCCGCGATTTTTAACTCATCAGGACTATTAATTCCCATTGCTTCTCGAGGTTCAATAGTCACGGAGCCGACTTTATAGCCCTCTTTAAAAGCAATACCAACCATATCAGTTAAATAAAACTCTTTGGCTTTATTTTCATTTTTTAATTTATTAATATTGGCAAACAACCAATCTTTATTAAAACACATAAAACCGGGATTAACTTCGGTTATTTGTTTTTCAACTTCACTCGCATCCTTGGCTTCAATAATTGCTTTGATTTCTCCTTTTTCATTTCTCACAAAACGTCCCCAGCCATAAAAATTGTGATGCCAGCCAGAAAAATCCGGTAAAATCGTAGGCATAACTGTAACTGCTTCTGGTTCAAGAGCAGCAAATTTTTTAATTGAATTGGCAGTTAAAAATGGATGGTCGCCATACAAAACAATAATCTTTTTTGTTTCTGGTTTTATCTTGGGCTGCGCGCAAGAAACAGCATGACCAGTACCTAGTTGTTGGTCTTGAATAGCGTATTCAGCCTTATAATTACTTAAAGCTTGTTTGATAATTTCTTTATTTTCCGGTGAAACAATGACAATTGGTTGAGGATCAACCGCTGCTTCTTTAACTTGTTCCATTAAATATTGAATCATGGGCTTACCATTTAAAGGCACCAGCACTTTAGGAATGTCTTGCCCCATGCGCGTTCCCTTGCCAGCTGCTAAAATAACAATTTGTGTCATATTAATTTAGTAAAAATAAAAGGAAAATCTCAAAAGAAATTCCCTTATATTTTATCATTTTTTAAATTTTCAAGCAAATCACTTCTTTGACAAAATTTACCTTATATAAGCCAAAATTTTGTCTTTTAATGCCTTAACTTGAGCGGCTGCCAAGGCCTGACTTTTAGCTTCAGCATATATTCTAATAATTGGTTCAGTATTAGAAGCTCGTAAATGAACCCAGGAATCTTCAAAATCAATTTTCAAACCATCAATCTCGGTAATTTTTTCCGTTTGATAATCATTTTTAATTTTTTCCAAAATTTCATTTAATTTAATTTTAGTGATTTCAGCGGTTAATTCTATTTTGTCTTTAATCATAAAATATTCCGGCAATGTCTTTCTTAAAGCCGAAGCTTTTTGTTTTGCTTGCGCTAGGGCGCTTAAAAATAAAGCAGTACCCACTAAAGCATCACGTCCATAATGAAGCGCCGGAAAAATTATTCCACCATTTCCCTCACCGCCAATAACCGCCTTAATTTCTTTCATCTTATTAACGACATGCACTTCACCCACAGCCGCGGCTTCGTAATGAGCATTATGCTTGGTGCTAATATCTTTTAGGGCACGTGAAGAAGATAAATTAGAAACCGTCGCTTTCACATATTGTCCTGGATAAACCGTCTCAATTTTTTCAAAGTTAGTTAAAACATAATCAGCAATCGCAACTAAAGTATATTCCTCGCCAAACATTTCTCCACGCTCATCAATAAAAACTAAACGATCAACATCAGGATCAACCACAATTCCCAAATCCGCTTTTTCCTGTTTAACTCTTTGTAAAATTTCTGATAAATTTTCTGCTAAAGGCTCGGGTCGGTGAGCAAATTTACCATCCAAAGAATCATTAATAATAATTATGTTTTTAATTCCTAACGCTTCTAAAACATGAGGAATGGCGCGTCCACCAATTGAATTTATTCCATCAACAACAATTTTAAAATTTTGTTTTTCCACTGCTTCTTTATTGATTAACGGCAGGGTCATTATTTTATTAATGTGTTCCCATTCCAAATAAGGATTAAAAAAATAAGCGCCAACTTGAGTGTCGCTTAAATGATTAAAATTGGCTTGCTCGGCTAACATCAAAACTTCAGCGCCATTTTCACCAGATAAAAATTCGCCCTCCTGATTTAAAAATTTAAGACCATTCCAACCTTGCGGATTATGAGAAGCGGTAATTATTATTCCCCCTTGCGCTTCTTGAGAAACAACTGCTAATTCAACAGTGGGCGTGGATGAAATACCTAAATCAATCACATCTAACCCCAGACTCAATAAAGCACCAATCACAATATTTTTTATCATTTCCCCAGATGGTCGAGAATCACGACCAATAACTATTTTTACTTTGCTGTCTGGATTATTATTTTTTACAAACTGCCCATAAGCGCAAGCAAATTTAAAAACATCAAGTGGAGTTAAATTTTCACCGGGTTGAGCGCCGACAATTCCCCGTATTCCGGAAATTGATTTAATAAGTGACATATTGTTATAAATAAACTTTAAAATTCTACAAAATTCTTCCTTATAATTATTCTACCCCAAAGCGCAACTTGAGACAAACAAAATAAAATTAAAAATAAAAACATAATTTAACAAAAAACATAATTTAAGACAAACAAAAAACACCATTGTTCTGGCGGCGACCTACTTTCCCAGGGCTCAGGCCCAAGTATCATCAGCGCTATCGGGCTTAACTTCTGAGTTCGAGAAGGGATCAGGTGTGACCCCGACGCTTAAACCACCAGAACAATGGTGTCTTTTTTATCTTAAACACTTTTTAGTGCTAAACCATTGTCTCTATTTATGAGCAAAAACAATTTATTTTAAAAATAAAAGCGTGAGAAAATCAAATGACATATTAGTACCACTCGGCTCAATCCATTACTGGACTTACACCTGTGGCCTATCAAGGTTATATTCTCTAACCAGTCTATGAAACCTAATCTTGAGGACAGCTTCGCGCTTAGATGCTTTCAGCACTTATCTTAACCGAAGGTAGCTACCCAGCAATGCCCCTGATGGAACAGCTGGTACACTAGAGCTTCGTCCTTCCCGGTCCTCTCGTACTAAGGAAGGGCCCTCTCAAGTTTCCACGACCATAGTGGATAGGAGACCGACCTGTCTTACGACGGTCTGAACCCAGCTCGCGTGCCGCTTTAATGGGCGAACAGCCCAACCCTTGGGAGCTTCTCCACCCCCAGGATGCGACGAGCCGACATCGAGGTGCCGAACCAGGTCGTCGATGTGGACTCTTGGACCTGACTAGCCTGTTATCCCCGGAGTAGCTTTTATCCGATGAGCTTCCACCATCCTATATTGAATGGTCGGATCACTAAGTTCTGCTTTCGCAACTGCTCGACTGGTAAGTCTTGCAGTAAAGCCGGCTTATGCCTTTACACTATCTCCCGGGTTTCCATTCCGGGATAGCCGACCTTTGTAAACGCCTCCGTTACTTTTTGGGAGGCATCCGCCCCAGACAAACTACCCACCAGACACTGTCCCCGCCAAAAGGCGGGTGAGAATTAAAAACATATAAGGGTGGTATCTCACTGTTGCCCGAAGGCTCCCACCTATTCTGAACATACATATCCCTAATTCAATATCAAGTTGTAGTAAAGCTTCACGGGGTCTTTTCGTCCAACTATGGTTAACGAGCATCTTTACTCGTATTGCAATTTCACCGAGTACTTCGTTGAGACAGTGCCCAAGTGGTTGAGCCATTCGTGCAGGTCGGAACTTACCCGACAAGGAATTTCGCTCTATCTCCTCTTAATATTTCTACTAAGTATGGACTCTTTCTTATTCTTGATTAAAGCTATTTAAAATTTCTTTAGCCTTTACCTTATTCTGTCGATTCATTTCTAAAGAAATTTTTATTATCTTTTTTAAACCCTCAATTTGCAAATGCTGTTTTTGGTTTATTAAATTTATAATTTTTTTAAATTTAATGAAATCAAATTTTTTATTTGTCATTAGTTTAAATTTGTCAAAATGGGGAATTACATAATTGTTAATACACTCTAAAGATCTAATTCTTAATTCATAACGATCGTCATGATTAACTCTAACAACACCAGACTTAAAAAATTCTTTTAAAGCATATAAAACTTTTATATCTTTTTTATGTTGGACAACTCTAAATTCTGGTAAAACCTGAAACTTATTAGACATTGTTTCGTTTTTATTTATTCCAACATAAAAAGTTCCTTCTCCATCAACAAATCCACTAACCCAATAAGGATTTAGCTTCATATTTTTCAAGAACCTCAGTTTTTGGTCTCTGAGGATTAATATTAATTAATTTATTAATCCTGCGAGTTGCCCCCGTGTATTTTCAGATTTTTACTTAATTAAATATTTAACTAAGTACTGAAAATCTTTTGAGGATTTTCTCGCATTTTTCTGAGTATTTTAGGACATTTATAATTCACATTATAAATAGGCAGCGAATTTTACATAACCGTCCCAGTCCTTTTGTCTTCTAACAAAGTTAAAAAACAAAACCTTAGGACGATTATAGTTATCGCCGGCGTTCATCCGCGCTTGGATTCAAGGCTTCACACCGAAGTGTTGACCTCTCCTCTTAACGTTCGGACACTGGCCAGGCATCACCCTCTATACATCCTCTTACGAGTTAGCAGAGAGCTGTGTTTTTGATAAACAGTCCCTTGGGCTCTTTAGCTGCGGCCCCATTGCTGGGGCAGGCCTTATCTCTAAATTACGGCCGCTGTTTTGCCGAGTTCCTTAACGAAGTTTCTCTCGTACATCTGAGGCTTCTCGCCTCATCCACCTGTGTCGGTTTACGGTACGGTTACTGTTGCCTTAGCCCTAGAGGTTTTTCTAGTCGGCTCTGCCGCTTAAGTTGACTCCGCCTTGCGACTTCATCTCCCCACAACCTCTTGAAATGATGGATCCGGATTTGCCTAGATCCTTTCTTGAGGCAATGGACGTAAGTATCATAGTACGCTTAAACCTTAGAACCGCGTCCCCCCTTCGGAAAACAACAGTAGTGCTGGAATATTAACCAGCTCTTCCATCGGCTAACACCTGCACTACACAGGTTGCGCCTTAGGATCGACTAACCCTGGGTCGATTTACGTTGCCCAGGAAACCTTAGATTTTCGATGGGCGGGGTTTTCACCCGCCTTTTTGCTACTCATGCCAACATTCTCACTTCTCTCCGCTCCACCACGCCTCGCGACGTAGCTTCAACGCTGAAGAAAACGCTCCTCTACCACTCTTCACAAAAAGTGAAGAATCCGCAGCTTCGGTACAAAGCTTAGCCCCGATAAATTTTCGGCGCGAAACAACTTGATTAGTGAGCTATTACGCTATCTTTAAAGGATGGCTGCTTCTAAGCCAACCTCCTAACTGTCGTAGTCGCAACACCACCTTTTACACTTAGCTTTGATTTAGGGACCTTAGCTTGCGGTCTGGGCTGTTTCCCTTTTGACTAATGGACCTTAGCGCCCATTGTCTAACTCCCGGACTCTACTCTCAAGTATTCGGAGTTTGATTGAAAACGGTATCTTGCGACCCGCCCTCATCCAGTGCTCTACCCCCTGAGATCAACATCCGAGGCTAGCCCTAAAGCTATTTCGAGGAGAACCAGCTATTGCCGAGTTCGATTGCAATTTCTGCGCTAGCCACAAGTCATCCCATAGTGTTGCACAACTAACGGGTTCGGTCCTCCATTTGTCTTTCGACAAACTTCAACCTGCTCATGGTTAGATCACTCGGCTTCGGGTCTTGTCTATGCGACGAATGCTACGCTTCCGTCTCGCTAATAAATAACGATGACGAAAGCGAAGCACAAACGGGCAGTTAACCCTCGCTTTCACTCCACATGCTCTCCAAACGGAGATTATGTAAGCCACATAGAACAAACTCATTGGCTCATTCTTCAATAGGCACGCCGTCACCCCTTGCGGGGCTCCGACTCTTTGTAAGTATATGGTTTCAGGTACTATTTCACCTCCCTAAACGGGATGCTTTTCACCTTTCCCTCACGGTACTTGTTCACTATTGATCATAAGAAGTATTTAGCCTTAGGTCATAGTCGACCTGGCTTCAGACGGGATTTCACGAGTCCCGCCCTACTTAAGAACCTTAAAACGAAGAGATATTTCTTTTTACTTACCGGGCTATCACCGTCTCTGGCTGAACTTTCCAGTTCATTCTGTTAAAAAATATCTTTTTTGACTTCGCCCCATTTGTCTGGAAACAGGAATTAAGGCCTTGCAACCCCGAGAAAACATGTGGTCCCAGAACCTTCAGGACAAAACTTATTAAAAACAAGTTTTATCCGCAGTTATTTCGGTTTAGGCTTCTCCCCTTTCGCTCGCCACTACTCAGGGAATGATTATTATTCTCTTTTCCTCCAGCTACTAAGATGTTTCAGTTCGCCGGGTGTTCAAGCTCGCTCAAAAAGCTAAGCTTCCTTGATCTTCAATCAAGGGGGTTTCCCCATTCGGAAATCTGCGGGTCAAAGGTTGCTTGCCACCTTACCGCAGCTTATCGCAGGCTGCTACGTCCTTCATCGTCTTCTTATGTCTAGGCATCCGCCATACACTCTTAACGTGATTTTCTCACACTTTTACTTTTAAAAATTAATTGCAAAAGTGTGCCGTATTTTGGCTTACAGCCAGAGGTTGGACCCTCCGAACCAAAATACGCCTTTTATATTTTTTTATTTTTGATGTCTTTACTCTAACATTAAGTTGTTAAGGTGCTTAGGGCGCAAAAAAACCGCTCGTAAGCGGTTCTAAGTAATCGCAAAATAGACAATTATTAGAATCGCTTTTTTAATTTCATTTCTAGTTGATTTATCATAATTTTTGCCATTTTTGGCCCTTTTTAAAACTGATAATAATTATAGCGTTTTTAAAAATTATGTCAAGAGCTGGAATATCCCCATTTTTTAATGCTTTTTCCAGCTTTCCCGTTTAAATAAAAGGTTATTTAGACAACAAAAAACAGCCCATTTAGGACTGTTTTATTATATTTAAATTCTAAATATCCCTAATAAATATCCCTACTAAAATCCTTCCAAAGCAATTCTTTACTTACCCTTCTAAAATATTGGGATTTTCAACATAGCCAAGCGCCACTTCCTCGGCAATCAAACCGGATTGATATAATTGTCTGATATGTTTATCTAAAGTAATCATGCCCATATTGGCGCCCGTTTCAATGGAGCTTTTAATTTGGGCAATTTTCCCCTCTCTAATTAAATTAGCGATGGCCGGATTATTAAACAGTATTTCTCGAGCCGCAATTCTGCCACCACCAATTTTTGGTAATAACCTTTGTGAAATAACCGCTGATAAAACAAAAGATAATTGTGATTTAATTTGTGCCTGTTGATGTGGAGGAAAAATATCAATAATACGATCAATAGTTTGAATGGCACTAAAAGTATGTAGAGTCGCTAAAACTAAATGACCAGTTTCCGCAATGGTAATCGCAGTAGAAATTGTTTCTAAATCTCTCATTTCGCCTAACATAATCACATTCGGATCTTGACGCAAAACATGTTTTAATCCACTGGAAAAACTATTCATATCTGTACCCAGTTGTCGTTGCGAAATAATACTTTTCTTTGATTTAAAAACAAATTCAATTGGATCTTCAAGAGTAATAATGTTGGCACTTTTATTGGTATTAATATGATTAATCATGGCGGCTAAAGTAGTTGATTTACCGCAACCGGTCGGTCCCGTGACCAAAACCAAACCTTGGCGCGCTTCAAGTAATTTAGTAATCTCAATGGGCATGCCTAAATCTTCTAAGGTTGGTTCTTCTTCTTTAATAACTCGAGCGACAATACAAATATTACTTTTTTCAAAAGAAAAATTTAAACGAAAACGATAAGAATCAACTTGATAACTCAAGTCAAGATCTTTTTTATCAAAAAATCTTTTCTTTTGATCTTTATCCAAGATAGTATTAACAAAATTAGTTAAATCATGTTCACTAACATTGTCAAAATTACCATCGGGAACAATTTTATTAATATTATAAAGCTCGCCATCAACTCTTAAAATCGGTAAGTGATACGCTAAGATATGTAAATCAGAAGCATTTTTTTCTGCGGCCAATTTTAATAAATTTCTAATATCCATATTTTTATTAAATTCAATTAAATAAATTTAGTAGTTATAATTTAATAACTTAGACTTATTGCTAAAGACGTATTGCTAAAATAGTTTACCAATTTAATTTTTTTAAACCTTTTCTGGCAGCATCAACCTGTGCTTCTTGTTTAGATGATCCTTGACCTTTAGAAATTAAGTCTTCATTTAAATAAAGACCAACCTTGAATATTTTGGCATGATCCGGACCTGACTCTTCCAATATTTTATAGCTCGGGGTCACTCCTTTTATTTCTTGTGCTTTTTCTTGAAAATGAGATTTAGGATCAAGGTAAAGATGATTAGCTAATATTTTATCTAGCTTACAAATTATATTTTTTAAAATAAACTTTTTGGCCGCGGCCATTCCCTGATCTAAATAAATAGCGCCAATAATTGCTTCAATTGCGTTCGCTAAAATAAATTGACGTGATTTTTTATTTTTATCTTTAGCCTCTCCTTTAGACAGATACAAAAAATCTTCAATTTTTAAATCTCCGGCCACTTCATGCAACATCTTAGCATTCACTAAAGAGGCGCGCCAATTAGTTAAATCACCTTCCGGAATATTTTTAAAATTTAAAAATAAATATTCAGTGACCACTATTTCCAAAACCGCATCACCTAAAAATTCCAATCTCTCATTGTGACCGATTTTAGTATCCAAGTGTTCATTAATATAAGAACGATGCGTCATAGCCTGACGTAATAAAATCTTATTCTTAAAATTAATTGCAATATTCTTTTGTAGTTTTTCTAAATTTTTTTCTTCCATATAAACACAAAAGGGCCTAATTAATAGGCGCCTCTTGATTTGATTTTTGGCTTTCTTTTTTATTTGCTTCCTGATTAGCTATTTTTTCTTTATTATCTCTTTTTTGAATCTCTGGTTCATCGGCATACAAAGCGCCTAAAACACCATTGATAAATTTGCCCGAAGAATCACCGCCAAAACTTTTAGCGATTTCAATTGATTCGTTAATCGCTACCCGAGGCGGAATTTCAGTAAATAAAAGTTCGTACATGCCTAAGCGTAAAATATTACGATCAACCGCTGTAATCTGATCAAGCGGCCATTCAGTAGCATATCTAATAATATGTTTATCAATTTCTTGGATTTTTTCTTTGACACCAAACACTAAATCTTTCACAAAACCACCATCATCAAACTGAGGAGCAAAATTAGAAAAATTATCCGCGATTAATTCTTCTAAATTATTATCATTGCGACCATTGAAATCCCAAGCAAACAAAGTTTGCAGAGCAATGGTTCGTGCCAAGTGTCGATTAGACATAATTTATTTTTTCTTAGTGGCTTTGGTCTTGGGTTTAACAACTGCCTTGCCCTTATAAGTGCCACAAAATTGACAAGCTGTATGGGGCTTTCTAAATTCCCCACATTTTGGACATTTTTTCAGAGTCACTTTTTTAAGAGCTTGATGAGCACGTCCCATGCGCGACTTACTATGAGTTTTTCTTTTCTTTGGATTGGCCATATAAATTTTTAATTAACTTATAATTTTAGTATAACGTAAAGACGATAATAGTCAATAAAAAAATTATTTATTTAACTGGTTTCTCGCCTATTTAGTTGGTTTCTCGCCTACAATTTTTTCAAATTCATCTTTTTCAATTGTTTCCTTCTCTAACAAGGTAGCTACAATCTTTTCCAATTCCTCTTTTTTGCTTCTAATAATTTCTGTTGCTTTAGTTATCGCTTGATTAATAAAATTATTTATCTCTTCGTCAATTTTCTCAGCTACTTTTTCGCTATAGTCTCTTTGTTCATGAATTTCTCGACCTAAGAAAATCATTTCTTCTTTTTCACCGTATGTTCTGGGTCCTAATTTTTCACTCATGCCATAATCAGTAATCAGTAATCTCGCTAAAGCAGTCGCTCGTCTTAAATCTGAAGTCGCGCCAGTTGTTACCTCTTGGAAAATTTCTTTTTCTGTTACATGACCGGCTAATAAAACAGCAATTTCAGAAATAAATTCCGCTTTAGTGTGCATGTGTTTATCTTCTTTAGGCGCTTTCAAAGTATAGCCACCGGCTGCGCCCCGAGAAATAATTGATATCTTATGCACTGGATCAGCGAGCGGCAAAAAATGAGCGACCAGCGCGTGTCCGGCTTCGTGATAAGCGGTTATTTTCTTTTCTTTGTCAGTAATTATACGACTTTTTCTTTCTGGACCAATCATCACTTTTTCAATCGCTTCAAATAAATCTTGATTTAAAATTTCCTTGCGATTTTCTCGCGCTGCTAAGATAGCTGCCTCATTTAAAACATTGGCTAAATCAGCTCCGGAAAAACCGGCTGTTCGCTCAGCAATGGTTTTTAAATTAACATCCGCGGCCAAAGGTTTCTTGCGAGCATGTACTTTTAATATATCTTCGCGATCTTTTAAATCAGGTAAATCAATCATGACTCGTCTATCAAAGCGACCGGGACGAAGCAAAGCTGGATCTAAAACATCCGGTCGATTAGTTGCAGCAATCACAATAATATTTTGTGTTGGTTCAAAGCCATCCATCTCAACTAAAATTTGATTCAAAGTTTGTTCTCTTTCGTCATGACTACCGCCCACACCAGCTCCGCGCCGACGACCAACCGCGTCTATTTCATCAATAAAAACAATGCAAGGTGCGTTCTTTTTGGCTTTTTCAAATAAAGAACGAACCCGTGAAGCACCCACACCAACAAACATTTCCACAAATTCCGAACCAGACATGTGAAAAAAAGGAACACCTGCTTCGCCAGCCACAGAACGCGCTAATAATGTTTTTCCTGTACCCGGAGAACCCAACAATAATACACCGCGGGGAATTTTCGCTCCCAAATCATGAAACTTTTTTGGAAAACGCAAAAACTCAACCACCTCAGCTAATTCTTCTTTAGCTTCTTTGGCGCCAGCTACATCTTTAAAAGTAGTTTTATTTTTCGCATCCGGTTTAAAATCTTTAGCCGTTGACTGACCAAAACTCATCGCTTTTGAGTTTGAGCCTTGGATGCCGCGCATCATGAAAATAAAAAAACCGGTGATTAACAAAAATGGTAAAAGGAAAGGCAAAATATTAATCAAAAAATAATTCCAACCATCTTCTTCTTTTATTTGGATCTTAACATCAGTGGTTTTGGCAGGATCAACTTGAAAATTACTTAATAAAGTTGTTAGTGATTCACTTGGTTCTTTTCTGGCTATTTCTTCACTACCATCTTTTAAAATAATCATAACCTTATCACCACTTACAATTAACTCGCTTACCTCTTCTTGATTAATTCGATTAACCAATGTTTCAATACCAACCACGCTGGGCTTAACCGCCTGTTCGGCAAAAAAACTAAAAACAACGGTGATTAGCAAAAAAATACCTAACAATAGAAAAAAATTTTTAATTAAGGTCTTCATGTTATTGGATTTTATTTATCATTTTAATTATAAGCGTAAAAACGCCTTTTGGCAATTCTTAAATTAAGCAAAAATACAATTTTCTTTAATAATATTAACTAAATAGTAGCTAATAAAAATTCCCCATAGTTGAGGAATTTTTATATTCATTAGGATTATTATTTTTTTGTCTCAGTCTTTTCTTTCTTAGTGATTTTTTTCTTTTTTTCCTCTTTTTTCTCTTCTTTTTTTTCAGCTTTCACAACTTTTCCCTTTTTTTCACTATCAACTTTTTCAGTTTTAGTTTTAGCTTTCTTTACCTCGTCTGCTTCTTTTTTATCAGTTTCTTTTTTATCATCATCTTTAGTGCTCTTTTTGTCATCCTCCTTGGTTTTCTTTTTACCATCAGCTAATTTCAAACCTAAACGATGCTCGGCCGGAGAAATACTAACAATCTCAAAATTCTTTACTTCATCGGCCTTAAATAAATCAGCAATTTTTTCTTTTGGTCCTAAATTTAACTGACTGATATGAGCTAAGCCGTGAATTTCTTCATCAAGTTTTACAAATAAACCAAAGGGGTTAACTTTCAAAATTGTTCCCGGAACAATTTGACCGGTTTTATATTTAGCGCTTGCTTCTAACCAAGGATCTTTTAATAATTTCTTCGCACTTAAAAATACTTTTGCGCCGTCAATAGAAATAATTTCCGCTTTTATACTGTCTCCAACTTTATACATTTCGCTTGGCGAATCAATTCTTTGCCAAGCTAATTCAGAAATATGAATCAAACCTTCAATTCCCTCGCCAAAAGAAATGAAAACACCAAAATTAGTAATGGCGGTAATTTTACCATCAACTTCCATATTAACTTTATATTTATCAAGGGCTGGTTGTTGTCTTTTATTCCAAACTTCTTTTTCACTAAAAATAATTTTATTATCTTCTTCATTTAAAGTCATAACCGAAACTTCTAGTTCTTGACCAATAAAAGATTTTAATTTTTCTAAAATACGACTTTTGTCACCCCCGGAGATACGAGGATAATTTTCCGGAGCTAACTGTGAGACCGGTAAAAAACCATCAATCTGACGATAGCGACTAAGTAGTCCACCTTTATTAGCATCAACTACTTTAACTTTGATTGCCTCTTTATCTTTAAAGGCTTGACGTAAATTTTTCCAAGCTTTTTCTTGACCAACTAAGCGAAAGGATAATTCTAGCTCGCCATTTTCATTTTCATCATCAACTACGGCAGCTTCAATTTCATCACCTGGTTTTAATTCTGAATATTCTGGTACCTCATTATATAATTCTGGCCCGCGAACCACTCCCATTAAAACGCCGGCAACATCAAGTTTTACTTCAGCTTTTGAAGCAGAAACAACAGTCGCTTTAATAATATCGCCTACTTGAGGAATATTAATATTGTCTTTTTCTAATAATTTACCAAAATCAAGACCTTGGTTATTATTTTGATTTTCCATATCATTTTAAAACCGTTTTTTTATTTTTAACAATAAAAAAAACGTGCTAAACCCCGTAAAAACAGAGTTCTTCGGCCGCCTGATTGAGCTTTTTTGCTCTTGCCCGAAGATTTTATTAAAGGCGGAATATTTAATTATCATCCTTATAATACAGAACTTATTCGCTTCTGTCAAGATTAAAAAACAACCCTTATAAAGTTGTTTTTTATCTAAAAAAGAAGTGGGTTTTTAGCCCACTTCTTTTTTTATTTTCTTAACAATTCATTTATTTTATTGATAGTCGTTTTAGCAGCATAACCTGTTCCTTTAGTTAAACCCCAGGGAGCTAAAACATCAGGCGCGTATTTTTCTTGAAATCTAATAACTGCTTCATAAGTTAAGGCGCCAAAGTAATTTGTTTCTTTACCCGGAGAACCAGCATCTGTATTAGCTACTCTGGTATCAGGATCCATGTTAAGGAAAATCTGTAAACGTTTTACATCAAAATCAATTTGTCCACGCTTTAAGTATTTAGTAAAAAGTTTAAAATCAGCCAGAGCTGACTTTAGTCCTTCTTCTTTTTTCACTTCTTCTTTAACTTCTGATTTTAAAATAATATTTTTTCTGACAGTCGCGGCCGCAGATGACCGACCATGAGCAGTATAGAATTTAACATAAACAGTATATTTACCATCCGGACAATCTTTGCTCTTAGACGCACCACCAAACTGAGAACATAAATCCCATTGCTTTACTGGTGTATAATCTTCTTGACTAGCATCAGTGAAGTCGCCGGTCATGGAAATGGCCATCCTTTTTATATCATCACCCGCATTAAATTCCAAAGTGATATTTCTATTTGGAACTATAATGGCGTCATCATCAATATTAGCGATCGCAGAGCCATTATTGATACTAGCTGTGAAACCACCAGTGGGAATAATGGGGTCAGAAAAACTAATAGACGAGCCACCACCGATGTTTGGAGTTGGCGTTGGAGGAATAACTGGATTAGTCCAAGTTAAAGTGAAATTAGCTGAAGCTGAATTTCCAGCATTATCATCAGCTGTGAAACTAATAACATAATCTCCATCTCTATCAGCTTCAATAGTAGTGCTTAAAGTATCAGCTGTGCCAAAAGTTATTGTTCCCGGACCAGAAACTTGTGCCCATTGATAACTAGTGGTATCAAGACCACTGCCAGAATCTGAGGCAGTCGCTGTTTGAGTGAAGACAGAGCTTTGACTTTGATTAGCACCAGCGTCAATTGTCGGAACAGTTTTATCTAATTGAAGTTGATTGGCCGCTGTAACTACATTGCCAAGATTTCCCAATTTATCTTCACCGCGATACTTTAAAGTACTAGTTGCTTCTGTAGAATAAGTAAATTGCCAACTATTATTCGCATCTACCTTACTTGAAGCAGTTGTGGGATCAGAACCGTCTAAGGTGTAATAAACTTTATCACAACCTGAACCACCATCAGTACAAGTGAGAGTTATAGTTACATTATTTGCTTGCCAAGTAGCCGGTACATTATCAGAGACAGAGGAAGGAGCAACATTATCTATACCAAAAGAGGTGCTTGTTGCCCAAGCAGTTGCTCCGTTTGGTCTAATTCTTAAATAGACAGAACTATCTTCTGTATTTGGTAAATTACTTGTGCTGTCCCAAACAAAAGAATGGTCTACACCAGAAGCCGAAGCAGTTAAACCAGTCATTGAATCACCACCAACTCCTTTAGTAGCATCCTGCCAACTTATATTATCAGTTGAATATTCAATACCTGAAGTAGCTGTTTGGAAAATGTTAAGATTAGTATTTCCGCCAGTTTGAATTAAATTATAATTAACAGTAATATTGCCCTTATTCCAAGTAAGAAAATCATTATCAAAAGTAGCAGTTGGTTTTGGTAGATGGTCAGCAATTACTCGAGCAATTTCAGTATGACCAGCTTGATTAAAGTGCATTTTCGGAGTATCATCGTTAGCTTCAAATTTTATATCCCAAAAATTACCCGGGTCACCACCTTCTCTAAATTTACCAACATAAGGTCCAGCATCAACAATAATTGCTTTAGTATATTTAGGATCAGCTACTAAAGTCTCAAGAGCTGTATTCCAAGTATCACGCATTTGCATTTTAGTGGTAGTTCCATTTGTCCAGGGTAAGATTTTAAGAACAATAACAGTTTCTATATCAGAACTATCTTGAGCCGCATTTAACATATTGGTCCAATTGGTAATGAAAGTTTCTTGAGTTGCGTTTCCGGCCAAATCATTAACACCCCCTTCAATAACGACAATTTTTGGTTTTAAATTAATAACATCTTTAGTAAAACGATTGGCGATAACTGTAGTGGTTTGTCCCGAACTAATACCCATGTTTTGGTATGAATACCCGGTCAGATTTTTAAATTGCCATCCAATTGTAGAGGTAGCATTATTTAAAGGACTAATAATATCATCAACATAACTATAATGAGCAGTGCGTCCGGCAATAATGGAGTCGCCAATAAAAACAGCTTGTGGAGCGGTCATATATAGTTCAATAGGTAAAACATAATTCTTAAGAGAAATTCCAGGAGATGGATTCTCCCAATAAAAACTAGAGCCAGTATCATTAGTTGTAAAAAAAGTGCCGGAATTATTATTTGTTGATTTTGCATAAAAATTTTTCCCTCTACTACTAGTTTCAATTCGATAACCATAAAAATCACCTTCTTGTACTCCGGTAATAGGCGAGCTTAAATCAATAGTGGCAAAATTATTATCAACTAATTGGCTAGCCAAATTTTCACTAGTACCAACTAATGTATAAGAATTTGTTCCTGTTCCCTGACGCCAAATTTTTAAATAAAAACCGGTTATATTAGTTGTACTAGCTGTATAAATACGAATTCTAGAGATTGTGCCGGTTTGTCTAATACGATACATTCGTCCAGCAGTTAAGTAGTCATAAGATAAAGATGCAGATTCGTCTTCCATATCTGTTCCCCAATTAGCAACACCAATAGTTGCTTGATCGTATGGTCCTACCACCGCTAAATTAGCACTATCTTGAATATAAGCTGGATAAGCAAGAGCGGACATAGGGAAGCTAGCTAATAAAAAGTTAAAGATTAAAAAGAGATAAAAAATTGATTTTAATTTGATAATTTTTTTCATAATAAACCAGCTAATTTAAATAAATTAGTTCTTATATGTATTATAACACACAATTAAAGACATTTATATTTTTAAAAAATAAAAAAGAAGTATGTTTTTTAAAAAAGGAGCCTGCTTTAAAAGAGTAAAAGAAGCATGCTTTTTACTTTTTTCTTCCAAAATAAAAAACAACCCTTTCGGATTGCTTTCTGAGCGGGTAACGGGAATTGAACCCGTCTCTCGACCTTGGCAAGGTCGCATAATAGCCACTATACGATACCCGCTTAATCTGCTCAACAAAAGAATCAATAAGTTAAGCTTACTTCTTAAGCTTACTTCTTATGTCTACTTCAATATTAAGCTCATTTTAAGCCTACTTCAAACATTAAACTCATTCCAAAATTCAGCTTACTCTAACTAAGAACTAAGTGCCGCGGGCGAGAATCGAACTCGCACTGTATCGCTACAACTGGATTTTAAGTCCAGCGCGTCTACCAATTCCGCCACCGCGGCTTTTATTTTTTACTTTCTATTTACTTCTGTCCAAGTGGAGATGATGGGACTTGAACCCATGTCCAATCGGTTTTTCTAAATACATCTACAAAGTTATTTCGATTTATTTGTTTAACTTGAACCATCAAAATCGAACTAAAAGCGATTCAAGCGATCTTTCTCTTGTTTCGAATTAACCCGGAAAGAGCGAATTAATTCTATCCTCATGTTTATGACACCGGTCAACGACTATGAAGACTCATCGCCACCGATGGTTTTAGCTATTAATTAAGCTAAAACAGGAGCGTAACTTGGTGTTGCCCAAGTAAACGCTTTTGCCTTTTTGGCATCTGTGTTTTTTAGTTGGTTTAACGTGGCAACTAAGCACGCTTTGCATATCCAGAAAAAATCCAACTGTCGATTCCTGTCATCCCCTATTTAACTTATCTTCTTTTTGTTAATGAGCGCAGATTTCTCTCTACATCTCGCTTTTTAATGGTCTCGCGCTTATCATATTTCTTCTTTCCTTTGGCAAGCGCGAATTCCAACTTTAAAAAGCTATGATTAGTATATATTTTGAGCGGAACCAGTGTCAAGCCTTCAACTTGTTTTTTGCCAATTAACCGACTAATTTCTTCTTTATTTAACAATAATTTTCTTTCACGATATGGATTATAGTCCGGCAAGGGACCCGCTTTCTTATAAGGTGAAATCTGACAACCAATTAAATAAAATTCTGTTTTTCCATTTTTAGTTCGTGGACTAATATAACTTCCCTTTAAACTAATCTGTCCCTCTCTAACCGCCTTAACTTCATGACCAAACAAAACTAAACCCGCCTCGTATTTCTCCAGGAGCTCATAATCAAAATTAGCTTTTTTGTTGATCGCCAGCGTGGGCATAATTCCATTCTTTTAATTTTGTGATAACTTTTTCATTAGTCAAAATATTTTTTAAATATGTTTTATAACCAGGTTCTTTTAACATATTTAAAATTTCCTGATTACCAGTATACTGATTTTCTAACTCTTTAATTTTATTATTTATTTCTTCCTCGCTAGGAAAAATATTTTCCTGAACAGCAATTTCACGAATTACGAGAGCGGCCTTAACGCGTTTGATGGCATTAGGCATCATCTCTAACATTAATTCTTCTTTGGTTTTCTTGATATGACTTAAATAATCTTCAAACTTGCCGCCTTGTCTCATAACCGATTGTTCAAGTTCAAGCATTAAATTTTTCGCTTCGCTTTCAATCAATATTTCAGGGAATTCACCAAACTTAGTTTTATCAGAAATTTTGCTGATTAATTCTGATTCATTTTTTAATTCAAAATTTCGTTTTTTTTCTTGCAATAAACTTTCTTTTAAATTGGTTTTTAATTCAGCCAAATCTTTTAAATGAAAAGCTTTAGCAAATTCATCATTTAATTCCGGCACGCTTCGTTCATAAACTTCTTTGATTTTAACAGCAAACTCAACATTTTTTCCGGCAAGATTTTTTTGGTGATGATCATCTGGATAGGCTAAAGAAAATTCTTTTTCATCGCCTTTCTTTAAACCTAAAATATTTTTATCAAACCCAGCCACCAAATAATCTTTGCCCATTAAAATTGTTAAATCATGATGATGTCCATTTTCAACCGGCACTTTATCTAAAGACATATTTATATCAACAATCACTTTATCATTATCTTGAATCTGACGATCAACAATTTTTTCACTGGCGCGCATTTCTTTTAAATCATTTAAAGCGCGTTCTAATTCCTTATCTTCAATTTTGGCCTCTTCAGGTTTTATGCCTAAGTCTTTATAAGCACCTAAAGTAATCTCGGGCAATAAAGTTAAGGTGATTTTGTACTCTAAAGGATTTCCTGGCGCTAGTTTAGTAATAGTCACATTGGGTTGACCAATTACTTGTCGGCCTTTTGTTTCATCATCAACAATCTGATCAACATTTTTTTTAATTGCAAGATGAGCAGCTTCTTCTAAAACACTCATCTCACCCACTTTTTGTTTAATAACTTCTAGCGGTGCTTTCCCCGGTCTAAAACCTTCAATCTTAACTTGTTCAGAAACTTTTTGCGCTCCTTTTTCAAGATAAGGTTTGAATTCCTCAACACTCATTTCCACAGTTATTTCTAATTGTGATTTTTCTAAATCTTTCTTTTCTATTTTCATAATTTATAATTCTTTAATAATTGCTTTCACTAAAATTACTTTCACTAAAATTGCTTCCACTAACAAAACAATCAATATAACTCAATATAACTAAGCATTTAATTAAAATAATCCCTCATTTAAATTAAAGCAAGAGTTAAAGCAAGAGACCAACAATCAAGAGGGCGACGATGTTTAAGACTTTAATCATCGGATTAATTGCTGGACCAGCCGTATCTTTATAAGGATCACCAACTGTGTCACCAGTAACAGCCGCTTTATGAGCATCCGAACCTTTACCACCAAAGAAACCTGATTCAATATATTTTTTAGCATTATCCCAAGCGCCACCACCGGAGGTCATAGAGATGGCCACAAAAATTCCGGTTACGATTGAACCAACCAATAAGCCACCCAAAACTTCCAAGCCGGCTCCTGGTTTAATAAAATTAAAACCAAAACCAACAACAATGGGCACAATCACTGGAATAAGGGCGGGCAAAATCATTTCTTTAATCGCTGCTTTAGTAACAATATCAACTGTGCGACCATAATCTGGCTTCTCAGTTCCTTCCATAATGCCGGTCTTTTCTTTAAATTGAGCTCTAACATCTTCTACCACTGAACCAGCAGTTTTTCCAACCGCTTTCATGGCTAAAGCGCCAAAATAATATGGCAATAAACCACCAATAAATAAACCAATCAAAACAAAAGGATTATCAATTAAAAATTCCGCCTTACCACCACTTGCTTTAATCTTGTAGGTAAAATCAGCAAACAAAACCAGCGCCGCTAAAGCCGCTGAACCAATTGCATATCCCTTGGTAACTGCTTTAGTAGTATTACCAACCGCATCAAGTGGATCAGTTACATTTCTCACATCCTCACCTAGTTCAGCCATTTCCGCGATACCACCAGCGTTATCCGTAATTGGTCCATAGGCATCAATGGTCACAATAATTCCGGTCATTGATAACATGGCCATAACCGCAATGGCGATACCATACAAACCAGCTAAAGAAAAAGCGCCAAAGATAGCCAGTGAAATAACAATGATTGGCCAAGCAGTTGCTTTCATGGAAACCGCTAAACCGGCAATCACATTTGTCCCGTGCCCGGTTTTTGAAGCTTCTGCAATACCTTTAACAGGAGAAAACTTAGTTGAAGTATAGTATTCAGTGATAATTACTAATAAACCAGTTACCACTAAACCAATCAAAGCTGATAAATAAATATTTAAAGCTAAAGCTTGATTAGCAAAAAAATATTTTGTTAAAGGATAAAAAGCTAAGGCTGATAAAATACCGGAAACCGCTAAACCTTTATACAAGGCGCGCATAATATTTTTCTTTTTTCCCAAACGAATAAAGAAGATACTAATAATAGAAGCAATAATAGAAACCGCTCCCAACGCTAAAGGAAATAAAATAATATTATCAAAATTAACATCACTGCGATTGATGAAAGTTAAAGAACCTAAAACCATGGCGGCAATGGAAGTTACGGCATAGGTTTCAAATAAATCAGCTGCCATACCCGCACAATCACCAACGTTGTCGCCCACATTATCCGCAATCACGGCTGGATTACGCGGATCATCTTCTGGAATACTGGCCTCAACTTTTCCCACTAAATCAGCACCGACATCAGCCGCCTTGGTATAAATTCCTCCGCCCAAACGAGCAAAAATTGAAATTAAGGAACTACCAAAAGCAAAACCAATTAAAGCATGTAAATCTTTAGTTAAAAAATAAAAAACGGCTGTTCCTAAAAGCGCTAAACCAACCACTAACATACCGGTAACACTTCCCCCTTTAACCGCAACGTTCATCGCTTTTTGCAAACCACCACGAGCAGCTTCAGTGGTGCGCACATTAGCACGCACGGAAACAAACATGCCTACATAACCGGCTAAGGCTGATAAAATTGCGCCGGCTAAAAAAGCCAAAGCAGTTAACCAACCTAGTGAAGGAATAAAACCAATCACTAAAAATAAAACTACGGCGACCAAAGCTACAGAACGATATTGACGATTTAAAAAAGCTTGCGCTCCGATTTGAATAGCTTTGGCGATATCTTTCATTTTTTCATTTCCATCAGATAGACGGAGAATAGAAAAAATAACTATTGCTCCGTAAACAAGTGCGGCAATCGCACTGGCAATGATAAGTAAGGTTGTTGTCATAAAATTTATAATTTAAATTAAATATTTTTATTTTTTATTTTTTTCACTTTTCTTTTTTTCTGGTTTAACTTTTTGTTCTTTTTTAGCCACCTCTTCAGTCACTTCTGCAACCACTTCTTCAGTGACTTCTTCTTTTTTTTCCTCTTCACTTCCTTCTTCTTTACCCGCTCCTTCTTCATTAACTAAATTTTCTTCTGTATTCACTCCTTCTTCCGAAGTTAAGACGCCGTCTTCTTCACTGCCTAAAATTTTCTTTTCGCCATCTTCTCCGGCTTCCACAATATCTATTTTCCAACCAGTTAACCGAGCGGCTAAACGAACATTTTGTCCATTTTTGCCAATCGCCAAAGAAAGTTTGTCTGGGCTAACTTTAACAATTGCTTTATGTTCTTCTTCATCTAAATCAATACTTAACACTTTAGCGGGCGCCAAGGCATTGGCAATAAATTTAGCCGGGTCTTCATTATATTCAATAATATCAATTTTCTCACCTCCTAATTCAGCAATAATGGTTTGAATACGAGAACCACGTTGACCAACACAAGAACCAACTGGATCAACATTTTCTGATTCAGTATAAATTGCCACTTTAGAACGAGAACCGGCTTCGCGCGCCACACTTTTAATTTCCACAGTACCATTCGCAATCTCGGGAATTTCTAAATAAAATACTTTGCGCAAAATCTCCTCACTGCGTCTTGATAAAATAATTTCCGGACCCTTATGTCCTTCTCTGACTTCTTTAATAAATATTTTTAAACGATTACCAATATTATAATTTTCATTATAAATTTGTTCTTCAGCTGGTAATAAACCAATTGCCTTTCCTAAATCAATAAAGACGAAGCGTCCTTCACGACGTTGAACAATTCCAGACACCACTTCATTTTCCTTGCTTTTAAATTCACCAAAAATCATATCTCTCTCCATCTCTCTTAACTTCTGAATAATTACTTGCTTGGCAGTTTGCGCGGCCATGCGACCATAACTTTCCGGAATTGGTAATTCAGTAACAATTTCATCACCGATTTGCGCATTATGTTTCAAAATCATGGCTTCTTTTATTTGAATATCGGTTTTAGGATTAAATTTTTTCTTGCCTTCTTCTGCATTCTCTTCTTCGGCCGGTAAATTTGCTTCCTGACGAAATTCTTGACGCAATTCTTCACGTCTGATCTCTTTTAAATTAGGATTATACAAATTCTTGAGCATTTCCGCTTCTTCTTCAGCCGGCAAATTTTCCACCACAGTTTTAACATCAAAAATCTCTGATTTACCACTCTTGGGATCAAATTTTACTCTGATATTTTGATTTCTTTCACCATAATCTTTGCGATAAGCAGCGGCCAAAGCTAATTCAATGGCTGCTAAGACTGATTTATAATCCAGACTTTTTTCTTCGCAAAGCTGTTTGATGGCATTATTTATGTCTGACATATTTTTTATTTAATATTACTTTAATTTTATAGAAAATTTAATAGCGAAAACATATTATTTTAGCAATTAAACTCTTATTTAAGAGAAAAAGCTAATTGTTATAAACAACTAGCTTTCTATATAATATATTATATCACTAAAAAACTTGCTTGTCAAAAATGTAAACTACTTTTAAATTAATATGACCCCAAAGGATAAAAGCTAGTATCTTGACCCTTGATACCGCGATTAAGCATCACAATCACGAAACGGGTAATAATCCAAGCACAGAAAATAAGCAATAAACCCAAAACCGCATTGCGAACTGTTTTTAAGGCCTCAGCGGTTTTTTCCTGATTACCGCCGGCGGTCATATATTTAAAACCGGCAAAAACAGTTAAAGCTAAGAAAATCGCGCCCACAAAACCTAGAGCAATAGAAATAACGCGAACAATTGCCACGCGTGGATCTTGTTCAGCTCTGGCTCCACCAAAAACTCGTTTTACATCAGACATTCCTTCTTGGGTTGCCCAAAATCCTTCATCAGCTTTAACCGGTGTTAAATTAAAATGATTAATAAAAATAGGAGAAAGAAAAAGCAAAATTAGAAAAGCGGAAAAAATATTTTTTAAGACAAGATTGCCTTTTTTAGTTATTTTCATAATAATGATATAATTAGTTTGGCTAATAATATTATATAAGAATAGCCAGTAAAAAACAAGAAAATGAGTCTTTCAGGAAAAATTGCTAAAAATACCATCATCCAAATGGTAGGAAAAATTGTTTCGACCGTCTTGGGTCTTTTTTCTTTAGGTCTTATTACACGTTATCTTGGTCAAGAAGGTTATGGCGAATATAGCACTATTATTGCTTTTTTAACGATTTTTGCCGTTATCGCTGACTTTGGTTTAACTTTAGTAACGGTACAAATGATTAGTGGCGTAAAAGAAAAAGAAAAGGAAGAACATATTCTTAACAATCTTTTTAGCTTCCGTTTTGTTTCCATTATTTTATTGCTTTTATTGGCGCCTCTATTTTTAATTTTCTTCCCTTACAGCGCCAGTATAAAATTTGGCATTTTAATTACCGCCCCTTATTTTATTTTCCCTGCCTTAACACAAATAATTGTTGGTCTTTTACAAAAAAGACTAAGCATGGACAGAGCGGCGTTAGCGGAAGTAATCAGTCGTCTTTTTTTGATTGGTGGTTTATTGATAGTTCTACACTTTAAATTAGGTTTAAACGGGGTTTTAATTGCAACGGTAATTTCTGGAGCCAGTAGTTTTTTCTTTCATTTCTTATTTGCGCGTCCTTATGCCAAAATAACTTTTGCTTGGGACTGGACTTTATGGAAAAAAATAATTTCCTTGTCTTGGCCTTTGGCGATTACCATTGTTCTTAATTTAATTTATTTAAGAGCAGATATTATTTTTCTTTCTATTTTCAAAGGAGCGAGCGAAGTTGGTCTTTATGCCGCTGCCTATCGAGTAGTTGATGTTTTAACAACTTTACCTTTTATGTTTGCCGGTTTGATTCTACCAGTTTTAACAGCAGCTTGGTTAGAAAGCAAAAAAGAATATTTCCAAAGAGTTTTACAAAAATCTTTTGACTTTATGGCCATTCTAGCTTTTCCCTTAATAGTTGGTGGACATTTTTTAGCTGAACCAGTAATTGTTGCAGTGGCCGGTGAAGAATTTTATGAGGCCGGACCGATTTTAAATTTATTAATCATTGCGGTCGCTGCCATTTTCTTAGGCACAATGTTTTCACACGCGGTCATTGCTCTTAACAAACAAAGAAAATTAATTGTTTATTATGTTTTTACCAGCGCCAGTTCTTTAGTAGCCTATCTAATTTTAATTCCTCGTTTTTCTTATTTTGGTGCTGCGGCTGTCACAATTTATAGTGAAGCATTAATTGCGATTTTTTCTGCTTATTGTGTTTATAAATACAGTCGTTATTTTCCTAAATTAAAAGTTTTGTTTAAATCAATGTTAGCTAGCATTATCATGGGTGTCTTTCTTTATTATTATCCCGCTCAATTTCAAGCCGGTACTCTAAAATTAATTTTAACTATTTCTTTGGCGAGCGCGATATACTTCCTGTTCCTATTTATTTTTAAAGGAATAAGAAAAGGTGATTTAAAAGCCATTCTAAAAAAATCAAGCAGTGGTCAGATTTATGGCCCCAGTGGTTTATAAATATTAATATCAATCATGTGCAGTCAGTAAAGTCTACAAAAATTTGTCGCGACCTTAATCCGGAAATTATTTTTACTGATGAAAACTATTTAGTTATCAATAAACCGGCCGGCTTAACGGTTCATGGTGGTGCGGCTGTGAAAGATAAAACCTTGGTTGATTGGTTGCTAGAAAATTATCCGACCATCAAAAACGTAGGCGAAGATCCAATTCGTCCCGGAATTGTACATCGCTTGGATAAAGAAGTGAGTGGTTTGATGGTAGTGGCGAAAAATAATTTGGCTTTTACTGATTTAAAAAACCAATTTCAAAAAAGAGACATCAATAAACAATATCTTGCCTTAGTTCATGGACAAGTTAGCAAAGATGAGGGAGAAATAAATTTTCCTATCAAGCGCGCCAAAGACGGCTATAAAATGGCAGCCATGCCGATTAACTCCGGTGCTTTAAGTAAAAAAATAAATTTACAAAATCGTGACGAAGGTAATTTGGCGGGTTGGCTCAAAGCCAAAGAAGCAATCACCAAGTTTAAAGTGATAAAAAAATTTATTAATTATACTTTTTTAGAAGTTAAAATAAAAACCGGACGAACGCACCAAATTCGTGTTCATTTTTTTGCCTATGGTCACCCCTTGGTCGGTGATAATCTTTACTTTACTAAAAAAACTAAACTTAAAAATCAAAAGTTAAACTTAGGCAGAATATTTTTAGTAGCCAATCGCTTGTCATTTACTGATTTAACAGGAGAAGAAAAAAATTTTACAATTAAATTACCGTCTGAACTTGAAGAATTCATCAATAATCTAAAGGCCTAAACTATTTTGACTTGCTGATTTTTTTCTTGTATAATAACATTTATAATTTAATATAGTTAATAAAATAAATTTAATTTTATAAATTTATGCAAAAACATTTTAAGAGACTTGCTCAATCCGAGACTTTCACTAAAATTGTTTTGCCGATAATATTAGTCGCTATTTTAGCGGTTATCGGCTTTGCCACTTTTGGTGGTAAATCGGAGACAAAAACAATTAAGGCGGAAGAGGCAAAAACAATCGCGGAAAATTTCATTAATGATTTCTTAATGATGCCTGGTACAAAAGCCAAGATAACTGAAATCACTGAAGAAGACTTTGGTCTTTATAAATTAAAAGTTGATATTACGAGTGATATTGTGGAATCTTATTTAAGCAAAGATGGAAAATTTTTCTTTCCTCAGGCCTTTAATATAGAAGAGATGAGAGCTGAGTTAGGAACGGAATTAGAGGATGAACCAGTTACTGTAATTCCTACTAGCGCTAAACCAATTGTTGAATTATTTACCATGAGTCATTGCCCTTATGGGACCCAAATTGAAAAAGGTCTTTTGCCGGTTATTAATCTTTTAGGCAATAAAATTGATTTTAAATTAAAATTTGTTGATTACGCCATGCACGGTGAAACTGAATTAAAAGAACAAATGGTTCAATATTGTATTCAAGAAAAACAAAGCGATAAATTAATGGATTATTTAAAGTGTTTCTTAGTTGATGGCGACACAAATCGTTGTTTAACCGAGGCGGGCATTAAACAGTCTACTTTAAATTCTTGTGTAACAGCGGTTGACAAAGAATATAAAATTACTGAAAACTTTAAGAATAAAGTTGGTTTCCAAGGATCTTATCCTGGATTTGATATTTATAAAGCTGATAATGAAAAGTATGGTGTTAGTGGTTCACCAACTTTAGTTATTAATAGCACTAATGTAAGATCAGGACGAAGTGCTTCAGAATTATTAAGCGTAATCTGTTCTTCTTTTGATGTTGCCCCGGAAGAATGTAATACCAATCTTTCCGGCGAAACTCCTAGCCCCGGTTTTGGCAATGGAACTAGCAATAGCGCTACTGCAGCTGAATGCAACTAAATATATAAGGCTAAATAAAATACGTTTTAAATAAAAAAACAGCCCGACACTGGGCTGTTTTTTGTATAGAAAAAACTAATTAAACAAGCAAAGAAGTTATATCGCCCTTTAAAGTTTCCTTGTTTCTCATGCCAATAAATTCACCAATCACTTTTCCGTCTTTAAAAAGTTTTAAATTAGGAATGCTTTGGATTTGATATTGCATGGCTAACTCTTGGTTCTCACTGTCTTCAGTATTTACTTTCACAATTTTAACTTTGCCTGCCATGTCTTCGGCTAATTCATCTAAAATCGGTGCCATCATTTGACAAGGCATACACCAAGGAGCCCAAAAATCAACTAACACGGGTACGGTGCTAGCTAAAACTTCTGTTTGAAAATTGTTTTTATTTACATCAAGTGCTTTAGACATAAATTTTTTTATTTAATTATTAATTAATTCTTTAATTATCTTTTGAATTTTTTCCTGTTTCTTGTGTTTGCCGCCAGTAAAACATTTTTTCAGTTCTTCAGAAATTATTTTTTTCATTAAAGAAGCTAAAGCTGATTTAGTTGCTTTAAGTTGAATAAATAGTTTGGTACAATCTTCATCTTTTTTAGTTAACATCTTTTTAATCGCTTCCAATTGACCAATTATAATGTTTATTCTTTGTTCGTTAGTCTTCATATTAGAAAAAATAATTATATTTCTAATTTAGCATATACCCCTAGGGGGTGTCAAGATTATTCCTAATAAAAAAATAAAAAAGAAGTCATCTCTAACTTCTTTCCTTAATTTTTTAGCTTATATTAAATAAAAAACTAACTCTTTAAATATAACCAGTAATTATACTGATCTTTTTTTAGCTTGATTCTTTTAAAGCCAGCGGCTTTTGCCAATCTTTTTAATTCCCAGCCAGTAAAGGCATGATAATAACGATCACTTAGTGCCTCACCCTGATTTGATTTCCAAGAAAAAATAATATCCTTAAAATCTAACTTGTTTCTTCCTAAAATTTTTAATAAGGCAAATTTAAAAATTAGTTTTTTATGCTTGCTCGACCAAAGATTCCAATTACTAATAATTACTTCCCCATTGGGTGCAAGTTGATCTTTGATATTTTTTAATAACTCAATTCTTAATTTTCTACCGGGAATATGTTGCAGGGTCGCTAAACAAAAAATATAATCATATTTTTCTTCCCGACTAATAATTTTATTTAAATCTAAAATATCGCCCACCATAAATTTGCCTTCGGGAAAATTTTTCTTAGCTAATTCAATTAAGGTACTGCTATTATCAATTCCTAAATAAACAATTGATCTATTTTTAAATTCCGCGAACAAACGACCATTACCACAACCTAAATCTAAAACTTTTTGACCAGCAGAAATATTTTGACAATATTCTTTAGCAGTCGGCCAAAGCGCTGTTTTTCTAGTTAAATCAAAATCCGTGGCAATTGTTTCGTAATTGTCTTTAACCAAAGATCTTAATTTGTTTATCTCAGTGATTTTCATGAATTAATTAAATATTCGTGATGCGGATTATTTTTATTAGGCGGTTGATTATTTTTAACTAACCGATGATTCTTCCCTCTTAAACAACCATCACACTTACCACACGACCACGCAGATTCTTCATCACCAAAATATTTCAAAATATATTCTTGACGACAACCAAGATGATAAACATAATTTTCCATTTCATCTAATTTTTCATAAGCGCGAGCTGCTTTTTCTTTTAAACTTTTAAAATCTAGATCCAAATCTTCCGGTTCAACTATTTTTAAAATTTTGATTTCTGTTCCACGAAAGGGTGGTCTATAAATAAATAAATCTTTTTCCGCTAATTTTTTTATTACTCTCACCAATGAATCTTTTTTTATCTTTAAAACAATCGCTACTTCCTCGGGCACAAATTCCCAACCATTCATCAACTCTGATTCATAGCGATCTAATAATTTTTCTAAAACTTCTTTTTGTGTTCGCGCTCTTTTGCCTGATGATTCAATTATTTCCCTTAATGGCTTCTTGGCTTTCACAAATGAATTACTGTTTTTATCATTAGGTCGAGAAATATAACCTTCTCTTTCTAAAATTTTTAGAGCCGTACCAATCGCCATCTCCGGCACTGATTCTGATAAATTTTGCGCAATTTCCGCGTAAGTTATCAGCAAAGAATTGTTTTGATCAATTTCCAGTTCCAGTTTATGTAATAGAAAATCATAAATTTCAATAATTATTCTTGGGTCGGGATTATCGCCTTTAATAAAAAATTCTCTTAAATAGCGATCCTGTTGATTATAAAAAAGTAAACAAAAACTGGGCAAGCCATCTCGCCCGGCACGTCCGGCTTCTTGATAATAAGCCTCAATTGTTCCGGGCAAATCATGATGAATCACAAAACGAATATCATGTTTATTAATTCCTAAACCAAAAGCATTGGTAGCGACCACTACTTGCGCTTCACCTTTCATAAACTGTTCTTGTACCCAATCACGACTGCTTTGATCCATACCCGCGTGATAGGAAACCGCTTTGATGTCATGTTCAATTAATAACTCTAAAATTTCATCTGCCTTGGCTCTGGTACCGGTATAAATTATGCCTGCGCCGATATTAGGATTAGTAGTTAAAAAATTTAAAATATTTTCTATCTTTTGACCATTACTGGAAGGAATGACAGCTAATTGTAAATTTTGTCGAGCAAAACCAGTAATTATTTGAGTTGGTTCTTTTAAACCAAGTTGTTTAATAATATCTTCTCTTACTTCAATAGTGGCCGTCGCGGTTAAGGCAACTACAGGCGGCGTCCCGACTAATTTAATGGCTTCTTTTAAACGCAAATAACTGGGGCGAAAATCATGCCCCCATTGACTAATACAGTGCGCTTCATCAATAGCAAACAAAGATACCTTAATGTTTTTTAAATCATTTAAAAAAGTCCGGTTATAAAATCTTTCCGGCGCAATATAAACTAATTTGAAAAATCCGGCTTTTATTTTTGCTAATCTTTTTAATGTTTCGCCAGTTGAGATTGCCGAGTTAATAAAAGTAGCCGGAATTCCTACTTTCTCCAAAGAATCAACTTGATCTTTCATAAGAGCGATCAGCGGTGAAATAACAATCGTTACTCCTTCCATTACTAAGGCGGGTAATTGAAAAACCAAAGATTTCCCACCGCCAGTAGGCAAAACAACCATAGTGTCTTGACCACGTAAAATACTATCAATCGCTTTTTCTTGTCCCGGTCGAAATGAATTATAACCAAAATGAATTTTCAAAAGCTCTACTAATTGTTGTTTTTTCTTAACCATGAAAAATACCATTAAAAATATTAAGGAAAAATATTTGTTTTTTTTATTTAGTGACGTGCCTGATAAGCAGCTAAAACATTTTTAAACAAAAAGGCGATAGTCATTGGCCCGATACCACCGGGAACCGGTGTTATATAAGAGATTTTATCTTTTAAATCATTAAAGTCCGCATCACCATAAACATGATTATTAACTTTAGTAATGCCAATATCAATAATAGCGGCGCCATCCTTAACTGCTTCTTTTTTAATTTTATTCGGTTCACCTAAAGCGCTCACAATTAAATCCGCTTGCTGACTGTCTTGTTTGTTTAAAATTTTAAAACCATTTTTTTTAATTAATTCCTTTAGGCTTTCCCCAAAAACATCAGAATTATAAAATAAACAGGCTGATTTTTCTTTATCAAAAATATCAATTTCATCTAAAGAAGCTTGGACAGCTGCCAAAACCGGCGAAACAATATAGTCGGGATGCTGAGGATGAAAACCATCAACATCTTTTAAAGGATTAAGGGCGGCAATAATTTTATTGGTGTCAAACTGAGCCGGCAGTGGTAATTGAATTAAAATTCCATCAATCAATTCATCTTCATTTAAAAAATTAATGATGGTCATAAGTTCCTCTTCCTTGGCTTCTTTGCTTAGTTTATAAACATGCGTATCAATCCCAACTCCTTTGGCTTGCTTTTCCTTCAAAGATACATATAAACTAGAATCCTCTCTTTCACCAACCAAAATAATAGCCAGGTTTGGTCTGGCTCCACCTAGCTTAAAAACTGACTGCGCGATTTCTGTTTTTACTTGTTCGGCAATTTTTTTACCATCAATTAATTTAACAGGCATAAGAATTATATTTGAAAACCGGGAATAGGAAAATTCTGACAAAGTTTTTTTGTTTCTTTTTTTAACTCAGCTAATTTTTCTTCGTTATCTTTATTTTTAAAAGCTTCATCAATTAAATTAACAATTAAACGCATCTCATTTTCTTTCATGCCTCTGGTCGTAGCGGCCGGTGTACCAATTCTTATTCCCGATGGGTTAAGAGGCGGTCGCGCATCATTGGGAATAGTTGACCGAGAAACTGAAATACCAATTTTTTCTAAAACTTTTTCCGCTTCTTTTCCGGAATAATCTTTATCACTCAAATCAACAATCAATAAATGATTATCTGTCCCGCCAGAAACAATTTTATAACCTAAATCTAAAAACTCATTGGCCATGGCCTTGGCATTTTTAATTACTTGTTCAGAATAAGTAACAAACTCGGGTGAAAGAGCTTCTTTGAAGGCAACCGCTTTAGCAGCTGTAATATGATCGTGCGGGCCACCTTGCATACCCGGAAAAACTGCGCGATCAATTTGTTTGGCAAATTTTTCTTTGCACATAATAATCGCTCCTCTGGGTCCGCGTAAAGTTTTGTGAGTGGTAGTGGAAACCACATCAAAAATTGGTACTGGATTTTTTAGTTGCTTGCCCGCGATTAAACCGGCAATGTGCGCAATGTCGGCAAAAGTATAAGCACCAATTTCATCGGCGATATCTTTAAATTTTTGCCAATCAACTTCTCGGGAATAAGCACTAAAGCCCGCCACAATCATTTTTGGTTTTTCTCTTAAAGCAATTTTTTGAACTTCATTCATATCTATTCTTCCGTCTTTTTCACTTACTCCATATTGAACAAAATTATATAAACGACCGGAAAAATTTACTTCATGACCATGTGATAAATGACCGCCATGATCTAATTTTAAACCCAAAACCTTATCTTGCGGCTCTAACAAAGCCATGTAAACCGCTGCGTTAGCCGGTGAACCAGACAAAGGTTGAACATTAACATGTTCAGCCGCAAATAATTCTTTGGCACGATTAATCGCTAAAGTTTCTATTTCATCAACTAAATAGTTGCCTCCATAATAACGTCTACCCGGATAACCTTCACTATATTTATTAGTAAAAACATTAGCTAAAGCTTCTAAAACAGCTAAAGAGACATAGTTTTCGGAGGCAATTAATTCCAACTCTTCTTGTTGACGCAAAGCTTCTTGTTTTATTAAAGAAAAAACCTCTGGATCATTTTTAATTAAATTTTGATAATTCATATTTTTATTATTTAAAAACTAATTTTATCTTAGTTTAGCCGGAGTCTTTTGTCAAAAATAGAATTTATTTTAATTTTTTAGCTAAATAAGTTTTTTCTAAACGATATCCTTGTTTGCGATAGTAATTTCTCACGCCGATTCCGGAAATAACCCAAATTTTGCTTAAATTATTTTTTAAAACAATCTTTTCCGCTTCACGTAGTAATTTTTTGCCAAAACCACTGTGTTGAACGATTTTCTTGCTACCGACCGGCACTAGTTCACCATAAACATGTAGTTCTCTGATAATTGCTTTTAAGGTTGGATGATTGGGATTAAGATGTAAACGACAAAAACCATACAAAGTTTTTTTATCTTTACTTTCCATGCTAATAAAATATTCTTGACCTGGATTGGCAGGATAAGTGATTGTTTTTATTTGCGGAGCAATTATTTTACCATCTTTTACTTCACGACAACGAATGCAATGACATTTCACGCCTTGATCTTTCATGATTTGTCTTAAATTGGTAATTTTATTACCGGCGATAATTGATTCTTCCGGGATATCTCTGATTAAACGAATAATGCGCACATATTCCGGCACCACGGCTTTACATTTAACAATCAAAGCTTGTAATTCTTGATTACTGTAAGCTTTATATTTTCCCTCTTTAAACCATTTATAAAGCAAACTGCCTTTCGTCACTACAGTGGGATAAAACTTTATTTGATCAGGTTGAAAATCTGCCTCTTTAAATAAAGTTTTAAACATGGCTAAATCTTTTTTGCTTGTTGAACCGGGCAGACCGGGCATTAAATGATAAGTGATTTTAAAACCAAAACTTCTTAACAATTTAGTCGCGTCAATTATTTCTTTAACGCCGTGACCACGTTTGTTTAATTTTAAAATTTTATCATCAATCGCTTGTACGCCAATCTCAACTCTGGTCGCCCCCAGCTCTCTCATTTGCCATAATTCTTTTTCATTTAAATAATCAGGTCGTGTTTCTAAAGTTAAACCAATAATTCGATATTTAGCTGTTTCATTTATTTTTTGTTCACGAGCTAGAATTTTTTTTAAATTTACTAATTTCTCTGCTTGCGAATAAACGGCTTTTAGTTGACGTTTAAAATTTTGTTCGGAAAAACCAGCGGACAATTTTTTATTTCTTAAACGACTATAATCATTGGCTGCTTTAAAACAATTGGCAATATACCAATATTTATATTTATCTGGTAAATAACTCCAAGTACCGCCAATGACAATAATTTCAATTTTATTCGGGTTGTGTCCATTATTTTCCAAGGCTTTTAATCTTAAAACCACTTGCTTATAAGGATCATATTGACAACGAATAGCCCGCATGACGGCTGGTTCGTTTGATAAATAACTAACCGGCACATCTTTTTCGTGTGGGCAATAAGCGCAACTGCCCGGACAAGGATAGGGTTTAGTTAAAATAGCTACCGGCGCTATTCCGGAAATAGTACGAATGGCTCTTTTTTTTAAAACTGACTCAAACTTTGAATTGGCTAATATTTTTCGACTTTTAACTAACTGACGGTATACTTCTAAAATATCCGAGTTTAAAATGGTTCTTAAACCATATTTTTTGCAATAAAAACGCTTGATTTCTTCTAAATCATTTTTATTAGCCACTTTTGAGGCGTTTTTTAAGATTAAACTTTTTATTGCTTCGGACATTTTTTTAGAGTATAATTAAGACGTAATCTTATTTAGAATACAATATTTTTTCAATTTTAACAACAGCACTATGAAAAACAAACTAATAAAATTTTTGGTTATTTTCGGCCTTATTATTATCCCCCTAACGGCCTTAAAGGCAACAAACGATACAAACAATGAAACTCTATTTGTTGCTAAAGATGAGGTTATCTCTGGCAACTTAATCGCTGCCGGGGAAAGCATTATTGTTGATGGCACTATTAGCGGTGATTTAATAGTGGCCGCACAATCATTAGTGGTTTCTGGCCGAGTTGAAGGTGATATTTTAGCCTTAAGTCAAGAGATTGAAATTAAGGGCGAAATTGGTGGCAATGTTCGTGTTTTTGGTGATTCCGTTAATATTGATTCAAACATTACTCGAAATCTAAATGCCTTTGGCTCTAATATTACTATTGGTGAGAATACTCGGGTTGGTTGGGATGTACTAACAGTTTCAATTTCCTCAGCTAGAATTCGGGGAAACATCTATGGCTCTTTAAGCGCTTATGGACAAAAGATTTTTCTGGCTGGCAAAATTGGTAAAAATGCGGATATAAAAAACTTTGGTCAAAATCAAGGTCTAACTATTGCTAAAGAAACAGTGATAAATGGCGATTTAAACTATTCAGCTAAAATCCCTGCTAACATCGCTGATGGAGCTAATATTTCCGGACAAACAAATTATCAAGAAATTCAAGAAGAAGAAAAAACCTCTTTTTCCACTTGGGCCTGGAATCGTCTCTTTTCTATTTTATCAATGATTTTAATTGGTTTAGTGTTAATTTTCTTAATGCCTAAATATTTAAAAGATGTTAATCATAATCTAAAAAAACAATCAGGCAAAATCGCTTTAATAGGCGCCGGTCTATTATTAATTATTCCACCTTTAGCAATAATTCTTTTATTTACTATAATTGGTATACCCTTAGCCTTAATTCTCTTCTCTCTTTGGTTGGCAGGCTTGTTCCTAGCTAAAACAATAATCGCAATTGTACTAGGAGAAATGTTAATTAAAGATTTGTTTAAAAAACAAGCCGCTCATATTTTTTGGTCTTTAATTTTAGGTGCCTTTATTCTATCATTAATATTCTCTATTCCTTTTGTAGGTTGGTTTATTCGCTTGGTAGCGATTGCCTTCGGCTTAGGAAGTATTGTTTTATATGTTACCCATAAATGCAAAAATATTTAAAGCTTACGATATTCGAGGAATTTACGGCGAAGATTTTGATAATGAATTAGCTTTTTTATTAGGCCAAGCTTTTGTGGCTTTAAGAGAACAGGATTCTGATTATAATCCGCAAGTCCAGTTGGAAATTGCCGTGGCTTGTGATATGCGCCTTTCTTCTCCTTTATTAAAAGATAACTTGATTAGAGGTTTAGTAACGGCGGGCGCTAAAGTAATTGATTTAGGGATGGTAGCCACCCCCACTTTTTATTTTGCCGTGGGAAAAAATAATTACGCTGGAGGCATTATTGTTTCCGCTTCTCATAATCCAAAAGAATGGAATGGTTTTAAAATGGTGCGTCGTGGTGGCCGACCAGTGAGCGGTGAAACCGGAATAGAGTTTTTAAAAGAAAAGATATTGGAAAATAAATTCATGCCTAAAAAACAAGTTGGACAGGTAGTAACTTTAGAAAATACTTTAGATGAAGAAATAAATTTTGCTTTAAGCCAAGTTGATTTAAAAAAAATAAAATCTTTAAAAATTGTCGCTGATGCGGCCAATAGCATGGGAGCGACTTACTTAACAAAATTATTTTCTCATCTACCACAATGTCAATTAACACCCTTGAATTTTAATTTAGATGGCACCTTCCCTGCGCATGAAGCCGACCCTTTAAAAGAAGAAAATTTAACACAACTTAAACACTCAATTTTGAATAATAGAGCTGATTTAGGAATCGCTACTGATGGAGATGGAGATCGCATTTTCTTTATTGATAATCAAGGAGAGACTATTCCGCCCGCCATCATTCGTGGTTTACTGGCCAAACTATTTTTACAAGACAAACCCGGCGCAAAAATTGGTTATGATGTTAGACCAGGAAAAATAACAATTGATTTAATCAAAGAAGCCGGTGGTATTCCGGTAGTAACCAGAGTAGGACATTCTTTAATTAAAGAACAAATGTTAAAAGAGGATTTATTCTTTGCCGGTGAATCTTCAGGACATTTTTATTTAAATACTAAATATGGTTGTTTTGAATATCCGAGTATCATGATTTTAAAATTACTAGTTGAATTTTCTGAAATTCAAGAACCGATTGGACAATATGTAAATAAATATAAAAAATATTACAGTTCAGGAGAAATAAATAGAGAGGTTGATAATAAAGAAACGGTTTTTGAAAAAATTAAAAAATCATTTTCGGATGGTGAAATAAATACCCCAGATGGTGTGAGTGTTACTTATCCAAATTATTGGTTCAATGTACGCGGTTCAAACACAGAAGAAAAGGTGCGTTTAAATTTAGAAGCGATAGATGAAACAACAATGAAAAATAAAACAGCGGAAATTTTGAAAATCATTGAGGACTAAAACTGAAAGTCAAAATTGAAAATTAGAAAGTATAAATAATTATTCAATTAATCAATAAAAAAACCGAACTGTTCAAGCTCGGTTTTTTTATTGACTGGTTTTTAAATTTGTTAGTTTTTATTTTCTTCTTTCCACTTCAATGGTCGCTTGAGTTAATAAAGCGGCCAAAGCGCCAATAGCGGCTAAAATCGGAGCAAAAACTGTTCCAACAACCGCCACCGTCACAGGCACCTCCATTATTACTACTCCCTTTTCATTTTTTATCACCATCCGACGAATGTTTCCTTCTTTAATTAGTTTTTTTACCTTTTTCAAAATTTCATCACCTGTTACTTGAAATTTTTCTGTCTTGGCTTGTTTTGTTTGTTTTGTTTTTTGATTGTCTTTTTTTGTAGGCATAGTATTAAAATTTTTTATGTGAAATTATAAATAAGCATTTGAAATTATAAATAAGCATTTTGAGCGTATTCGCGTAGCACTCTTTCGGTGTTAAAAAATGAAGCATTAACCCCAATTGTAAAACGCATTATTTCTTGCCAATCTTCAGGGTGATGATAATAAATTGGCATAATTTCTTTTTCCAATAAATCATAAATACTAGCCGCATCTTTACTATTTAAACTGCCATTACCTTTTATTTTTTCACCTCTAATAGTCCAGCCGGTTTTTCCTCTGATATAACCCTCCGTCCACCAACCATCAAAAGAACTTAAATGCGGAACACCATTATGAGCCGCTTTCATACCACTTGTTCCTGATGCTTCATTGGGCGGAAGCGGTGTATTAACCCAAAGATCGACACCGGCAATGATAATTTTTGCCAAATCCATTTCATAACCAGGAATAAACACAATTTTTATTTTATCTTTATTTTTCGCTTTTATTTTATTTACTTCCGCAATTAAAGCTTTGCCTTCTGCATCTAGAGGATGAGACTTGCCACCATAAACAATTTGCAGCGCGCCAACTTTCTTTTGTATTTCTATTAAACGATTTATGTTTTTAAGCAACAAGGTGGGTCGCTTATAAGCAGTAAAGCGACGAGCAAAACCGATTGTAAAAATATTTTGCTCAAAAGTTTCACCGGTTTTTTCTTTGATTAAAGCAATTAATCTTTTTTTAGCCAACTGATGAGCTGACCAAACTTCTTTAAGCGGCAAAGCAAAAGCATTTCTTAAAGACAAACTGGAATTTCGCCAATTAGGAATATGTTTATCAAATAAATTTTGAAACTCCTTTGATGTCCAGGTTACTGAGTGAACACCGTTAGTCACACAATGAATCGGATATCCTGGAAACATCTGCTTAGAGAGCTTTTTATGGCTTAAAGCAACACCATTAATGTAATTACTGAAGTATAAACCAATCTTGGTCATGTTAACTTCATTATTTGCCACTAAATCTTTTAAATTATGAGGAAAATCGGGTTGATATTTAATCACTTTTTCTAAGGGAAATATATCGTGCGCCATTTTTACAGGTGTATGAGTAGTAAAAATACAACTCTCTCGTGTTTTTAAAATTCTAGCTTCTAAATCATCATTTTTTAAATCTAAAAATTTTGCCACCGCCACAAAACTACCATGACCCTCGTTAATATGAAATTTTCTAATTTCAAAACCAAGCTTTTTTAAAAGATTATAACCACCCCTCCCTAAAACCATCTCCTGCAAAAGACGCCAATTTTTATCTCGTCCATAAAGTTCATTAGTTAACTCTCGATATTCTGGTGGGTTGCCCGGCAAATCTGTATCTAAAAGAAAAACTGGAATTTCAAAACCATCTGGACTTTGTATTTTATAAATCCAAGTGGCAATTTTTATTTTTTTATTTTCAATAACTATCTCTGCTGTCTCTTTAATTTTCTCTAATTTAGAAAAGTCATAATCAGTAGCCGGGATTTCTTCTTGTTCACCTTGTTTATTTATTCTCTGTTCAAAATAACCATGTCGACTTATCAGAGTTATACCAATCATTGGTAATTTTAAATCAGCTGCTGATCGCAAAATATCACCCGCCAAAATACCTAGGCCACCGGAATAAGTTTTTATTCCTTGTTCAAGAGCAATTTCCATGCTGAAATAAGCAATTTTATAATTTTTCTTATCAATCATAGTCAATTCTTTTTAAAAAATATGGATTAAATTATTTATCTTATCTAAAATAAGTATAACATAAATCAAAGAAAAAATTATGCTCAACAAAAAACTGACCAAGGGTCAGTTTTTATGTTAATGGGGTGCCTAGAGGGAATCGAACCCTCGCTAACGGGACCACAACCCGTCGTTCTACCATTAAACCATAGGCACCATACTAAGTACGCCCAGAGGGAATCGAACCCCCATAACCAGCTTAGAAGGCTGGTGTTCTATCCATTGAACTATGGGCGCAAAATAATAATTCTTGTCTTATATTAATAGAATAACTAATTATTGTCAAACAACAAAAAATAACTAATAATTACCAAAATTAACACTTTTGATTTCGTCTTTGTCTTAAAGCTTCAAAAATAACAATGGCCGCTGAAACTGATAGATTTAAAGAGTCCATCTTTTTATTCATCATTATTTTCACTTTTTTATTAGCTTTTTTTAGCCAAAAATCTTGTAGACCCTGATCCTCAGCTCCTAAAATTAATGCTAAACTATCAGTTAAATCAACATCTAAATAATTACTAGTAGCTTGAGTTGAAGTGGCAAGACTGTTAATATTTCGTTGCTTTAACCAATTATATACGTCTAAATTATTACTGTTTACCAAAGGAATGGCAAAAAGCAAACCTTCGCTAGCGCGAATCACATTGGGATTAAAAAAATCTATCTTGGTTTCAGTACAGATAATTAAGTCAGCTCCGGCTGCAACCGCTGTTCTAATTATTGCTCCTAGATTTCCTGGTTTTTCAATCGCTTCTAAAATAATAATTAGAGCTGGTTTTTTTAATTTAATGTCGTCTAGTTCAAATTTATATTTATCAGCCAAAGCTAAAAAACCATCGGGATTTTCTTTATAAGAAATTTTATTAAACACCTCTTTAGAAACCATTGTGATGTTTTGGCTTAAAAATTCTTTGGCAATTTTTTGTTCTTTGGTCTTTGCGAATTCTGGACAATAAAATATTTCTTTAATTTTAATCTTTTCCTGGATAGCCATTTTTATTTCTCTTTCGCCATCAATCAAAAAAACATCAGCTGCTTTTCTGTTTGTTCCTTTCTTTAATTTAATTATTTCTTTTACCAATTTATTGTCCCCACTAGTGATTGTTTTCATATTATCTATATTATAAATTAAAATTTGACAAAATCATACTAAAAAAAGGATAATATCAATATATACTAATAATAAAGTAAAGTTTTTATATGTCAAAGAAACATTTTTCCGGTCGAAAACCTGATTCCTGGAGAAACCAATTAATAAAAACCTATTATGTTGGTTCAAATACTCAAAAAAAGGTTAATAAAAAAAAGCCCAACCCTTTGATTAGTCGTGACCCCTATTCACCACGTCATAAAAAACCAAAAAGATCATGGAAAAAAATATTATTTTTAGCCATTCTCTATTTTGGTCTTTTTTGTTTGGCAACTGGCTTTATAGCTGTTTTATGGTTATCACGCGATTTACCTAATCCAAATCAATTAATTGAAAGAGAGATAGCCCAAAGCACAATAATTTATGATCGTACCGGCGAAAATATTTTATACGAAATTCATGGTGAAGAAAAAAGAACCATGGTTAATTTAGATGATTTACCTGAATATGTTAAACGAGCTCCGATTGCTATTGAAGATAAAAACTTTTATCATCATGGCGGTTTTAGTGTTTGGGCCATGGTTAGAACGGCGATTACCAATGTTTTATACAATCGTCGCGCTGGCGGATCAACTTTAACTCAACAATTTATTAAAAACGCTGTTTTGAGTCCGGAAAAAAAGATAACCAGAAAAATAAAAGAAGTGGTTTTAGCTTATCGTTTAGAAAAGAAATTCTCCAAAGACGAAATTTTGCAAATGTATTTAAACGAAATTCCTTATGGCTCAAACGCTTATGGTATAGAAGCGGCCAGTCAAAAATATTTTAATAAAAGCGCGCGCGATTTAACTTTAGAAGAAGCGGCTTTATTGGCTGCTCTAACTCAAGCGCCGAGTCGTTATTCACCTTATGGCCCAAATAAAGATCTTCTCTTAGGTAGAAAAGACTATGTCTTAACCTTAATGCGAGAACAGGGCTATATCTCTAAAGAAGAAGAGGAAGAGGCTAAACAAAAAGAAATCGTTTTTGCCGGACCAGAAACTAATATTACTGCACCGCATTTTGTGATGTATATCAAAGAAATGCTGGCTGATAAATATGGTGAAAAAATGATAGAACAAGAGGGTTTAAAAATTTATACCACGCTTGATTTGTATAAACAAAAAATTGCCGAAGAAGTAATTAAAGAAAAAACTGAAACCTTCCCAGAAAAATATAATGCTAATAATGCCGCTCTAGTTTCAATTGATCCAAAAACCGGTCAGGTTTTAGCCATGGTTGGTTCACGTGATTACTTTAATGATGAAATTGATGGCCAAGTTAATGTTACTTTGCGTCCACGTCAACCAGGCTCTTCCTTAAAGCCATTAGTTTATGCGGCCTTATTTATTAAAGGTTATAGCCCTGAGACAATTTTATATGATGTTTTAACTAATTTCTCTAATAACCCAAGTATTCCTTATCAACCCCGAAACTATAATCGACAAGAACTTGGTCCAGTTAATGTTCGCAAAGCTCTAGCTGGGTCTTTAAATATTCCCGCGGTTAAGGCTTTATATTTAGCTGGCATAAACAATGTGATTGAGTTAGCGGAAAAAGCCGGCTATACCACTTTATACGATCGTGACCAATTTGGTTTATCTTTAGTTTTAGGAGGAGCAGAAGTAAAATTAATTGAGCATACGAATGCTTATAGTGCTTTTGCTCGTGACGGAAAAATGAGCCCTATTGTCAGCATCTTACGTATTGAAGATAAAAACGGAAATATTATTGAAGAATATCAACCCGAAGAAAAACAAGTCTTTGATTCGCAAATCGCGCGTTTAATAAACAGTATTTTATCAGACAATGCCGCACGAGCTTATATTTTTGGTGAAAAAAATTATTTGGTTTTACCTAATCGACCGGTCGCAGCTAAAACCGGAACTACCAATGACTTTCATGATGCTTGGACAATTGGTTATACACCATCAATTGTTACTGGTGTTTGGGTGGGTAATAGTAATAACAAAGAAATGAAAGGAGCGGCTGATGGCAGTGTTTTAGCAGCGCCAATTTGGAATGAATTTATGGCTCGGGTTTTAGGTGACACACCAGTAGAAACTTTTAAAGAACCAGCGGCAGTTAAAACCGGTAAAGGGATGATTGATGGTGAACTGCCTTCGCAAATAGTAAAAATTGATACCAGCACTGGTCAGCCGGCTACTAGTTTAACACCTCCTGAATTAATCTCTGAATTATCAATTCCTGATTATCATTCAATTTTATTTTACGTTGATAAAAATAATCCCTTGGGTCCTGAACCAGAAAATCCAGAGAACGATCCGCAGTATTTAGCTTGGGAAAAAGGAATTGCTGATTGGGCGGAAAAAAATGCCAGCTCCAGTTTATTGATTTTAAAAAATCTCAGTGAATTTCATACGCCAGAAAATACCCCACAAATTAAGATTACCTCTCCACGAGAAGGAGTAAAAATAAATGATAACTTTTTAACGGTTAATATTAATGCTGAAGCAAAACGAGGGATAGTAAAAACGGATTATTATATCAATGGCGCCTTATGGGAATCGTCTTTAGAAAAAAAAGAATCAATGACTAAAAATCTCCCTCCTTTAACGAGTGGTTATCATTCTTTAACGGTTCGTGTTTGCGATGATGTTAATAACTGCGCTGAAGAAAGTATTAATTTTAATCTAAAAAACTCTAATTTAAATTACAAAGAACCAAGCGTTCAAATTACTTCTCCGCAAAAAGGGACAATCGCTAGTAAAATTGATTTTCCTCTTTCAATTACCTTATCAATAAACGAATATGATTCAGCAGCTCGTTTACTGGTGTTTACTAAAAAAGAGAATGAAGAAAATGTTTCTTTGGTGGCTAGTGTGGCAAATTTTAATGGTCAAAACTATGAAGTCTATTGGTCTAATCCACCTGAACCAGGAATCTATGTTATTTATGCTGAATTAAAAACCTGGCGCGGTGATGTTAAAAAAAGCGCGGAAGTAAAAATAAATGTTGCTAATTAAATACTGATAAAATATCGTTAATTAATTTAAAAAACCGGACTTTAAATGATCCGGTTTTTTGTTTTTTTATTGTCTGATTTTTACTATTTAATTTATTGTCTAATTATTGTCTAATTGGCATGACTATGTATACATAACTATCATCTTTTTCTGGTTTTAATACACAAGGGGTAGTGTTATTTATTACCTTAATGACAACATTTTCCGTATTAATATTGTTAAATCCGTCTAATAAATAACGATAGTTAATAGTGATTTCATTATCCCCTCCCTTAACGTCTGCCTCTAAATCAACTTGACTCTCCCCACTTGATCCAGAGAAAGCTGATAAAGAGATTTTATTCTTTAAAAATATAGCGGTAATATCATTAATACCTGTTTTAGAAAACAACGAGACTGCCTTAATCGCTCTAATCATTTCTTGTCTATTAACTAAAACTTCGGTTTGACTTTTATTAGGAATAATTTGTTTATAATCTGGATAACGTCCATTTATAATGCGTGATATCAAACTAACCGAGTCAAAGGAAAAAAGAATTTGATTATCAGAAAGACAAATTTTTACTTGGTCAAGATTCTCCGCTTCTTGATTTAAGTCAAAGTTATTAAAAATTCTAAGAAGTTCCTGAATTGTTTTAGCTGGGACAATTACTTTTTCTTCCTCTCCTTCTTTTCCCTTTTTTAACTTTATATTTTTTTCCGCTAAACGATAACTGTCTGTAGCGGCTAAGCTTAGATTTTTTTTATTAAAAGTAAATAAAACACCGGTTAGTTCCACCCGATTATCATTATTAGAAACCGCAAATACAACACTAGCTAGGGCTTTTTTTAACTCATTAAAATCACAAACATAGGCATTTTCTTCACTAATACTTGGTATTAAAGGGTAGTCTTTAGCGGATTCACCTTTAATTTTAGTTTTATAATTTCCTGATTCAACCCTAAGTTCATTTTCTTTTTCCTGAATTTCTACTTTTTCTCCACTAGTTAAAAGATTTACATATTCAGTTATTAATTTAGCATCAACTGTAAACTCTCCTTCACTTTCTATTTTCCCTCTCACTTGATGTTTAACTCCTATTTCTAGATTAGTACTAATAAATTCTATATTACCTTGCTGAGCTTTAATTAAGATGTTGTTTAAAATTGGTAAATTAATGTTTTTACTAGTTGCATGTCCAACTATATTTAAACCTCTCTTTAAATTCTCTTGTAAGCAAATCAATTTCATATTTTTATTTACCTTAATTTATTAATAATATATATTAAATAATTTAGTAATAATAATAAGCAAGTGGATAAGTTGTCTTTTTTATTATTTTTAGGCTTTTTGTTGGCAATTTTTCATTTTTAGCTGTTAATAAGGGACTTAATAAAACTGGGTTAAAATTTAATAGTTTGTTAATAAGATGGATATTTATTTTTTTATTAACAAGTTATTAAAACCAATCCCTCTTTAATATTCAACTTATTAACAGGTTAATACACAGAAAAAGATTAGTTTTGAACAAAGAGCTGTTTAATTGATTCTATTTCTTGTTTGATTTTTTCATTACCACGCTCCTTAATCTCAGTACTTATTTTATTGTAAGCGTGCATAGCAGTGGTATGATCTCGGCCGCCAAGTTCATGACCAATAGTTGGATAGGAGGTATTTAATTCTTCTCTAATTAAATAAATAGCAATTTGTCTGGGCCAAACTAATTCTTTTTTTCGACCACCACTAATAATGTCTTTACTACTTATATTATAAAAGCGACTAACGGCTTCAATTATATCTTTTGGCGACATGGAGCGAGATTGAATATTAGAAATATAATCACCTAATACCTCTTTTACGCTTTTAATATTCGGCTCAATGCCTTTTAATTGATGAAAAGCAATTACTTTATTCAAAGCTCCTTCAAGTTCTCTAATATTATTTTGAACATGTTCAGCAATATAAAGCAAAATCTCTCTATCTAAAGGAAGACCTTTATCTAAAGATTTTTTTTGTAAAATAGCAATTTTTGTTTCTACATCCGGCTTACCAATATCCGCTACCATACCTGACTCAAAACGAGAAATAAGTCTTTTTTCAATGGCCGGAATAGCTTTTGGCGGACGATCAGAGGTTAAAACTATTTGTTTGTCGTTTTGTTGTAATTCATTAAAAGTGTGAAAGAATTCTTCTTGGGTTCCGTCTTTCCCGCCCATAAACTGAATGTCATCAACTAATAGCAAATCAACATTACGATATAGATTTTTAAATTCTTTTGCTTTACCGCTAGTAACCGCCTGAATATAGTTATTAGTAAACTTTTCACTAGTTGTATAAAGAATTTTATTGTTAGTTTTAGCCACTTCATTGCCAATTGCTTGCATGAGATGAGTTTTTCCCAAACCCACGCCGCCATAAATAAAAAGAGGGTTGTAAGATTTTCCTAAATTTTTTACGACCGCTAAACAAGCAGCATGCGCTAATTCATTTCCCTTCCCAACTACAAAGTTTTCAAATAAATATTTTGGATTTAAACCGAAGCGAACATTACTGGCTAAAGAAGAATTTTTATTATTAGTTTTTTCAGCAGCTAATTTATTATTTCCATAATTATAATTTTTGTTTTCTTTTTTTTCTTCACTTTCATCTTCCTCTTTGTTGTTCAAATTAATTTCAAAAGAAGGACTACTTTTTTTTAGTTCTATTTTATAAATTATTTCTTCTATATCTTGTTTAGTAACACTTTTTAAGGCACTAATAATATTTTTATGATATTTTTCTTCCAACCATTTTTTTACAAAACCATTAGGAACACAAACAACCACTTTGTTATTTTCAAATGAGGAGATAAACGTATCTTTAAACCAAGTTACAAAATTAGCTCGAGATAAGTTTATTTCAATTTCTCCTAAAACAGCTTGCCAGACTTGTTCGTTGTTCATAAAAAATTGAATTAAGGTCTTTTATAAATAAGGAAAATTTAAAAAACATCGTGTTTTTTATTATAGTAAATATAGCACTTTTCCACAAGCAAGCCAAAGGCGGAAAAGATGTTAATAAAAAGTTAATAACTCAAAAATAAATAATAAAATTATTGAAAAGATTAATAAAAGATAAAAAATGTGATTGACTCACGGAAATAAAAATGTTAAAGTGATAAAACCAAATATTTAGTTTATAATATGCCCAAAAGAACCTATCAACCAAATAAGAAAAGAGCTAAAAAGAAACACGGATTTTTAAATCGCATGGAAACTAAGGCCGGAAAAAATGTTTTAAAAAGACGACGTGAAAAAGGTAGAAAAAAGCTTTCTAAATAAATTTTAAGCATATAAATGCTCAAAAAAGAAAACAGAATAAGCTTAAATAAAGATTTTGACCGGACTTTTAGGTCCGGTAAGTCTTTTATTGGCAAAAACCTAAAAATTAAAGTAGTTGATAATAATTTAGAAAAAACTAGACTTGGTATTATAATTAGCGCTAAGGTTAGCAAAAAAGCAGTAGTAAGAAATAAATATAAACGTTTAATTAGAGAAATAATTAAAAAGGAATTAGCTAATATTAGCCCTAATAAAGACCTAGTTATTGTTGTTTTTAAAGAAATATTAGATAAAAATAGCCAAGAAATAGAAAAAGAGTTATTGAGCGGATTAAAAAAATTAAAAGTTTTAGAAAAAAATGAAAATTAAGTTAATTTATGCAATTTTTGTCTAATATTATAAAAAAAATACTAATTAAATTGATAGATATTTACCAAAAAACCCTTTCCCCTGATCATGGTTTATTGAAATTTATGTTTCCACACGGATATTGTCGCTTTACCCCAACTTGTTCTGAATATGGCAAAGAAGCAATTAATAAATACGGTCCTATAAAAGGTGGTTTAATGACTGCCTACCGAATATTAAGATGTAATCCCTTTAATAAAGGGGGATATGATCCAGTAAAATAAATAAAAAATATGTCAGGAATTTTTACAATCTTTTTTTATCAACCAATCCTAAATTTACTTGTTTTGTTATACAATATTGTTCCTTTTCATGATTTTGGGGTTTCAGTAATTCTTTTAACCATAATTATTAAGTTAATTTTTTGGCCCTTCGGATCAAAAGCGATTAAATCACAGAAAGCGCTTCAGGATTTACAGCCAAAAATTGATGAAATTAAGAAAAATTATAAAGAAGATAAGGTGGCGGCCAGTCAGGCCATCATGGATTTATATAAAAAAAATCAAGTTAATCCTTTTTCTTCTTGTTTGCCGCTTTTAATTCAATTACCTTTTTTATGGGCGGTTTTTCGAGTGTTTAGAGCTGGTGTGGCCAGTAATTTAGATTTAGTTTATCCCTTTATTTATCGACCGGAAACAATTAATACTTTTGCTTTTGGTTTTATTGATCTAGGCAGTCCTAATGTTTATCTTGCCTTACTTGCTGGAGCCGCTCAATTTTGGCAGGCCAAAATGATGAATACTAAAAAACCACCTGTCCAAAGTCCTGGTGCTAAAGACGAAAAAATGCTCACTATAATGAATAGGCAAATGCTTTTTGTTATGCCGGCGGTAACGGTTTTTATTGGCATGTCTCTGCCGGGTGGATTAACTTTATATTGGTTTGTGGTTACTTTAATTACAGCTATTCAGCAACTAGTGGTATTTAAGAAAAATAAAAAGACTTCTGATACTTCTGACACTTCTGATTCTGCTCCAAGTACCCCAAGCACCCCGAATATTATTGAAGGACAAATAGTTAAATAATAATTTAAATTAAGTAATAAAAAACAACCAGCTAATGGTTGTTTTTTGTTTTACAATGACTTATTGAATTAATTTTGTGAGCCACTCACGTTTCCATTTTCATTAGGACTGCTATTACTGTTTTCAACAGGTGTTGTTTCTATTGAAGTATTTGTATCCGTATTACCCTCGTTTTTATTCTCATCGGTTGCAGTTTCTTCCTTTCCTATTAAACAAACTTCTTGCCAAGGAACATAGTGGGAACTAAAGCGAGTTTCTTGTCGCGGAGTGGTTGTAGATCCTTCAGGATAAATAACAATGTAATCAAAATAAGTGTCTGCTCCATAATGAGCGCTTTCCGTACATTTTTTTTGTCCTGGTTTTAAATCAGATGACTCAATAATTTTAGTAGCTGGTGGTTTTTTAATATTATAAATAACCGGAGTAGTTATGGTAGCCGTTCGGCCATCACTAGTTCCCCAAAAATCTATATAAATATCGTTTTTTTCAATTCGGCTTTGAATTAAAATATAATTTGCCATGTCGTTAATAAATTTAACATCTGGCCAAGGATCATAAACCGCGGCATCAATACCCGCCGGTTCATAATAACTGACACGATAAGAATGGTTGCGTCTGGCAGTAATGGGTAGACCAGTATCTAAAGCGGAGCGAAAAATTGTAGTAGCGATTTGGCATAAACCACCACCATATTCAGGAATAGTTTTATCGCCCTTAATAACTAATTCCGGTAAATAACCAGCAGCGGCTGAAACTTCTCCGAGAGCAGCCACGAGAGAAAATTCTTCGCCCGGTTTTATTAAAACTCCATGAACCGCATCCGCGCCAACAGCAATATTATGACGACGATTAGCGGATGAACCAGCAAAATTAGAATGTCCGGTACCAAGTAATTCGGTTATCTTAAAATCATTATCTAAATTTAAGTCTTCAGTCTTTAATTCATCAATTTTTAACTCCGCTTCTGAACTATAAAGCTGAAGAGCAGTGGCGATTCCTTTGGCACTAGCAAGTAAATTTACTTCCCGACCACTTTTCCCTCCTTGCCAGCTAGTCACCTTGCCATTATTCATCTCAAAGCGAGGTAGTAGCACGGCTTTGTTTATTTTTGGAGCCACTTTTAGATTTAAATAATTAGCGATCTTTTCTTCATTAAAAGTAACAGTTAAGATGGAGCCAGTCTTTTCCGCGCTTAACCAAGTAATAATTTCTTCGGGATTTATTTTAAAAATAATCTTTTCCGTTTTTTTATTTACTTCTTCAAAAAAATAAACAGCAAAATCGTTTAAAGCAAGAAGTTTTTCCGCTTCCGGACGTAATTCTTCTAAATCAGCCTGTTTTATTTCGGGATAAGTAGAGTGCGTTGTAACCGTAATGGTTTCGCTATTTAAAGTTGCTAAACTATTTTTAAATTTTTCGTATAATTCCTCTAAATTAATTTCTTTGCCAATTTTTTCTTGATTATTAATAATTACAGTTTGCCCCCCAAATTTTTCTAGAGAAAAATAGGCGGGCTCAGCTTTTACATTTAGTTCGGGGAAATTAAGAGACAACCATTCAGCAAATATTTCCGGCGAATAATAAACACTTAAACGATATTCATATTTTTTCTCTGGGCAAAAGTAACTGATAACATGTCGGAAAAAGTTATTTTTTTGTGAGGAAAATAAATTAAAAACACTTTCTTCATTATCAAAAATTACTGATTCGGCATATTTTAAATCTAAACCAGGAATATCCGGGCTAATTTGAATTGATTTTAAAGGAAAAGTAGCTTTTTTTTCTCCGTATTTAAATTCAACTCCTTTTTCAGCAAAATTTTCTTGCTCCGCGTTGATTATTTTTAAAACTTCGGCTTGTGTTTTACCGCTCAAATTAAGTTGACCAATGAAGGTTTGTGGTGGAAGTTTGTCTTTTTGGTTTATTTGCCAATTAAAATAAAATAATAAAAAAATAGCCAGCAATAAGACAAACGCTGACAAACTTATGATTAAAGCTATTTTTTTCTTGGTTGTCATAAGCATCAATCTTTGACCTTGATTTCAATTTTTTCTGGTTTAGTTTTGTAGAGGGTTATAGTTAAAATACCGTTTTCTATTTCTGCCTCAACTCGTTTAGTATCAACTTCAGCCGGTAAAATAATTGAACGAGAAAAAGGACCCCAATGACATTCTTTAAATAAATAATTTTCTTCAGGAACATTTTCATCTATATCACGTCTACCTTTAATCATTAGCAAATCATTATGAAGGGATATTTTTAAATCATCCGGATCTGCCCCGGCAATAGTTGATTTAATAACAATTTTTTTATCATCATGAAAAACATCAATTGCTAATTGCCCTTCTGCTTCTACTTGATCTGCTTCTAACCAATCATTTAAAGAGGAGTCTTCTTCTTGAATAACTGCCTCATTTTTTTCTTTTTTATTAAATATCATATTTTTGTATTTATATACTTAATTTACCAATTTTTTAATAAAATGTAAATAAAAATACAATATTTTTTTAAAATAAAAAAAGAACGTCAAAATAATGACGAACTTTTACTGCACTTAGTGGGCCCGTGCAGACTCGAACTGCAGACCTCTACGATGTCAACGTAGCGCTCTAACCAACTGAGCTACGGGCCCTTAATGGTGCGCCTAGATGGAGTTGAACCATCGACCCCTGCTTTATAAGAGCAGTGCTCTAACCACCTGAGCTATAGGCGCAATCGGCGCCAGAAGTAGATAGTTTATTTTATAACATTATCACCTTAATTTATCAAGCTGATTTTTTAAGTATTCAGTTATTTCTTGATCAGCCATTGATAGATTTTTCTTCAAAGTAAAGGTGGCGCTTTTGATGTTTCCTAATAATTTATATTTATTAGCTAATTCCAAAATATTTATATTTTTTAAAGAGTATAAATAAAGCGTGGTTTGATTGTTAGGGTTTTCAATTAAAATAACCGCAACTAAAGCGTTAGGTAAATTAATAATTAGCTCTTCAATTATGTCTTCTAAGGTTTCTTCATTAACTGATTTTATTTCTAAGTCAGTCAATTTTATGTGAGAAACAATTAATTTTCCGGCCATTTCCAAACGAAGATTATTAAGAATTTTTCCCCAAACTTTTAAATCATCAATTTGACGCGAACGATAGAAACGATTAATTATTTCTTCTCTTTTAGCGCCCAAGCTGATTAGCTCAGAAGTTAAGAGCAGAGTTTCAGGATTTAGATTATTGATTTTGAAATTTTTTGTCTTAGCAATAATTCCAGCTAAGATAAGAGTGGCTATATATTCATTAACAATATTTTCCGGCCAGGTTTTTATTAGCTTAAATATTAATTCCGAAACAGCGGCATGATTTATATTAATTAAATTTATTTGTCCAAACTCTTCAGTAGTCGCTTCGCAACTAATATTTATGATTGGTGTTTTATAAAAGAATTCAATGTTTTGATCATAAATTGTGCCTAGTGATTCTAAGTCATTAGCACCGATAACCATAATTAAATCATGCTTGAATTCTCCAGCCCGAGAACTAACATCTTTAGATTCAAACCAGCCATCAGCCGGTGAAACAATAAAATTTAATTTATTTTCATCAACCACATATTTAATTTGGCTCACTTTGGTTTTACTAATATCTAAAGAGACAATAAAGCGACGTAAATGTTCTAAGCTAAATTTTACTTCTTTAATTTCAGGGATGAAAGCAAAGTTGTCTAGATTTTTATTTGGTTTTTGAGCAACAATTTCCACAGTTTTGCCTAGTTTTTTTAAGCTGGAATACAAAGCTAAGCTAGCAAAAACCTCATCGTTTTCCCAATTTATTGGAAAAACAACTAAAATAGACCGCGCGGCCTTAATTTGTTTAAAAATTTGTTCGCTAATATTTAACATTTACTTTAAATAAGATGATTTACTCGTTTTCTAGGTTTTGCTAGGTAGTTATTAAATATATAATGATTTTATGGCTTAGTCAAGCTAAATTTTGATTGACTTAAGGCCATTTTTTTGGTAATTTTTAATTATGAAAAAAGAACTGGAAAAGATCTACCAACCCCAAAAAGTAGAACAAAAAATTTATCAAAAATGGGAAAAATCTGGGTTTTTTAATCCAGACCAACTTGAACTACCAAAAGAAGCAGACAGCTTTACGATTGTTTTGCCGCCGCCCAATATTACCGCTAAACTACATCTTGGTCATTCAGCCATGCTCGCTATTGAAGATTTAATTATTCGCTATAAACGACTCAGAGGTTTTCGCACCTTATGGCTTCCCGGTACTGATCACGCGGCTATTGCCACGCAAAATGCCGTGGAAAAAAAGTTATTACAAGAAAGAAATCAAACACGTCATGATTTGGGTCGAACTAAATTTTTAGAAGAAGTTTGGACTTTTTTAAAAAAAACTCAAGGAGAAATTCTTACTCAAACCAGACGCATGGGCGCTTCTTTAGATTGGTCACGACTAGCTTTTACTCTTGATGATCAGCGACAATTAGCGGTTAAGCAAATGTTTAAAGAGATGTTTGACGAGGGTGTGATTTATCAAGGTGAAAGAATGGTTAATTGGTGTCCACGTTGTCATTCAACTTTAGCTGATGATGAAGTTGAATACAAGGAAGAGAAAGCTAAGTTATATTGGATAAAATATGGACCTTTTATTTTAGCGACGACCAGACCGGAAACAAAATTAGGTGATACGGCCGTGGCTGTTCACCCAGATGATAAACGATATCAAAAATATATTGGTCAAGAATTAGAGATTGAAGGAGTACTGGGAAAGTTTAAAGTTAAAGTAGTGGCTGATACGGTGGTGGATATGGAATTTGGTTCAGGCGCGATTAAAGTAACCCCTTCTCATAGTTTTGTTGATAGTGAAATTGCCGCTCGCCATAATTTGCCCGGCAAAAAAATTATTGATGAAGATGGTAAGATGAAAGAAAACTGTGGTAAATATGCGGGCTTGAGCACTAAGGAGGCGCGCGCAGAAATTGTCAAAGATATGATTGACTTAGGGTTGATGGATCATATTGATGAAAATTATATTCATAATAATGCTCATTGTTATCGCTGCAACTCAATCATTGAACCCCTTCCCTCTAAACAATGGTTTGTGGCGGTTGATAAAAAAGTTAAGCGATTAGGTGATAAATCTTTAAAAGAAAAAGCAATTGAAATTGTCAAAAACGGAGAAATAGAATTTATTCCAACCAGATTTCATAAACGATATTTAGATTGGATGGAAAATTTACACGATTGGTGTATTTCCCGGCAAATTTGGTTTGGTCATCAAATTCCGATTTGGTATAAAAATAATGAAATATATTGTGGTTTAGAAGCTCCTCAAGAAGAAGGTTGGCAACAAGATCCCGATACTCTAGATACTTGGTTTTCATCGGGAATGTGGACTTTCTCTACTTTAGGTTGGCCGGAAAATTTTAAGAATGGGAAAAAATTAAATGATTTAGCTAAATTTCATCCGACGCAGATTTTAGAAACCGGCTATGAAATAATCACTCTTTGGGTATCACGAATGATTATGATGTCACTTTTTGCTTTAGGTGAAAAACCATTTTCGCAAGTTTATTTGCATGGCATGGTTTTGGATAAAAATGGCAAAAAAATGTCCAAATCAAAAGGCAATGGCATTGATCCTTTAGAAATGATTGAAAAGTATGGTGCGGATGCGGTTCGTCTCTCATTGCTCATGGGCTTTACTCCCGGTAATGATTCTAGATTTAGTGAAGATAGAATTGAAGCGAAACGTAACTTCGTTAATAAATTATGGAATATTGCTCGTTTTATTTTGACTTCCAGCGAGGCAGGATTAAAAAAATATGAAGCTGATAATAAAAAAGAAAGCTTTGTTCCGACCGCAAAAACTTTGGCTGATGAATGGATTTTACAGTCTTTAAATGAAACAATTAAATTAACCACCAAACATCTTGAAGAATTGAATTTTTCCTTGGCAGCTGACACCTTAAATGATTTTACTTGGAATGATTTGGCGGATTGGTATTTAGAAGTGGCGAAGATTGAAAAAGATAAAGACGAACTTTTGCTTTATATTCTAAGAAATTTATTAATTTTATGGCATCCTTTTGTTCCTTTTGTAACCGAAGAAATTTGGTCGAGTTTTAATGATGATTTATTAATGGTAAAAAAATGGCCGGAAGCACAATTAGCGAGTAAATCGGATTCAGTTAAAAATTTTGAATTAATTAAAGAATTAATTATTGCGATTAGAAATGCGCGCAGTGAAAATAAGATTGAGCCGGCCCAAAAATTACAGGCAATTATTCAGGCTGGTAAACAAGAAAAATTAATTATGGAAAATAGTCAGTTAATTAAAGGGTTGAGAACTAATTTAGAGACAATTGAAATTAATAATTCAGGTAAAAAAATTGAAAATGCCATTAATGTTATTTTTAAAGGAATGGAAATTTGTTTAGTGGGAGAAATTAATAAAGATAAAGAAAAAGCCCGTTTGTTAAAAGAAAAAGAAAATTTAGAGAAATTAATTATCGGACAAAAAAACAAATTAGCTAATCAAGATTTTGTAAAACTCGCTCCGGAAAAAATTGTTAATGCTGAAAAAACAAAATTAACTAATTACGAAGAAGCTTTAGATAAAATAAATCAAACAATTTCTAAACTATGACTTTAAAAAATTATTTATTTGTAATGACTGTCTTAACTTTAGCCTGTTTTGGTATTTTCTTTTTTGTCGCTAATACAATTAATCCCTTTTCCACCAATTGGGTGGGTTATGGTTTATTTTATTTTTCCCTATTTTTATCTTTAAGTGGCTTCGCAACTATTATTGGGTTTTTAATTAGATTTGTTGCTTTAAAAAAAGAATTGGCTTTTAATTTGGTTAAAGTTTCTTTTCGTCAATCATTTTTATTTTCTTTATTTTTCGTGATTGCTTTATTTTTAAAAGCCAATAATTTGTTTAACTGGTTAAATTTAGTTTTACTCATTTTAATTTTTAGCGTTTTAGAGCTTTTTCTTATTAGTCATAAAAAGAGCCGTAATTAAAATATATGAAAAACAAAATAAAATCTATTTATGAAGAAGTTTTAAGTAGGATTGATGAAATAAAAGACTTAGATAGTTTAAAAGAAGTAGAGATAAAATATTTTTCTCGTAAAGGTAAAATAAGTGCTATCATGCACAGTTTAAAAGATTTAAGCTTAGATTTAAAAAAAGAATTAGGAGAATTAGCCAATACCACTAAGCGTGAATTAGAGAAGAAGTTGGCTGAAAGAAAAGAAAGTCTTTTAAATAAGTTGGCTGGCGAAACAATGATTGATGTGAGCTTGCCGGGTCGGAAATTAAGACAAGGGCATCTAAATCCAATCACTATTGTTCAAAATGAACTAGAAGACCTCTTTACTTCTTTGGGTTTTATGGTTCTTGATGGTCCGGAATTGGAAAGTGATTATTATAATTTTACCGCTTTAAATATTCCTCCTCTTCATCCGGCGCGAGACATGCAAGATACTTTTTATGTTAATGAACCAAATCAATCAGGCGAACCTAATTTGGTTATGCGCACTCATACTTCCCCCATGCAAATTAGAACAATGAGAAAATATGGCGCGCCCTTAAAAGCAATAATGCCGGGACGTTGCTTTAGAAATGAAGCCACTGATGCTAGACATGATCATACTTTTTATCAATTAGAAGGTTTGATAATTGGTCAAGATATAAATTTTTCTAATATCAAAAGTTTATTGGAGCTCGTAGGACAAAAATTGTTTGGTCAAAACACTAAATTGCGTATGCGTCCCAAATATTATCCCTTTGTTGAACCGGGTAATAATGGTGAATATACTTGCTTTCTTTGTGGTGGTCAGGGTTGTCGAGTTTGTAAACACACTGGTTGGCTGGAAATTGTTGGTGCCGGCTTAATTCATCCCGAAGTTTTGCAGGCAGGAGGAATTGATCCAGAAAAATATTCCGGATTAGCTTTTGGTTTCGGTTTAACCAGGTTGGCAATGTTAAAATATGGTATTAATGATGTCCGTTTATTTAATAGCGGAGATATTAAATTTTTAGAACAATTTTAAATATATGTTTATTTCTCAAAATTGGTTAAAAGATTTCATAAAGTTGCCATCTAAAATATCAGCTACGGAAGTTGCGGAAAAATTAACTGCTCATACTGTTGAGGTTGAAGGATTTATTAATCAAGCTGATAAATATAATAAAGTGGTGGTGGGAAAAGTTTTAAAAGTTGAAAAACATCCTAATGCTGATCGATTAAGAGTCGCTCTAGTTGATGTTAAAACAGAAAAATTAAAAATAGTTTGCGGCGCTCCTAATTTAGCTGCTTCGCAATTAGTGCCAGTAGCACTGATTGGCGCTCATTTGCCCAATGGATTGGAAATAAAAGAAAGTCAGATTAGAGGCGAAACATCGTTTGGTATGATTTGTGCTGAAGATGAATTAGGTTTAGGCGATGACCATGAAGGAATTATGGTTTTAAAGAGTAGAGCTAAAATTGGACAATCATTTGCTGATTATTTAAAAGTAAACGATATTGTTTTTGAAATAGATAACAAGTCGCTTTCTAATCGTCCTGATTTATTAGGTCATTATGGATTAGCTCGAGAATTAGCCGTTATTTTTTCTTCTCCTTTAAAGCCTTATGATAAATTTTATTCAACCAAGATAGATTTTCCGGCTAAAACCAATAAATTAACCATTGAAGTTGAAGCTAAAGAATTGGCACCAAAATATTTGGCGGTAAAGATTAGTAATTTTAAAGTTGAGGATTCGCCAAGTTGGCTGCAAGAAAGATTAATTGCTGTTGGACAGAGACCGATTAATAATATCGTTGATTTGACTAACTATGTAATGTTGGAATGTGGACAACCGTTGCACGCTTTTGAGGCTGATAAATTAAAAAAAATCAGTGTTCGTTTAGCAAGAAAAAATGAAACTATTGTTACACTTGATGGAAAAGAAAGAATATTAAATGAAAATGATTTAGTTATTGCCGATAGTGATCAAGCGATTGCAATTGCCGGCGTGATGGGCGGAAAAGCAAGAGAGGTTGATGAAAATACGACCAGCATTATTTTAGAAGCAGCTAATTTTAAATCCGATTCAATTAGAAAAACCGCTCAGCATTTAGGTTTAAGAACAGAAGCTTCAACGCGTTTTGAAAAATCTTTAGACCCGATGCTTACCAAACAAGCCTTGTATCGTTTTATTTTCCTGTTAAAAAAGATTTATCCCAAAATAAAAATTTCCAGTCCTTTATTTGATTTAGGCATCAAGAAAGAGGAGGAAATAAAAATTGAATTAGATTATAATTGGCTTTATTCAAAAATTGGTCAAGAAATTAAAAAGGAAAAGGTAAAAGAAATTCTTTCCGGTCTTGGATTTGTCTTTCAAGAGGAAGAAAATAAGTTAATCGTTACGGTTCCCTCTTGGCGAAGTCATCGGGATGTTAAAGCTAAAGAAGATTTAGCAGAAGAGGTTTTAAGAATTAATGGTTATGACAACATAATTTCTTCACTTCCGAAAGAAGAATTAATGGCGCCTGAAATTAATTCGGAAAACGTCATTATTAGAAAAATAAAAAATATTTTATATTTGCGCTTTAATTTATTTGAAGTCTATAATTATTCTTTTGTCGGTTTTGAGCAGCTTAAAAAATTAAACATTGATTCAAGTAATCATTTAAAGCTAGCTAATCCTTTATCAGAGTTAAATAGTTTACTTCGTCAATCTTTAGCGCCTGGGTTAATTGCTAACATCAAGACCAATCAATTTAAAGAAGATGAATTAGGCTTCTTTGAAGTCGGAAGTGTCTTTTTCCCCACTCCTGGTGAACTAAACAGAGGTATTGAGAATACTGATAATTTGCCACATCAAGAAAAAAAGATTGGCATAGTCTTAGCTAGCAACAAAATTGATATTTTTAAAGAAATGAAAAGTTTAGTAACTGGTTTACTAATTGAATTGATTGGTAAAGAAGAAGTAGTTTTTTCTGCTTCGGAAAATTTACCGGGCTGGTCAGACACAGAAACCAGCGCTAAAATATCAGTTTTGAAGGAAGATATAGGTATTATTAGTTTGGTTAATAAAGAAAGTAGCGCAAAATTAAATTTAAAAATGAAAGTAGTTGTGGCGGAATTAAGTTTAAATTCTCTTTTAAAAATTATTTTTAGCCTACCGCCTAAAAAATTTAAAGAAGCACCACGTTATCCATCAGTCATGCGTGATTTATGTTTTGTGATTTCAGAAAAAATATTATATAATGATTTTAAGAGAGAGATAATTAATTTTAATTCATTAATAAAATCGGCTGAGCTATTTGATGTTTATCATGGTAATAAATTAGCTAAAGAAGAAAAAAGTTTTGCCTTTCATATTGAATACCAAGCGGAGGATAAAACTTTAACTACTGCCGAAGTTGATGAGTTGCAAAATAAATTAATTGAACATCTTAAAAATAAGTTTGAAGCCAGATTAAGAGACTTTTAATCATTTAATATAATAGTTATATGTTCTCTACTTCCGCGGATATTTTAAATTTAATTTTAGGGCTGTGCATCATAGTTTTAACTTTCTTTTTGTCCTGGGCTATTTATTATTTAATTTCCAGCGTGCAAAGAGTCCATAAAATCATCAAAAGAGTTGAGATAGGTGTAACGCAAGCCGAAGAAATTATTGCGACGGTTAAAAAGAAATTAAAAAACGGCTCCGCTTATTTAATGGTTTTAGCGGAAGTTGCCAGACAAGCATTAGATTTTGTTAAAAAGAATGATAAATTTAAAAAAGATAAGTCAGACAGCAAAACAAAAACCAGTAAAAAGAAATAATTAGAAAATATAAATAAAAAACTATCCCGACCGGATAGTTTTTTGTATTTAAGGTTTAATTTAATAATGATTGGTTCGGCATGGAATGACTCAGGATCAGGATAGTATATAATGGCTTAATATAACGCAGTGTAACGCAGAAGAACCGATAAAATTATTTTTTACAATCTTTATTACTGCACTTGCTTTTACCGGTTTTATTTTTAATTATTAAGCCACCGCATTCTTCACATGTTTCGCCGGTTGGTTCTCCAGAATAAGCATTAGTGCATTTTGGATAATTGCTGCAAGCATAAAACGGACCGCGACGACTAAATTTTTTAACAATTTCTCCTTCTTGGCAAATCGGACAAGCAATTTTTTTAGCATTATCATCAGTAATGTTTTTTATATTTTTACATTTTGGATAGGCAGAACAAGCTAGAAAGGGTCCGTATTTTCCTGTTTTTACTTTCATTTCCGAGCCACATTTATTGCAAACTTCGCCGGCGTATTTTTTTTCCAAGGCCACGATTTTCGGATCAGAAGGAATCTTTTCGCCATTAGCGTCGGTTCCCATTTTTTTAATATTACGACACTCGGGAAAGGCGCTGCAAGCTAAAAATTTACCATAACGACCAGTTTTAATAATCATTTTAGCGCCACACTTGTCGCAAATTTCTTTTGATTCTTCAATAGGCATAATGTCTTCTTTATTAATTTCTTGATATTTTTTTTCTAAGTTTTGACTAAAACCTTCATAAAAATCAGCAATTATCGGTTGCCATTTTCTTTCACCTCTAGCTATTAAATCTAAATCTTCTTCCATTTGGGCGGTAAATTTAAAATCCACTATTTTAGGAAAATGATTCATTAATAAATCAGTCACTACAAAAGCAATTTCGGTTGGTTTTAAACGTTTGTTTTCATCGCGAATTACATAGTTTCTGGCGATGATGGTGGCAATAGTAGGAGCATAAGTTGAAGGACGACCAATACCATGTTTTTCTAATTCTTTAACTAAGCCGGCATCTGAATAGCGAGCCGGAGGTTGAGTAAAATGTTCTTCGGTAATAATTTCTTTTAAATTTAAACTTTCCTTTTCTTTCACAGCGGGCAAGGTTTGTTCTTTGGTTTTTTCCGGCCAAATTTTTAAATAGCCAGGAAAATCAATAGTTTGACCAGTGGCGCGGAAAAGATAATGATTCTTGTTTGCTTGGGCACTGATATCAATGGTAGTGGTGGCAACTTTTGCGGCTGATATTTGACTAGCGACCGCTCTTTGCCAGATTAAGCGATAAAGTTTTTGTTCAGAAGAATCTAATTCTTTTTCTAAATGATCAGGGTTATTATTTACTTCTGTTGGTCTAATTGCCTCGTGAGCTTCTTGCGCATTTTTACTTTTATTTTTAAATATTTTAACGCCTGAATAATATTCTTTACCTAAATTTTCTTTTATCCAAGCAGCAGCTTCATTAATAAATTTAGGTGATAAATTTAGCGAGTCAGTGCGCATGTAGGTGATAAAACCTTTTTCGTAGAGTTTTTGGGCAACGGTCATGGTTTGTTTAGCGCTGTAACCCAGATAACGGTTAGCTGTTTGTTGCAAGGTTGAGGTTGTAAACGGAGCATTAGCGTATTTATTGTTTTTTTTATTTTCCACTTTTTGCACCAAATATTCGCAGTTAGTATCAGTTAGAATTTTTTTTATTTCTAAGGCTTTTTCTTTTTTTAAAGTTAGTTTATCAAAAGATTTATTATCTATTTTAATTAGATTAGCTGCTAAATCTTCTTTTTTTAAAGTTTTGAAATTAGCAGTTACTGTCCAGTACTCTTCCTGTTTAAAAGCATTTATCTCTCTTTCTCTTTCAACTATCATTCTCGTAGCCACACTTTGAACTCGTCCGGCGGACAAACCTTTGGCTACTTTCTTCCATAAGAACGGAGAAAGTTTATAACCCACTAATCTATCTAAAACTCTTCTTGCTTGTTGAGCATCAACCATAGCTAAATTAAGTTCGCGCGGTGTTTCTAGAGCTTTTAAAATTGCTTCCTTAGTAATTTCATGAAAAACAATGCGTTTAATTTTATCTTCTTTTAAATTTAAAGCTTGAACTAAATGCCAAGCGATTGCCTCTCCTTCGCGGTCTTCATCAGAGGCTAAGATCACTTCTTTAGCTTTATTCGCTTTGGTTTTTAGAGCGGAAACAATTTTTTTCGCTTTTGTAGGGATTACATATTTAGGAGAAAAATTATTTTCTATATCAACTCCTAATTCACGAGCGGGCAAATCGCGAATATGACCAAAAGAAGATTCAACCTGGTATTTACCGGTTAAAAATTTATTTATAGTTTTTGCTTTAGTTGGTGATTCAACAATAATAAGACTCATAACAATTAAGATAATAATTTTAGAAAGCCATTTTCATTTTGAATGGCGCCATTAAGTTCTAATATAGTTAGTGTACTATTTATTTTAGCACTGTCAAGTTTAGTTTTCATAATTAGATCATCAATACTTAAACTTTCGGCTAACAAATCAGCGTTTTTGATTAGTTCATAAATTATTTTTTCTAATTCATTATTAGGTTGATAAGATGTTCTCTCTTTTGTTTTTTTGGTTTTGTTGTTTACTAAATTAGGAAGCGAAAAAATATTTAAAATATCAGTTGTTTCTAGAACCGGCCAAGCGCCATTTTGAATTAATTGATTAGTTCCCATTGAGGAATTTGAAAAAATATTACCGGGAACCGCTAAAACTTCTCGACCTTGCTCCAGTGCAAAATTAGCGGTTATCAAAGAGCCAGATTTATTTTGTGCCTCAATAATTAATACCCCTTGTACTAAACCGGATAATAAACGATTGCGACGCGGGAAATTTTGTTTTCGAGCCGGTTCTTGGGGAGTAAATTCAGATAAAATTAAACCATCATTTTCTAAAATTTGTTGAGCCAAATAATAATTAGCCGGCGGATAAAAACATTTTCTACTTAAACCAGAACCTAAAACAGCAATTGTTAAACCATTGTTTTGTAAAGTAATTTTATGAGCAAATGCGTCCACGCCCAGCGCTAAACCGCTAACAATATAAATATTATTTTTTATTAAGTCAGGCAATAAATAATTTAAAACTTTTTCTGCGTAAATTGTGTTCTGTCTGGCACCCACTATTGCTAAAGCAACATAATTTTTAGTTAAAAAAAATTTATCTAAATTACCTTTGTAAAATAAAACTGCTGGCGGATGAGTAATTTGTTTTAATAGTGAGGGATAACGCTTATCATGCCAAGTAATAAATTTTATTTTTTCGGTTGCTAGTTTTTCAATAATTTTTGCTTCGTTAATTTTTTTTCGCCAAATAATAAATTTTTCAATTAGATCAATTCTTAGGCCACTTAATATTAGTTGATTAAAACTGGCCGAAAAAATTTCTTCTAAATCAAAAAAGTAATTTTCTAATAAACTAATCGTTTTTGGTCCTAAAAAAGGACAATGAACTAATTTAAGTAAGGCCATTAAATTTTTTTCGGGCATCACAGGCATCACAGGCATTACGGGTTTCGTAGGTATTGTAGGCGTCATAAAATAATATTTAAGTAGGCTTTTATTATAACGATTTAAAAATAAAACCTCGTTAAAAAATAACGAGGTTTTTATTAAATTTAAAATAAGTATTTATTAAATCAGAGAATTGAGAGAATAATCAGCGGCTAATTTTTTTAGAGCTTCCAGTTCTTCATGAGAAAATGGTTGTAAAACAAATTTATCCGCTGGAATTCTGGTTTTTAGTAAATCATTTTTTATGCCCAAGCGCAGACGTTTAAAATTATTAGTGTTTAAATGACTAATAATTGATTCAATTCCTTTATGACCGGCGCTACCTGAATTAGTTGATATTTTAGTGGTGCCAAAATCCAAATCTAATTCATCTTGAATAACTAATAAGCTTTCCGTTAAATCAAAATTTTTTTTATTAAATAAACCGATTCTTTTATTAAACAAAGCTACTCTTTTGGGGATTAAGCCGTAATAATCCATTATTTTTCTCAAACTATAACCGGATTCATTCATATAGGTGAGCGGTTTGACGAATAAAAATTCACCCTCCTCGTGAATAAGCGCCTTAAATTTTTTATTTTCTCGCCAATTAGGATTTTTAATTAGATTATCCAGAAATATCCAACCCGCATTATGGCGGCTCTTTTGATATTTCTCTCCCGGGTTGCCGAGACCAGCGATAATTTTCATATATTTATTAATATATAATTATTAATAAGTCGTGTGTGATTTACACTCAATAAGTCGTGTGTGATTTGCGTTCTTTAGTAACTTTAATTTTAATTGGAGTGCCAATTAAATTTAATTTTTCTCGTAAACGATTTTCTACAAAACGAACATAGGAAAAATGTAGATTATCATTAGGACCGATTCTTAAAATAAAAGCAGGTGGATTGGATTTAATTTGTTTAAACTCGTAAATTCGGGGCGCCTTTAAGCCTTTACCCTTAGCCGGTTTATGAATTTTTACTATCTGTTTGAGAAATTTATCTGCTTGGGAGTCACTTATCTCAATTTTGCGATTATTATTAATTTCAATGATTAAATCTAAAACCTTGTTAACCTTTTCTCCGGTTTTGGCGGAAATAAATTGAATTGGCGCCCAGGTAGCAAAAGGCATAGTGTTGTATAAAAATGTTTTCCATTTTTTCGGATCACGTTCTTCAATTTTATCCCATTTATTGGCAATAAAAATTAAGCTTTTCCCCCGAACAACAATTTCTTCCACTATTTTTTGATCTTGGTGAGTTAGAGGTTCACTAATATCAAGAACTAATAAAGCAATGTCGGCCTTGTCAAGTGATTGTAAAGATTTTAATATGCCTGGTTTTTCTAAACCAGTTGATTTTTTTCCTTGCTTAGAAATACCAGCTGTATCAACTAGATTGATAATTTCATTTTTATATTCCAGCTCAATGTTTTGTGGTTCTCTGGTAGTATGAGCAATTGGACTCACAATCACTCTTTCATAACCCAAGATGGCATTTAATAAAGATGATTTACCAACATTGGGTTTCCCTAACAAACAAACGTCAATGGTTTTTTGTTTTTTTTCTTTTATAATGACGCGAGATTTTTTCTTCTTATCAATTAAATTAACAACAATATCTAACAAATCACCAGTACCCAAGCCATTGGCGGCTGAAACAAGAATCGGTTCTCCTAGACCTAACTTATTAAATTGAGCGGCCTCTGGAGCTAAATTAAAATTATCAATTTTGTTAGCGATTAAAAGTGTTTTATTTTTGTATTTAGAAATTTCTCTAATCGTTCGTGCCAACTCTCGATCTTCAATAGTTAAACCGGCCTTCGTATCAACCATAAATAAAATTAAATCCGATTCATCTAAATATTTTTTTGCTTGTTTTTGCGTTTGTGTTTCAATATCATCGCCTTTAATTTTTTTTTCTTTCAGATAACGCCAATCAATCAGACCGGCCGTATCAACTAAATCAAAAGCACTATTATTCCATTCCACTAAACCAAAATTACTATCTCTAGTTGTTCCAGAAATATCAGATACTAAGGCCTGATTTTTTTCTACTAAGCAGTTAAACAAAGTTGATTTGCCTACATTGGTGCGTCCGCAAATAACAACCAGAGGTAATTTTTTATCTTTTTCTTTATTCATAAAATGTTAATAGGCATTGTTAGCATTTGTTCCTAACAATAAAATAAAATCAGCCGCATTTTCTTGAGTTTGATATTCTTTTACCCAATTAGGAAAGTTAAAACTTTGGGTAGCGTTATAGGTTTTTTTGATATAATCTAAAACTTCATTTTTATTGCCATAAGTTAAATCAAAAACTAAGGTTTCACTCACATCTCGATCAGGCGCGTTACTTATATCGTTCACTGTTAAACCAACTGTTTTTAATTCAGTGGCTGTTTTGTTAGCTAGACCAGTTATCCAAGTTCCATTTTTAACTGAGATATCAGCTGTTGTATTTAATTTTTCAATTTTTACTATCTCTTCTTCACCAGTATTAAAAATAGTTTGGACAAAATTTCTAATTTGTGCAAAATTACCAGTGATTGGCATTAAAGTATAAGCTCCTTCTTCGCTAATTGTTGAAACTAATAAACCACCAGGAGCATCACTTAAAACTTTATTAATAATTTTTTCGCGACTAACATCTTTAAACATATCCCAAAGGCGAATAATTTCCCAAACTTCTAAATTAGTTGAAACATGACGGTTAAACTCATTAATTAATTTACTAACTGTAACAGGATTTAAAAGTGTTTCTTTAGAGAGCAATTTATTTTTTACTGCTTCAATAACTAATTGTTGACGTTTAGCGCGAGCAAAGTCAGAACCCTCAATACCTAGACTATGACGACTACGAGCATATTTTAAGGCCAAAGAACCATTCATTTTTTGATTACCAGCTTCTATATATAAATGTTCAAAACGAGCATAGTAATCAGGATTTTTTTCTTCGCCAAAAATTGGATAAGAATAATCATTTAAAGTATTTTCCACGTTGACTTCAATGCCACCGATTTCATCAATAATGTTAATAAAACCTTGGAAGTCAGCGGTAATATAATAATCAATGGGGATTTGTAAAATTTCACTTAAAGCGGAAATACTAGCTTCACCTCCACTGCCCTTTTTTTTCGCTTCAGCTAAAGCATTAATATGATTTATTTTTCGCCAACCAGCGCCTGCAATCGGAACATTTAAATCACGTGGCAAAGATAAAAGCGCTACTTGTTTGGTTGATGGTTTTAGGCTGGCTAAAATAATCGTATCCGCTAAATAAGGTCCTTCGTGTCCCTCACCCCCCATACCAAGTAATAAAATATTTATTCTATCATCAGCTTCGCCCTTGATTTGTTTGTCACCACTAATAACTAAATGTTTTAATTTATTAAAAAATCCTTTTTCCGCTAACCAATCAGCTGTGCTTTGACTAGACATGATTACTTTACCGGAAAAAACCAAGGCAATCACAATAATAGCAATTAAATAATTGCTCACCTTTTTTTTCTTTGGTTGAAATTCATCAGCCAATAAAATTTCGTTGTGGCCATTTTCTTTGGCCTCTTTTTTTTCAACTTCTTCCATTTTTTTCTTAAAATCAATCATAATTAAATTAATGGTCGGGCTGTCCGGAATTGAACCGGAATCACACGCACCCGAAGCGTGTATAATAGCCTTTATACCACAGCCCGCTTCGTTATTTTATCCGACCGTTTTAATATTTATCCCAGAGGAAGTGGACTTGAGGGGACTCGAACCCCTTACCTCCGCAATGCGAATGCGGCGCTCTACCAGCTGAGCTACAAGCCCAAATATTTTTTAAAAATATTTGCGTTTGATTAGACTTAGTCGGCTTAATTTTAATTAATAATCATTATTTAAATTAATAATTATCGGGCTTAGTTAAATTTGATTTAAATCGGGCTTGTCGGGCTGCCCGGAATCGAACCGGGGCTACATGCACCCCATGCACGCGTACTACCATTATACTACAGCCCGCAACAAAAAAATTACCTGTAACAAGAAAAATAATCTGCAACAGGAAGGTGTTTTTATCTTAACATAAAGAACGGATAATTCAAGCGTGATAAATAGGCCTTAGTTTGCTAAAAAAATCAGAATAACATAAAATAATTATAGAAATTAAATATATGAAACAACAAAAAATTCTTTTTTCCGGCATTCAACCAAGCGGTCAACTCAATATTGGTAATTATATTGGGGCGATTTCCCAATGGGCGAACTTACAAGAAAAATATCAATGTATTTTTTCAGTCGTTGATTATCATGCGATCACAGTAAAGCAAGACTCGAAAGAATTAAAGCAACGAATTTTAGAAACAACTAAAATTTATTTAGCTGCTGGAATTGATCCAAAAAAAACTATTATTTTTCAACAATCAAATGTTAGCGCCCACACCGAATTAACTTGGATTTTAAATTGCTGCGGAGCACGAATGGCGGATTTAAATAAAATGACGCAGTTTAAAGATAAGGCTGGTAAAAATCAAGAATCAGTGAGTGTTGGTTTGTATGATTATCCAGTCTTAATGGCCGCTGATATTTTGCTTTATGATACTGATGTTGTTCCGGTGGGCGAAGATCAAAGACAGCATGTAGAATTAGCGCGGGATTTAGCTAAACGTTTTAATAATGAATTTGGTTCGGTTTTTAAAATTCCGGAAGCAATAATAAAGAAAGAAGGAGCGCGCATCATGTCTTTGCAAGATCCTAGTAAAAAAATGAGTAAAAGTGATGTTAATCAAAATAGTTGGATTTCTCTTTTAGAAGAACCGGAGGTGGCTCGAAAGAAAATTATGAAAGCCGTGACTGATTCTGGTGATGAAATTCAATATGATTTAGTAAACAAACCAGCCATCAGTAATTTATTAACTATTTACGCGCAACTTGGTAAACGCGAAGTTCCTCGTTTAGTTAAAGATTATCAAGGTAAAAGATATAGTGATTTTAAAAAAGATTTAGCGGAGGTAGTGGTACAATTTTTGACAAATTTCCAAATCAAATACAAATCTATATCTAATGAGCAAGTTAATAAAATTTTAGAAGATGGAAAAGTAAAAGCCAATAAGATTGCTCAAGCAAAACTTAATAAAATTAAAGAATTGATTGGCGTTTAACAATAAAAATATTTTTTAAAAAAGAAGAGGACTTTTTAGTCCTCTTTTTATTTTTTAGTTTAACGAGAAAAATGGTTGAAAATTACTGTCAAAGTTTTGACTGGTTAATTGTTGAGAAGATGAAGAAAGATTGATGGTGTAGACGGTAAGATTAATGAGGGGATAATGAACAATAATAATTGGTTTAACAATTTTTCCCTTAGTCTGACCGACAAAAATCCATTTTTCTTTTTCCAGAAAATTACAAACAAATTCAGAAATACGATTAACGCCGTTATTAAATGCAGGATTGTTATCGGAAAAAGTTAAACAGCTGTTTGTTGTCTGATGACTTTCCGGAGGGATAATCTTAGTGATGGTTAAACGAATACGCACAGTAGAAAATTCTGACCGAGTAATTAAGGCCGAAGTTTCAAGCTGTTCAATGTAGCCATCCGTTAACAAGCGCCAATGGTATTCGTTACTTTCTAGATACATTCTATCTGTAACTCTTATTTGACCTTCCATGATATATGATTTTTTAGTTTATATTTAAAAGAACTTCAATTTATAATAAAATATATTTTAAAATAGGTCAATAATTATCGTTTTTTTATTTTTTTGATATAATATTTAATAACAAGCAAAATAAAAATATGAAAAAAATTAAATCTGCTCAACAAACTCAACAAAAAGCAGAACTAAAACCAAAGAAGCGTTTTTCCTATTATAAATTAATATTATATTCTTCTTTATTAGTAATTCTAATATTACCCGTTGTGGTTGTTCTTTCTCAGACTTTAAGTCCAGATGCTGGTATTCAAAGACCCTTGTCAGGCACTCAATCCTCCCCCAGAGATTATCCCTTTGTCAATCCAGCTGAAGAATGTTATGTACATAATAAAACAACTGCAGTAACCTATATGGTACCCTATCGTTCCGCCATGGAATGGGCGGCCTTTAAAAGTTTTGCTTCTAAAAACGCTTCTTCAATTGAAGTTGATTGTGATATTTGCACACCAAAAACTTGCGCTGATAAAACTGGTTTAGCAGCAATCAATGATGGATTTAATTGTGGCAAACTTTTAAATGATGGGTGTGGCGGAACATTAAATTGTATGGATAATTGTGAAGTTGGTGAAGTTTGCTCCAATGGCGCAATTAACTCCGCCTGTGATTTGGGTGATATTTCAGATTGTGGAGGAAATAATAGAGTAAAAGGTCATTGTGAAATTGATAATGGTTGTACCCCTATCATTGATTTTGCTATTATTGATGCTAATAAACATGGTCGTATGGGCTGTGTTTCCAGCGGGCCTTATTTAAAAACTTCAAGTGCATGCGGCCTTTATAATGGACCCGAAGCGGCAATATTTTGGAAAGGACCTAATTGCTCTGTTGGGCCATCTAATGGAGTAGGATTAACCGAGTGTGGCGAATATTTTGCCTATGATCCATATAGAGCCATTTTTTATGCCATGACTGATGATGACCATCGACCTAACGTATCTTATCTAAATACTGATTTAATGAGTATTGAAAATTGTTCAGTTGGCGGTGGCTATACTCCTCCTTATTGTCGTGATGAAGCATGTTATGAAGATTGTATGAATCCTTATTCTCATATTAATTGTTTTGATTTATGTTGTACTGAACCGTTAGATTAAATAAAAAAGATATTGAAAATAAAAAAGGCATTGATATTGATTATCAATGCCTTTTTGAAAAGAACAATAATGAATAATTTATTCATCTTTGATTAGACATAGCTTATTCATCTTTGATTAGACGGATGGAAAAACCACCAGACTTCGGTCTTAGAAGATCAGTGATCATTTGATTGTCATTATACTTAAAAGTACAAGTTTCAGCATATCCGCCAAATTCACTTGAACAATAAAATACTGCTTCATAACCAAAGACATAAAAACCTGGGTCAAAATATTCATCACCGCCAAAACGTACTCCTCCAGCTTTAGCCGAGAAACCGGATTCATTAGTAGCATCCTTGTTAGGCGGTTGCCAATATTCATACCCTCTGGTTTTACATAATCCGCCTACACCCCAGAAAGGAGCAGGATGATTAGGATAAGCTCTCATTAAATAGAAAGCCAAAGAATCATATTCACTATTAGTCGGTACTCGCCAACCCTCAGGAGCAATAAGAGGATGAGAAGCAGCATACCAGTTATACAAGGCACCATAATCTTTCTCATACTTAGAGCGATCATTATCATTCCAACACATCGCCGGTTCCTGAGGAGCAGACTTAGCCCAATATGAATCCTCGATTCGATTGGGAATAGGCGTGCCATCTCGTAGACGAGTAGCATTGTAGTTATCAATGGTCCAGGTTTGTTTACCGATTTTCAAAATCCGATAGACATTACCATCAATATCAGTGATGGTTTCATGTTCAGTGGTGAAATGAAGTTTTTGACCATAGACAACCCCAATCGCATTCTGGACAAAAGCACGATAGACATAGGTCTGATTTG
>Ga0208694_1000028_pt1 | contig 192115 bp, 144 predicted proteins | sample AD_UKC078_MetaG_FD_184442 | JGI IMG/M metagenome (GOLD analysis project Ga0208694, IMG submission 184442) | Active sludge microbial communities of municipal wastewater-treating anaerobic digesters from USA - AD_UKC078_MetaG (SPAdes) (version 2) | ecosystem: Engineered > Bioreactor > Anaerobic...
AAACCACATTCATTACAAATATACACTCTATCTTTTAGTGTTAAATCAGCTTTGATATTTCCACATAATTCTATAAAATATTTATATTATTTTATAGAATTTTATAGATTATTTAAAGCAGTTGGTAGCCCTTGTTGGAAGTAAAAAATGAAACAATTTTTTATTTGTTTCAGTGGTTTGACATTCTGCTTGCACTTGAAAAATAGTTTGTATATTTGTTTGCGTTAAAATATTTTCAGGTTTCCCTGTTGCATGGATCTTTCCATGGTGCAACAAAGTAACTGTATCAAAATAATTATATGCGTATTGTAATTCATGCAAAACTACAAAAATAGTAAGACCTTGTTGTTTTAAGTATTGCAATATTTGAAATATTTGTAATGTATGGTGGATATCTAAAGAAGCTGTAGGCTCATCTAATAAAAGTAAAGGTGCTTGCGTAGTCAATGCACATGCTAGCCATGATAATTGTCGTTCTCCACCTGATATTTCTGTAGCTAATTTTTTGGCTAAATGCTCAATGCCTACTTTTTGCATAGATTTCATGGTAATTTGAAAATCATCCTCAGTGTGAGCTTGGAATCTATGAAGATGTGGACTTCGACCTAATAAAACAAGTTCTTGTACAGTAATGGGGAAAGCAATGTGCGTATCTTGAGGAACAAGAGTGACGAGTTGGCTTATTTTTTTTCTAGAGATGTTTTTTATATTTTGGTTTTGTATATAAATCTTACCTTGTTTGGCTTTCCAAATATTGCAAATATTGCGCAATAAAGTTGATTTTCCAGAACCATTCGGCCCTAAACAAGCATGTAAAGAACCTTGTTGTACATGTAAGTTAATAGAATTAAGAATTTTTTTATTTTGAATACAATACGTTAGATTTTCAATTCGTAACATTGGCTAAAAATTCTGCTGCTTGAATGGCTGCTTTGCAACCCATTGCAGAGGCAGTAATTGCTTGTTGAAAATGAGGATCTACTACATCTCCCGCAATAAAAACACCTGGAATTTTTGTATTTACATCACATGTGGGAATATCAGTTTTTTCTGGGACTAAATAACCATTTTCATCTAAAGGTAATTGATTTTCTAAAAACGCAGTATTGGGAGTGTGACCGATTGCTAAAAAAAGCCCATCATACTCTAAAATTTCTTGTTTTGTTTCTGGATCTTCCATTCTTTGACTTGGTTTGCCTTTTGGATGAGAAATGCAACGAATAGATTCTAATCGTTCTTTTCCTATAATTTCTATAATTTCACTATTCCAATGCACCTTGATTTTAGGATGTTCTAGTGCTCGAGTTTGTAAAATTTTCGAAGCACGAAATTGATCCCTTCGATGAAAAATATGTATTTCTGTTGCAAAACGAGTTAAAAATAATGCATCTTCTAAAGCTGTATCGCCACCACCTACCACAGCTACCTTTTTATTTCGAAAAAAAGCAGCATCACACGTAGCACATGTAGAAATACCAGAGCCAAAATACTTTGTTTCATTATCTAAACCTAATGTTTTTGCTTTCGCACCTGTTGCAATGATTAAAGAATCAGTGATATATTCTTTATTAGCATCTGTAAAAACATGGAAAGGTCTTTGTGATAAATCTACTTTCACTGCTTGTTCAGAAAAATACACAGCACCAAATTTTTCTGCTTGTTGACGCATATTATCAATCAAATCAAAACCAACTACACCTTGAGGAAAACCTGGAAAATTTTCTACCATACTGGTGAATACAAGTTGACCTCCTACTTGACTACCACTTAATACAATCGGTTCTAAATCAGCTCGAGCAGCATAAATTGCAGCAGTATGTCCAGCACATCCTGAACCTAAAATAAGAACTTTCGTTCGCATATATTATTTCCTTTTTGATAAAAAAATTTCATGCCTAGGGGAAATTTTGGATTTTTCACTAAAATGTTTTGCTAAATTTTCTATATTTGAAATGAATACATTATAATAGAATTTTTTTTAAAGAAAATTTGTTTCAATAAATTCTTGATTGGCGTTTTCTATAGCATGATAAATCGTCTGATATCCTGTACATCGACAGAGATGTCCACTCATGGCTTCTTTAATTTGATCTACTGTAGGATTTTTATGCTCTTTATATAATCTATATGCTGCCATAAGAAATCCTGCAGTGCAATATCCACATTGGATAGCGTCATGCTTGATAAAAGATTTTTGTAGGGGATGGAGATTGTCACCGTCTGCTAGGCTTTCCACAGTCATAATCTCAGCACCATCAGCTTCAAAGGCAAGTATGAGACAAGAACGAACTGCTTCACCATTCAATATAATAGTGCAAGAACCGCATTCGCCCACTCCACAAGATTCTTTAGCACCTGTAAAATGTAGATGGTTTCTAAGAACATCTAATAAAGTCGTATTGGCAGAAACATAACAAGAAATGGGATGTTTTTGGAGTTGATTGTCTTTAAATTGTAGCCAAGTAAATTGTATTTTTCTTTCATCAGAGGCTTTCATAAGTTGCCTTCCATTGTTTCCTTTTTAAAAAGTATTTGTATTACTTTGGTTTTTCAAGTTTTCCTACTTTTTTTTCTTCTTGAATAATAACTTTTCCTAAAGTAGTCAATAAAATAGTTTGTGTTTTTTTTGCTTCTATTTCTGTTAATTGAATAGGAATATCTTGTCCATGGTACTGCAAGTTAATTTTCCCATGATTATCTATGTAAATGTTTTTATTTGAAATTTGCACTTCAATATTATCAGGCCATGTCCAAGTATATCGTAGTTGTGGAATAACAAGATGAGCTTCATCTATGTAGCCTTGATATTGTTTCCCAAATACCATAGGAAGTGCTTCTTTAGGAGGATATATTTTACATGAAAGTTGATTCACTGGAATTTTATTAAGATATAAAATCATTTGATCTAATTCTTGCACATATTCTATGTGATGCCATTGATAGAGAGAAATAGGATTTCTACTCTTTATTATATTATTATATTGCATAGCAAATATATGATTATCAGGAGTGATACCTAGTTTAAAAATATTGCCTGCTTCCCATAAAATTTGTGATGACTTAAACGGTGATCTTCTTGGAAAAAACCAAAAAGAAATACGAAATGTGCCTTGAGGTGTAATTTTTCGTAAATCTTTTCCTGCTTTATAATAAGAATTTTTAGAAAATGAATAACCATTGCCAATTTTTCCAAGAACAAGTTTTATGTTCTGTGTTTGGGCATTAATATCTTCCATATGCCAATGGTGTTCTATTTTCCCACACCATAGTTGAATTGATTTATGTTCTTTGTAAAAGTTGATTTTTGCATAAGAATTTTCTTGTTTGCTATAAGCTTGTCCATATTTAATAATATTTCTTATAGTTTGTACAGAATTTGGCAAAATAAATTTTTGTGAAAATCGAGTGAAAAGTCCACTGGACATGCCGAATACTATAGAAATTATAGCTATAAGAACTATGAGTTCTACAAGAGTTGCTCCTATTTGTTTATTTTGATTTTGCTTTTTGGGCATCTTCTTCTAATTTCCTTTTCATAAAGAGAATTTGTTCTTTATAAAAGCATTCCATGAAAAGGGAAGTGAGTTTAAGTTTTAAGCCTATTCCTTCTGTTTCAGAATACTTGCTGACACTAGGATTATTTAAAATATAATCTGCAACAATTTCTGTAACCATTTCTATGACTTCTTTTGCATTTTTATCACCTTTGCTACGCACAAAAGGAGGCATACAAAATTCACCTGCTTTCCCAGAACGACCGAAATCAAATCTTGAACGTTGGAGTCTACCATAAAGTTTTAATGTTCTCTCTGCTAAAATAATGTCGGCTTCTGTCACTATTCGTTCTTCATCATCATATTCCGTTACTTGTTCTTCTTGACTGCATTTTTTTTTTGTCTGTATGTAAAGTTGTACTGATTCTTGAATATAATTTGCTAAACCTTTAGGAAAATTAGGATATTTTAAAACAAGATTTCGTAAATTTCCTAAAAACCATTCATGGCCAGAATCTAAACTATATTTTTTATTTTTTTCTGAATCTGGTGGGATATTAAGATTAATATTTTGTATCCATGTTTTAAATTCTGGATTTTCTTCTTTTATTTTTTCTTTATATGAATTATATCCTACTAAATCAAAAACAGCATGGACAGGTATTCGAAAGTAACTTTTTATATCCCCACTCTTTAATGTGACTCGAAGATAACCATACGGTTTGTCAGTATTCTTTACATTTAAACGCAACATTCCCATTTTTATTGAATCTAACATGGCGTGAAATCCTGTTTGATAATAGATAAAAAAATTTCAGATTTTGAAATTTTCTATTTCATGATATCGCAAAATATTATTTTCTGCAATAATATTTTTCTTTTTTCTATACCAATATTATAATTCTTTCCATTAATATTATAATACTGTTAGTTTAGGTAGATATTGTTTAAGTTGGGAAAATTTTTCTGTTGCTTTTTGTTTCATTTTTTTTGCTTCTATGTCATTAGGAATAAGTTTAAGTATTTTCTCACAAGTAGAATTCACTTCACCATAGTTTCCTCTGTGAGAATTTTTTTGTGCATATACTTTATAATACTCTATGGCTTTGTTATTTTCTTGTAATATTTCGGATAATTTAGCAACTTCTAAATAACTCCAAACTTCTTTATCACCTGCTAGTTCGGCAACTTGAGAAAAAGCTTGAATAGCCTCGGGAATCATCTCAACAGATTTTGCTAAATAACCAGCAAGTCTAAATTCTTCTACAGCTTTTGCTTGTAAATTTAAATGATTCAGAATTTTAGCACGTTGTTGTCTAGCTGTTAAATTAAAAGGATCAATTTCTATTACAGAATCAAATGCTTCACGTGCACGACGCATGTCATTTTTTTCATAATTTTTTATACCTAAACACATATACTCTTGAATTGCCTGTGTTTTTTTATTTTGACGCAAGAGTGTGTCTGCTAACATTTTTCGACTTTTAAAATCGTTTGCATCTAATTCAATGATTTTTTGTAAAATAAGGACAAGTTGTTCTAAATTATTTCCTTTTTGAACTACCTCTAAGAGTTCGCGAAGGATTTCTAAAGCTGTTGCATGGTCTTGTAAAATAATATAAATTTCAACGAGCCATTCTCTGGCTAAGATAGAATCTGGTTCATATTGTGTAATGCTACCACAAACATCAATAAAAAGGTTAAGAATCTCTTCCATATTAGGATTGTCTGAATGTATATATGTATATAAATATTTTCCTAATTTTTTATATTGTTCTAAACCTTCATTTATATTGCCAAATTCTACAAGTTCTTTAGCTAATTCTAGTTGAATTTTAATATTGTCAGGGTCAATGAACATGATTTTTTTATATGCTTCTAAGACTTTTTCAATCTTATTCTTTTTTTTCATGAAATTAGCTAAAATTTCAAATGTATTGATTGCATTTTCTTTATCGCCCATTTCTAAATATAAATTGGCAATGAGTTCGATATTGCTAGAACTTGAAGGATAATTACGATTGGCTTCATTTAAAACCATAATTGCCTTTTTTTTATCATACAGTGCAAGACGTTTTGCATAAATCGTTGAAATTTCTGCCACACGTGCTCTTTGTCCACTTTTTTTATAAGCGTTCAGTAATTTTTCACAAGCTTCTAAATCTTCTGGTGCATATTCCATAACATGTCGATAGGAACGAATCGCTTCGTCATGTAAATTTTTTTTACTGGCTATTTCACCTAATTCACGATACTTTTCAACAGCTTTCTTACTCAGTTCACACTTTTCATAGGCATTGGCAAGCCAACGAACTGTATCTATATTTTTTCCACCCAATTCTTCAATACGTTCATAAATTTTAATACACTTATTCGTATCTTCACGGATAATATCCCATTGTACCATCTGTTGAAGTTCTTCTATGATTTTAATGCCTATTCTTTTTCTATTGATGAGACAAGCACATATTTTCATAATTTCAAAAGGAGTTTGCTTCATTTGCATTAAAATTTCAGAAAAATCTTTAATTCCATTTATTAATTCTAAAAGATTAATGAGTTTTTTAAGTTCATTGACTTCTAATTCAATTTTTTTACTTTCAAGAAGTTCTAAAATCAATTCCCAAAATACAAGTGTGTTCATTCTTTGTCGAGCGATGATTTCATATGTATGATCAATTTCATGAAGAAGTTGGATGAGTTGAACAAATTTTCCAAAGTCTTTTTGGCGTGCTTTAAGAAGCTCTTTATGACAACAATAGCAAAAAAATTGGCAAAGAGATTCTTCTGTTTCGTTTGTATAATTTAATAAAGTTTCTTTTTCTGGATAATCTTTCCACAATTGCATAGCATCTTCATGGGGAACATTGGGGCGTATTGATGTAGTACAAATAAAATAAGGAATATCTTTTTGAGAAGAAATAGTGTTATTAATAATATTCCATTCGTCTTGTCTAGTGGCGGCTTCCATTAATACAGCGTGTGGATTTAAAGCAATAGGAAATTCTAAAAGTTCACTATCTCTAATTTCTTCTGGTGAATATTCAGAAATAAATTCACAAGTAATATTTTGCCATGTAAAAAGTTCATAAATATCTTCACTGACTTGATTTGTACAAATTTGTAAAAGAAAATCTTTATCTTTAATTTTAGGATCAAGAAAATTAGAATCTAAAATCGTTTGTAATAATGTTTTTTTCGTAGTACGCTGTTGTAAAAATATTTTTTCTAGCATTTCATCTGTAATATCTAAAGAACGACTTAGACCTTCTGCTAAAACACTTCGTTTATGAGGGAGAATAGTTAATTTGACTGTTCCGTCTACAAATAAGATGATAGCTTCTTGTTCTTCTTTTTGTATTTTTAAAATACCACTTTGTTCTCTATCACTAATAGATTGAAAGAGATCAGGTAAGCTTAGTAGATCAAATTCTTTCATAGTTTTCCTCATTTTTTAAGTAATTTTGCACCCATTCTTTATCTTGTATATATGTCATACCAAGCCATTGTTCTTTGGATGATAAAACTTTGATAGAAAATTTATTTTTTTGAATGCCTTGATGAATAACGTCGGGAAGTTGAAACTCGTTTTTTGTTGGATTTGTTAAATACTCAATAAAAGCTTCTTGAAACCATGGAAATATAGCTGGTGTGAATCCCCAAAAATTTAAAGAAACAGGAGTTTTAAATGGAAATTCCTTGTTGCCACATACAATCGTATCGTTCAATTTTTGAATTTCTGTATATTCTTGGATTTGTTGCAAATTATTTTCTTCATCTACCACACAAACTCCTCTAGAAACAGTTCCATGAGCAGAAAGTGTATTGCCTAAGGCAAAAGCAACCATCGCATATTGATTTTCAGGTGCATTTTGCAAATATTGAGATAAAACTTGGTACGAATGTTTCCCATAATAATCATCAGCATTAATCACTGCAAATGGTTCTTTAATAATATCTTTTGCACATAGCACTGCATGACCTGTTCCCCAAGGTTTTTTTCTGTCAGAAGGAACTGAAAAACCTTTAGGAATATTGCTTAGTTCTTGAAAAACAAAGTCTACTGCAATATTGTATTTTTCTTTCCACTCTTGGAGAATAATTTGAAATTCATTTTCCAATTCAGGACGTATGACAAGAACTACCTTATTAAAGCTAGCAGCAACAGCATGTTGAACAGAATAATCCATAAGGCGTTCTCCATGGGAACCTACTGATTGAAGTTGTTTAATGCCACCATATCGGCTTCCGATTCCAGCAGCTAGAATTAATAAGGTTACATTTGCCATGTTTATCTCCCTATATTTTTTCTAAAAAAACTTTCATTGTTCCACCACAGACATCTTGTTCCGCTTGTCCTGGTATTCCTGTAAGGTTAATACATATTTCCACATGATTATCATTTGTTTGAAATAAATCCATGGCGGTTTTTTTTGTTTTGACTTCTACACAACCGCCTCCAATCGTTCCAAATTCTTGACCATCTTCAAAGAAAATCATCTTAGCTCCTTCACCACGAGGTGTGCTTCCTATTGCTGATGTCACAGTTGCAAGGATTTTTTTCTTATCGTGATTTTTTACAATTTGTTCATAGATTTCTAAATGGTTCATCGTTTCATCCAACTCCCATTTTTTAGATTCCAAACCCATTCATTACCTTGATTTTTAACAGCTAAAATTTCTGCCATAATTCCTAAGGAAATTTCTTCTGGAGTTTCGCCGCCGATTGGTAAACCAATTGGTGCAAAAATGCGGTTCAATTGTTCTTTAGAATAGCCTTCTTGTTCTAACAACTGGTATGTAGTAGCACGTCTTCGTAAACTACAAATCATGCCAATATAGGCTAAATCATATTGTAAAACAATGCGGAGGCAATCTCGATCATGAACATGTCCTCGTGTAACAAGAACAAGGTATGTATCCTTTGAAAATGTTATTCCTTTTAAAGTTGAAACAAAATCACCAGTTAAACGATGCGTTGCTTCGGGAAATCTTTCTTTGCTAACAAATTCTGGTCGATCATCTAAAACAGAAACTTGAAAACCAACTTGTGTTGCCATTTTGCATAATGCCATAGCGATATGACCAGCCCCTATAATAAAAAGTTGATCTGGAGCAATCAGTACATCAAAATAAACTTGCAATGTATTATTCTCCAACATAGCAATGTGAGATTTTTTATCTTTTAAGGAGATGCGTGCATATTGAATAAGTTTTTCTTGTATCAAAGGATAATTTCCCCAAGATTCTTTTGAGGTGACTACAAGAACAGTTCCAAGTGGATATTCAGGATCTTTACTACTAAGAATTTTTATAACAACACAAGTGCGTTTTTCTTGTAATAGTTGTAAAGTTTTTTGGTGTAGGTTCATGATTGTTTTTCCTATGTAGCATATTCAATGATGCGAGTTTCACGTACCATTGCAATTTTAATTTCTCCAGGATACGTCATTTCTTCTTCTACTTTTTTAGCCAGTTGACGACATAGAATTAAAGCTTTTTGATCATTTACTGTATCAGCATTGACAATGCAACGAATTTCTCGTCCTGATTGTATAACAAAAGCAGATTCAATTCCAGGAAATTCTATAGCAATATCTTCTAAACGTTGCAGTCGTTTAATATGGCGATCTAAAGACGGTTTTCTTGCTCCTAAACGTTCAATAGCAATAGAATGAGCCACTTGTAGTAAGATAGCATATAAAGAACGAGCAGGCACCTCTTCATGGTGTGCTGCAATGGCATTGATGACTTCCATAGGTTCTTTGCAACGTTTGGCAATATCTGCTCCTACTTGTGCATGATTTCCTTCTTGTCCTTCATCTGCAACTCGACCAATATCATGCAAAAGTGCAGCACGCTTTGCTAATGCAACATCTAAATTCAATTCGCCTGCTAACATTGCTGTTAAATGAACGACTTCAATAGTATGTTGTAATAAATTTTGACCAATGACAGTATAGAATTTCATTTTCCCCAACAATTCAATTTCTAAAGAACTTAAATTATGAATTCCTACTTCATAGGAAGTATGTTTCCCAGTTTCCATAATCAAATCTATAAGTTCTGCTTTTGTTTGTTCTACAATTTCTTCAATGCGAGCTGGGTGAATGCGACCATCTAAGATTAATTTTTCCATAGAACGGCGAGCAATTTCTCGTCGAATGGCATTAAATCCCGAAACAACAACAACACCAGGAGTGTCATCTACAATGACATCAATGCCTGTTGCCTTTTCAAAAGCACGAATATTTCGTCCTTCTCTTCCAATAATTCGTCCTTTCATTTCATCGCTAGGAATATCAATTGTGGCTACAACATTTTCTGCAGTATATTCTACAGCACAACGTTGTACAGCAATTGTCAATATGTCTTTTGCTTTTTTACTAGCTTCTGCTCTGTATTTCAGCATATATTTTTCAATCAAGGAAGCAACATCTTTTTCAAGTTGTTCTTCAAGTTTTGCTAGGAGCATATCTGTTGCTTGTTCTTTATTTAGTCCAGACAATTCATGGAGAATATTTTGCTCCGAAGTAATAAGTTTTTCTAGATCCTGTGACTTTTTTTTAATTAGACTTTCCTCTTTTTGGAGACTTTCTTTTTGATTTGTCAAATCTGTTTCTCTAGAATCTAAAAATATAGCTTTTTCGTTTAACGTTTCTTCTCTATAAATTAAGCGTTTTTCAACACTTCTAAGTTCTTTTCTAATATCAGCAACTTCTATTTCAAAAGCTTCTTTCTTTTGAAAAGATTCATTTTGCGATTTTATTTCAGCTTCTTGCACAAGGCGTTCTGCAGAATGCCTTGCTTCTTCAATAATAACAGAGGCTTCATTTCTCGCAGCTTCTTCTGATATTTTGCTCCATAGCAAATGTAGGATAAAACCTAGCAATAAACCTGCTAGTCCCACAGCTACTTGGATTAAAAGTTCCACGTATTACTCCTTATCGGTAATATTGGTTATTATATTATTTAGCTTTGTTTAGAATAACATATTGACAGATAAAAGCAATAATATTTTATCAATGTACTTGTTTTTTTTAACAAGTATTGTGTGAATAAGTATGCTAGAAATTTTTAAGAAGCTTTATTTTAACAAAATACTTGCATTGTATGAATAATTATACTAAAAATTTTTAAGAAGCATTACTTTCAGATAATAACTAATTATATTATATGAACAAATATACTAAAATTTTTAAGAATCTTTATTTTAATCAAAGATCTGCATTGTATAAATAAGTATGCTAAAGTTTTTAAGAATCTTTATTTTTAGCATATACTTGCTGTTTTTGTAGTAACTGATGAATGAAGTGTCGTGTCCATAAAAAGCCCAGCGTTCCTGTAATAAAATCAGTAAGTAAATGAGCATAAAATATTCCATTTAACCATCTTAACTGCTGTGCAATAAACGTGAAAAAAACAAGAAGAGATATTCGAAAAATATGCAGAAAAGCAGAACGATTCGGATGATTGCAACCAGTAAAAAAGAACGTAGAATAACGATGCATTTCAAAAAGTCCAAATCCAAAAGGAATGATGCGTAAATACACAACAATAATTGCAATCACTTGTGGATCTGTAGAAAATAATTTTGCTGCAAAAGGAGCAAAAATCCAATACAAGATTGCCATAAAAAATTCATAAATAAATGCAAATCCCATAGTAAACGTATGACAATCTAAAATGCGTTGGTATAATTTGGCACCATAATTTTGTGCAACCATAGACATTAAGGGCATACCTACTGCCATTGGAAAAATAAAAGCTACTACTTCAATTCTCCCAGCTGCTGCACAAGCAGCAATAGCAATTTCACCAAAACTTGCAATCATTCTAGTACGAATAAATGCACCTACAGGCAGAATAATCATACCCAATGCCGAAGGAAGTGCAATTTTTAAAATCGCTGGCCAACAAATTCGTAAATACCTCCAAGACAATACTCTAAATGAAATTAATTGATGTTTATATTTTAAAACAATAAACTTGCCTACAAAACTTAAAAATTGAGATAAAACAGTTGCTAGAGCAGCACCTTGCATTCCTAATGGAGGAAATCCATAATATCCAAAAATAAAAATTGGGTCTAAAATCACATTAAGACCCATACCAAAAAGCATCATACTACTTGCCCATTTTGTGTCGCCAGAAGCTAATAGTAAACTGTTCCCACACATTGCTAGAGCCATGGAAAAACTGCCCCAAAACCATATATTCATATATTCATGGATTAATGGTAAAGTATCCTCAGTTGCTCCACAATGTATAAAAATAAAATCAGTGCTAAAGTATCCAATAGCACTAATGAAAAGTGCACAAAGGAATTTTAAAAATAACCCTGCCATTGCCATTTTGACAGCACGTTGTTGATTATTATTGCCTAAAGCATGTGCCACTGTAGTTAATATTCCGTGTGATAAACCATTATAAATGCAATTGACCAACATAATAATAGGGAATGTAAAACCTATTGCAGCAAGATGACGTTTTCCCAATTGTGATACATAATATGTATCCACTACATTATAACCAGAAATAGCAATCGTTGCAGCCAACATAGGAAATGCACTTTTAATAATGGTTTTTTGAATAGAACCTTTTGTATATTGAGCCTTTGTGTTTTGCATAATATACTCGTTTTGGAAGTAAAAATAAAAAAAATTAGAAGTAGATAAAAAAAAAGAAGAAATTTTTCTCAAAGCATCAGTGGAATTTGGGAACTGCTGCTTTGAGAATTTAAATTTCTTCAAAAAAAGTATCAGATTAATTTTTTTTAAAAAAATTGATTTTGATTTTTTAAAAAAAATTTATGATACAATGTACAACAAAGAGGAAAATTTTAAGAGATTTTATTTAAAATCTCTTAAAATTATTTTTAGAAATCATGCACCATGATTTCTAAGGAGGTATCAAGAGTCTGACAAGGAATAGACTCTTATGGTCTGACAAGGACAAATTTATGATTGTTTGTCTTTGCCAAGGGGATGTAAGATTTTAACGGGGGATTAAAATCTTAGTCAGTTATGGAAAGGATTTATTGGAGTGATAAATCCTTTCTAAGGGGAATGAAATTTATTTCAATAAATTTCATTTTTCATCTAAATGAAATTTATTAAAAATATTTAAATATGAAGACATCTGGATGTTGTTTATATAGAATTATTATCATAACATCCTACAAAAAATAAGAATTAAGATAATGTAGGATAATTAAAAAAAATTCTATGATCCTTTCAAGAGTCTATAGGAGGAATCTCAAGAGTCTATAGGAGGAATCGACTCTTGAAAGAAATCAAAAAAATAAAGAAATGGATTTTGAAACGATTATATTCTAGGGGATAGAGCTGGGATACTCCTAGAATTGATGTGAAATAGTAAAATTTATAAGGTTTAGCTAAATTCTAATATAAGCTAGAAATTTTCATGAAGTAATAAAAATTTCTTTTTCACTTTTAATGGATGAAGTTAAAAGTGAAAAGTTCAGTATTTAAAGATTTCTTTCTAAATACTTGTTTATGTTTTCAAAATTTTAGATGAGATGTAGTTTAAAATTTTGAAAAAAAAGAATAAAATTTAATAATAATTATATTGAATTCTTGTGGACAAATTTTTTAGATAGAATTTTTTATGAAAAATGTCAGGATTCAATGTAATGAAATTTTAATAAGCAAATATTAAATCCTTTGAGACTTTGGATTTAATATTTGCATTTGCAAGCCAGTATTTCCCTAGGATTAAGAATTTACTTCAAATTCTGCATCAATGACACTGTCATCTTTAGATTTGTGAGCATCAGATTTTGGTTGATATCCTGGTGTAAATCCTGGATTGCCACCCGTGGCATTGCAACCTTCAGCATTGCAAGAACCATTTTGTTGATTTTTAGAATACATGACTTCTGCTAACTTATAGCAACTCTGTTGAAAACTTTCCATGGCTTGACGAATTTCAGAAGCATCGTTGCCTTGTAAAGCTTTTTTAAGTTTCTCTTTTTCAGTTTCAATTTTTGATCGATCAGCTTCGCTCAATTTGTCTTTGTGTTCACTGAGTGCTTTTTCCATTGAATAAATCAATGTGTCACCTTGGTTTCTTAAATCAATGACTTCTTTTTTGTTTTTGTCATCTGCAGCATAACGCTCCGCATCTTGGCGCATCCTTTTAATGTCATCATCAGAAAGACCAGAAGAGCTTTGAATACTGACAGATTGTTCTTTGCCTGTTCCTTTATCTTTAGCTGACACATTTAAGATACCATTGGCATCAATGTTGAAACTGACTTCAATCTGAGGAATGCCTCGAGGTGCTGGTGGTATTCCTGTTAGTTGAAATTTACCAAGAGTTCTATTGTCGTTTGCCATAGGACGTTCGCCTTGTAGTACATGGATTTCAACTCCTGGTTGATTGTCCGCTGCTGTAGAGAAGACTTCTTTCTTTTCACTAGGAATCGTTGTATTTCTAGGTATCAAGGTAGTCATGACACCACCTAATGTTTCAATTCCAAGAGAAAGTGGAGTAACATCTAACAATAAAACGTCTTTTAAATTTTCATCTCCCATTAAGACGCCTGCTTGGATTGCTGCACCAATGGCAACAACTTCATCAGGGTTTACACCTTTATGAGGTTCTTTCCCAAAAATTTCTTTCACAATTCGTTGTACAGCTGGCATACGTGTAGACCCACCAACAAGTACAACTTCGTCAATTTTATTAGGTGATAATTTTGCATCTTCTAGGGCTTGGTAACAAGGTTTTTTCGTTCTTTCTACAAGGTGTGCAACAAGTTGTTCAAATTGTGCACGAGTGATTTTTGTGCTAAGATGTTTCGCACCACTTTGATCTGCTGTGATAAATGGTAAGTTAATGTCTGTTTGAAGTACAGTAGAAAGTTCGCATTTTGCTTTTTCTGCTGCTTCTTTTAATCTCTCTAATGCCATTGCATCTTTTCGCAAATCAATGCCATTGTCTTTTTTAAATTCGTCTGCAAGCCATTCAATTAAAACTTGATCAAAATCATCGCCACCTAAGTGAGTATCACCGTTTGTCGATTTGACTTCGAAAACTCCATCACCAACTTCAAGAATAGAAACATCAAACGTTCCACCACCTAAGTCAAAAACTACGATGCATTCATTTTTCTTTTTATCTAGCCCATAAGCAAGAGAAGCTGCTGTAGGTTCATTGATAATACGACGAACTTCTAAACCAGCAATTGTTCCTGCGTCTTTTGTGGCTTGTCTTTGGCTGTCATTAAAATAAGCAGGTACAGTAATCACAGCTTCTGTGATTTTTTCTCCAAGATAAGCTTCTGCAGCTTCTTTTAAGTTTTTGAGAATCATTGCACTTATCTCTGGAGGAGTGTATTTTTGTCCACGAATATCTACTTTTAAAAGTTCATTTTCAGATCCAACAACTTTATAAGGAACCATAGTTTCTTCATTAGCTACTTCATGAAGTCTGCGCCCCATAAATCTTTTGATAGAAAAAATTGTATTTTTTGGATTGGTGATGGCTTGACGTTTCGCAGTGGCTCCTACTAAGCGTTCATTGTTATCAGTAAATCCTACAATGGAAGGAGTTACGCGAGCACCATCTGCATTTGGAATAACGGTTGGCTTACCAGCCTCCATGACTGCAACTACAGAGTTTGTAGTTCCTAAATCAAGACCTATTATTTTTCCCATGATTATATTTCTCCTAAAGTATATATATTTATTATATTTTGTTAATATTTTTTGGAAATTTTTATGTTATCTAGAATTGTTTTATTCTGCCTAAGTATTGAGCAAGTTTTATGCCAATTGTTTTATTGAATTTTATAACTTATTTAAAAACAATTACTTAAGTTTAAATTTTTATATTCTAAAAACATACATGGGGAAAATTAAATCAAAAAAAAAGTTATTTTTTTATAAATTTCTGTCATTTTTGCAGGGTATATTTCTTCAATTTGACAAAAAAGATATTTGCTTATATTGCAAATGATTGGTCTTGTTATTATATCTTGAAAACGTTTAAATATATCCATAAAAATATTCAGATAGGTATTTTTTTTAAAAGTGCCTATCTGAATATTTTTATGGATATATATCTATATATTATGCGTCGTCGGTCTCTATTTTTTGCATAATCTCATCAGAAATGTCAATATTGCAGACAACAGTTTCTACATCTTCATGGTCTTCCATTTTGGAAATCATGTTTAATATTTTACGTGCGACATCTTCATCTGCTTCTACGGTAGTTTGAGGAATGTAAGTGATTTCTGCTTCTTCTAGTTTCACACCTTCTTCTTCTAGCTTATTTCGGACTGTTTGGAAGTCTGCAATTTTTGTAGTGATTTCCCAAAGTTCGCCTTCTAGTTGTACATCATCCGCCCCGGCCTCTAATGCAAGTTCTATAATTTTTTCTTCATCAATACTTTCTTCAAGTATTGTGATGAGTCCTTTTTTATCAAACAAATAGGCAACGCAACCAGATTCTCCCATTTTTCCACCATTAGATTCAAAAAGGTTTCGGAGTTCTGAAGCTGTTCTATTTCTGTTATCTGTGAGTGCATCGACCATAATAGCGATTCCACCAGGGCCGTATCCTTCGTAGGTTAATTCAGCGAATTTTTGGTCTTGGCCATCGCCTGCTACTTTTTGAATTGCTCTTTCAATATTTGCTTTTGGCATATTACTTTCACGAGCTTTGTCCATAGCATATCTTAAACGGATGTTCATCGTTGGATCTGCTCCGCCTTCTCGTACAGCAGTCATAATGTCTTTAGATAATTTTGAGAAAATTTTTCCACGTTTTGAGTCCATAAGTCCTTTTTTATGTTTAATACCTGCCCAATGTGAATGACCAGCCATAAGATGACACTCCTTATTTCTTATTTTATGTTATATATATATTGTGAATTGCTAGTCTTCCTAGCAATTCACAAATCTCTTCTAGAGAGGATAAACGCTGACTCTACGTTGAGAATCAAATTTTACGGCACCTTCAATCATACTAAAAATTGTGTAGTCTTTTGCACATCGTACATTAAGACCTGGATGAAATTTTGTTCCACATTGTCTTACTATGATGGTACCTGGAGTGACTTTTTCACCAGCGTATCTTTTGATTCCACGATGTTGTGGATTGCTATCACGACCATTACGTGATGAGCCTTGCCCTTTTTTATGAGCCATTCAAACTTCTCCTTCGCATTGCCATGCTAGTTTAAAAAATTCTTATCTGTCTAATGATAGACTTTAAATTAAGCCTCTTTGACGATCTTTTGAATTCGAATTCTTGTATATTTATGTCTATATCCTATTTTTCGTCTGTAATCTTTACGACGTTTAAATTTGAAAGCAATTATTTTTTTTGCTTTGACTTCTTCTTCTTCGACTGTGCCTATGACTTTGACATTTTTAACAAAGGGCTGACCGATTTCTGTTTCACCTTTATCAGAAAAAAGAAGTACTTCTGTAAATTCTACTGTATTTCCAGAGGGAACTTGTTTTTTTTCAAAATCGACGCTCAGACCGGGCTTTACTGTATATTGTTTGCCCCCATCTTGAATAATCGCGTACATAACTAAAAGAATCCTTTCTTGATGGATTAATGAATTGACGTATCGTCTAATTGCTAGGTTTCGTTCTTTTCATTGTTTCCCATTTGAAAAGGATACGAATTGTATTTGATTTCTCTTTATTCTGAGGAATTCTTTTGAGGTTTGCTAGCAATTAGAAATTTTTATATAAATTTTAATTAAAAAGTCTTTTTAATTAAAAAAATGCTCTTTAGAAAACTTTATTATAAAAAATTTTTTGAATGAATCAATAAAATTTTTTTTCTTATCTTCTTTTTTTGATTGGAAAGTGTTTTTAAAAAAATCGTACTATAAAAACACTTAAATATATATGCATATTATGTAATATAAATATGCAAACTATGCAATAGATACAATAGATGAGGATGTTGTAAAAGAAAGTTAGTCAAACTATTGTGAAATTTGGTAAAGTTTGACTAACTTTATCTTTATTCATCTAGTGCGATGGCATAATCATCTAGATTTAAATCGCCACCATAATTATCAGCATAAAAAGCAAAATTCATGCTTTGAAAATGTCGTTTGTGGTCTAAAAATGCTAATTTCCCCGAACGATAAGCACGTTGTGTTAAAATATTTCGAATTCGTTCTATAGAAGTGATGGGAAATTCATGAAGAGATGGTATTCTTTTACTGAGTAATTGAACAAGATAAACTTGATTGTTGTCAACAATAGGCTTATGCATTTCGCCTACTTCAAGATGCAATACTGTATTCATTTCTGAAATATTGGCCAATTCTTCCACTTCATGAATATTTCCAAACGTAGGAGTAGTAATCACTTTAGCTTGTTTAGAAATAGCTAGTAATTGAAAAATTGTATTAGGCAAAAGAACAAGTTCCTCTGCACGAGCCTTTTCATCAGAGATTTTGGCAATTCTTCGTTTTGCTTCCATTATTTGATAATCATATTCTTCTTTCCAAGTAGCAAAAGCTATTTGTGCTTTGAATTCTGCTTGTTTTTTCAAGAAATGCTCTTTTATTTTATCTTGAATTGTAAAGAAGTTTGGTTTGCTAGCTGTTTCTTTTTCAATGATTCGATAAAAATATTTTCCTCTAGGAGCATCTTTAATTTCAGAAACTCCCTCGTCCACTTTGAAATCTGCAAAGTTTTTATCTTTAACAGGATTATTCTTACGAATATCCTCTTTGGAACGAAATTCTTCATCTTCAAAATACATAAGACCAGCTGGTGCTAACATGATTTGTTTGGCGGCATCTTTGACTACTAGCTCTACATTCATGTCTGCACCTTTATCTTGACAAAGTCGATGCACAATTTGAATTTTTTGGAGTTCACGAATTCTTAAGTAATTTGTTACTTGAATTTTCAGATTTTCTTGAACATCTTGGAATTCCATGTAGGGATTTTCACCTTCTTTTACTTCGCCTTCTTTTTTATAAAGTTGATCTTTATATTGTTCATAAAAATCTTTCATGGCTTTACTAGTAACTAGAAGATTATTAGCAATCGCATCGTAATCTGTCATAACATAATATAAACGATAGCGTTCAGGTAATTCAAATGCAGATTTATTTCGTTCGTAATAGCATTGTAAGAAAAGACTGTCATTCTTGGCGATTTCTTCTTTTGTTACCAATCGTACATCTTGTTTTTCTGTGAGACGGAAAACATAGAAAACTTTATCTTTACCAGATCCTGCACCACAAACATCAGAAAAATCACCGATTTTTGCAATTTGATAAAGATATTTTTTTGCATCTTGGGGCTGTGTTTCACCTTCAAAAAAATCATTTTCTGAAATGTTTGTTTGAGATTTATATTCTAATTTAAATTGTTCAGCAACTTTAGCCATAGGAGCTTCTAAACCAAGAGAAGATAATTTATTACGAACTTCAGATAACCATACAAGTGCTTTTCTTTCTGATTTTTGTAGACGCAATTCTTTTTCTATTTTACCTTTTTCTTCCTCCACTTTTTTAGCATATGCAACATCATCTAATTCATCGTCAATATAAATGTTGCGTTCTGTAAAGAGTTTTTGAACTTCTTCTTTGGCCACTTCGACTTCTTGTTCAAAAGCATTGGCAGGAAGTTTGATATAATCAAAACTTGCTAAAGCTGGAAGTTGAAAGAAAGTAGGATCTTCTTGACTTTTAATGTCAAAAAAAGCATCTCGCTCTTGTTCGTAATTTTCCATCGCGGGCATGAAACTTTGGAAATCTTTTGTAAAATATTGTAATTGATACACAGAATTATAATCTGTATATGTTTTATAGACTGTTTCAGTAGGGATTTTTAAACCACTATGTCGAGCTTGTAAATATTTTACAATAATTAAGGCTCTTTTCACCAATTGGTCAAGAGAATTGACATGAATATTTAAATTTTTAAGACGTTCTTCAAATTCTCTGGGACTAGAAAATAAAGAACGAGTCGCTGAGATAAAATTTTGGATTTCATTTGTTGCAACTTGTACACCCCATTCGTTTGCTTCGTGTGTCATAAGAATGAAATTCCACACATCTGTTTCGGGAAGATTGCTTTCTACTTTTGCACGTTCTTCTTCTGGTAAAGTGTAATAAAAATCAAGTTCTTCCATTTTAGGAGGATAGCTTGTTCCACCCATGAAGTCAAGAGTACCTTCGATAAGTGCTTGCCATTTCATTGGGTTATTTAATCTATCATCAAGTTTTCTATCTAACATAGCAACATCTTCTCGTAAAGAATAAACATCATCCCAGACATTATCAGACACATAAAAAAGATGTTGAAAACTTTGAAAATCTTCTCCTTGACGGATTTTTTGAATTTTTTGAGATTTGACACTCAATAATCTCGCGAGTTGAAAAATTTGATGCCATTGTTCTCGGGCTTGTCTAAATTCATTTTGGCTAATTTTAATTTTTTTATCGCCAAACACTGCCCATTTTGTTATTTCGCCTGGGTCAGCGAGATTCATAAATAAACTTCCCATACCAAAGGAAGCAGCAATTAACACTGTAACGGAAATGAGTAAAGCTTTCTGGTATTTCTGCATTCGTGTAAACATTCACGATTCCTTTTTTTGAAATAAATATTGTATTGCCTGAAGAAGTTTCCTTCAGTTTATTTTTTTATACAATTGCGATAATTTTTGACAATTTCTATTCCTTTTGCTACACTCTGTCGAATGGCAGTAGAAGTAATGGTAGCACCAGTGATTATTTTAAAGTCCATAGATTCTAAATTTTGACCAGTAAATTGATCTTGAAACCAAGGACGTTTTTTTACAGGTTTATCTTGACTCCAGAGGGAGGAGAGTTTTTTTGGACCTGTAGATACGCATTCTGCTCCTAATCCTGGTGTTTCTTGTTGCAATAATATTTCCATGGCAATGATGTTATAGTCTTTATCAATGCCTATCAAAGTTTGAATAAGGCTAGAATAGCCTTGTATACTAGTTAGTACGCCCCAACCTTGGATTTCTTTAGTTTTTTGGTCACGTCCAAGATAAATTTCATAAGTTGTATCGTCTTGTGAGAATGTTTGTGCAATAGGTTCTATTTCTAAGTCGCCTAAAATAATAGACAGAGCAGCTTGTTTTTTTTGGTTATTTTTGTATTCAATATCGTCAAATGTAACTTTATAAATTAAGCTAACACAAAACATGCAAATCCCACAAGTAACAGCCAATACAAAACTACTATGTAACATTTTTTTTAACATTTTTGTCTTGCTCCAAAAACTTTAGGCTTTGCATAACGATCAATTACGGGAACTGCAGTGTTCATCAATAAAATGGCATAAGACATACCTTCAGGATAGCCACCATACAGGCGAATAATCATTGTTAAAACGCCGATTCCTATACCAAATATAATTTGTCCTCGTAATGTCATGGGAGAAGTCACCATGTCTGTTGCCATGAAGAACGTTCCCAATATACAACCACCTGCCAATACATGAAATAAAGGATCCCCTGCAAACCAAACAAGATCGACTCCTTGTACTCCTGTTTGAGGATTATAAAATCCTACATTGACAGGAAATATCCAAGCACATAATGCAATAGTAGATATAATCGTTAAAGGCAATTGCCATCTAATGTAGCCTCGAATGATTAATACAAGTCCACCAAGCAATAGTAGCAAGGAGCTAGTTTCTCCGATGCAACCATTGACTGTTCCAATTGCTAAATCATAGTAAGATACAGCGTGTGCTTTTTTAATATTATTCCATGTTTCTTCTGGTGTTTTTCCTAAACTTTCCTTGTCATGTGTTTCACGAGAGGCTGTGACTGCTTGTTTCACACTTCGTAGAGGAGTTGCACTTGTTGTTGTCTGCATTTCTACTTTTTCTATATTGGGCTTATTTATAGAACAACTAGCAGGCTCTACTACAGGCCAAACAGACGTCATGACTAAACTAAAAGAAGCCATGACAAAAGCACGACCTGCAAGTGCAGGGTTCCATATGTTCAATCCTAAACCACCAAATGCATGTTTTACCACTGCAATAGAAAAAAATGAACCTAAAATAACAACATACCAATAACTTTCACACGAAATAACATATGCAAACAAAAGTCCTGTAACAACAGCACTTCCATCATATAAAGTCACTTTTACGCCACGTATTTTTTGACATATAAATTCTGTTATTACGGCTGTTGCAACGCTGATTAAAATTACCCACAAAGCTTTCCAACCTTGTGTATATACACCCATCGCACCTGCAGGTAAAAGACATAAAACAACAGTCCACATAATGATCGGAATATTAATTTTTTTATGAATATGAGGCGATGAAGTTACAGTATACAGCTTTTCTGCTTTTGTATTTTGATTTTCTGCCATTGTTCCACCTTATTCGTTAGCCTGTTTATTTCTAGCTTGTTTCTTTTTGAGGATTTCTGCGTTCTTTTTGAGGATTTCTGCTTTTCCCATTCTAATGAAGTGAACGATAGGACGATTTGCTGGACAAACATAAGAGCAAACGCCACATTCCATGCAATCTTTAATATCTAATTTTTCTGCTAAATCTAGCCGTCCTTTTTCCATAGCAATCGATAATTTATAGGGTAATAAAAACATAGGACAATGACGCACACAGTCACCACAACGAATGCAATGTTCAAATTCACTATTAACAGGTTCTGTTAAAACTACTATGCCATTTGTTCCTTTAGTGACTGGAACATCTAGTGAATATTGTGCAAGACCCATCATAGGACCGCCGAGGATAATTTTTGTTGCTGAATCTTTTAGACCAACGTGTTCTAAAAGATTGCGAATAGGTGTGCCAAGTCGTACAAGAAAATCTTGCGGATGCTCAATGCCAGGACCTGTAACTGTAACATATCTTTCAGTAAGAGGTTCTTGTTGGTAAACAGCACGATATGTAGCATATACAGATGCAACATTTTGAACAATTACACCCACATCCATAGGAAGACCACCAGCAGGAACAGTGCGATTTAAAACTGCCTTGATGAGTTGTTTTTCTGCCCCTTGTGGATATTTAACTTTTAATAAATGTGTATGAATGTTCTTTTTACTGCCAATTTCTTTTTGAATCAGATCATAAGCATCATATTTATTAGCTTCAATACCAATATGAATATCTGGTACGTCTAAAACTTTTTGTAATAATTTTGCACCCTTTAAAATTTCTCGCGCATATTGTAATATAAGACGATGGTCGCAAGTTAAATAAGGTTCACATTCAGATGCATTTATAATAAATGTATCTATTTTTTTCTCTTTAGGAGGAGAAAATTTTACATGTGTAGGAAAAGCAGCACCTCCCATACCTACAATGCCAGAATCTTGGATAATTTTCAATATTTCCTCGCTGGAAAGTTCTTGAATTTTTGCACGACGATCTCCATATCCCGCTTGACAGACGTCTTTTCCATCCGACTCAATCACAATGGCATCACACATTTTCCCTGATGGATGTGGTGTAGGTTCAATGCCTAAAACAGTGCCTGATGTTGGTGCATGGACTGGACAGGATACAAACTCAGTTGCTTCTGCAATCATTTGCCCACGTTTTACATAGTCTCCTTTTTTCACAATAGCACGAGCAGGTACACCAATATGTTGTGATAAAAGGCAATACAATTTTTTAGGTATAGGAAAAGAAATTAAAGCTTTATCTAATGTAAGCTTTTTACATTCTGGTGGATGATTGCCACCAGAAAACGATTTCAATTTTCTCATAAATCCTTTCTTAAATCCTTTCTCCAAAACAAGATATATTTAGATTTACAGATCAAATATTAATATATCCTCTAGATTCAGTATTAATATATCCTCTGAAGAGGATATTTTTTTTCCACTTTTTGAAACCACAATTGAAAATCTCGTTCAAGAACAGGATTTTTTTTCCAAAGTTTCCAAATATCTTTAGAAATAACTTTCCAACTCACTTTGTCACGAGCTGGATATATTTTCAATACTTGCCAGATATGAAACCCGTATTTTGATTCTATTACATTACTAATTTCATGCACTGGTAAAGAAAAAACAGCTAATTCTAAATTTTCATCTTTTAAATCACCACGAGCAATTTTGGAAATTTTCCCACCATTCTGTCCAGTATGTGAAATAGACTCTTGCTTAGCTAAAGTCCCAAAATCAGCATGATTTAACAGCTTTTGGCGAATGGACTCTGCTTTTTCACGGCTACTTACTAAGATGTGGCGTGCATCAATTAAATCCATTTCACTTTCTTGTAATCGAACTAAGGCATAGATTGCTAAACTATATTTTGCTTTTAGCCAAAGATCTTTTTGTACATCTCTTTCACGTATCTTGTTGTGTGATAAATATGATTTCCATTCTAAGCCCAATTTCTCTTGGATTTCAGCTTTTAATTTTGTTAATTCTTCTTTTGCTTCCGTTATAATCATAGAACGAGGTATATCAATATTCTTTTCTTTACATTCTAATTCAATCATTCGATGTAGTGCGATTTCACTTAATACAGCTTGCACTTGATTGGGAAATCGTTTTAACATCAAATCATATAATTCTTCTTTTGTAATGATTTCATCTGCAAACGATGCTGCTGGTACGCCTATTTTTTTGTTTGATTTTTCTATTTCTTGATTATCTATTGCAATACAAATGAAAAATATACAAAAAATACAACGAAAAACAAAATTACTCATAACATTTTTCCCAAAAGGTAACTTATGATATTTTCATAACCTATTTTATATGCTTATGCAATATATGTCAATCAAAAATTTATATTAATTGTTTTCAAATTATTATTTATTTTCAGTAGAATACTTTGGAATGATATACTTTTAACTAGCAATTTTAGAAAATTTTATTTATAATCTTATAAGAATTTTTATAAAAATTTTGAATAAGTTTATCCATCATGATATATACAAAAAAATGTATATATCCCATATAAAAACAAACCATGGAGTAAAATACATGGAAAGATTACAAAAAGTTTTAGCTACAGCTGGTTTAGGATCTAGAAGAGAATGCGAAACCTTGATCGAACAAGGACGAGTCACGGTAGATGGAAAAGTTGTGACAGAACAAGGGGTTAAAGTAGACATTGAAACACAAGACATTCGTTGCGATCAAGAACCTTTACGCATTGAAAAAAAACGTTGCTATTTATTTTATAAACCACAAAATTGCGTATGCACAAATGCACCCCATCAAGGCGAACGTGTTATTGATTATTTTCAATCTGTTTCATATCGATTATTTACGATTGGTCGATTGGATAAAGACTCAGAAGGCTTAATTTTAGTGACAAATGACGGAGACCTAGCACAAAAACTTGCCCATCCTAAATATCAAATTTCAAAAGTATATCGAGTTACAGTTCGTAAAAAATTTACACGAACAAAACTAGAAGAACTTATGCAAGGTGTTTGGTTAAGCGAAGGGAAAGTTGCCCCTGATCATGTAAAAATTGTCAAGACCAGTGAGGTTTCCTCTGTTATAGAAGTCCATCTTAGAGAAGGGAAAAATAGAGTTATTCGCCGAATGCTTGCGAAAATCGGGTATCCTGTATCTCGCCTTATTCGTATCAAATTTGGACAATTTGAAGTGGGCGATTTAAAACCAGGTCAATATCGTTTACTTGAAAATCAAGATTGGGAAAATTGTCTCAAAGCAACGCCAAAACCAAAAGTAAAACGCATTGCTAGCAAAAGTGATCTAGAAAAAAAAGATATAAAAATCCCACTTAAAAAAATCGTAGAATCAAGAACATTTCCAGCACCCAATACAAAAGCAAAACGAAAATATCAGAAAAAAACAAACAGGAAACCTTAGACAATGAGTTCGTGCGAACAGATTCAATTCCCCCATATAGAAAAAGATGAAAATACATCTATTTATGAAACAAATTTAAAGAACGGCTTAAAAATTCTTGTCTTAGAAAAACGAGAACTTTCTATTGTCTCTAGCATGATGGTATATAAAGTCGGTGGGATTCATACGATTCATGGGAAAACGGGAATTGCTCATCTCACTGAACATTTGCTTTTTCAAAAATCAAAACATTATGCACAAGGGGAAATCGATAAAATCACTCAATATTTAGGTGGATTTAATAATGCATATACTTGCCCTGATTCTACATCTTTTTATTATACATTTACCACAGAATATTGGCATAAATCATTAGAATTCTTACGAGAACAAATGTGCGAATGTCAATGGACAAAAAGAATCATTGAAAAAGAAAAAAAAATCGTGCAAGAAGAATGGAGTGGTTATCAAGATAACCATTTTGAATACTTAGATCAAGAATTAGACGTACTTTTATTTAAGGAAACATCCTATGCTTACCCAATTCTTGGATTTCCTAATCAATTAAAAAATATTACATTACAAGATGTCCAAGAATTTTATATAACACAATACGCTCCTAATAATGCCATTTTAGTTATTGTAGGAGATGTGGAAGCAAAACAAGCTATGATGCTAGCACAACAATATTTTGGCGATATTCCTTCTGTGCCCCAACCAATACTGAATATTCCCGAGTATATTCCACCTACACAAACAAAAGAACTCCTTTTATATAAAGATATTAACATGGTTTACTTTCAGTTTTCTTGGTTGTTACCAAATTTTACTTCTCAAGAAGACCTTATTATGAATTTATTGGCGATTATATTAGGGCAAGGGAAATCTTCACGGCTATATCGCAAAATGATGCTTCAAAATTCATGGTTACAAAATGTAGGTGCTATTTCAAGCCTTTTTCAATATTTGGGGAAATTTTCCATTTATGGAAGCATGTTGCCAAGTATTTCTACAAATAAAATTAAAAAAAATATTTTACAACAAATCCAAAAATTTCAAGAAAAACTTATCACACCTTATGAACTTCAAAAAGCTAAAAATATTTATTTAAGTGAATGTATTTCTGATCAAGAAACAAATTTTTCTTATGCTGAAAATATTGCGGATGAAGAACTATATTATGGATATAAAAATATTGCCAATATTTGGCAAACTATTCATTCTATCACAGAGCAAGATGTACAGAATCTTGCTAAAAAATATTTAGCAAAAGAGACTGTCTTAATTGGTTGGTTACTTCCAAAAACTAACACAAAAAAACAAATAAAACATTCGAAAGTCAAGCTTATTCCGCAAAAAAAAACAAAATTAAAAGCCCCTGATCGACCTATTATATACACTCCTAATATCTCTAAAAAAAATCAATCTAAATTTCAAATGTTCAAATATATACTAGATAATGGAATCCAATTATTCCTTTTACCAAATAAAACAATTCCTTGGACATCTATTGAAGTAGATATTGCTCCTTACCATTATCCTATGGATAAAAAAGGGAAAAGAGGACTTGGTTATTTATTTGGGAAATTGATAGGTGCAAGTAAAAAGTATCCACAAGAGAAAATTTCAGAAATCGTAGATTATCTAGGAGCAGAATATTTGCGTGGAACTCTGCATTTAAGCACCAATTCATTATCTGTAGACTTACCACAAATGATAGATATGATATATCATACATTTACAGATCCTTTATTTGAACAAAAACATTTAGATAGAGAACGTGTCTTAATGCATAGTTATTTATTGAGAATGCAAGATATACCAGAATTTCATGGTCTCAATGAAGTTCGACGCATATTATATAAAAAACATCCGCTAGGGAGTTTTTTTATGGATCATGTGGAAGATTGGCAGAATATAACAACACAAGATTTATATGACTTTCATTCACAATATTTTACACCTAGTCAAATTATGTTTGCGATTAGCGGAGATATGAATCCTGAAAAAATTTATGAACAATTGCAACAAAAGACAAAACATTGGTCAGGATCTACATTAGAAATTCAAAAACTTCCCAAACTTTATTCTCTTAAAAAACCAGTTGAAAAACATATACCACGCCAAATATCTCAACTCTTAATATATTACGGTTATATGGGGATACGACGCACAAATCCTGATTATTATAAACTTCTCATCTTAGAAAGAATTTTAGGCAATAGTGCAGGATTGACTGATCGACTCACGAAAAAAATACGAGAAGAATTGGGGCTTTGTTATGACATTTCTTTTTGCCTTACAAGTAATGCAGATTTAGAACCTGGAATTATGCTCGCTAAAATTGCTACTTCTTCTAGAAATAAACAACTTGTGCTAGATGCCTTGCAAAATGAAATTCATATACTACAACAACATGGTATTACAGAAGAAGAACTACAAAGTGCAAAAAATTATCTTAAAGCTAATATTCTATACTCTTCACAAACAAATCAATCTCTTGCCTCTTATCTTATAATGGTAGAAAAATATAACTTAGGATTTGATTATATGTACCAATTTCCCAACATCATTGATGCCATCACTACCCAAGATATTCAAGAGGTAGCTCAAAAATATTTGCATCATTCGCAATCTTTTACAGTTAGCATTGGAAAAACTTTAAAATCATAAAAAAATAGTTAAAAAAATAATGGACTTAACATCCATTATTTTTTAACTATTTTTTAAAATTTCTATCTGAATATTTCTAATGAACAAGCTTTTGGTATACTTCGATAGCACCTCCGATTCCTGGAACTTCTTTTAGAGTTGAATATAAAGAAGAACGTACATTGGTAACAGTTTTCTGTATATTTTTTTGTGTTTCTTGTATATTTTTTTGTATTTGAATTTTTGCTTCTGTTGCTTCCACTGTTTCTTCTTTTACATCATCGACTGCGTTTTCATCGTCTGCGTTTTCATCATCTGCGTTTTCATCGTCTGCTTCTTCATCAATTACTTCTTTTTCTATATTTGTGCTTTGTTGAGACTCTATAGACTCAGAAAGTTCTTTAATTTTTTGGTTCGCTTCTTGTAGTCTCATTTGTAAGCATGAGTTTTCTTCTTGTAGTTTATTTAATGATTCTTGCGTATTTTTTTGAGATTGTTGTACTTCTATAGACTTTTGAAGTCGTTCGATTTCTCTTTGCTTTTGTCTATATTCGTTTTCGTATTTTGATTTTTGAATGTTAAGTTCACTTTCTTTTTTTATGCGTTCAGAAGTCCATTCCCCTTTTTGTTTGATGAATTCTAACCGTTCTTTGTTGAATCTTTCTCTATCTTCTTGGAATCTTTCTTTTTCTTTGTTAAAATTTTCTTTTTGTACTTCAAATAGTTTTGTTTGGCTACTTGCGATCCGTAGTTCACTTTCTTTTTGAATGCGTTCTACGTTCCATTCCCCTTTTTGTTTGATGAATTCTAACCGTTCTTTGTTATATTTTTCTTTATCTGCTTGGAGTCTATCTTTTTCTTTTTGTAAGTTTTCTTTTTGTACTTCCAATAATTTCATTTGGTTAGTTTTTTCTCTTTGAAGTCGTTCTTGTTCGTATTTTATGTTTCTTTGGCTATTTTCTATTTCTCTTTGGAATCTAGCTTGTTCTTGTTTAAATTGAGCTTGTTCTTGTTTAAGTTGATCTTGTTCTTGTTTGAGTTGAGCTTGTTCTTTTTGTAGAGCATTTTCATCTATTGCATCTTCGTCGTCAAAGTCATCTATAATATCGTCATCAAAGTCATTGTCTGTATCTTCAGATTTTTCTAGTTTTGCTTTTTCTTGGATTTCAAGAAATTGTTTTTGATCTTCTTCTAATATTTGTTGTTGTTGAGCTAATTGATCTGCAACTTCTAATAACCTTTGTTTTTCTTTTTGTATTCGTTTTTTTTCTTGTTCCCAAATTTCTTTATCTTTATGGAGTCGATTTTCTTCATCTGTTCGTTCTGTTATCCATTGATTTACTTTGTTTTGAAAGTGCTTCTTATCTTCAATAAATTTTTCTTTTTCTTTTTGTATGGAGGTTTTGCTTTGATTTATTTTTTCGTAAAGTTCTTGTAATGCTATGAATTCTTTTTGGATTGTGTCAAAGGGAGTAAAATAAAATTGTAATACGTCTACAGAATGAAATGCAATGTTCTGTAAATTTCCTATGGTTAAGTTGTCGGATGTGATTAAATACGTAGTAGTTCCAATCAAATCATGACGTCCCATGGCGTCCATATCTTCGACTTTAAAAGATATTTTATCATTTTCTCGTACTTGGATAGTAGTATTGATAAGTTCTTTGATTTCAAAAGTATCTGCGTATTTCTTAGTTCTAAAGGTAGCAATGGTTTTTCCATTTTCTATTTTTGTAATGGTGATCCTGATATCTGGTTTTCCACCTTTTAAGTCATTGTCCCAATTTTTATTGTTTGCCTTTTTTTCTTTGACTATACAGTTTGTAATTTTGAGAGTCCACTGACTATGTACTGAGGAAATTAAACTGAAAAATAAAATGATGAAAAGGAATGGCTTCATATAAATCCTTTCAAATGTTTTGTTTTAATTGTCTTTATTATAATCCTTGATATTATCTAGTTCTTTAAATGTATGCTTTTTTTGTACTTCTTTTTCTAGTTTTTCTTTTTCTTTAAGGAGCTTATTGTATGCTTCTCGAAGAATGGCGAGTTCTTCATAAATGTTATTAGAAGGAGAAAAGTAGAATTCAAGTTGTTGTACTGAATTGAATTGTAATTTTTTTAAATTTCCAATATAAAAATCTTCTGGCTGTGCAACATACGTGACTGCTCCAATGATGTCATAGGCGATTACATCTACATCAATGATTTTAATAAAAATTGTATCTCCTTCTTTGACAACTAAGTCTGTGGTAATGAGTTCTCTAATTTCATATTGATTGGGAAATTTTTTGCTTTTAAAAGGTTTAGATTGACCATTTTCATTTGTAATGGTAATAATAATTTGTAGATCTGGTTTGCCACCTTTTAAATCTTTATCCCATTTTTTACCTCTTGGATTGAGAGTGTTGACAATGCAACTATTGATTTGTAATTTCCATGTTTCTTGAGATTGCACTGTGATCGCAAGGAATAGGAGTGCAATAAGTAAAATTTTTTGATTCATATAATCCCCCTTGGACAACAAAATTTTTTATGTGCATATGTTTATAAGGAATAAGAGTAAGTGGTTATTATAAAAATATATAAGGAATAAGAGTAAGTTTCTATTCCTTATATTTTATGAAAATATACTGTATTGTGTGAGTATTATATATATTTTATAAATGAAATTGTATATCTTTTATGTCAAGTTGTATGGAAAGTTGATCTCTCCATTCATTTTTTTTAAGACTATAAACAATGCTACATGTACGTGCCTTTTTTGTATAGTCGCATAGATCGCCATTTTGAAAATAAATGCAAGGGAAAACAGAATTTTCTTGGCGGACTCGAAACGATAGATGTTCACCTTTATTTCCATATCTTTGTGGCGGTGGATTTTTTATGATCTCTACATTATCTGTTAGTAAAATAGGTTCAGGATTACCTTCACCAAAAGGTTTCATTTTTTCTATTTGATGTATGAGATTCCAGGTTATAGCATACAATGGTATAATGGTGTCAATTTCTAAACTTGGTTGAAAGTCTTCTGGTTTTAGCAGTTGATCTGCAAGTTTGTTTAAATATTTATCAAAGTCTTCGAGTTTGTTTTTTTCGATTTGAAATCCTGCTGCAAGTTCATGACCGCCATAGCTATGTAAATATTGTTCTGATTGTTGCAATGCATGAAATAAATGAAATCCTTTGATAGATCGTGCAGAGCCTTTTCCTATATTATCTTCAAAAGAAATCACGAAAACAGGTCGATAGTATTCATTCAATAGTCGACCTGCCACAATGCCAATTACTCCTACCGACCAATTATCATATCCTACAACAAGTACTTTTTTTTTGTAGAGTTCTTTTTTTTGAATGATTTCTTGGGCTTGTTGTTGGATTTTTGTTTGTATACTTCTTCTTTTTTGATTGGTGTATTCTAGTGATTTTGCTAGTTCTTGGGCTTTTGTTATATTATTGGTAGTCAGAAGTTCTACGCATTGTTTTGCAGATGAAATTCTTCCTACTGCATTGATTCTAGGACCTATGCGAAAACCAATGTCTTCAGTGGAAAGTTCTGAAGTATTAGAAAGTCGCGATATGTCTTTTAATGCTTTAATACCTATATTTTTACTTTGTTCAAGTACTTTTAGACCATATTTTATAAGAATTCTATTTTCATCATGGAGAGGAGCAACGTCTGCTACACTTCCTAAAGCAACTAATCCCAAGGCATTCATCAAAAAATCTTTTAAATGAGGGCGTACATATTTTGTATTTGGCGAAAATCTTTGACAAATAGCCCAAGCTAGTTTAAAAGCAACTCCTACACCTGCAATTCCCTTAAAAGGATAGCCACTATTTTTATCCTTAGGATTAATCACAGCAACAGCTTTGGGAATAATTTCTCCCAATTCATGGTGGTCTGTAATAATCATATCTATACCTAGTGTTTTAGCATATTCTACTTCTACGTAATTACTGATCCCACAATCTACAGTGATAATCAATGTAATTCCTTTTTGGTGTATTTTTTTTATAGCTGTTTTATTTACTCCATATCCTTCATTTCGTTCTGGAATATAGTAATAGATATTAGCATCAAATAAGCAGAAACACTGGTATAAAAGAGCGGTAGCTGTAATTCCATCGGCGTCATAATCACCATAGATTACAATTTTTTCTTTATTTTGAATAGCAGTTGCTATACGAGCCACTGCTTGTTCCATTTGATTGAATTTATTATAATGGTGTATGTTATCCCAACTGGGATTTAAAAAACTATGGACTTCTTCTTTATGGATGAGTCCTCGTGAAGCTAGGATTTTGCAAAATTCTTCGGTAAATAGGAAGTCTTTTTGTAATTGTTGAATTGCTTCATAATTTGTTGCTTTTACGAGCCAACGGTATTTTTTGTTCATTTTTTCGCTTTACGAATAATAGCACATTCAATTATTGCATGTCGGAAAATCCATATTATGGTTTTGCTAGTTTGCAATAATATATCATAAGGTGTGAACCATAGAACTTTTCCACGGATCATTTCTCCTCCGTGAAGTCCTAACATAATTTCGTTTCCTTCTACTAATATATTTTCTGGAAATTGGAAACGTTTATTTTTATCTCGTTCTGCATGGAGTTTTTTAGCTTTAATAGTTTTATCAATTAAAATCCATTTTTTGATAAATTCTTCATCTTTTTTAAAGTAAAAGTATTTCATAGAAAGACGATGAATTTTTTGAATTCCTTTTGGGACTACTAATTTAAATACATAAGGTGTGAAATCTTGTAAAACTCCATATAGAAATTCTTTTTTACCATATAATGCAAGTTGAATTTGTTCCTTAGATTTAATACATTCTTCAAGCCATAAAAATGCTTTATTCTGCATTGCATCCTTTTGCATTTTTATTTTTTTCAATAAATCTTTTTCTTCTTTTCTTTTTTCCACTTCTTTTTTATGGGCCCAATATTCTTCCATAGTGGAAAATTGACGAACAATATGATAACCCAAGGATACATTAATTTCTGGATATTGAGCAATTAATTTTTGAACTTTGGCGAATAAATTAAGGCGTTCTTGTTCTGCTTGTAATGCTTGCTCTAATGTAATTTCATTTTTATATAGTTTGGCTGCAATCAAACAGTGAATATTATGTTGTTTGGCAAGTTCTTGTACTGGTATAGAATGACTTAATTTAAATTTTTCGATTGCTTCTTCAGATTGGCGTTTTCTTTTACGAGGCTGTTTTTTCCTTTGTTTAGGTACTCGATTGTTATCCAATTTTTTTTGAGAATGATTTTTGACGGTGGGTTTAAGGTTTTCGTTGAAACCTCCTTGTTTGTTTTTTGAATAAGGGCGTTTTTCAACATTATCTTGTTTGTGTTTATATGAGGAATGTTTATATTGTCCTTGTTGTTTAAAAATCTGTTTTGGCATTTCGTAAGCTATAGATTCTTGTTTTTTCTCTCTATATTTTCCTTTTATTTCTTGTTGGGGAGTTGTTTTGGAAATTGCTTTTTGGTATTCTTTTTTGCTATTATTATTTTTATCTTTTATTTCTTTATTATTTGTTTTAGAATTTATTTTATTATATTTTTCTGCTGAATATCCTACTCCCCCTTTTTTATCTTCTTTATGATTTTTTTTAAATGTTTTATTTTTTAAATTTTTTTCTTGATTAATTTTTATTTTTTTAGGTGATTCTTCTGTAATTTTTTTTGTTTTGCTCTGTGTTTTTTGAGAAAGTTCTTCTTTTATCTCTAACGCTTCAGAAGTTGATTTATTTTTTGGAGGAGAGTCTTCAAAGACTGTTTGTTGTCTAGCCATTATTTTTTCTCCTTATTTTTTTATTTTACATTGTTATGTGGTCCAACATAAAAAGCTCGATTCGGTGTAGGGAGATCTTCAAAAGGATCTCGGCGATATTTTTTTTCTTGCTTGCTTATATTGAACATATTAATTTTAGGTGCAGGTACATCTGGGAAAAAGTCATTGTGTGCAAAAGCAATACGTTTAATATTAAGTAAATGTTTACAAGTGATATTATCAGAAGTAATATTACCACCTGGTGAACCACAACCTAAGGTTAATGAGGGGGATAATGTAGTTGCATATCCTACCCCACCTTGTGAGGAAGGAACATTGACTAAAATTCTTGACGCTTTGTTTTGTAATGCAAAGTTTTGAATGATTTTTTGATTTTTGGAATGTATGGCTACAGAATGTCCAATTCCACCGTATACTAGGAGTTGATGACAGAGTTGATATGCTTCATCTGGATTTTTCACAATGTACATAGCTAAAATAGGAGAAAGTTTTTCTCTAGAAAGAGGATATTCATTTCCTACACCTGTTTGTTGTGCAATTAAAACTTTGGTAGTTTCTGGTACTGTAAATCCTGCAATTTTAGCAATGTGAAAAGGTGATTTCCCTACTAAAGCTGGAGGTATAGAACCATCGTTTGGCATGAGATCTTCTAATTTTTTTATTTCTTCTGGTGTACAAATATGTCCTTCTTGTCGTTGAAATTCTTGTAAGCACTGTTCTAATATGCTATTTTCAATAATAACCGATTGCTCTGAAGCACAAATAGTCCCCCAATCAAAGCTTTGGCTAATAATGAGACAACGAATTGCATGAGGAATGTCTGCACTAGCTTCAATATATGCTGGGCAGTTTCCTGGACCTACTCCTATCGCTGGTTTGCCAGAAGAATATGCAGCTTTGACAAGTCCTCCACCACCAGTAGCAAGAATTACCGCAATGTCAGGATGTTGCATGAGAGTGTGTGTTGCTTCCATGGTAGGAATGGGTAAACAACCGATAAATTCTTCTGGTTCACCAATAGACTGTAATGCGTTTTGCATAATGTTGACTGTTTTTTGAATACAATTTTTGGCTTTAGGATGAGGAGATAAAATAATACAACATCGTGCTTTTAAAGCAGAGATAATTTTGAACAGAGATGTGGAAGTTGGGTTTGTGACAGGAATGATGCCAGCAACAATTCCCATAGGAGTAGCCACTTCATAAATTTGGTGATGAAGATCCTGAGTTAAGATACCTACTGTTTGTATATCTTTGATATGGTAATAAAGTGTCCGTGTGGCAAAGATATTTTTTTCCAATTTACTTTCCACACGCCCCATACCTGTTTCTTGGTATGCTAATTCTGCAAGTTGTTGTGCAGCTCTATACCCATGTTGAGCTAAAAGTCCAACAATGTGATCCACTTGGTCTTGTGTGTAGCGTTCTAGCTTTTGTTGTGCTGTTTTTGCTTTTGCGATTAATTCTCTTGTGAGTTGAATGGATTCTAAATCTTTGTCCACAAATACGCCTTTCTACTTTATTGTGTTTATGTAATTATGGATTGGGACGACCGCTCATGTTATTTAAACTAGATTCGATGGCTTTGACAGCTTCTTGAATTTCAGCTTCTTTCCCACCTAAATATAATCGTCCAAAAGCACCGAACGCACGCATTTCTAGTAAATTGATATTTGCTGCTTTTTCTGCTTCATTAGCTGCTATTGCAGCATAGCCTGCTGGCTGTACTTCTAGGATGTATAAAGTTTCTCCTTGTAATAGAAATTGACCATGGCGCATTCTATTGATGATCATAGCTTGGTGACCTTCTATTCCTGTAATGATTTCAGAAGAATAAATTTTTGGTTTGATTCTACTTTCTTCATCACCATGTACATATTCTAGAATAGCTTCTCCAGCTGCACGCATAGCTCCTTGGTCAAAGGTATGGAGTTCTAACATTCCATAGGAACGTTCGACAATTTGCATTCCTGGATAGACTTGGGCACGTTTCATAGCAATATCTGTAATTCTGTTAATGGCAATTCCAGGTGCAACCTCTACGATGAGTGCAGCTTGGGATTCTAATGGTAAATATCCTTGACAAATGGTGGCAATAAATGCTGCAAGTTGTGGTTGTAATACATCAATGTATGTAAATGTACGAATTTCAATATTGGGTTCGCTCATGATTTATTTTTTCTCCTATTTTTTAAGGATGTTTTCGATTTCTGTTTTTGAGGGTAATTGTATTGTTTCGCCAATGCGTAATATTTTAAATTTGCCTTGTTTTTCTATGTATTGAACAACATGATTGATTTCGCTATTATTAGAAAGTTTATACTGTATTCTTGCAATTTTCCACAGGCTATCGCCTGATTGTACTTTATAAGAAAAAGTTTTGGACGTTTCTGGTGGTATATTGGTTTTTTCTTGATTTGATTGTTCAGAAACTTGTAGAGTTTTTTCTTGATTTGTTTGTTCAGAAACTTGTAGAGTTTTTTCTTGATTTGTTTGTGTTGTTTTTTGTTCTGTTTTATTGTTTGCTGTGTCGGGCAAAGGAAAGGAAAGAGGAGGTGGAATTTCATTGATTTGTGGAGTGTTGTTTTGTTGTACTTGTTGGGGTTCTGTTTGTGTAGTTGTTTCTATGTTTTCTATATTTGTTTTTTGTTGTTTTTTTGCACGAAATTGTATTTGTAAAATAAAAATGGACAATAGTAATAAAGAAAGAAGCGCTATCTTTTTTTTATCCATTATTGTCTCCCAGCAGAATAATTATAAATCAACCCACGTACCAAATTTTGGTAGGCGTGGGTTGATTGTTTGCATTTTAGGCGATATTATTGTTCACGATTTCTTTTTTCAAGACCAAGCACAATGGCAGTTGCTACGAAAATAGAAGAGTACGTACCAGCAATAATACCTATCATTAAAATAAAAGAGAATCCTTCCATTACACTACCTTTTCCATAATTTAGGAAAAAGATGCATGCAAGCACGATCATAGTTGTAACAGAGGTGAGCAATGTTCTAGAAAGTGTTTGGTTCAGAGCTTTGTTGAATTCTGCTTCTACATGTTTAATATCCATTCTGGCCCAAATTTCTGCATCATAATTTTTTTTGTTCTCTCTGATTCTATCATAGATAACAATCGTATCATTGAGAGAGTACCCTACTAATGTTAGCAATGCTGCAATGGTCGTTAAGTTAATTTCTAGGCTGACCCAACCTAAATATCCAAATACAGCGATGCAGCCTAAACTAATGAGTACGTCGTGTGTAAGTGCTGCAATAGCGCCTACACCATAAATCCAGCCATTGGGGAATCGGACTGCAATATAAATGAGTAAAACGATGAGTGATAGAATAATTGCTTGGTATGCTTTTGTTTTTTGTTCTTTAGCAACAAGGCCAGAAATTTGTGTAAATCTAGGGAATGGATCTGAAAAGAAAACTTTTTCTTTATTGTAAGTAGCATCAGCAAAAGCTGTGCGTACTCTTTCTTGAATGAGTTGAGCTTGTGCTTCTAATTCAAGACCAGATTTTTCTGTTGATAATGTAACAACAAAAGCAAAGTTTTTAAGTTCTGTGTTTTCACCGTCCAATGCTTGCACATTGAAGTTTTCCCAGTTACAACGTTCCATAGCTCTTTTCACAGCAGAAGTTGGTACTATGTCTGCAAATGTTAGAGTAAGAGTTGTTTTATTGTCAGCTGTTTTGATGTCTATATTAGAAGCTTCGAGACGAGATGCAATATCAAGTTGTCTTTTTACGAGTTCTTGCATTTCTTCAGCTGTTTTTTGGGAGTCTTCTTTTTCTTTAATAGTAACTCGGAATTTTTCACTTCCAATTTCTACAATGCTAAAAAGTTCTTTGTGTTTTTCCAGTGTAGTTTGAGCAAATTCACTAGACATAGGAGTACGGAAACGAACAGGAACAATGTGGCTAGTTGTAAATCTACCTGTGCCTCTTGTTATTTCACCAAAAGGTTCAGGAGATAATTCATCTTTGAATTTTTTCTCAATAGTTTTTCGTAGTTCTTCAATACCAGAAAGATGATTTTTCTGTCTCATTAAATCACTACGTTTATCTGTGAGTTCTTCGATTTCTTTACCAAGTTTTGTAACTATTTCTTTGTTTTCATTTTTGATTTGTAAGTATCTGTCTAATGTATCTTGAATGGCTTGTTGTTCTTCTGCAGAAGCACCTTTTGCTTTGAGACTTCGAAGGGTACGTCTCTCACGTTTTTCGTTTTCTTCTGTTCTGACTAAGGTACTAGTTCTATCTTTAAGAGCTGTATTTTTTGTTCGTAATTGATTTGCAATCTGTTCAATTTCTTGGTTGATAGCATCAATTTTTTCTTGGTTCAGATTAGGTAGACGAACAGAAAATTCATACCAGCCTTCTTCGTCACTTCCACGATCGCCTACTATGTGTTGAACTTCCACTTGGAAATCTTCTGTTAGGCGTTCACGAACTTCTTCACTTTGAAGAGGTTTTTCTAAACTCATTTGAGCTAAGATACCACCTTTTAATTCAAGACCATAGTTATTTTCGCCACGATAGATGAACCAACCCATACTGAGAATGATAACAGACCAAGTAAGAATCATAATAGGTCTCATCCATTTGACGAAATTGATTTTTGGATCCTTAATCAATCTCATCATACTGAAAGAACGGAATAGTCCAATCTGAATAGAAAGATCGAAAATTAAGTGAGTTACTACAATTGCTGTAAAGAAACTAGCTATAATACCCCAACCAAGTGTAAATGCAAATCCTTGGATAGCACTAGAACCAAATGTATAAAGAATAATGGCTGTTAAAACAGTAGTTACGTTAGAATCAAAAATACTTGTAAATGCATGTTTATAGCCATTGTTGACGATGTCATATAATTCTGGTTTTGTGAATTTATAAGGTTTTCCATTTTCTGTAATGTATTTATATTTTTCATCTCGAATTCGTTCAAAAATAAGAATATTGGCATCAACAGACATACCGACTGTTAAGATGAAACCAGCAATACCAGGAAGTGTAAGTGTTTCGCCCCAAATTACTAGGATGCTACCAACTATGATAACGTTGAGAATCATTCCCATGACAGCAACAACACCAGCACCATGATAAAATCCAGCCATGAAAATAACAACAAATAATAGACCAAGTAGACCAGCTTGAATGCCTAAATTAATAGCATCTTGCCCTAAACTTGGGCCAATTGTATTTTCATTGACAAGTTCTGGTTGAATTTCTAAAGAACCAGAACGTAATACTCTCATGAGATCATTGAGTTCATTAGGATTGAAGCCAACCATAACACCAACGCCTTCAATTCGGGAGCTGATATTAGGAGCTGCAACAACTTTGTTATTGAATAAAATGGCGAGTCTTTCGTTTTTATATTTCCCAGTGAAATCGCCAAAATATGTTTTGTATTCTTCTTTAAGTTCAAAACCAATAGCTCTTCGAGCATCATGGTATGTAGGATAAAAATTACGGAATTTTTTACCAGTGAAATCATATCCATCTTTTATCCATAATAAATGGGCAGGTTCTTTTTCATCACGAGATGGAAACCATTTGTAGCCTTTGTCTAATAAACGTTTTTGATAGTAACTAAGGCGAGTGCTACCAGATCCAAGGGCTTGTTCGTACTTTGTACGTTCTACTTCTTCTTCGATTTCTTCGCCCATGTTTTTAGAGGCAACAAGACGGAACTCTAGGTTACCTAAAGTTTCAATTTCTTTTTTGATATTGTTTGTTTCAACTTGATTTAAACCAGGAAGTTGGACAATAATGTGATTTTCACCTTCTTTTTGAATTCTAGGATCTTTTACAATGTTAGATTCAAAAATACGTTGACTAATCACACCAATAGTTTCATCAATGACATCACTTATAGAACGTGTGGCATCGATTTCATTCGGATCTATTTGATATAATAGTTCAGAACCGCCTTGTAGATCTAGGCCGTAGTGTACTTTGTAATTTTTTAAGGCTTCTTTGAAAATAGGTCGTTGCTCAGGAGGACAGGAAAGTAAAAGTCCAAATACAACTAACAATATTATAAATATAAAGAGCCCGAGTCGAGAATAGTGACGTTCCGCTCTCATAATAAGTTACAATCCTTTCTGATATTATTAAAATCATGACATATAATAGTAAATTGTGACTAAAAAATTTCTCTAATTTAGAGTTTTTGAGTTATTTTTTTATATGGATTTTTCCATGGAACCATTTTAGGTTCAATTAGAGTTTTTTTATGTTCAATCGATTATATGTTCATATTTTATGCTTTATATGTTTGTATTTTATGCTTTTTTATCTTCTGTTTCTGCATCTTCATTTTTGTTTAATACATTGTGGACAGCACGTCGTTGAAATGTAATTTTTGTTTTTGTGGTATCATCTACTTGGATTTCAATTTTATCTTCTGTAGCTTTTGTTACTTTTCCAATAATTCCACCAATAGTGACAATTTTATCACCTTTTTTTATGGCATTGAGCATTTCTTGGTGTTTTTTCTCTTGTTTTTTTTGTGGTCGGATAACTATGAACCACATAAAAAAGAAAAATATGGCAAGCATAGGAAGCATGCTCATGAGTCCAGTGCTAAGATTTTCAACTTGTGGGGTAGCTTGAGGTGCTACTTGTAAAAAGAAATTCATATTAACTCCTTGAATTCAAGTTTATATTCGTATTCCTTGATATTCATAAATAAATACTTTGTGTTTACATGTATAATAATTGTATTGCATTATATGAAAAAGTCAATGAAATTAATGAAATTTTTATTCTTTATTATTTTTCATATAGTGTTTATTACTTATTTTTGTTGATCTAATAATCGTTGTTGTTCTTCAATTTTTTTGAGTTGTTCATCGATGATGCGTTGTTGTTCCTCAATTTTTTTTTGTTGTTCCTCAATTGTTTTATTTCTTAGTTTTGGTGTAGGAAGTTTTCTATATTTTTGAGATTTGATCTCTTTGACTTCTTCAGCACTAATTTCTTTTTTTAGAATGGGATACCATGATTTAACATTTTTTAAATCAATTCCAAACAATAATTCATTAGAGTCAAATTCTAAGCCAACGTCTAAATAATAGTGCATTCCTTCTTTGATTTCTAAAGGAAATGTGGCATATGGTGAATTTGTACCCTTAGCAGGTACATGTTTATTGTGTCCTCGTTCTAGTAAAAATGTATGTTGTCCAGGTGCAACTCGAAAAACATACGTAGTTCCTAAATTTATAACGCGTTCATCATTAATTTTGAGAATACGTAATTCTCCTAAGGCTTGTACAATTCCATGTGGTTCTGTAATTGCAGGTTGTGTATAAGAACAACCTGTAAATAGAATTATGACAAATATAAAACACCATGTAAGCATATTCATTTTCCTTTTTATTCTTGTATAATAGGTACTTGTTCTGTATTCATAGGTACTTGTTCTGTATGAAAAGATACTTTTTCAGGATTAAGAGTTACTGGTTCAGGATGAAATGTTACTTTTTCAGTATGTTGTTCCTCAGTATGATGTTTTTCAGAAGGAAATGTAAGTTTTAGTAATAGTGGTGTCAACGCACTAGAAAACATTACTAAAAGAACTGTGCTATTGAATTCCAGCATGGTGATCATACCTGCGGATAATCCTAAAGAAGCAATAGCAAGAGCAACTTCACCTCTTGGCATCATGCCAATTCCCATTCGTAAGCTATCTATCCATGTGGTGCCAATGGCTTTTGCTATAAGACCGCAACCAACGATTTTTCCGGCACAAGCAACAGTAATAAAAAGAATAAAGTATGTGATATTATCTCCCATACCATGGAAGTTAGCAGAAAGACCAAGACTTGCAAAAAATAGAGGAGTGAATAAGGATTGTGCTAACACTTCTGTATCTTTGATGATCTCATCTTTATCAGGAATAAAACCAAGGAAAAGTCCTGCCATATATGCACCTGTAATGGGAGCTATCTCACAATATTCTGCTGCACCTGAATAAATAAACATTGTAGCAAATGAAAGTGAAAGTGCTAAATATGGCGTTTTTGAGTTTGAAATTTTTTTGAAAACATAGGGAATAATATAAATACCAACTAAACTTGCTATGAGAAGATATCCAAATAGTTTTCCAAGACCTACTACTAAGCTTGTATCTGTTTGAAAAAAACTCATTACAATAACTAATAAAAAAATGCCCATGATATCATCAATGATAGCAGAATTTAGAATGCTTGTACCAATGAATGTTTGTAGTTTTCCCATATCCCATAACGTCATTGCTGTGATGCTAACGCTTGTTGCTGTGAGAATACAACCAGTATAAAAAGCTGTTTGGTTGCTAAAATGATATGCTTTACCAAGTCCAATTCCAAGAATAAATGGGATGAAAACACCAGCTAATGCACAGAAAAATCCGATTTTCCCTGTTTTTTTCATCATAGCAGTATCTGTTTCTAAGCCTGCTAAAAAGAGGAGTAGTAATACTCCTATATCGCCGAGAAATTTCATTGTGTCGCTTCTATGTATGATACCTAGAACGGCTGGTCCAATGAGTATTCCCAATAATACCATTCCAAAAACAGGGGAAATTTTATATTTATTGCAAAATATGAAAACGAATTTGATTGCTATAACTATAACGCCTATTTCAAGTAATAAACGTGCGTGTTCCATATATTAAAATTCCTTTTGAAAGAATCGTATGACATCAGAGGGGGTTGTGCAAGCTAAGAGGTCTTGTCTGTTTTTTTCTGACATAAGAATACGATTTAATTCTGATAAAATAGGGAGATAAGAATCGCAAGATTTTGAGAAACCTAGAGATATAATGAGTCGGACTTTATCATTGTCAAGGGCATCAAAAGGTAGTCCTTGTTTGTGAATAATTATTATCATAAATGGTTTTATGACACTATCGCAACGTACGTGCGGAAAAGCAAGACCGTCGCCAATGCCTGTAGATTGAATTCTCTCTCGTTTAATCAGAGAATGGCGGAAGACTTGGGCATCATTTAAGAGGTGATTTTCATCTGCAATTTGTACAATTTTGTCCAATAAATCCCACTTATCGTTAATTTCATTTTCAAAAAGTATATTATTTTCATCTAGGAGATTATTTAATTTTTTTAACTTTGTTGGGACATATGCTTCTTGTAATTGCGTAATGAAATTTTCAGGGATGATACAGATGATACCTTCTTCTCTTGAATTTGCAATGATGTCTGAGACTTCTTCCATAATATCGGCAATCAAAGTCGCAGCGTTGGGGCATTTAAATAATACAGCATAGGGATACACGGGATGTATCTGTGGCAAGCGTATAGAATACATAGAAATATGACAAGGAATGAAAAAATAAATTGGATTAAAATCTTCCAAATCAACAGCTAAAATTTGTTCTCGTTTCATAATTTCATCTTTGATTTGTGCAAGGTATTCTTTTTGTTTATGTGCTAGTAAAATAAATGCCTGTTTATGAAAAGTTTGTTCCATTAAAAACACGTCCTTTCATGAAATTCTTTTAAAATTCTAATTTTTTTAACGCACGTATGCCTAAATATAATGGTAGAAAAGTAGCAGTAAATGTCGTTGCGACACTTAAAAAAATCCAAATACCAGACGTATAGGCAGAAAGTCGATTTCGTAAAATCCAATACGATGGTACAGATGCAAAAAATACAATGGATAGTACAAATGCGAGATTTAAAATTAAATTTAATGTACCGCCAAATCCAGAAACTATTTTTGAAGGGCTATCTTCTTTAAAATTAGGATATAATGCACCAAGTCCAACAGATAACCCAGCAGACCCAAGACTAAGAAATAAGGTTATGATTCCATATAATAAAGTCAATGTCCAAGGTAATCGTAGCATGTAGCAAGATAGTAAAATGAGAAATTCACTAGTGATGCTAAGAGTAACTAGAGCAAAGATGAATTTTGCTATAAGTATTCCTGTTTTCTCCAATGGCATTACGCCCAACATCCAAAAACGTTTTCCTTCTAATGATAGCATAGGAAATATAAAGCGACTTGCAAATGTGCAATTAATTAAAGAAGTTGCTACTAAGTTTAATGTCGCTATAAGATGTTTCCAAAATAATAATTGTTCATCATATTTTAAAGTTCGTAGATTTAAAATATAAAATAACAATAGACAAAGAAGAATAGCAAATTGACTCCATTGGATAGGATCTCTTAGAAAAATTTTAATGTCTTTTTCTAAGAATAATCTATCTTGTGGTCGTAAGAAAAAGAATATTTTTTGCACCATAGAAGTCCATTGAAAACGCCAAATATGCTGTTTCCCTTTGTAACTATGAATTTTAGAAAATGCCTTTCCATATGTAGTGCTTGTATATAAATAAAGAATAGCACCTAAAAATAAAGAATTGACAACTAAAAGACATAGAAAAAATAAATAATTGGAAAAATTATTTTGTGTTAAAGACATTAAAGCTTTGCTAATCCAAACAGAAGGTAAAAATGGATTTTGAAAGGATTTTAAATAACTTAGTAAATTGAAAAACCACTCTGTTTCAAAGGTTGGTAAAAATGGTCTCTGTCGAACAGAAATCCATGACATGATAACAAAAAAAATAGATCCGCCTAGAATAATCAAGAGTATGGCACTGAGAATTTTTTTAAATCGCAATAAATAATATACTAAAAAATATGCCATTAAGGTGCCAATAAGAGCAGATAATATGGTAAAGGGAATAAATAAAAGAATAGTTGCAGGATAAAAGAACCAAGGTGCCCCTTCTTGGATTCCGTATACAAAACATATAGGAATACCTAAAAAGAAAATAGACCATGAGGCAAATAGAAATGTTTCGCTAAATTTATAAAAAAAAATTCCTGCAAATGAAAGGGGGGAAGTCATTAAAAATTTTGTTTCTGGCGTGTGGAAAAAGGCGGATAGAGCAATGACCAATGAAGAAAATATGAGCATTAAAAATAGAGAAAAGAAAAAAATAGCAAAAATATATTCAATCATCAAAGAAAAAAAGTCGCTAGGAATATAAAAACGAAGGAATTGTAAACTTCGATAAAAAATGAAAAAAATTGCACTAAAAAATAGAGTAACAAAAAAACTAATAACTGCTATTTTAAGGCGAGAATGATTGTGCCATGTGCGAATGCTATTTTTTATCAATCGACATTGCAAATTAAAAAATAGGCTAAATTCATTCGTATTATTTTTCATATCTTTCTCTTTGAAAATAATTTTTTTCACACGATTAGATTAGGAAAATATTATAACAATTTTTAATAAAATGTGCAATAAAAAAAATTGATAGGATTTCATATCTATTTATAAAATAACAGATATGAAATCTCTATCAATTTTTTGAAAATTTTTAAAAAAATAATTTGAAAGTTATTTTATATTTTGAAATTTTTAAAAAAATAATGTTTATAAGTTATTTACGATTCGTTTTTTTCTTTTGGCGGATAGCTTAATCGTACTGAGATCCAGTTTGCTTTTTCTTGGCTTAATTGTACATTATAGTGAAGGTTTTCATCTTGCCAAACTTTGCTTAAAACTCGCGTGTGATCTTCAAACCAAGAGATCCATCTTCCATCTTTTGGTGTAAGGATAAAATCCATTTCTACCACATCTTTTTCCCAAATTTGTATTAATTGTTCTTTTAATTCAGAAATGTGCCATCCTTGTTGTGCAGAAATTAAGACATGATTGGGATAACGTTCTTTGATTCTTGCTAATTCGATGACATCTGTTTGTAAATCAATTTTATTGAATACAAGTAATATTGGTTTATTTTGTAAATTCAGATCTTCTAATACTTGTTCTACGACTTGAATATGATGATCTAGATCAATATCTGAAACATCTACTACATGAAGTAAAATATCAGCTTGTGCTGCTTCTTCTAATGTTGCTTTAAATGAAGCAATTAGATGATGAGGTAATTTTTCAATGAAACCGACTGTGTCGGAAATCATGGCTTTAAAGCCAGAATCAATTTCCCAAAGTCGTGTTCGTGTATCTAATGTGGCAAATAATTTGTCTTCTACCAATACATCTGCGTCTGTTAAGCGGTTCATCAATGTAGATTTGCCAGCATTTGTATAGCCCACAATTCCAATAGTGAAAAATTGAGAGTTTCTCGTTTCCACTTCACGCACTTTTCGTTCTTGAATTTTTTTGATTTCACGATTCAAATCTTGGATACGTTTTCTAATTAATCGTTTATCAATTTCTAATTGCTTTTCACCAGGACCTTTTGTTCCAATTAGGCCAGCTCCACCTTCTCGATCTAAATGTTCCCATAAACGCTTTAAACGTGGTAAAAAATATTCTAATTGAGCTAATTCTACTTGCAATTTAGATTCATTTGTTTTTGCATGAGAAGCAAAAATATGTAGAATTAATTCTGTTCTATCCAGAGTACGGATTTTCAGTTCATTTTCTAGATTGCGAGCCTGTGCTGGAGTTAAGTCATCATCAAATAAAATTAAATTAGCATCCAGTTCTTCAGCTAAATGTTTAATTTGTTGTACTTTGCCAGACCCAACATATGTTTTGGCATTAATATATGGAAGATTTTGTAAAATTTTTCCAACAATTTCTACTCCAGCAGTTTCTGCTAATCGTTCTAATTCAGCGAGGGGTTCTTGTGTTTGGATACGATTCCCATCTGTATTCACACCAACTAAAATTGCTCTTTCTATGATTTTATTATGCAATTCAATACTTTTTTTCATATAAAAATAAAGCTTTCTTAAATATAATGTAAAGTAAGAAAGGCTGGGATTGAAAAAAGAGATCAGAAAGTCGTATATATAGAAACAACTTTCTTTGATAGAAAATATTTTATAAGTCGTTGATATAATCCCATTCACTTTCTGGTTTATAACGAAAAGAATCATTATACTCATCATATACCACTTGACTTCTACATCCAACCATGACAACTAATACTATAGTTATTAAAGCGATTTTTATAAAATTTCTCATAATACAACTCCTTGCATTGCGAATTATCAAATAATTTTAATAGTGCGAATATTATAACAACTTTTAAAAAGTGTGCAATAAGAAAAACGATCGAGAGATTATATATCTATTTAGCAAAAATAATAGTCTATTATGTTTTCAATAACAACAACTATTCTTGTTGCTCGATAGTTTGTTTTTTTGCTTCTTCTGAATTACTACCAAAACAATTACAACAAGATGTTAAAGTACAAATGCAAACAAGCATGAAAATAATAATATATTTCATGGTCTTTCCTTTTTATAATAATTTTATAATCCTTTTAATGTAATAATAATCCAAATTGTTCGAAGAATAATCCAACAATCTAATAAAAATGAACGATATTTTATGTAGTAGATATCATATTCTAAACGAATTTTAGCACCTTCTAAATCATTTACATGTTTATAATTTACAATTGCCCATCCTGTGATTCCTGGTTTAGCAACGTGACGAACATTATGGAAAGGAATCAAATCATCAAATGTATCGCATTGTTCTACTGAAAGAGGACGGATTCCTACTATGGAAAGGTCACCTTTTAAAACATTCCATAATTGTGGTAATTCATCAAGATGGAGTTTTCGTAAAATGCGTCCTAATTTTGTAATTCTTGTATCATTATCTAAAGTCCACATATCATGTTTATCTGAATTTATGTACATGGTGCGTAATTTCCATAGTCTAAAAGGACGACCATATTTTCCTACACGCATTTGAGAAAAGAAAAGGGGACCAGGAGACGAGATTTTAACAAGGAGGGCAAGCGGAAGAAAAATAAGACCGAATAAAAATAAACCAATGATTGAAAATATTATATCTAGAATTCTTTTCAATGCATGGTAAATAAATCCACTTGGAATTTCATTTAATGGCAAATAATTTAAATACCAACCTTGCATATTTTGAACAGGAGTCCTTTGCAATACTTGTTCATAAAATAAAGGCATAGGAATAATAGGAATGCCTTTTTCACAAAATGTTAAAATAAAGTTTAAAAAATCTTGTGATATAGGATTATCAATAGAAAATACAATTTTATCAATGGATTCAGTATTGTTTAAGATATTGTCTAGTATTGTACAGTTTTCACATTCTGGTATTACCTTCCCATGCATGCTACAATTAGGAAGGGTTCCTATTACTTTGTAATATAGATTATTTTCTTGGATAATTTGAAGAACTTGATCAAATAAGGCACTATGACCAATTAACAATAAATGTTCTTGAAATTTTTTGTGTGAAAAAATACAAAAGTAACAGAGACGCCAAAAAATTAAGAAACAACAAGAAAGTAGACCAAAAAATAAAAACATGAGACGAGGAATACTGCCAATCGGTGCAAAAAAGTATAATATTAGATAAAATATACTGACTAATAATGCAGTTTTCGCAGGCTGAATGATTGCAGTCATCATATTTTGCATATTACGAAAACTATATGTATCAATGATTAAAGAAATAATTAGCCAAGGGAATAATAGCCATAATTGTTGTAAGCCAATTCTAATCGTGATATCGTTGTTTTTGATTGTCCATTCATGATATAGTTTCCATAAAAAAACAGAAATGAGAATGGATAGTAAAAGAAATAAAACATCTCCTATAAATAAAATAACTGCTCGTTCGGAAGGATTTAGGTGCCATTTATTTTGTTTATTTTTTGTATTTTCTTCAATAATTTTAGACAATGCTTTATAGGTAGTGCATTCTTGTTTAGATTTCATAAATTTTCCTATAATCTATATTATTTTAATTCATTGAGTATAGAAAATTATATAATGATTTTCTTTTAAAAGCTAGTTGATTTTTTAGAAAAATAAAAAAAACCATATTTGATGTATGGCTTTTTTATTTTGAAATTTTAATATTTGAAATTTTTTTGCGAAAAAAGGCAATTGTTTTTTGGAGAGTGATCTTGATGCCATATAGACGCCAGTAAGTAAAAAACAAGCAAATTCGATTAGGAATCAAAAAAAATATTTTGTATCGCCATTTATCCCTGATGTCTGTGAATTGTTTATTTATGGTTTCAAAGTTTCTAGTTATAACGTATAATTTGTACCCCATAATGAGAATGAGGTTTCTAGGTAACCATATATCTATTAAAATATTTAACCCTTGTTGTCGATGTGAAGGATCTAATAATGTATAGCAATCTATCATATAGTTCGTTTCTAAGAATTCTAATTTTTTACAAGGTTCTAGAAATTTTTCTGACACATTGTGTTGTTTAAAGAGATCTTGCAATAGAGATAAGACAGTTTTTATACTTTGATTGGCCTGTGCAAACTTTGTAATATTAAAATTATTAGTAAAGCCTACAGATGGAATATGATTATATAAAATATCAGGAATTCCAATATATGATTGGGCATTCATACAAAGAATGGATATATGATAGACATCATTAGAACGAATTAGAGACATGTCTTGAATTTTGGACAAAGTTTCTTGGCAAAGTTCTGTACGATAAATTTTATCCCATAAAAATAAACCATATTTTTGATAATCCATTAAAAAATAATACAATGCCTCTTGGCCTGTCATTTTTTTTAGATTCCCTTGTTTAAAAGGTTTTTTTATAATTTCATCCTCTAAATTTCTTCTATAAGATGAAAATTGTACAATATCTACATTATGTTTTGTAATAGCTTCGTATGCTTTTTCACAGGCATTGAGTTCATAATAATCGTCAGCATCTAAAAACATGCAATACTCACTGGTAGCTTGTTCAATCCCTTTTTTTCTTGCGATTAAGGCACCACTATTTTTTTGTACTATGAAATGAATTCTATTATCTTTAGAAGCAAATTCTTCTATAATTTTTTGTGAATTATCTTTTGAACCGTCATTTACACAAATAATTTCAATATCTTTGAATGTTTGTGCCATACATGAATGAATACTTTTTGATAAATATGGCTCAGCATTATAAACTGGGATGATGATGGAAATTTTTGGCATAAAAATTCTTTTAGTGACAATTTTATCACCTTTTTTTATGGCATTGAGCATTTCTTGGTGTTTTTTCTCTTGTTTTTTTTGTGGTCGGATAACTATGAACCACATAAAAAAGAAAAATATGGCAAGCATAGGAAGCATGCTCATGAGTCCAGTGCTAAGATTTTCAACTTGTGGGGTAGCTTGAGGTGCTACTTGTAAAAAGAAATTCATATTAACTCCTTGAATTCAAGTTTATATTCGTATTCCTTGATATTCATAAATAAATACTTTGTGTTTACATGTATAATAATTGTATTGCATTATATGAAAAAGTCAATGAAATTAATGAAATTTTTATTCTTTATTATTTTTCATATAGTGTTTATTACTTATTTTTGTTGATCTAATAATCGTTGTTGTTCTTCAATTTTTTTGAGTTGTTCATCGATGATGCGTTGTTGTTCCTCAATTTTTTTTTGTTGTTCCTCAATTGTTTTATTTCTTAGTTTTGGTGTAGGAAGTTTTCTATATTTTTGAGATTTGATCTCTTTGACTTCTTCAGCACTAATTTCTTTTTTTAGAATGGGATACCATGATTTAACATTTTTTAAATCAATTCCAAACAATAATTCATTAGAGTCAAATTCTAAGCCAACGTCTAAATAATAGTGCATTCCTTCTTTGATTTCTAAAGGAAATGTGGCATATGGTGAATTTGTACCCTTAGCAGGTACATGTTTATTGTGTCCTCGTTCTAGTAAAAATGTATGTTGTCCAGGTGCAACTCGAAAAACATACGTAGTTCCTAAATTTATAACGCGTTCATCATTAATTTTGAGAATACGTAATTCTCCTAAGGCTTGTACAATTCCATGTGGTTCTGTAATTGCAGGTTGTGTATAAGAACAACCTGTAAATAGAATTATGACAAATATAAAACACCATGTAAGCATATTCATTTTCCTTTTTATTCTTGTATAATAGGTACTTGTTCTGTATTCATAGGTACTTGTTCTGTATGAAAAGATACTTTTTCAGGATTAAGAGTTACTGGTTCAGGATGAAATGTTACTTTTTCAGTATGTTGTTCCTCAGTATGATGTTTTTCAGAAGGAAATGTAAGTTTTAGTAATAGTGGTGTCAACGCACTAGAAAACATTACTAAAAGAACTGTGCTATTGAATTCCAGCATGGTGATCATACCTGCGGATAATCCTAAAGAAGCAATAGCAAGAGCAACTTCACCTCTTGGCATCATGCCAATTCCCATTCGTAAGCTATCTATCCATGTGGTGCCAATGGCTTTTGCTATAAGACCGCAACCAACGATTTTTCCGGCACAAGCAACAGTAATAAAAAGAATAAAGTATGTGATATTATCTCCCATACCATGGAAGTTAGCAGAAAGACCAAGACTTGCAAAAAATAGAGGAGTGAATAAGGATTGTGCTAACACTTCTGTATCTTTGATGATCTCATCTTTATCAGGAATAAAACCAAGGAAAAGTCCTGCCATATATGCACCTGTAATGGGAGCTATCTCACAATATTCTGCTGCACCTGAATAAATAAACATTGTAGCAAATGAAAGTGAAAGTGCTAAATATGGCGTTTTTGAGTTTGAAATTTTTTTGAAAACATAGGGAATAATATAAATACCAACTAAACTTGCTATGAGAAGATATCCAAATAGTTTTCCAAGACCTACTACTAAGCTTGTATCTGTTTGAAAAAAACTCATTACAATAACTAATAAAAAAATGCCCATGATATCATCAATGATAGCAGAATTTAGAATGCTTGTACCAATGAATGTTTGTAGTTTTCCCATATCCCATAACGTCATTGCTGTGATGCTAACGCTTGTTGCTGTGAGAATACAACCAGTATAAAAAGCTGTTTGGTTGCTAAAATGATATGCTTTACCAAGTCCAATTCCAAGAATAAATGGGATGAAAACACCAGCTAATGCACAGAAAAATCCGATTTTCCCTGTTTTTTTCATCATAGCAGTATCTGTTTCTAAGCCTGCTAAAAAGAGGAGTAGTAATACTCCTATATCGCCGAGAAATTTCATTGTGTCGCTTCTATGTATGATACCTAGAACGGCTGGTCCAATGAGTATTCCCAATAATACCATTCCAAAAACAGGGGAAATTTTATATTTATTGCAAAATATGAAAACGAATTTGATTGCTATAACTATAACGCCTATTTCAAGTAATAAACGTGCGTGTTCCATATATTAAAATTCCTTTTGAAAGAATCGTATGACATCAGAGGGGGTTGTGCAAGCTAAGAGGTCTTGTCTGTTTTTTTCTGACATAAGAATACGATTTAATTCTGATAAAATAGGGAGATAAGAATCGCAAGATTTTGAGAAACCTAGAGATATAATGAGTCGGACTTTATCATTGTCAAGGGCATCAAAAGGTAGTCCTTGTTTGTGAATAATTATTATCATAAATGGTTTTATGACACTATCGCAACGTACGTGCGGAAAAGCAAGACCGTCGCCAATGCCTGTAGATTGAATTCTCTCTCGTTTAATCAGAGAATGGCGGAAGACTTGGGCATCATTTAAGAGGTGATTTTCATCTGCAATTTGTACAATTTTGTCCAATAAATCCCACTTATCGTTAATTTCATTTTCAAAAAGTATATTATTTTCATCTAGGAGATTATTTAATTTTTTTAACTTTGTTGGGACATATGCTTCTTGTAATTGCGTAATGAAATTTTCAGGGATGATACAGATGATACCTTCTTCTCTTGAATTTGCAATGATGTCTGAGACTTCTTCCATAATATCGGCAATCAAAGTCGCAGCGTTGGGGCATTTAAATAATACAGCATAGGGATACACGGGATGTATCTGTGGCAAGCGTATAGAATACATAGAAATATGACAAGGAATGAAAAAATAAATTGGATTAAAATCTTCCAAATCAACAGCTAAAATTTGTTCTCGTTTCATAATTTCATCTTTGATTTGTGCAAGGTATTCTTTTTGTTTATGTGCTAGTAAAATAAATGCCTGTTTATGAAAAGTTTGTTCCATTAAAAACACGTCCTTTCATGAAATTCTTTTAAAATTCTAATTTTTTTAACGCACGTATGCCTAAATATAATGGTAGAAAAGTAGCAGTAAATGTCGTTGCGACACTTAAAAAAATCCAAATACCAGACGTATAGGCAGAAAGTCGATTTCGTAAAATCCAATACGATGGTACAGATGCAAAAAATACAATGGATAGTACAAATGCGAGATTTAAAATTAAATTTAATGTACCGCCAAATCCAGAAACTATTTTTGAAGGGCTATCTTCTTTAAAATTAGGATATAATGCACCAAGTCCAACAGATAACCCAGCAGACCCAAGACTAAGAAATAAGGTTATGATTCCATATAATAAAGTCAATGTCCAAGGTAATCGTAGCATGTAGCAAGATAGTAAAATGAGAAATTCACTAGTGATGCTAAGAGTAACTAGAGCAAAGATGAATTTTGCTATAAGTATTCCTGTTTTCTCCAATGGCATTACGCCCAACATCCAAAAACGTTTTCCTTCTAATGATAGCATAGGAAATATAAAGCGACTTGCAAATGTGCAATTAATTAAAGAAGTTGCTACTAAGTTTAATGTCGCTATAAGATGTTTCCAAAATAATAATTGTTCATCATATTTTAAAGTTCGTAGATTTAAAATATAAAATAACAATAGACAAAGAAGAATAGCAAATTGACTCCATTGGATAGGATCTCTTAGAAAAATTTTAATGTCTTTTTCTAAGAATAATCTATCTTGTGGTCGTAAGAAAAAGAATATTTTTTGCACCATAGAAGTCCATTGAAAACGCCAAATATGCTGTTTCCCTTTGTAACTATGAATTTTAGAAAATGCCTTTCCATATGTAGTGCTTGTATATAAATAAAGAATAGCACCTAAAAATAAAGAATTGACAACTAAAAGACATAGAAAAAATAAATAATTGGAAAAATTATTTTGTGTTAAAGACATTAAAGCTTTGCTAATCCAAACAGAAGGTAAAAATGGATTTTGAAAGGATTTTAAATAACTTAGTAAATTGAAAAACCACTCTGTTTCAAAGGTTGGTAAAAATGGTCTCTGTCGAACAGAAATCCATGACATGATAACAAAAAAAATAGATCCGCCTAGAATAATCAAGAGTATGGCACTGAGAATTTTTTTAAATCGCAATAAATAATATACTAAAAAATATGCCATTAAGGTGCCAATAAGAGCAGATAATATGGTAAAGGGAATAAATAAAAGAATAGTTGCAGGATAAAAGAACCAAGGTGCCCCTTCTTGGATTCCGTATACAAAACATATAGGAATACCTAAAAAGAAAATAGACCATGAGGCAAATAGAAATGTTTCGCTAAATTTATAAAAAAAAATTCCTGCAAATGAAAGGGGGGAAGTCATTAAAAATTTTGTTTCTGGCGTGTGGAAAAAGGCGGATAGAGCAATGACCAATGAAGAAAATATGAGCATTAAAAATAGAGAAAAGAAAAAAATAGCAAAAATATATTCAATCATCAAAGAAAAAAAGTCGCTAGGAATATAAAAACGAAGGAATTGTAAACTTCGATAAAAAATGAAAAAAATTGCACTAAAAAATAGAGTAACAAAAAAACTAATAACTGCTATTTTAAGGCGAGAATGATTGTGCCATGTGCGAATGCTATTTTTTATCAATCGACATTGCAAATTAAAAAATAGGCTAAATTCATTCGTATTATTTTTCATATCTTTCTCTTTGAAAATAATTTTTTTCACACGATTAGATTAGGAAAATATTATAACAATTTTTAATAAAATGTGCAATAAAAAAAATTGATAGGATTTCATATCTATTTATAAAATAACAGATATGAAATCTCTATCAATTTTTTGAAAATTTTTAAAAAAATAATTTGAAAGTTATTTTATATTTTGAAATTTTTAAAAAAATAATGTTTATAAGTTATTTACGATTCGTTTTTTTCTTTTGGCGGATAGCTTAATCGTACTGAGATCCAGTTTGCTTTTTCTTGGCTTAATTGTACATTATAGTGAAGGTTTTCATCTTGCCAAACTTTGCTTAAAACTCGCGTGTGATCTTCAAACCAAGAGATCCATCTTCCATCTTTTGGTGTAAGGATAAAATCCATTTCTACCACATCTTTTTCCCAAATTTGTATTAATTGTTCTTTTAATTCAGAAATGTGCCATCCTTGTTGTGCAGAAATTAAGACATGATTGGGATAACGTTCTTTGATTCTTGCTAATTCGATGACATCTGTTTGTAAATCAATTTTATTGAATACAAGTAATATTGGTTTATTTTGTAAATTCAGATCTTCTAATACTTGTTCTACGACTTGAATATGATGATCTAGATCAATATCTGAAACATCTACTACATGAAGTAAAATATCAGCTTGTGCTGCTTCTTCTAATGTTGCTTTAAATGAAGCAATTAGATGATGAGGTAATTTTTCAATGAAACCGACTGTGTCGGAAATCATGGCTTTAAAGCCAGAATCAATTTCCCAAAGTCGTGTTCGTGTATCTAATGTGGCAAATAATTTGTCTTCTACCAATACATCTGCGTCTGTTAAGCGGTTCATCAATGTAGATTTGCCAGCATTTGTATAGCCCACAATTCCAATAGTGAAAAATTGAGAGTTTCTCGTTTCCACTTCACGCACTTTTCGTTCTTGAATTTTTTTGATTTCACGATTCAAATCTTGGATACGTTTTCTAATTAATCGTTTATCAATTTCTAATTGCTTTTCACCAGGACCTTTTGTTCCAATTAGGCCAGCTCCACCTTCTCGATCTAAATGTTCCCATAAACGCTTTAAACGTGGTAAAAAATATTCTAATTGAGCTAATTCTACTTGCAATTTAGATTCATTTGTTTTTGCATGAGAAGCAAAAATATGTAGAATTAATTCTGTTCTATCCAGAGTACGGATTTTCAGTTCATTTTCTAGATTGCGAGCCTGTGCTGGAGTTAAGTCATCATCAAATAAAATTAAATTAGCATCCAGTTCTTCAGCTAAATGTTTAATTTGTTGTACTTTGCCAGACCCAACATATGTTTTGGCATTAATATATGGAAGATTTTGTAAAATTTTTCCAACAATTTCTACTCCAGCAGTTTCTGCTAATCGTTCTAATTCAGCGAGGGGTTCTTGTGTTTGGATACGATTCCCATCTGTATTCACACCAACTAAAATTGCTCTTTCTATGATTTTATTATGCAATTCAATACTTTTTTTCATATAAAAATAAAGCTTTCTTAAATATAATGTAAAGTAAGAAAGGCTGGGATTGAAAAAAGAGATCAGAAAGTCGTATATATAGAAACAACTTTCTTTGATAGAAAATATTTTATAAGTCGTTGATATAATCCCATTCACTTTCTGGTTTATAACGAAAAGAATCATTATACTCATCATATACCACTTGACTTCTACATCCAACCATGACAACTAATACTATAGTTATTAAAGCGATTTTTATAAAATTTCTCATAATACAACTCCTTGCATTGCGAATTATCAAATAATTTTAATAGTGCGAATATTATAACAACTTTTAAAAAGTGTGCAATAAGAAAAACGATCGAGAGATTATATATCTATTTAGCAAAAATAATAGTCTATTATGTTTTCAATAACAACAACTATTCTTGTTGCTCGATAGTTTGTTTTTTTGCTTCTTCTGAATTACTACCAAAACAATTACAACAAGATGTTAAAGTACAAATGCAAACAAGCATGAAAATAATAATATATTTCATGGTCTTTCCTTTTTATAATAATTTTATAATCCTTTTAATGTAATAATAATCCAAATTGTTCGAAGAATAATCCAACAATCTAATAAAAATGAACGATATTTTATGTAGTAGATATCATATTCTAAACGAATTTTAGCACCTTCTAAATCATTTACATGTTTATAATTTACAATTGCCCATCCTGTGATTCCTGGTTTAGCAACGTGACGAACATTATGGAAAGGAATCAAATCATCAAATGTATCGCATTGTTCTACTGAAAGAGGACGGATTCCTACTATGGAAAGGTCACCTTTTAAAACATTCCATAATTGTGGTAATTCATCAAGATGGAGTTTTCGTAAAATGCGTCCTAATTTTGTAATTCTTGTATCATTATCTAAAGTCCACATATCATGTTTATCTGAATTTATGTACATGGTGCGTAATTTCCATAGTCTAAAAGGACGACCATATTTTCCTACACGCATTTGAGAAAAGAAAAGGGGACCAGGAGACGAGATTTTAACAAGGAGGGCAAGCGGAAGAAAAATAAGACCGAATAAAAATAAACCAATGATTGAAAATATTATATCTAGAATTCTTTTCAATGCATGGTAAATAAATCCACTTGGAATTTCATTTAATGGCAAATAATTTAAATACCAACCTTGCATATTTTGAACAGGAGTCCTTTGCAATACTTGTTCATAAAATAAAGGCATAGGAATAATAGGAATGCCTTTTTCACAAAATGTTAAAATAAAGTTTAAAAAATCTTGTGATATAGGATTATCAATAGAAAATACAATTTTATCAATGGATTCAGTATTGTTTAAGATATTGTCTAGTATTGTACAGTTTTCACATTCTGGTATTACCTTCCCATGCATGCTACAATTAGGAAGGGTTCCTATTACTTTGTAATATAGATTATTTTCTTGGATAATTTGAAGAACTTGATCAAATAAGGCACTATGACCAATTAACAATAAATGTTCTTGAAATTTTTTGTGTGAAAAAATACAAAAGTAACAGAGACGCCAAAAAATTAAGAAACAACAAGAAAGTAGACCAAAAAATAAAAACATGAGACGAGGAATACTGCCAATCGGTGCAAAAAAGTATAATATTAGATAAAATATACTGACTAATAATGCAGTTTTCGCAGGCTGAATGATTGCAGTCATCATATTTTGCATATTACGAAAACTATATGTATCAATGATTAAAGAAATAATTAGCCAAGGGAATAATAGCCATAATTGTTGTAAGCCAATTCTAATCGTGATATCGTTGTTTTTGATTGTCCATTCATGATATAGTTTCCATAAAAAAACAGAAATGAGAATGGATAGTAAAAGAAATAAAACATCTCCTATAAATAAAATAACTGCTCGTTCGGAAGGATTTAGGTGCCATTTATTTTGTTTATTTTTTGTATTTTCTTCAATAATTTTAGACAATGCTTTATAGGTAGTGCATTCTTGTTTAGATTTCATAAATTTTCCTATAATCTATATTATTTTAATTCATTGAGTATAGAAAATTATATAATGATTTTCTTTTAAAAGCTAGTTGATTTTTTAGAAAAATAAAAAAAACCATATTTGATGTATGGCTTTTTTATTTTGAAATTTTAATATTTGAAATTTTTTTGCGAAAAAAGGCAATTGTTTTTTGGAGAGTGATCTTGATGCCATATAGACGCCAGTAAGTAAAAAACAAGCAAATTCGATTAGGAATCAAAAAAAATATTTTGTATCGCCATTTATCCCTGATGTCTGTGAATTGTTTATTTATGGTTTCAAAGTTTCTAGTTATAACGTATAATTTGTACCCCATAATGAGAATGAGGTTTCTAGGTAACCATATATCTATTAAAATATTTAACCCTTGTTGTCGATGTGAAGGATCTAATAATGTATAGCAATCTATCATATAGTTCGTTTCTAAGAATTCTAATTTTTTACAAGGTTCTAGAAATTTTTCTGACACATTGTGTTGTTTAAAGAGATCTTGCAATAGAGATAAGACAGTTTTTATACTTTGATTGGCCTGTGCAAACTTTGTAATATTAAAATTATTAGTAAAGCCTACAGATGGAATATGATTATATAAAATATCAGGAATTCCAATATATGATTGGGCATTCATACAAAGAATGGATATATGATAGACATCATTAGAACGAATTAGAGACATGTCTTGAATTTTGGACAAAGTTTCTTGGCAAAGTTCTGTACGATAAATTTTATCCCATAAAAATAAACCATATTTTTGATAATCCATTAAAAAATAATACAATGCCTCTTGGCCTGTCATTTTTTTTAGATTCCCTTGTTTAAAAGGTTTTTTTATAATTTCATCCTCTAAATTTCTTCTATAAGATGAAAATTGTACAATATCTACATTATGTTTTGTAATAGCTTCGTATGCTTTTTCACAGGCATTGAGTTCATAATAATCGTCAGCATCTAAAAACATGCAATACTCACTGGTAGCTTGTTCAATCCCTTTTTTTCTTGCGATTAAGGCACCACTATTTTTTTGTACTATGAAATGAATTCTATTATCTTTAGAAGCAAATTCTTCTATAATTTTTTGTGAATTATCTTTTGAACCGTCATTTACACAAATAATTTCAATATCTTTGAATGTTTGTGCCATACATGAATGAATACTTTTTGATAAATATGGCTCAGCATTATAAACTGGGATGATGATGGAAATTTTTGGCATAAAAATTCTTTCTTTTAGATAATATTATGTATTATTTATAAATAATATAAAAATTTTTTCTTTTAGATAATATTATGTTATATTTTTAGATAATATTATGTATTATTTATAAATAATATGCTATTTTTAGAAGAAAATAGCTATGTTATAATAAATCATTCCATAATGGCATGGACACCATTATGGAATGATTTATTATTTTTGCAATAACAATGAATTTTGTAGTGTTTTACACCTATGATGTATTCATTGTCAATTACTCATTACCTACAAAAAATAAAATAATTTTATTTATAAGATTGTAGATTGTTTTATAAAATGGAGCTATGAAACAATATATCCATAGCGATCTATGAATTCTTCAGGTGTCATTTTAGCTATGGTAGCCATTTTTGTTATTAAATCTTTGTTTTGTAAATCTTTTTTTTCTAAACGAATCATGTAATTACATGCAATTTTATAGAGTCTGCCTTTAATATCTACTCGACGAACTTTTGTTTTGTGTGTTTCTGGATCCATGATGTCTTTGAAATAAAGAGGTTGTAATTCTCCATCATTGACACAAATCATAGCATTTTCTGTTTCTTTTTCATTCATAAGATATTCAAATGCTGAATAGCCAAGATCTCGAGTATATTCTTGGTCAAAAGGATTCGGATCTGTACAACGTAATACATAACCAATATCCATTGTTATAATTCTAAATTTTTCGCCACGTTTGTGAAATCGTTTTTCTACTTCTTGTTTAATGATTTTTCCAAGTTCAACATCGGCAAGCTGAATATGACCAAAATCGCATTCTTGGGAAGAACTGTTCATAATTTTTTGTAAATCTTCTTTTTTTAAGAATTCTGCAATGCCTTCTGCAATGACTAAAACTCCTGAGTTATAGCCCATGGCTCTTCGTTTAATAATAGCTGTTTCATAAATGTCGCAAACATGGCATAAAGAAATTTTATTGTTTTTTTCAATCCCAAATTCTTCAGGAATAATGGCTAATGTTGCCCCAGCTGCTTTGGCAATTCCAAGTGCCAAGTGTCCAGCAGAACGCCCCATGGTAACAGCTGTATACCATCGATCAGTTGTTTGGGCATCTTCCATTAAGTTTTTAACAAGTTTAGCTCCTAATTCACGAGCTGTTTGGTAGCCAAAAGTAGGGATCATATCTGGCAAGGGTAAATCATTGTCAATAGTTTTGGGCACATGGGCAAATTTAATACGACCTTCCGTAGCATCTGCGATCTGGCTTGCACCATAAGCAGTGTCATCACCACCGATAGTTACCATATATTGGATATTGTATCTGTCTAAATTTTTTACAGCATTTGTGATACCGTCTTCAACTCTAGTAGGATTGGTTCGTGATGTTCGTAAAATAGAACCGCCTTTAAAGTGAATTCTAGTAACATCTTCGATTTGTAATTCTATTACATGTTTTGCAACTTCTTCTTCGTTTCCCTTGACAAGCCATTTAAAACCGTCATAAAAACCATATACTGTAAATCCTTCGCGTTTTGCAGCAATTGTTACTGCAGAAATCACTCCATTAATAGCTGGAGATGGACCACCACCAACTAATATTCCTATATTACCTTTTTTTTCTTCCATTTGTTTTTTATTTCCTATTGTTTTTATTGTTGTTGGTTTCCCAAAATGATTAAAATTTTTTTTAATGATATGCTTGAATTCTATTTATTTTTTTAAATTTTGTGGGGTGGTATTTCTATCAAGTTACTCTTTAAGTTTTATGAGGAGTGGTATTTTTATCAAGTCATTCTCTATTTTATATATCATATTTTTTTTTGTTTTCAAGAAAAATTTTTCAAGAAAGCTTTTAAGATTAGCATAAAAAAAAAGTGTTATTTTATTATAACACTTTTTTTAATATATCTATACGTCAAAAATAATTTTTGATGCTAACCTGAAAAATTACTATCTAAAGATTATTTTTTCTTTCGACGGTTAGTTTTTGTAAGGTGTTTTCTGATTTTTTCAAGAAGACTTTCATCTGAGAAAGGAATTTTAATATGATCATCAAAACCTTGCTTGAAAAGATTTTCTTCTGGTTCTTCTTTTGTGAGACCAATAATAAAGCAATTTTTAATTTCATCAATATTGCGTAAGAAATGATATACTTGAAGACCATCAATATCTGGTAAATCAAGATTGAGAAGAACGAGATCTGGTTTAAATTCTTTTGCAAGACCAGCTTCAAAACCACGTGTAACAATTCGAGTCTCATATTTCTCTTTGTCCAGAATTTCATCAAGATGCTCTGGTTCTGTATCTACGATGAGAACTTTGAATTTTGTTTTTTCAAGAGCGTTGGTAGGTATTTTATATTTTTTCATAAATTTAAGAAGACTTTCTCGCGTGATTCTTCTATTTTTTGAACCAGGAATTTTAAATCCTTCTAATTCTTCAGATTCAATCCACTTAATGACAGTTGGAATTGTTACATGACACAATTCTGCAACGTCACCAGTTGTAAAACCTTTTTTTCTATACATAAATACTTCCTTTTTAAAATTAATGATATTTTAATACATTCAAAAATATAATATACAAATATAATATAATATACAATTATGTTTTATTATATTTTCTTTTTTTTACGGATTTTTTTGAAAACCTGTAAATTTTAAAATATCGTTTAAATGAATTTCTGGCACTGGATATGTTGCTTTATTTCTAGATTGCATTTGTGCTGTTACTTCTTGAACTAATTCTTGATTTTGATTCTGTATATCTTTAACAATGCCTGCAATTTTTTCTATTTGAATTTCATTGAGTTGTTTAACGTGATTGTGTAAATGTGTTTTATATGATTCTAAATTTCCTTGCATATTTTTGATATGTTCTTCAATTTTATTTTGATATGCTATTGAAAATTCTTGTTGCTGTGTAAGAAGTTGTTTTTGTAGTAGGGTAGATTGTTGATTTGCTATATTCCATTCTTCTTGTAATGCTTGGTATTTTTGTTGTATGGTTTTATAGTGTTCTTCTATGAAATTTGCATTTTGTTTATATAGAATTTTATTTTCTTCTTGAATTTGTTGACATTGCTGTTCGATATGTGTTTGAGATTCTAAAGTAAAAAATTGAAGTTGTTCTTCTGTATCTTTTATCTGTTTAGAAATCATTTCTTGACATTCTTGACGTAATGTTTTGATTTGTTTTTCTATATCCAGAGATTGTTGTTCTATGATTTTTTTATATTCTATTTGAAGTGATTTTATTTGTTGTTCTGAATGATAGCATTGCTGTTGCATCGTCTCTTTACATTCTGCTTTTAAAGTGTAAAATCGTTCATCATGATGTTTACCTTGCTTGTCTATTCTGTCATGCAAGAAAAAGTAATTTTTTTTACATTCTTCCATAAAAGAATCAAGTTTTGATTGAATGAGTGCAATGGGTTCATCCCAAAAAGATTTTTCAGGTAATATTTTAAAGGAAAGAAATGAAATTTCTTCTATGCTAATACCTAAATCAAAAATTTTCTTAGCAAATAAATTTTTAATATCTGCCAATAGAATATTTTGTTGTGTGAGTAAATCCTCACTGCGTTTGATAGCTATGCAATATTTTAAAGATTCTTCTAATTTGTAAGAAATCATTTTTTTTAAATAATCCCATTCATCAGGACTATCTTGAATATAAGGTGCAATTTTTTTTAAATTGTTTTTAATATTAGAAATTTTTAAAAACATATTTAAGGCAAGAACAACTCTCTGCTGATCAATTGTTCTGATATTTTGTTCTGGAGTGATTTCCAAAGAAAGTGGAAATGGCTTTAAAGAAATTTGGTAGAGTTTATGTAAAAGAGGGAAAACAATCATACCACCTTCTGTACAGACTTTTACGCTTCCAAAGCCTGTACGAATCAATGCTTTGTCTAAACTGCTACGTTTATAAAACCAAATTACAATTAATACAAATAAGATTATGAAGGAAACGATAAAATATTCGATCCATTCCAACAGCATAAGTTGTCCAAAAAACATTTTAATTACCTTTAAATATTTATTTTTTATGCTTTTTTTATACAACATCCTTGTTAATTAAAATTTCTTATATTTGAATATAACACACATTTTTAAAAAATCAACTTGCTTTTTCTATTTTTTTTTGCATGATGCATTGTATTTTTTTAATGATTCATAGGTTTGTAAATTTGCGAGTTAGCAACGATATTTGTAAGTTGTTAAAAATATTGGACGAGAGTTCGTCCAATGGAAAGATTCTAAAATACTAATTTCTAGAAGGATGTAATGCTAATCGTAGTGTTACTTTATGAAGTTGATTGTTTCTTTGATAGGTAATGGTAATGGGAACGTCTGCATAACAGTAGGATATTATTTCATAAATGTGTGCAGAATTCATAATCAAAGTGTCATTTAATGTAATGATTTGATCGCCTTCTTGTAATATGTTGTAAGCAGGACTGTTGAGGTTGACTTTCGAAACAAGAACTCCAGGTTGCTCCATATTTACAACTGTAATTCCGAGCCATCCTCGGTTCACTGTACCATATCGTATAATAGATTCAGATACCCAGTAAATGCGATTGCTAGGCAATATAAAATTAATGCCTTGAGAAACTATATTGGAAGAGTTTATACCAGGTTGCATTTCTTGAATAAGAGTATCAAATTGTAATGCAAGTTGTGGGTCAAAATCTGTTTGTTCTTGATATGACTTAAGAAGTTTATACATTTTAAAAAAAAGTTTTTTTTGTGTGCCTACAAATAATTCTCTTTGTATTGTGGAAAATGACATGCCGATAAATTCTCCTTGAGAATTTACAACAAGTCCTCCATCATCTCCTGGATTAATGGGAGCTGTAGTTTGAATAAGACCAATTAAAGGTGTTAAGGATCCTCTAAGCCAGACGCAACGATGCAATCCACTCACAATTCCTAAAGAAACAGATTTATTTAATCCATATGGATTCCCTATGACTATTAAAATAGAACCAATTTGAAGCTTATCTGAATCTCCTTTTGGTATAGGTTCTATGTGTTCCTTCATTTTAAGAACTGCTACATTAGTCCAAGTATCCGTACCTATAATATCGGCTTCTGTTGTTTTATCTGATTGTAAATGAACTTTTATTTTATTTGTTTTTTCTACGGCAGTGGCAAGTGTGACAATATGACCTTGGTTATCTAAAATAATTCCAGAACTAATTCTTGTATTTGTATGAGGATAAAATAATTCTAGTTTTACAACATTGTGTTGGATATTGGCAATAATATTTATAATATCATTCTCAAGTTGTTGTAGAAATTGTGACTCAATAACAGAAACAATGCTACAATAGAAGAATAGGATAACTATTTTTTTTATTTCGACCATTAAAATTCCTTTAAAATGAAGCATGCTCTATTTGAACTAATTCTACTTGGTCTAATTGACAATCTATTGTTTCTATAATTCGTTGATTAAATTTTCTAATATTATTGTGATCATTATCTTTTTCTGTATCTAGTATATGATGAGCAACTGGAATACTATGAAGATTATATGTCTTTTTTTGGACATATGGTTTAGAATTGTTCGAGATATTATTTTGTTTAATAGTTTGAATAGGTTGTAGTGTATTTGTCTTTAGAGATACTCTTGCTTCTACTAAATATCCTATAAAGAATACGAATAGTATGATTGCAAACCCTAATATTGGTTGCCAAAATAAGCTATAGGATGGTATAGTTTGTTGTTCTGGTTTGGGAAGTTGGTTGATTTTTATTGCTAAATCATTCCAATAATTGTTGGTAACATGTTGAGGCACTTCTTTTGTTTGGAATGAATGTAGTATATTTTGTATATTTTTATATTTTGAGTATATTTGCTGGCATTTGATACAATGTTTGCAATGATGTTCCATGGCATTATGCAAGATATCATGGTGTTCATCGATGTACATTGGTATGAGTTTTTGTATTATCCAACATTTCATTTTATTATCCTTAACTGCTAATGAACTTCTTCACAAATTGGTACATGTATTTTGACGGTTGTCGTTGTACAAAAGCAGTTTGTGAAATTTTCCCATTTGATTTATCAAATGGTGAATGCTTATTTTATAACAAGCAATGGATTAGTGAATGCTAATTATATGATTTATGTTCTAACTGAATTATTCATTCAAGTTAGAATTTTTTTTCATCTGTTTTTTTTCCCATAAATCTTTAAAAATTTGTCTTGCTCGAAAAAGCCGCCATCGAACTGTATTGTAATTACAATCTAGAATTTCTTCAATTTCTTTACAAGAAAAACCTTCTAAATCACGAAGCACAAGAATCATTCTATATGTATCGGGAATTTTTTGTAAAACCATTTGAAGTTCTTCTTCTAGTTCTTTTTTTTCAAAATATTCTTGGACTGAGATATCAGAAGCCTGCAATTCGTCGGTTTCTTCGACATTGATCGTTTTTTTTTGTCTTTTTTGTTTCCGTAAAAAATCAATACATAAATTGCTAATTATTCTATATAGCCATTTATAGAAATTGCTACCTAATTTATAAGTATCGAGAGCACGATAAACACGAATAAAAGCTTCTTGAGAAATATCTCGTGCCTCCTCATAGTTGCCTAAAATTTTTTCTGCAATCCAAATGGCACGATTTTGGTATTTTTCTACTAAAGTTTGAAAAGCATTCATGTCGCCCAATTGAGAAAATCGAATTAAATCATCGTCGTTCAAGTTTTTCATAAGATTAACTTTATATCATATTACTTTTTACGTGAAAAAATTCAAAGTGTTTGCAATTTTTTTTATTTTTTCATAATTGCAATTATTTGATCTTGTACGGGCATCCCAGAAACATAAGCTTGATTGTCTTTTGTGTACATATTGAGTTCCAAGCGAACTCCAAATTCTGGAAGATAAATTCCAGGTTCGATGGAAAATCCCATGTTATTTAAAATATATCGTTCATCTCTTGTTTCATAGTTATCCATGTGAACTCCTCGTCCATGAAGTTCTCGTTCGATATTGTGTCCTGTACGGTGAATAAAATAGTCTCCATATCCTTTGTCTGTAATGTAATTGCGACAAATGTCATCTACTTGATAGCCTTGAATTGCTGTTTGTTGGGCAAATGATGTTTGTACAAATTCTACTGCAGCATCTCGTGCTTCTTTTACAATATTGAAAATTTTTTGGTGAATTGGTTGAATTTCTTGAGAAATAGAAGCAACCCAAGTGATGTCTGCATACACTGCATTTTTTGTTTTTTGTTTTGCCCATAAATCAATTAAAAGAAAGTCATTGGGTTTTAAAATTGTAGAACCTTGAGCTAAGGTTTCATAATGTGGATCGCCACTATGTTGATTGGCTGCAACAATGGGCAAGTGATCTGTAAAAAGATTGTTATTTTCAAATTGTTGTAAAATGAATTGTTGTACATCATGTTCAGTAATTTGTTTATTTTCTTGAATATGTTCGCCTACAAGACGGAAGGCATGAAGTACGATTTCTCGGAGAAGATCTGCTACTTCTAAATGAGATTGCAATGCATTTTCATCCCAAAGTGCATTGAATCTCTGAAGCAGATTTGCAGAAGAATGGACTTGCACACCTAAATTTCGAATACATTCCACAGTCCCGGCATCTACATAAGAAACGTAAGGAATGGAATTATTGGGCGAGTATTGCATGCAGATATTTTTTTTACCTTGTAAAGTTTCTTCTAAATTTTTTTGAAGTTCTTTCCAACCTGCATACGTTTTTTTTATTCCTGGTAGATGATCTAAAGCAGCACTTTCGATTTTATGAACCAATTTGATAGGTTCTCCTTGTGTGGGAATTAAATAGAACCATCTTCTTGTTAAAAGTCGTTCTGGTGGCATTTCTAGAATTTCATTCGCACAAGAGTCCCTATTTTGAAAATTATAAAATAGCCAACCATCTAGATTTTCTTCTGCTATATAACGAGTGATATCGGCAAGATTCATGTTTTTTCCCTTAAAATTTTCCAGTGAGAATCATGGTAATATAACATATTCCTTGGTGAGTTGTATAACAGCCAATTCCTGTGAATATATATTCTTCTTTTTCTAGTACTGTTCGATGAGAAAGGCTATTCAACCAAGCGTCTAAAATATATTGTGGATTATCTTGGAAGTCATATGTTTTTGCTAAATTTTCTCCCCATATTGGAGGATCCATTCCTGCACACCAAAGGCGTTCTTGTACACTTCGTTGATCGGGATCTATGTGTGAAAAAAAATTTCGTTCATACATATCTTTGCTATAACGAAGTGCAAGACGTTGTAACTGAGAGTTCGAATATAAAATAGGTTTATTTTGACTTTGACGCCATTGATTAATTAGGTGTAAAAGGCTTTCAGACATAGTCGAAAGCCTTTGATTTTTTTGTTGTAAGGATGTACAATTTGTATTTAAAAAAACAAGTATGGCAAAGATAAAGACAAAACTGGACTGTATGATTCAATCATCATCTCGGTGACCATATCCATAATTATCATAGTCGTCATCGTCATAATGATGATTATACTGATCATCATAATCGTCATCATCGTCATAATCGTCATCATCGTCATCATCGTCATCATCGTCATCATAATTAGAGTCATAGTCATCGTTGTCGTAGTCATCATCATAATCGTCATCTTCATCTTCTTCGACATCTTCTTCGTTATTGTAATCTATATTATTGTCATCTTCATCATTATTATCGTCGTCATCATTCCTGTTGTAATGAAGATCGTCATCTTCATCTTCTTGATGGTTTTTTGTTTTTTGGGAAGATGGTTTTGATTTATTGAAGTCTTGGTCTTTAGAGTCTTCGTGACATTCTTCACATAAAGTGATAGAGCAAGTATCGTCTTCTATTACAATTTCACAATCAGGACAAACAGGTTCTTTGCATACTTCACAATAATCGATACAATTTTTGCAAAATGTATTATTGCAAACTACACAAGTTTTTAAACAATCACGGCACATTTTTTTTTCACAATTATAGCAAATCTCTAAATAAACTTTATTCACTGTTTTTTTGCATAATGTGCATTTTTGAGCCATTCCTAAAAACCTTTCGATTAACTAAATTTTATTTTTGATTAACAGGACTTTGTTTTTATAGGAGTTTTAGTAATACCCACCCACTAGACTTTCAATGGCATCAACGATCATTCGAACTCGTTCAATATCTTGTTCGTTTATAACATTCCAAGTTTCTAGTTGCATGAGAAAATCACCAATTTCTTGAGTAGGTGCATATTTTAATTTGTTGCTCCAATATCGACTTTTTACAAGTTTTTCTAGGGCAACAATAGAAACTCTATACCCTGAGTTGCTTGTTTTTGCTAATAGTTCTAAATGTTTCATGAGTAAAGGAACACTTAGACGTTCTAAGCGTGTGATTCCGTCTTTTAATTCACCTAAATAGCGATCTTCATATAGATAACCTGACAATACGCGAAACTTACTAGCGTCTAAAGGTACTCGAATTGTGTAATAGTAAAACACTCCTTTTTTATAATATTCAATTAAATGATCCTCAATTTCTATATCATCAACATAAAATTTATAAGGATATATAAGACCATCTAGATTGGTTTCTTTATCTCTTGTGAAAAACTCGCATATTTTTAATTTATCAAATTTTGCTTGGATTGTAAATGTTTCTGCACCTGTATTTTGTAAGTATACTTTCTTCTTTACTGTAGCATAATCTTTGAATTTGATAATCATATCATAATTGTAACCAGGGAAAAATTTATCGTTAATTTCAATCACTTTCCCATTGACCATAATTTCAATAGCTGTTGCCTCTAAGAGACCATTTTCTTCTTGAATGATAAATGAAATGGGCTTAGAAGCTCCTGTACTCTCTTGTTGAGCAATGATAGAATCTTCAGAGTATGCCAATTCTTGTGGTACATGTACCACAGCTTCTGTCTCTTTTTCTGGAAATTTATCTTTGTACCGAGATAAAATATCTTGGAAGCGAATATCTTTTTGCAATTTTATGAATGTTGGGTCTAATTGAAATTTAGCCCATTCTGTAAAACCATTTTCAAATGATTTATTTAAATGTTCTAATGTAAGAGTGACTAATTTATATTGTTCATCTTTATTTGGCTCAGATTCACTTTGCATATAATAAATAGTTGCCATTAAATATAATGTATCGGCATGTAGAGGATCTCTTTGTAAAACTTCTTTACACAATGCCATAGCATTTTGTAATTGACCTTGTACTCTTGCTAGGCGTGCTTCTTTATAAAGGATATCTGTTGGTTTTTCTGTGACTTTTTCTTTTAACACAGGACGATTAAATATTTCATTTTCGTTTATTTGCCAAAATTTTATAGTATTATCATTGCTAATACTATAAAGGAGTTTCCCATTTTTTGAAAATTCAATATATTTTACTTCGTCATGATGTCCAACTAATTTGCGAAATAATGTAAAATCTGGCAGTGTCCATAGTATGATATTAGCATCTGCTCCAGCACTTGCCATTATTTTACCAGAAAGACTGAATTGGAGGGATTGAATGACTTTTGTATGACCTTCCAATTTTTTGAAAAGTTGTAATTCTGGTAAAGACCAAACTAAAATTTCTCCAGTGTAAGTTCCAGTTAAAATATATTTGCCATCTAGAGAAAAACAAACACAAGACATTTGTAATGTAGAAGATGCTGGAATAGAAATTTGTTTCCAAATTTCTCCTGTGTTTTGAAGATATATATCTACAGTATTATTTGAATTGAGTACAGCCAGCCAAATATTAGCTGTATCTACTGCTATCGAGTCATGTAATCCGGAATGTTTTGGAATAGTTTTCCATGATTTTAAAACAGCATCTGTCATCGTTTCCTGACTATGTATCATTGTATTTGTAAAAATACATAGAAAGAAAAGGATATAAATGAAATGAATATATTTCATGAGTTTTTAGGCTATAAATATGCCCCCTCCTTCTTTTGAATTGATGTTAGTAAATAGCACAAATTATTTTTTTTTGTTTTTTTTCTTTTTAAAAAAATTACAAACTTCTTTTTCTGGATTTCGTTGGCATATTTCATCAGATTTTTTATTAAGTTCTTTTAATGTATTCTCTAATTGAAGTCTATAAGATTCGAATTCTTCCTCGCTTATATTGGGTGGAATAAATAACGGTTCACCGCAACGAAAATTTCCTTTGCTATTAGGATACGGTACTAAAAAACGATCCCAAGATGGAAAGAACATTCCTTTTGTACAACTAAAACCTACTGGGATAATAGGGGCACCTGAAAGTTGTGCAATACGAATAACGCCAGGCTTGACTTGGCCTACAGGACCTCTTGGACCATCTATGGTAATGGCAACTTTATAATTGTTGTTCAATACATCAACAACTTGATTCATAGCAAGTTTTCCATTTTTAGAACTAGAACCACGCATGGCATATAATCGTAATCGGCTTGCAGTATCTGCAATCATATCGCCATCTCTGCTTTTGCTAATCATAGCAGTAACGTTCCAATTGCGACCAAAATAAATTAAATACACTAATCTACTGTGATATATTGCAAAAAGAGTTTTGGCATTATTATATTTTTCTAACATGTCTCTAGTAGGATATGCTTCCACACCATCGAATTGCAGTTTCATTGTCTTTCCAATGAGATGCATCCAAGTTTCTATGAGAGGAGGAACTAATTTTTGTAAAAAATGCAATTTCATAATATATAGCTACCTAAAATATGAAAATCAAAATATTTCAACTAGAAAAAAATTCTCAATTCAATTTCTTTTGTAGTATGAAATATTTCAATTCTATCAAAAACCTTTAAAATAAGTGAAATAGCTAATTGATCTACATTAAGAGTGAAATTCTTTTGTTCAATTTCTATATTGCGATTTTGGATAAAATAGAGAAATCGTTCATATCTTGAGTCAACTTCAGGAATTTGAAATTTAACGTACATATATTTTGAACTTTTGAAATACAAAAATGTTATTCTTGTATCTTCTTCGCAATTGCTATAAAAGAAACTCAAGGATTCATTAATTGCCTGTCCTATAATAGATTTTTTCATATTACCTAAGGGTGTGTTTTCTAGAAATATATCTGTAATACTACTGATTTTTTCTAAATTTTTCTCCTTGGGGTAAAATTCTACTGTAAAATTTTCTAGAATCGTATATTTTGTACAAGAAAAATTTTCTAATAAAAAATTAGGTGGGTTTTGTGTCTTTTTTTGTTCCCAAAGAAAATATATTAAATACGATCCAATTTGAATTTTATCTCCTTCTTTGAGTAAAAATTTATGAATTTTATATCCATTTAAATATGTTCCGTATTTGCTATTCATATCTTCCACATAATAACCCATTTGTGCAGGATAAACAACAGCATGATTTTTAGATATAGTTTTTTCTTGTAATATAATATTATTTTTTAATCCTCGACCAATCCTTACTGTTTTATTACTCAGTTCAAAAACTTCTATGACATTATTTATGTATTTTATTTTTAATAAGGCTTTTCTTGTAGGTTCAATAGAGATGAATGGTACGCGATGAAATTTTTGAAGTTGCGAAAGATATACGCATTCTTTACGTTCCTCTAACATTCTTTCACCAATTTTAGAAAAATCTTCTAACTTTAATGGGCGTCGTAATTGAAGAATGCTTCGATCATCTTTTAAAAAAGAAAGTTGGTCAATATCTTCTTCAGAATATTCTAGAAAATTAGATTGGAAAAGATCGATATAAGCAGATAAACTGCTATTGGAAGGACCAAAACCATGAGCATATAAATATTCTTTTTCTAAATCATTAGCTACTGCTGAAGCTCTTTGGTAACGATATTCTGGTATCGGAGAAAGCATTTTAGCTACAATGCGAGATAATATAACAGGAATGTCATTTCTGATTAAATGAGGTAATACAACGCTACTATCCATTTGTTTTTCAATGATGGATACTTGTTCTTCAAAAGATAATTTAGAAGAAGCAAACAAAAGGGGAATACCAGTTAACATTTGAAATGCAACGACACCTAATGAATAAATATCTGCACGCTCATCAATTTTTTTGTTTTTAAGTTGCTCAGGAGACATATAAGATAACTTTCCAGCCCAATAATTTGGCTGTTTGTTGGCAACTACAGAAATTCCAAAATCTGTTAATTTACAAACTCCCTGTTCACTAATTAAAATATTTTCTGGAGAAATATCACGATGAACAATATATGTATGAGCATACGCTAAAGCTGTAGCAATTCTAGAAATAATAAATGCAATTAAAGGAATCGGAATTAATAAATTTTTACTTACATGCTCTGTAAATAATGCGAATAGATCAGTGCCTTTGACATAATCCATAACTAATATGAGTAAAGATTTATTTTCGTTCTCTTTTTTTTTGTTATCCAAAGAATGTGATTGGATATTCAAAGGAAAATCGTTAGTATTTTCACAGATTAAATTTTGGAAATAAACCGGAAGTTCCGAATAGACGACTTGTTCCATTCCATATGTTTTTACTATATTTTCATGTCGTAAAAACGTTGCAATTTCTGCTTCTTCTTTAAATTTCTGTTCTTCTTCATCATTAATCGAGCGTAATGTTTTTAAAACTACAGAGTCAGCAATTCCACTAGTATATTTTTCAGCAAGAAAAATAATTCCCATACCTCCTCTTGCTAGTTCTTGAACTACTCTATATTGTGAGTCAGAACTAAAAGAGATATTTTCAAATCCCATATTTGAACTTGTGGGCATAGCTTACCACCTACAAAAATATAATAAGGAAACCTGAAAAGTATATAAAATTAAAATTAAGGAAATATGGGAAACGCCCTTTTTTAAATAGGGCGTTTAATTTATTCATCGTTTTCCATTTTTTGTATTTTGGGGACATTAATTTCTTTTGTGCTGACAATCACCCATTTTTTATATAATGGTTTAATGGGAACAAGATTGCTATGAAATGCATCGCCAGGCTGTTCATAAGCACTGATAAAAAGTTCTCGTTCTGCATATAATTTTTTATTTCGGCGTACAATAGGATCAACTAATCCCGATACTACTACAGCACAATAATCCATTTCAGGAGACACATCACTAAAAATAGCTAATCCTTCTACTGTACTATTTTTGGCAATGATGCGTTTTTCAAAATTATATTTTCTATCACCTTTTCGGTGGCGTCCTTTGAAAATTCCTTTTGTGGACATCCCACTGTTTTGTTGAAAATTTCCTGGAAAAATAAATTTACCAGTTGCAGAATAAATATAGGCAAGCCCCATACCTTGAGACAATACTTTTTCATTTTTACCTTGTCTTACCAGAGCACGATTGTTAGTAACAGAAACAAGTTCCCAATCATTCAATTTTTCACCAATTTTAACAGGACGTTCTTGATTATGAACTAAGAAGTAACCTACATCTCCTTTGCCATACATAAAAGAACAACTACCAAAAGTTTCTTGAGAAATAGCTAAATTATTAATAACTAATTTGGTAATGTGTTCTTCGATTTCTTGGTAAGAAAGTTTTGTTTTTTGTATTAATTTATCAATGGTTGATGGTCCGTGTTCTGTTAAAACATCCAATAATTTTTCTTGAATAGGATGTAATTTAGGTGTAATTTTTAAATTTTTTAAAATTTGACGTCTTACTAAAGGGAGGTCAATATCAGAATAAGAACGGAGGGAATCTATATATTTTGCTTTATCTACATTTTCAGGAATAATGCCTTTATAAAATAATTCTGGAACTTTAGATTCTGGAATTCCTTTTTTTGTCTTATCAATAATGAAACGAATATTAATAAACCAAGGAATATCACGATCCATTTCATTTCGAACTTTATACATTACATACCAATATTTTTTTTGTGTTCCATCTGGGAAAACAACATTACAAGAATCAGGATTAGAGCATTCAAATTTCAAACGCCAGCGGCGAGAATGATATTTTGTTTGAGCAAAAATAGATGATGTTGACATCAGCACAAACAATAAAAAACAAATATATATGTTTTTGAGTCTCATTGTTAAACCTTTTCTGTAATAGGACGAATGTTTGAAATTGCTTTTGTAGGACAAACTGCAATACATTCTTCGCAATTTGTACATTTATAATAATCTATAGAAGCAACATTATTTTCAATTGAAATTGCTTGATTAGGACATGCTTGTACACATTTTCCACAAGCAATACATGCTCCTGAACGATGAGCTTTGATTTTATTTTTTCCAAGATCATTCGAAACACATAAAACATGCACATTATTATATTTTGGAGTGAGGCGAAGAACTTGGACTGGACATTCAGAAACACATTTCCCACAGCCAGTACAAACGTCTTCTCTCACGACAGGCATTTGATTTTCATTAAGAAAAATGCCATTACAAGGACAAACAGAAACACAAGTTCCTAGTCCTAGACAAGCTGAGGAGCATGCATAAATATTCGTGCCTAGCGTTCGAGCAGCACGACAATCTTGAATGCCTTGGTAATTTTTTATTTTTTGAACATTATTATTTCGTGTGCATAATACAGTAGCTACCCTAGATATGGAACTTTCTACTTCGATACCAAGAATAATTCCAATTTTTCGAGCGACATTATCACCACCAGGACGACAATCATCGGGAGAAGCGTCTCCCCTTACAACAGCTTCGGCAAAACCAAAACAACCTGCTTGTCCGCATGTTCCGCATTGAAGCTGTGGCAATATTTCATCAATTTCAGCAATTTTAGGATTTACTTTTTGTTTTATTTCAAAAAATTTTGAGGCCCAACCAAGAATTAAACCAAAAAATGCTCCTAAAATTATTAAAGAAACTACGCAAATAAAAATAGTAAAATTTGTCATGATTGCATCCTAATTATTAAATTAATCCAAGGAAACCTTGGAAAGCAAAAGCCATCAGACCAGCACAAATAAAAGCAATAGGGACTCCTTCCAAACTTTTAGGAATAGGAAACATATCTAAGCGTTCTCGAATACCAGACATTAACAATAGTACAAGTAAAAACCCGAATCCACCTGAAAAACCTTGTAAAACAGCAGCAAAAAAATTTGTTTGAGTAATTTTAGTAGCTGCTGGTGCATCTGTTGTATTGAGCAAAGCAACTCCTAAAATTGCACAATTTACTGTAATTAAAGGAAGATAAATACCTAAAGATCGATATAGTGCTGGTACTATTTTCCTTAAAAACATTTCCAAAAATTGCACCAAGGAAGCAATCACTAAAATATAACATGATGTTTTCATTACAGGAGAAAGATCAGGCACACCAAAAATATTGCCATCTTTCAAAAGATATACATAGATCACCCAAGTTACAGCTGATGTAAGTGTCATCACAAAGACAACTGCCATCCCCATACCAAATGCTGCATCAGTTTTTCTTGATACACCGATAAAAGCACATAATCCTAAAAATCTAGAAAGAACGTAGTTATTAATTAAAGCTACGCCGATTATAATCTTAAAAATAATTGAAAATTCCATACTTTATTACCTTTTTGCTAGTTGTTGAACTACTTATAACTTACTTTGTAGATTTTGTTTGACGAATGCTTATATACTTAATAACACCAAGGTATGCAGCAAGTACTAAAAAAGCACCAGTTGGTTGACTCAAAACAGCAATTGGTTCAATCCATGCATTTGGATTATTGGCTTTGCTAGTAAACCAAGGAATGATTTGATAATTTAAAATTGTACCACTGCCCAATAATTCTCTAGCAAATGCAATCATGGACAACGCTAAAGTAAAACCTAAACCCATTCCTAAAGCGTCTAGTATAGATAAACCTAATGAATTTTTAGAAGCAAATGCCTCGGCTCGACCTAAGATAATGCAATTTACTGTAATTAGAGGAATAAAAATTCCTAAAGCTTCATAAACTGCAGAAGGAGAATACGCATGCATACATAGATCAACAATAGTTCCAAAGCTAGCAATAATTACAATATAACAAGGGATACGAATTTCCCTTGGAATAAAATTACGAAAAAGAGAAATAATCACATTAGAACCCAACAACACAAAGGTTGCTGCAATTCCCATAAAAAAAGCATTCATAAGACTGTTCGTTGTTGCCAACGTAGGACAAATTCCTAGCAACATCACTAAAGTAGGATTTTCTTTCCAAAGTCCCTTAGTAAATTCATATTTTGCACTCATCAAAAAATCTTCTTTCTTTACACAGAAAATTAAAAATGATCTTACGGTTTATAAAATAAATGTGAATATTGTGAATATATAAATATAATGTGAATATAAAATAAATGTATACATTCTACTATAATAAAAAAGAAACTTGCTTTTGTCAAATAATAATATTTAGAGGAAAGCTTTTTTGATTATTAGTAATGACAAAATTTTCATGATTTTTTACCTTACCATAAAAAAGGCTTTTAGTATTTTTTGAATATGTATGTATTTCTATCTTATAAAACTAAAAAAAGTTTTTTATGGATACTAAAAAAGCTTTTGTGAGAATATTTTATTTTTTGACAAATTTTATTTGTTATGCTATGATATTTTTTTACAATAGATTGAAAATATAATATAGATACAATGTTATAGAGAATACTGTTATGTAGATAAAATTTACGAATAAATACATGATGGAAAAAAAATGTTATAGATGATATTAAAGAATTTTATTGTCTAGAATAGTGTATCCATAGTCATTTTATATGCAAAAGTATAGAGATGTCGCAAAAAGAAAAAAAACAGAATAAGAAAAAAAAATCTTCATTAAAAAACAGTGATTCTCTTTTGGATGGTCTTGATATTCCAGAAGAAAACCAGCTTGTACAAGAAACAGAGTTGGCATCTAAAGAAAACCAGCTTGTACAAGAAAATTCTGTGCCAGAAGAGGAAATAGAACAATTTGGACAAGAAGAGTTAATACTTGAAGAAGAAATGGAACAGTTGGATATTTCAGAAGAAGAGTTGTCACCTGAAGAAGAAATGGAACAGCTCTATCAAAAAATTCTTTATTATCAAGATAAGTATTATAATGAAGCTGTGAGTGAAATTTCTGATTTTGAGTACGATACATTATATAAACGATTGGAGAATTTAGAAAGTAAGTATCCACAATATAAAAAGGATGATTCGCCTACAAATCGTGTTGCACCGCAACCTACATCAAATTTGAAAAAACAAAAGCATTTTGTACCCATGTTGTCTATTGAGAATATTTTTTCTGATTTTGGTCAACCAGCACCATTGCAACATACTTTGACAGATTTGAAAAAGTTTGAATCTGATATTATAGAAAAGGCACAAGAAGAAAATATTGATTTTGTAGTAGAACAAAAAATTGATGGTTCAGCAGTAAGTGTTTGGTATATTCATGGAAAATATCATAAGGCTGTGACTCGAGGCAATGGGCAAATTGGGGAAGTGATCACAGAACAAGTAAAGATGATTCAAAGTTTGCCTTTACAATTGCAGGGTAAGAATATTCCTCCGATTTTGGAAATTCGTGGCGAAGTATATATGACATATGAAACATTTGATGCATTGAATAAAGAATTAGAAGAAAAAAATGAAAAACTATTTGCCAATCCTAGAAATACAGCAACAGGAACGTTAAAACTTTTAGACTTGGAAGTAGTTCGATATCGTAATTTATCGTATTTTGCTCATTCTATTGGCTTTTCTTGTTTTGCTGTTTCCTATGAAGAAATATGGAATAAATTGCATTTGTGGGGAATTGTTTCTAAATCTACTATAGAATATGCTACTTCTAGTAGCGATATCTTAAATATTTGGAAACATTGGAATGAAGAAAATTTTCCGTTTGTACTAGAAGGAATTCGCATCCAATGGAATCATTTTCAATGGAAAACAAAAAAAGAAGATAAAAAAAATGCATTTGATTTTGTTTATGAAAATGATGAATGGCGTACTCCTTATGTTTTATATCGTTCTGAAATTACAGAATCAAATTTGAATGAATTTTTAGACAAGAGAAAACAGGAAATTTCCAATCAAGTTCCTGCTACTATACATGCAGAAAAATTTTTAGATTTTTGTATAATTCCAAAAATTAAAGGTTGTTCTGTAAAAATTATCTATGAACATGGAGTGTTCACAAAGGCTTTTTTTAATTCAGATAATAAACAAGATTCTACTCATTTATTTTCACATTTAGAAAAAATTATAAGTATTCCTAAAAAATTGAACAAAAAAAACGTTCCTTCGATTTTAGAAGTTATTGGAGATGTCTATATAGAACAACAAATGGAAAAAGAGTTGTTTTTGGAAGAACAAGATCTTGCAGAGCATTTACAACAAGAATGCGTTCCTACTCCTTCTCTTGCATTGGGATTTTTAGTACATTCTATTGGGTTTTCTTCTTTTACCTCTACACATGATGAAATGTTGAAAATATTTGAAGAATGGTCTTTGCCAGTGAATAAAAATAGATGGATAGTAAAAACTGCAGAAAATATGTACAAAATCGGTATACAGGAAGAGGAAAAACGTTCAGCAACAAGACTTCAGAAAAAACATTACGCACCTTTTCCTATTGATGGGCTTGTATTTAAATTGAATCAACTTCAGTTACAAATACAAATGGGAGCTACTTCACATGCACCAAAATGGGTTAAAGCCTATAAATTTCAACCAGAACAAGCAGATACTATTTTACAAAGCGTGTCTGTACAAGTAGGAAAATTGGGAACACTTACTCCTGTTGCAAATTTAGAACCAGTTTTTTTAGATGACACTACTGTGAAACGAGCAACATTGCATAATTATTCGTATTTAAAAGATAAGAACAAGTTCCCAGAAGGTGTTTGTATTGGCGATACAGTGACTGTGATTAAAGCAGGAGATATCATTCCACAAGTTATTCAAGTCCAACTACAAAAGCGTCCTAAAAATGCAGTCATGGTGCAGCCACCTACCAATTGTCCGATGTGTAGTGCTTTGATTGTTACAGAAATATTAGAAATATTGGAAAAAGAAAGATTATATTGTCCAAATCCTGAATGTTTAGGTAGTTTTCAAGCAAAATTAGAATATTTTGTTTCTCGACAAGCTATGAATATTGAAAATATGGGCAAAAGTGTGATTGAACAATTGATTGCAAAGAACTTTGTCAAAACGTTTGCTGATATTTATAAGTTGCAAAAGCAAGATTTACTACAATTAGAATTCTTTGCAGAAAAAAAAGCCAATAAATTGTTGGAATCTATTGAAAAAAGTAAAAATCGAGAATTTCACCATGTACTATGTGCTCTTTCTATTCCAAATATTGGAAAAGAATATGCATTAAAATTAGCAAATAGATTTAAAAATATAGAAAATTTAAAAAATGCAACAATAAAAGAGCTGATGCAAGAAATGACAGAATCTGTAAAAAAAGTGGCCATTTCTAAAGTAACACGTGAGAAAGCACAAAAAATATTCAATTATTTTCATAATGAAAATTTTCAAATACCGAAAGAACAAGATAAAGAAAAATTGCACAGTATGATTATACAAGATTTTTATTCTAAAGAAACATCAGAATTAGATTCTTTATTACAAAAAGTCTTAACATACTATGATAACATAGAGGCATTACAGCAAGCAGATGTAGAAGAATTAAGCTATATTATATCTAATCAAGGTCAACTTGCTAAAAATATTTATCAATTTTTTCATAGTGATTATGGTATCAAAATTATTGAATCATTGCAAGACGTTGGACTTTGTATGCAAAGTAAAGAATATTCTACACCACAAACAAATACATTTTTAATGAATAAAAAAGTTGTTGTAACTGGTACTTTGCCAAATTTTACTCGTTTACAAATGTATGAAGTGTTGCGTAAACTAGGTGTACAAATTGTGGAAAGTGTTAGCAAGAAGACAGATTATGTGCTTGTGGGTGACAATCCAGGAAGTAAAGCAGAGAAAGCAAGACAACTTGGAATTAAAATTTTAAATCAAAATGATATTTTAAATGAAATCAATCAAAAGAAGGAATAGAGAATGAAAAAGTTTTTATTATTATGGATCTTGTTGGCAGGGTTTCTTTATGCTCAAGATCAAGAAGTTCCTACACTTCGCTACGCTGAATTACGATTGCCTTATAGAGAAGTCCAAGATCAAATTGTTCCACCTACACCATCAGGAGCTTTAAAAGCTGTGACTAGCGAAGAAAAACGTCTTTTAAATTTACTTTATGCCACTATCACTACATTTTCTCGCTACGTAGGACGAGGTGATAATGTTCCCCAATCTTCCTTGTGCGATGTGAGTATAAAAACCGATGCTGAAGATTCCAATAAACTTTTTATTCATCTTGAAATTCGACCGGATGTATATTGGCGGTTACCTAAATCTGACCCTAATAATAAAATCATTCACCAAGATTTATTATATACCATTGATTATTTGCGAAAAGCAGGTGAAAAAAATAGAGAGCGAGCTTTAGGAACTTTTTTTTCTAATAATATTGAAATTCATACAGAAGGAGCAGAGAAAAATATCCTTCGCATTCGTATGAATTCTGAAAAAAAAGGTGATCAATTCCCTAAACGTGATGAATGGACCACTCGTTCTTTTTTTAGTACATTTCACGTAATTCCTACTCCTCGTTTAAAAAATCCACAAGGAGGAGGACCATTTGTTTTTACGAATTTTAATCGTGCCCGAAAAGAAATTATTTTAGAACGGAATCCTCTTTCTTTTCATTGGGCAGAACCTAATTCATTAGCACCTCAAAAAATTGTCATTAAAGAACTTTCTGACCGTTTACAAAAATTGATTGCTGGGGAAGTAGATTTAGTAGCTGAAGTGGGAGCTATGGATTTATTTCGAACAGACCTACAAACTCAATTTCAAATTCTATATTCTCCTGCCTCTTCCTTTTATTATATTGGTTTTAATAAAAATAAAGCTGCACAAGATATGGACGAACTTCTAAAAAAAGAAGAATTGCAAGCCATTACAAATTTAAATTGGTTTACAATATTGAAACGTGCTTATGAAGGTGTAGATCAAGCTACAAAATATGCAATTCGTGATAATAACTTTAATAAAGATGCAGAAGTTTTAGAAGGACCATTTGATAGTTCTTCACCAGTAGAACTTTATGATACATTTGAGAATGAAGAAGCAGAATTTGAAAGAACAGCAGAAATTGAAGAACAACAAAAACATGTTGCTAGAGATTGTATGAAAAATGAAGAAGGCAATGAAGGGTTGATGGCACATCCTATTCTACGAAATCATTTTGCACAAAAAAAATGGACAATATTATACCAAGATTTTTCTAAATTTAGCACAGAATTAAAAGACATTGCAGATGGTTTAGCAGTTCGTTTGCAACTTTTAGGCATTTTACCAAATCAAATTGAGGTACATGGAGTTCGCAGTTTAAGTCAATGGAATTATCGAATGACAAATCAACTATTTGATTTTGTTGTGTCTTATTTTGATTATGGGCAAGATTATGACATTGCTGATTTTATTTATCCAAGAGCTTCTGAAAATTACGTTGGATACCACTCCATAGATGTAGAAAAAAATTATGATGAATTTCATAAAACCCAAGATCCAGGACATAGAGTACAATGTTTAACAGAAATTCAAAAAATTTTGCGAGACGAGTATCCAGGTGTTTTCATTGTATCGCCTACAAAATTTACAGTATATAACCAAGACCGCATTCAGAAACTATACACTGATGATAACTTCCTATTCTCTAATATGGAAGATTGGCAACTGAGTGAAAAATAATATACTAAGAATAAAAATTTAAAATAAGTTATAGACTCCATGAACGATCCAATGGAGTCTATATTTTACAAATACAAATAAATTATTTTAAGAAAGAATAGAATGAATAAAATTACTGCTATTGTTTTACAATCATCTACTTCTACATATTCTCAAAAAAAACAACAACAAATTTTACAACTGTTAATGGAGCAAGAATATGTAGATATGCAACATATTTATTGCTTAGAAGTTACATCAGAAACACCAATCATAAAGCCGCAAACAAATCCTAAAGTACAAGTTGTACAAGTTGCCAATTATGCTACTGGATTTTTGCAAATTTTACCACATGCCAATGATTATATTTTAATTTTAGATACAACAAAAGAACCAATTTATTTAAAAAAATCTGCTGCTTATGCGTTTTCAAAAACATTACAACGGAATGACAATATTGGACTTGTATATGCAGATTATTCTTCGATTTCTTCAGATGGAGTCACGGAAAACCACTTACTAGAATATCATATAGGGCGTGTTCGAGATAGTCAAGATTTAGGCAAAGTTTTTGCAACTACAAAACAAACATTACAAAGTATTTCCTTAGAGCCTTGGAAATTCGGATTTTTATATGATTTGCGTTTAAAAATTTCTGAAAAACATAATGTCCGTCATATTAGCAATCGTTTTGATGGGTCTCTCTACTGTATTGAACATATTATTGAATCGTACAATGTATTTGCTTACTTGCAAGACGATCGTTCTGTACAACAAGAAATGGAACAAATTTTGACAAAGCACTTACAACGAATCAATGCATATTTACCACCCCATCAATATACAACAGAAGAGCAACCACAATTCAAAGAAAACAGTATGGTTAGCATTTTAATTCCTGTGTATCGTCGTCCAGAATTTATTGGTCTTGCGATTGAAAGTGCAATAAATCAAAATACAACTGCCCCTATGGAAGTAATTGTGATTGTAAATGGTGGAGAAGAAGATCCCACCATTTCTGAAGTGAAACGATACCAACCCAATGGTGATAAATATGACCAGAATAAACCACCTGTCCATCTTCTTATCACAGATATTAATAATATTGGTTTATCTCTTAATTTAGGTTTGGAGGCTTCCAAAGGTGATTATTATTTGCAACTTGATTCTGATGATAGACTGAAACCAAATGCAGTACAAAAAGTGTTAGATACATTTCAACAAAATCCCCATGCAGCTATGGTAATTGGTTCATACGAAGTATGGGAAAAAACATCACAAGGAAAAATTCTTCGTCGAGAAGATATTCCTGTTGTGAAACATGAAGAATGGACTATAGAAAACGGTAGAAATAATCTTCTTAGAATCAATGGTGCAGGTGCACCACGTGCCTATCATATTGCTACATTGAAAAAACATGGTTATTTTTCTCAAAATGATGATCCATATTCTGCCAATTATGGTGAAGATTATGAAATGGTTTTGAAATTGAGCGAAAATTATTTCATTGCTAGAATTTGGGAACCAATCTATGATGTAGTTCGACACCAAGGAAGTACAGATCATTCCATTGATCAATATACTATTGATAGAAATAACAATGCAAAAGATAAAATGAGACAATACGCTATCTTACGAAGACAACGACGCAATGCCACTCATCATCAATAATATTTTTCAAAGAAACAATAGAATAAAAAAAATTTTATATTTCATTTTTTAAAAGCAAACGTATAATAATAAAAAAAATTATATACTCTATACATAAAATATGGAAAAATAAAACATATGGCAAATATTATAAAAAAAATTATTGATAAAACTTTAGAAGTGGCATATAGTGCAGGTTATACTGTCAACATGTTTTTAAAAACAATGTGCAAGCTTCATAGAATACCACATAGATTCCGAGCTATTTTAGAACAATGCTATATTTGTGGTGTACAAAGTTTGCCAGTTACTTTAGTTGTAGGAATTTTTACTGGAATGATCCTTTCTTTTCAAGTAGGTATTATTTTCAAAGAGTATCACTTAGAAGATTATCTTGGTCTCGTAGTACTTGTTTCTATGTGTAAAGAAATTGGACCATTTATGACTGCATTCCTTCTTGCAGGTAGAATTGGTTCTGCTATGGCTGCTGAACTTGGAACAATGAAAGTATCTGAAGAAGTGGATGCTCTTGAAGTTATGTCCATTGATCCTATTGATTATTTAGTCCTACCTAGAATTACAGCTATGGCATTAATTTCTCCTATATTGATAGCATATTCTAATTTTGTTGGAGTTATAGGTGGTGCTGTTGTTTCTCAATATCAAGTAGGTGTGGATTATTCCGTTTATTTTAGAAATGTAATAAATTATATGAGTGTCACAGATTTGACATTGATTTATGGCGGTTTATTTAAAGGTATCATTTTTGGCATTGTCATTGCAACAGTAGGATGTGCTTGCGGATTGCGTGCTACAAATGGTGCAGAAGGCGTAGGGATTGCCACTCGAAAAACAGTTGTACAAGCATTTCTCTTAATTCTTATTTTCAATTATTACATGTCTAGTGTTATTGAAAAATTATTTAGTTCCGGGTACTAATATGAGCGAATCTTCGACTTATGAAAAAATTATACGAGAACAACTTGAAATTGACAAAAATATTTTAGAAAAACAAGAACAAGACCCAGAAGACTATGCAATTGTTCTGAAATCTATTTTAGAAGGAAAAGAAATCTGCACAACGACTGAACTTCTCCTAGAAAAACATGCTTCGTATCCTATTATCATTCCAACATCTACTCCCTTAGCAAAACGTATGTTATTGCAACGTGCGTTAGTCATTCAAATGATATATGAAAAATATATTACTCCAGAAGCATATTTACGTGTATTAAAAGCCTTTACAAGTAAACAGAGAATTTATTTTAATGTGAGAATGATACGAAATACACAAGAAACATCTTCGCCTCTCCAACAAACTCGCATTTTAACAAGGCAAGCACGTTCAACACAAACGACAGCACAACCACAAGTGGAAGTTCAGACAGCACAACGACAAGCGGAAGTTCAGACTGCACAACGACAAGCGGAAGTTCAGACAGCACAACGACAAGCGGAAGTTCAGACTGCACAACGACAAGCGGAAGTTCAGACTGCACAACCACAAAAACAAGTTGTGCAAAAACAAGCTACCATTACAAAACAAGTTGAAAAAAGATTAACTTTACCTATACAAAATGCACAAGAAGAAGCATTCACTTCTTCTAAGGCAAATATTGCATACTCTATTTTAACTCAAAGAAACACAGCGATTTCTCATTTTCGCAATTATGGAATTCCTATATTTGACATTGAAGCTACAGAAAAAACGTTTCAAATGAATTTTTCTCCCCAGGAAAAAGAACAATTGCATCAATTACAAATCCAAATTGCAGATGAACTTTTTCAAAAAGTAAGACAAAAAAGATATACTATACAAGAATTAAAGGATGAAAAAGCATATATTGCTATCTTACCAGGAGTTCTTACTTTGAATTTACTTCGCAAAACATTAAAACGGTTTCGACCAGATATTTGGTTTCATGCACAAGAATTTGCACAAATGCCTTTAACTCCAGGAGTTATTTTAGGTTTTGGGAAGCCATTTGCAACACAACTTACATACCAAGAACAAAAACGTGCTCTATTACGATATAGTAAGGAAAAACAAATTGAATTTCGTCCGGCTCGTACTTGTGAAGAAATTATTGGTTGGCTTCTTGATCCTAAGGCACAAACAGCTGAGGGAATGATGTATACGGGATATACAAGAACAATGGATACTATTAGAGAGAATAACCAAAAATTACATATTTGCGTAGGAAATTTTAATCGTGGTGGTCTTCATGTAGATAAAAAACCTGATAAAGAACAGTTTAAACATATTGGAATTTCTAGAAGTTATAAACTTCTACTTCCTAGTTAATGATCTATCTAGAATAACATTTTTTTAAAATACTAAAAAAAAATTAAAAAAATCCTTGCAATTATTAAAATAATTTGCTATAATATAAACATTATTTCAAAAGGAGAGATCGCCTAGAGGCTGAGGGCGCGCGCTTGGAAAGCGCGTAGGCGAGTAATCGTCTCGAGGGTTCGAATCCCTCTCTCTCCGATAATACCGTGCTAAACGGGGCAGTAGCGGTGTCTTGTAACCCACAACTCGCTATAGTGGGGTTGAAGCTTTAAGAAGATCTTTTCGTTTTTAGGATTTTCTTATATATTTGGTGCTTGAAGTGTTTGGTCCTTTACAATAAGAAGCTTCCAAACCCAGCCAGGCGGGGAACCGAGCAACTGTAGGAACCTCGCTTATGTGTGAGGGAGTGCTGAACATTAGTCAAATATATGTAGATGCCTTCTAATGAGAGTTCGATGTAAGGTGCACGGTTTCTATAAATAGAGTAATAATTCTGAACGAATGAATTATTGCATTTTTTTTGTCTTTCCATAATTTCTTGCCTTTTTTCAATACTATCTTGCCTTTTACAATATCCTCTTGTATCTTTTGTTTAAATAAATGATTGACAAAAATTTTTTTTTGTTTACAATATTCTAAATCATTCTGAAACATGAAAAAAAAATACAATCATAAATAATTGAAAAATCTTAAAATTTAAAAGATTTTTTTATTAAAAGTTTTTTTAATATGTTTTATTTTTAATAATTATTTATTAATTATTCATTGATTAATCAATGAATAAAAGAGTATTTTTGAAATTGACGAATGAATGAAAAATTTTTTTTTGCTCACTATATTTTTCAAGAGGGGTGTATGAAAAGGTATCTTATATTTATATTGTGTATTGCTTCCCTAATATTATTTACAAGTTGTAAAACATATGATGATTATCAACAAGATCGTGTAGCATATGCAGTACAACATTTTGAACGTGCCCGAAAAAGTAATGTAGATGAAACTCAAATTTTTACATTAAAAGAATGTATCCGAATGGCCATTCGCAACAATATTGATTTAAAAGTATTAGGTCTTGAAGAACAAGTGGCTGAAGAAATGCATACAAGTGAATTGCTAGGAATGTTACCAGATATAACACTATCCAATAATTACACAGAACGTAATAATACTCCAGGCTCTAGTAGTAAAAATATTTTTGGATATGCAGGTGGTACATTTACTTATTCTCAAAGCCAAGATAAACAAAATAATTTTTTTAATGTAGATTTAGCATTGAGTGTTCTTGATTTTGGTCTTGCATTTTTTAATAGCCAACAAGCAAAAGATCGTATTTTTTTAAGAAGACAACGTGTTCGAAGGGCTGAGCAAAATTTAGTATTAGATGTTGCTCGTGTATACTTTCAAGTAGCTGTTGCTCAACGTGCTATTTCTATGACACAACAACTTCTAAAAGATTGTCGCTCTCATTCTGAATCTATTGAAAAAATGGGAGATCGTGGTGTGATTACACCTTTTCGAGCGTTTGATGAAACTCGACGACTTATTGAAATGGAAAAACGCTTGACCAATTATTTTCGTAGTTATGAAAATTCTCGTGTAGAACTTTGTGCTCTCTTAGGTCTGTATGCAAATACAAAAATTCAAGTAGATCACAGTATGCTAGCTCAAGTACCAGATTTTTATTTTCCAAATATGGATTTAATGGAACAAATCGCTCTCATGCGACGACCTGAACTTTTTGAAATTGACATACAAAAACATATTAATCACTTGGAATGCCATAAATCTATATTGATGATGTTCCCTAATGTTCGTATATTTGCTGATTTTAATACAAATAATAGTAATTTTCAATACCATACAACGTGGTGGGAAGTTGGTGTTCGTGCAGCATATAATTTATTAAAACTTCCACAACATATTTCACGATATAAAGCATATTCTAAACAAGTTGATGCAGAAGAAGAACGTGCCTATGCACAAGCTATTGCAATTATTGCACAAGTACGCATTGCTCATGCTAATTTTCTAGCTATGAAAGAACGATTAGAAATTGATACTCGTGTAAATAATACGCATAAAAAGAATTTAGAAAAAGCCCTAGCAAGCACAAAAAGGACTGGGGAAGTTTCACAATTAGAACTTGATTTAATGCGTTTAGCAACTGTAGAAACAGAAATTGAACGTGATTTATCACTAGGAAATTATTTTGTTGCTTATTTTCGAATTTTAAATAGCATGGGCGTGGAAAATTTAAATGTTGAGACAGTTCGAAATTTTAAAGAAGCTCTTAGCTATGAACATGTACTTCAAATAGAAGATTTTAAAACAAAAGATAGAGAATATTACGATCAAAATAAAACAGAAGGATTAGAGCCAGAAAGCGGAACCGTTTTAAAACGAGTGGGCGAAGATTCTAATAATCATTAATGAGAGTTTTAAAAAATGCTTTGCATTTTTTAATCTATTGTTGGGAAACAAGGCTATCAAATATTTCTATATGGAAAGACTTGATAGCCTTTCTTTTTTGTTTTATAAAAATCTGATACCTTTTATGAGCAAATCTTTTTACATAATTTGACATGTTTTATTACGCTTATTCTATGCTGATGTATTTTGCTTACAGTTATATATTATGTTAGAAAAAAAATATGGGTTTATGATCATGGTTTTATATAGATATGTTTTTTTTAAAATTCATTCCATTATTGACAATGTTGTCATGAATTTTTATAATGATATGATTATAATGATATGATTATAAAGTAAGAATGATTTTTTTACTCAAGAATAGCATGCATCAGTTATTGTTATGTACAGGAGTTCTTATGATTTGGTTAGTATTCCTAGTTTTAATAGGATTGAGTTTGATTTGGTTACTATGGTGTTCAGAAGGTAAAGTTTTTACTTATTTTATTAGTTTGAGATACATTAGGCGACGGACGATTACTTGGTTTTCTATTTTAGGAGTTGCCTTAGGTGTGATGGTTTTGATTATTGTTTTATCTGTGATGGATGGATTTCGTGTTGAATTTATGCAACGTTTGCAAGGAATTTTATCCCATCTCATTGTGAATGTTCGCACTTCTGAACAAAATTACGCTAGTTTGGAAAAGAAAATCCAAGAAGTTCCTCATGTGAAGGCTTGTGCACCTCATATTCGTGGTATGATTTTAATTGGTACGAATAAATATTATGTGGGGGGCATGGTACTTGGCATTGATGTGGAAAAAGAATTTGAAGTTGGAAAATTAAAAGATTATTTAGTGACTGCATACCAAGAAAAAAAAATCTGGGGAGAACAGTTGCTAGAAAATAATATTTTGCTATCGTATCGTTTAGAAGTAGAATGGGTTGTTGGATCTGTCCAAGAGGTGGAAGCAGATGGGATTTTTCCTGCTGGTACACGAGTTTTAACAGAAAAAATCTTTCGTTATGTAGAACGTACAAAAAAAGTGGAAAATAAATTTTCCATTCGTAAAGAATATATTGCTTATACTATAGATGAAAATGATAAGATTATTTTTATGGAAAAAAAATTGCCTTTAGAGATTTGGAAAAAGCGACCTCCTTTAAGTCCTGAACAAAGAGAAAAGTGGCAGAATAAATTTAATCATATGTCAAAATCCTTAAATAAACGTAATCTTGATAGATATTTAGCACATTATTCTAAATCATTGCAATGTAGCTCGGGAAGTTTAAATCCAGAGAAACCGTTCGAAATTACATCGGAAGATCCTGATGAAATTATTGATGATGTGCGTCCTGTTCTTATTGGTTATGAACTTATGCGTCAACTAGAAATAAAAACAGGCGATGAAATTACTTTAATGACTGGCAAACGAGATCCACAATCTGGTGATTTAAAAGCATTTAGTAGAAAATTTACTGTTGTAGGTGCTTTTAAATCAGGATGGCAAGAAATTGACGCTCATCTCGTCTATACAACACGACAGGATTTACTAGGATTTTTAGATATCACAAATGATGTGAGTGAAATTGCTGTTGTTTTAGATGATTATGCAAATGCAGATGAAGCAAAAGCCATGATTGATATGAAGTTGAATGGTCGTGAAAGTATCTATGGTCAACTGTATCCTGTCCAAAAATGGGAAGAACGTCGCCAATCGCTCCTATCTGCTATTCGATTAGAAAAATTAGTGATGACAATTATTGTGTCTTTGATTGTTGTTCTAGCTGTTGTCTCTATTATGATTATTTTAATTCTTATGGTAACAGAAAAAACAAAAGATATCGGCATATTAAAAGCAGTGGGAGCAAATGACCAAGGCATTATGTCTATTTTTGTCTTCAATGGTTTATTTATTAGTTTAACAGGAACTATTGTGGGAAGTCTTCTTGGGTATTGGTTCAGTGTTGAAATTAATACCATTGCAGATTTTATTTTTCAGTACACGGGATTTCGCTTGTTTCCAAAAGATGTGTACTATTTAGATAAAATTCCATGCCTTGTGGATATAGAAAATATTATGATTATTGCTTGCTCCACTTTAGTTTTGACCTTGCTCTTTTGTGCAATTCCAGCTTTTAAAGCAGCTCGTCTAGACGTTGTGGAAGCATTAAACTCAGAATCTCCTTCTTCAAGATTTTTACGTCGTCGCAGAAAATGTGCACCTATGGATAAAGTAGATCTAGAACGTGTGAAACCTGGTTTTTATTCTATTAAATCTTTGTCTCGAAAATATAAAATGGGTCACCAAGAATTACACGTGATTAAAGATTTAGACTTAGAAATAAAACAAGGAGAAATTCTTGTTATTTTGGGAGCATCAGGAGTAGGAAAAAGTACATTGTTACATTTAATGGGGCTATTAGACACTCCTGATTCTGGTTGCATTTTTCATAAAGGGATTAATCTAAATAGTTATTCTCCACGTCAAAAAGCAAAAATACGAAATCGAGATATGGGCTTTATTTTTCAACTATACCATTTGTTACCAGAATTGACTGCACTAGAAAATGTTATGCTTGCAGCCATGATTCGTTTTCCATTTTGGAAATGGTATAAACGAAAAAATGCACTTCAAAAACAAGCGATCGATTTACTTACAACAGTTGGATTAGCGGAACGAATGACGCATCGTCCCGATGAACTTTCAGGGGGAGAACGCCAACGAGTTGCAGTGGCTCGTGCTCTTATGTTGCAACCAGACATTGTATTTTGCGATGAACCTACTGGTAATTTAGACGAAGACACATCACGATCTATTCAAAAATTGATTTGGGATTTAAATCGAAATTTACAACAAACTTTCGTGATCGTTACCCATGAAGAATTCATTGCTAGAGAAGGGCATCGTGTGCTACGTCTTGAACATGGAAAATTAAATGTTCAGACAATGGACTCTAAGAATCGATAAGAAAAAAACATTGATGGATAATTTATCCATCAATGTTTTTATGCTAAAGTGGAAATGCCTATATAGAGAGAATTTTATATTTTATGTATATTTTGAATTTTATATTTTATGCATATTTTATACTCTTTGTAAATTTATTTAACACTTTTTCTCCCTCAAAATACGGAGTTTATTATTTGAATTTTTTTAGCATCATGAAATGTTTCTATCTAAATTTTTCGTTGACATTCTTCTTAAATAGACTATAATTCATGAACATACTTACAAATTTTTAGGTAGAAATTATTTGAAAACGTTAAAAAAATAAACGTCGTTGTCAACGAATTATGTTTGGGGCAAGGAGAATTACGTTGAGATACGGAATCTATAGTGATATTCATGGAAACCTTGAAGCCTTGCAATCTGTGCTCAAGGTTTTAGAAAAAGAAAAAGTTGACCAATACCTATGTTTAGGTGATATAGTTGGTTATGGAGCAAATCCCAGCGAATGTATTCAATTGGTTCGAGATTATGACAGTATGATTGTAGCAGGAAATCATGATTATGCTGTTGCTGGAAAATTGAAAATTGATTTTTTTAACCAATATGCAAAAGAAGCTGTCCTTTGGACGAGAGACCATCTTAGTGAAAAAGAACGTCAATTTTTGGCAAATTTAGATTTAGTTCAAAAAATAGAAAATGTGCTTACTATAGTGCATGGAACATTGAATTTTCCAGAAATGTTTGACTATATTGTCACGCTTTTTGATGCACACCTCTCCTTAGAATTATTAAACACTCCTGTTTGTTTTTTAGGACATTCTCATATACCAGTTGCATTTGTTTCTGGGCCAACAGTTGGTTTTGAAACGACGATTGAAGAAATTTCTGTAGACAAAGATATAAAAACATTAGTCAATGTTGGTAGTGTGGGACAACCACGTGATGAAAATCCACTTGCTTGCTGTGCTATTTATGATGAAGAAGCAGAAAAAATATGGATTCATCGGGTAGAATATGATATTGAATTAACGATTAGCAAAATTTTTAGTGCTGGATTACCAGAAATTCTTGGCGAACGTTTACGTTATGGACGCTAGATAATTTTTAAACTTTTAGCTAGTAGGTGTCCTATATGCTGACAAATTTTTATGCTTTTTGTCGATTGCGTACTGCACAACGTAAATATAATCAAGGAAAAGAAAACGAGGCAATTGGACTGTTAGAAAAAAATGTTCAAAAAGCACCAAAATACTCGTTTTCTTATTTATATCTTGCACGTTATTATTTACAGAAAAACGAAATCGATAAATCTTTTACATATATATTAACTGCTTTAGAACTTGAACCAAAAAATTCTGTTTATATTATGTGGAAAGGTATTCTTTTATACGAAAAAAAATTATATGATCAGGCAAAAGAAACATTTCTACAGGCTGCAGAATATGATTTCTCAAATCTTCTAATACAAAATTATATTGCACTTTGCTACTTACAAGAAGAAAATTTTCAAGAGTTTGAAAAGATCCTTGAACAAAAGGGAATATTTGAAAGCCAAGATTTTCAAATTCGTTTATTAATGGCTTTAACAATAGTTGTAAACAAAAAAATAAAAATAGAAAACGAAAAAAAGGACACTCATGAGTATTCGGATAGAGACACTGTTAAATAAAGGATATAAAGCTATAGAAGAAGGGAAATATACTGAAGCAGTTTCCTTTCTTGAAAAGGCAATAGAAGTGGAACCGAAAAATGCTGAATTATATGCTTACTTAGGTGAGGCTTATTTTTTTGCAAAAGAATATTGCAAAGCAGAACAGGCATTTGAAAAACGAAAAGAACTTATTTTAAAAGATACTTTTTTATCTTCTGAAGTTCAAGGTTATCAAGGTTGCATCTATCTAGAATTAGGCAAGTTCAAAGAAGCCAAAAAATTATTACAAGCATCTATCAGTCAGAATGCTCAATCACCCCAAATTTATTATAGTATGGCAACTCTTTTAATAGCTGAAAATAACCCAAAAGAAGCAGAACAATATTTAAAAAAAATTGATAAATTAGATCCATTTTTTTATTATCGTAAAATACGAGATTTACGAAAGATAATCAAAGAACGCTATATAGCACTATAATGGTGATTTCTTTCTTTTCAGGTTGGGAAACGTATGGGTACATTAAATTTAAAAAACACAGCTGCTCAAGCAAACGACGTTACAGCAAATAACTCTAGCAAAGATCAAGCTGCCGCTTTAGATTTACAACTTATTGGTTCTGTAATTGGTGGATGCGAAATACGTGCTTTAGTAGGACGAGGTGGTATGGGGCGTGTTTATAAAGCATTGCATCAATCCCTCAACCGAGAAGTTGCCGTTAAAATTTTGACAGCATCCAAATATGATGCTAAAAATAAAGCTAATAGAGGCAATAAGGCAGTAGATTGGTTTTTACGAGAAGCACAATCTATTGCACAACTTGAGCATCCTAATATTATTCAAGTCTATGATTTAAAATATGATAAAGATTTAGATACATATTTTATTGTAATGCAATTTGTAGCTGGTAAATCTCTGGATGCTATGGTAAAGAAACATCCTCAAGGCAGATTAAACCCCATAGAAGCTTGTCGATTTATTCAACAAACTGCGGAAGGTTTGCATGCAGCACATCAAAAAGGCATTATTCATAGAGATGTTAAGCCTGCTAATATTATGGTTACTGAAGAAGGTGTTGTAAAAATCACTGACTTTGGTTTAGCAAAAGGAATCTCACAAAATGAGGGGAATGCTAGTAGTCTTATTGTAGGTACACCATTATATATGGCTCCAGAGCAATGCGTAGGAAGTAATATTGATGCACGAACAGATATTTATTCACTAGGTGCATCATTTTATTTTTTAGTTACTGGTCATCCCCCTTTTACTGGTGATAATTCTTTTGATATTTTAGAGAAACATATCACAGAGACTCCTATACCACCGTCTCAATTCGTTTCTAATCTGGCACCAGAAATTGAAGCTATTATTTTAAAGATGCTTGCTAAAGTTCCAGCTGAACGATACCAAGATTGTGCAGAAGTTGTAGCAGATATCCAAGCAGCATTAAATTGTCTTGTGAAAGTTCAATGTCCTATGTGTGGGAAAGAAAATCTAGGACGTGATGCTTTTACATGTATAGAATGTCGTACAAAAGATTTATGTCTAAGTCACATGCATGCTAATACGCAAATTTGTAATAATTGTGCTATGGCTTCTCATAAAATTCAATTATTAAATGTATCAGGTGCAGATAAAATAGAACTTGTCGATGTAATGAATAGTATAGTAAAAGAAAAAAAACAAGGCATGTTTGTATTTCATTCTGGCGACTATCATTTATTAATGCACATTAGCAAACAAAGTATCAAATTAGCACAACAACATTTTTCATTGCAAGAGCTACTTACAGAATATCAACAATATGGATTATTAGAAACAGCCTCATTACTTCTGACACAAGTATTAACATGGGAACCTTTTACATGGGAATTTTCTGAACAGTTTGCCAATGCTCCCATAGAGCATGATTTTTTAGAAATAAAAACAGAACCATATGCTTTTTTAACAAACTATGCCAATATTATTGAAATACTAGAAGCACTCAAAACTCCAGGAGGTCTCATTTTAACTTCATCTATTGAATTAGCTATTATTGCATTTGAAAAAAATACTATTCGAGTAGCATCTGCAGTTCCATTAAAAAATCAGACTGTAACAGCCTTAAGTTATGAAGATGCAGAAAATGTTCTTATACGGATTGCAAATAGTAATTTTAAAATAGAATACAAAACAATTCACAATCTTTCTATTGACAAAGTGACATTAGATGAGTCCCTTGCAAATTTATTTTTGGAAATCCTTTGTGAATATCCTGACTTTGGTTTTTTTGTTCATTTGATGCCAGATTTATCTGCACTATATCAATTGAATCCAACTGAAAAGACAGATCCTAGAGAAATACAAGAGGTAGTGTATAAAATTTTTGATTCCTTTCAACAATCTATCAAAAAATATGTACAATTGGAAAGCATTGATGTCAAAGCAATTTTATCAATTTTTATTTGTATAAGTATTGTAAAATGTAAACTTCTTACTTTATTACAATATATATGTGACATTACAAAACAGTATAGTGAATGTGGTGATACTCATGCAGTAAATATGTTTTTACCCATTATTTTCAATGCTTATCCTGATAATATTACATTTTTAGAAGAATTGGCTACCATTGATGAAAAAAATCGAGCATACGAACAATCCTCTATTTTATGGACAAAATGTGGTCATTTAAGAGAAAAAAATGGTGAATCAGAACTTGCAAAAATTTCTTTTGAACGTGCACTTAGCATGGATAATAATAATTTAGAGGCAAGATTAGCTTTATTTTATTTAAATCTAGAACAAGAAAATAATCAAGATACAATAAAAACTTTGGGGCTTCAACTCATTCCTATTTTACGACGATTACAAAAACAAGATATTCTTATTGATGTTTGTATAAAAATATTAAAGCATGCTCCAGACACTATTCAATGCCACAAAGAACTCATTAACTATTATTTAGAAACAAAGCAAAAAAAGCAGGCATTAGAAATTTACGAATCTATGGCAGAATCGTACGAACGAAAAAAAGACGATGAATCCCTTTTATTAACATATCAAAAAATGATGAAATTGGATCCCACACGCCTTGATATACAAGAAAAAATCAATATAAAAATGGGACTCAGTGGAACTTTTATACAGAGAGCAATAGTAAAATGTAAATTATTTATGAAATCTGCAACTTCAGATTACAAGACATACATTGTTATAGCACTTTTGATATTATTTTCTTTGATATTTATAGGGATTCGTGAATGGCATGCTAGAAGTTTGTTGCAATATTATAAGATGTGTATAGAACAAGATAATTTTAATAGTATTAAAGAAGACATGTATAATTTATGGCAAAGTCCTTATTTATTAGGTACACATAATGAAGTTGCTCAGTTATACCATCAAGGATTCAAACAACAACAAGAATTGCTCATCCAAAAGCAACAAAAAAAATTAGCAAAAGAAATAGAAAATGTCTATAAAGAATACTTACCATTAAAACAGTATGATAAAATTTTAGACACTCTTTACAAAAAACAAGAACAATATTTAAAAGTAAATAACCAAGTATTGCTAGAGGAAATTCGTACATACATTACAGAGATTGAAAAACAAAAAAGAAAAGATGCGGAAGAGGAAAATAAAGAACTTTTAGAAGAAGTAAAAACATCTATTGAGCAGAAAAAATTTAAAATTGCACGTCAACAATTAGAGAGACTTCGACAAAAAGATCCCTTATTGCATGACAAAGTAGATGAACTATTTTTACAAATATTAAAAGAAGAAGACAAATTTGAACAAGAACAATTCAATAAAATAACTACACAAAAAAAATTACTTGCCCATGCTGAAGTTTTACAAAAACAAGGAAAATTAGAAGAAACTATTCAAACATATGAAGAACTCATTCAATTATTACCTAATTCTCCAGATGCACAAGTAGCACAATTACCCTTACAACAAGCACAGAAATTATATCATCAAATGAAAGCATTAACAGACTTAGCCAATCAACTTACTCAAAAGGGACAATATGAACAAGCAATGCTTTATTTCATCAATCTCATACAAGATGAAAAATTTGCAAATACAAATTTAGTACAAAGTTTAAAAATTCCTCTTGTGTTAGAAACAGAACCACCTACTGATATTGCTTGTTTTCTAGCAGATAAAAATATTGGTAATTTCCCGCTTATTCATTATTACAATCATAATGAAATTCTTGGCAAGGTTACTATTCAACACCCTGCATTTACTATTTTACGAAAAGAAGAAATAAGAAAAGAAAAATATCTATACAAAGTAAAACTTCATATACAACGCAACCCACAATGGACAAAATCTTTTCCTACAAGATTGGAAACACAAATTGTACTGCATCAAAATAAAATCTACGTTCCCAATCACGATACCTTGTTCTGTTACAATACACAGGGTGATGAAGAATGGAAGCTCTCTTTAGATAGATTTTCGGAAGTCGTTGGCAATATGCTTCAAGGGAACAATGCTCTTTATTTTACAACACAAGATGGTTTTATTTATTGCTTAAACTTAGACTCTAACATTCCCATTTCTCAAGAACGAATTATATGGAAACATAAACTTCCCAATGCAGAATTTACACAAGGTCCGATTCTATATGAAGATCAAATTATTGTTGTGACAAAAAATGGAACGTTTTATACTTGTAAGAAAGATAGTATAGGGAAATACGTATCTTATAAACAAAGTACACTTTCTCAAGAACCTACTACTGCACCTTTAATGTACAAAGGAAATATTATCATTGCCACAAAAAATAGTCAACTTTTTTCGATCAATATTCAACAAAATAGAATTGCTTGGCAAACAACATTAGACGCAACAGCAACGTCTGATCTCATAAACTGTGAAGACTTGATTTATGTTCCTCTTGTAAATATAGGAATTACAGCTGTCAATGCAGACACAGGCACAATCCAATGGAGAAAACCAATACCTAGCGGAGTAAAAGTAACACCTATTTATTATAATCATCGCCTATGGGTTATTGCTACTCGAAAAAATATTTATGCACTCAATACAAGAACAGGTAATATTTTAAAAACGATCCCTACGGAAACAGGCTTTGCTACACCCGCTGTTCAATACCAACATGTTTTTTTCATGGCTGGACAAGATTTTAATATGTATGCAGTTTCTATGAAAGATGGAAGTATTATTTGGAAACATATGTTACCAAATATGACGTATGTAAAAGCAACGTGTGATATCAATTCCTTATACATTCCAGCCAATAATGAAATATATAAATATTGGATTGAAGATCTAACTAAACAATAAAAAAAAATAAAAAATACATAACTTATGGTTCATATAGTTATGTATTTTTTTGTAACCACATAAAAATAATATCTTTCCAACATAAAGAAATAGATGTATGAAAATATATATATTCCTGTTATTATGTATTGTAATATTCTGTTCTTGCAATACAACAAAATTGAAGACAAACAATAATAAGGAATTTTTTCAACAAACAACAGATAAATACAAATATTTCCCATCCTATATGCATAAAATTATTTGTAAAATTCAATCAAAAACAAAAGCAACAGAACATTTACATATTAGTATACAAACATTGTTACAAAATTTATTTGATAACCATCCTACCATTCAATTAGCAAAAGAACAAGATGAACTCACTTGTCATATATATTGTTTTTTAGGAATTCCAAAAATACAAAATAGAATAGAGCAATTAGAAAATATACAATTTGAACATAATTTAGCTCATAAATCGACTATACAAACAACTCAAATTATAAAGTCAACTGTAGATTTGCCTTTTAAAATTATTCTTTATGATCCACTTTTAAACAAAACAATCCATCACGATCAACAAACAGTCTCTGAAACACTATATAACAATATAGATGATGCATTGCATACTATAGAATTTCAACAAAAATTACAACAAACTATACAAAAAATTTTTTTACAAGAATAGAAATATATTATGTTCCTTTTTTTTAATCGACAAAAAAAACAGCTTCAAAAAATCAAACTTCTTCTCGTAGATGTGGATGGTGTATTGACGGATGGTAGCATCTGGATGGCAGATTCAGGTGAACTTGTGAAACCATTTAATGTAAAAGATGGTTATGCAATCGTCTATGCAAGAAAACATGGCTTAGAAGTAGGCATTATTACAGGGCGAACTTCGCAATCTTTAGCAAAACGAGCCCAAGATTTACATATTACAGAACTTCATCAAGGAATCCATGATAAACTTATAGTTTTTCAACAAATTTTAGAAAAAAAACAACTTACAGCTCAACAAGTGGCATATATGGGGGATGACATTCCTGACATTCCTGTTTTAAAGAATGTTTCCTATTCTACTGCACCTTATGATGCGAGTGTAGAAGTAAAAAAAATTGTTCAATATGTTTCACCCTATAAAGGTGGGCAAGGTGCAGTTCGTGATGTTATTGAACGTATCTTGCAAACACAAAATAATTGGCCACCTAAAATATAAAAAAACTAGCCATAATTTTTCATGGCTAGTTTTTTTGAAAATACATTGCTCTTAGTGTTTGAAAATATATTTTTTACTTAGCAATGAATTTACTGAGAAACTGTTCGAATACGGATGATTTTGACTTCTTTTAATGGGCGGCTACTTTCTTCCTCTACTTCCACTTCACCAATTTTATCTACTACATTCATACCTGCAATGACTTTACCAAATACAGTATGTTTGCCAACTAACCAAGGTGTATCTACTAAATTAATGAAAAATTGAGCACCATTTGTATTTGCACCACGATTTGCCATTGCAATTACACCACGTTTAGGTTCATGAGATTTTAAAGTAGTGCTATATTTATAGCCTAAAAATTCATAAAATTCTTTCATAGTTAATGTTTCTAAAGCAAGTAAAAATTCATCTTGACGTGCTTTAAATTGCTCTTCTGTCATAATGTTTAAACGTTGGGCAATCCCTGTAATAATGTATCTTTCTACCATTTGAGGATGCATGCTTTGTAATTTTGGATTAAAAGCAAATCCTTCTGGTTGTTTTTCTAAAGCAAGTTCTGTATCTAATCCTAAAGCTTGTGCATTGATTTCATCTTTAAAAGTATATCCAGGAGTGCCAGCACCAGTTCCTAAAATGCAACCACCTTGAATCATAAAATTTTTAATAACACGATGAAAAATTAATCCATCATAATAAGGACGAGTGACTTTGTTTTTTTGAATATCTGTAAATTCTTTTTTCCCTTCTGCTAAATCTATAAAGTTTTTAACAGTTTCTGGTGCTTCTTTGGCAAAAAGTTCAATATATATTTTGCCCATATTCGTTTCTATACAAATGACTGGATCATCTGCATATTCTTTTTCAAATGTTGGAATAGCACTATCATCCAATATTTCTTCTTCAATAGCTTCTTCTTCAATAGCTTCTTCTTCAATAGCTTCTTCTTCAATAGCTTCTTCTTCAATAGCTTCTTCTTCAATAGCTTCTTCTTCAATAGCTTCTTCTTCAGTAGCTTCTTCTTCAGTAGCTTCTTCTTCCGTAGCTTCTTCTTCAACAGTTTCTTGATCAACAGTTTCTTGATCAATAATTTCTTGATCAATAATTTCTTGTTCCATCTCTGGAATTGCTTCTTCAGCTATAGGAGCTTCTTGTGCTACTACACTGAAACAAAAAATAAAACATAATAAATAAGCTAAAAATTTCATGGTATTAACCTTAATTATTAATAATAAAAATAAAGATAACTCATATAAAAATTATAACACAAAATAAAATGAATTGAAACAAACAAAAAAAAATACTATAATATTATGATTATATAGTACAAAAGGTTTCTTAATATATTATAATAGATTTTTAATAAAAAAAGTTATTTTTTTAAGAAATCATCAAATTAAAGGTAAGTCAATGTTGCGTAAGTATTGTTTACATATCATATTTGCTTTCTTTTGGATTTCACTACTATATGCTGATACTTTAGAGTGGAGATCATGCAGTGGAAAATGGTACAGACAAGACCAATGGTTAGTTATAGAAATTCAAAAGCAAATGCCACAATATTCTATTATATTGCAATGTAATAATTTTCAATATATAGACCAAAGTTATGAAACTTCTGCATTGGCTTATGTCCCTATTTATAATCCGCAAGCTACATTTACTTTTTTTCAAAATGGAAAACAAATCAGCCAAGAGCAATGTAATTTTCAAAAAATTCCACACTCTACACCATTTATAGGAATCTATGGAAATAATATTCCCATAGTAGAATCCCCTAATTATATATTACATTCTATTCCTTTTATTCCTAATGAACCTGAAACATTACATATTTTTGATCAAATCATTACAAGACAAGAACATCTTACACCAAAAATTGCAGAAATTTTGCAAACATGGAAACATTTAGGGGGAAATTTACAAATTTTACAAAAAGATGAACAACCTATACCTACACAACAAACTTTATTTCGAATAAACCCACCTGTTTTTGATAATTTAAATTTGCAAGCAAAATATAATTTACCCTTAATTTTTGTTTTTTTCTTATGCAGTTGTATATATATTACTATAATATTTTTACAATTTACTTTTCATATTTCATGGCAAAAAATTTTGATTACAATTTGTATAGCAACATTATTATGTTTATTCCCTATGGTAAAAATTATGCCATCTTGCATAACAGCAGTTCAAATACAGGAATATACAAAGAATTTCACTAATAAAACCATGTTTCAAGCAACACAAACATTATATAATGGGAAATTTTTTCATACAACTATGGCTTTGCCCTTTCCTATTAAAATTACAGAAACGAATTTATGGAAGTTGGAACATGCACATAAGCAATGGACGATCTCTACAACCTATTTACCAAGAAATTTTATATCCATTTATAGAACAATGCAGTATATTCCACAAAAAAATTTTATGTCATTAAAAAAAACAGAGAATTTTCTTGATTTCCATAATATAACAAGTATAAACTGGAAAGACGCCATTTATAAAACAGATAACCAATATCAAATATGCAACAGTACAACTTCCTATCAAATATGGCAAATACAGACAGAACCATGGTGGACACGAGATCATTCTCAAAATGATTCTTACAGTTGGTGTTGGAATTGGCTGAATGAAAACATACCAAATCATACCTTAATACATATTGCAAAAAAAAAATATGAGAAAATTTATTTAGGGAAAAGTGAAATATATCAAGTCAATTACATACAACATAATTAAATTAATATTAGGAGCATCTATGCAATGTCCCTAGATGTAGAAGTAGAAAAAGAAAATCATTCTTTGGGAGAAGTTATTATATTAAAACTTATTGGAGATATGAAACAAGAATACCTTCCTCCTTTAGAAAATATTATTCAAGAAATATTTGATGCTCAAGAGGCACGTCTTATTTTAGATCTTGAAAATGTTTATTCTATCACAAGTAGCGGTTTAGGACTTTTAATTAACTTTATACAACATCCTAATGCTTCTTTAGGAATTAGATTGATACATGTCCAATCTAAATTTAAAGTTTTATTTGATTTACTTGGAATGGGGGATCGATTAAAAATTTTCCCAGATAAAGAAGCTGCACTTGTTGATTGGCAATAATGAAAAACTTCTTACTATATGTATTTTATATTTTATAGTAAGAAGTTTGCACTGTTCCTTTGAAATTTTTTTATAGAGTGATTTTTTTAATAAAATTACATCAAAGGACGTTTTATGGAAATACATTTTAGTCTAGAAGATTTTGAATATTTTGAGGGAAATAAAGCACGTGATAAAGAATATGATGGGAATCGTTTAGCTGTCAAACGGAAATTACAAACGATTGGGAAGAAAATATTACAAGATATAGAGCAACCATTGCAATTGCAAACAAGTTTACACCATCCTTATATCTACAATAATTATAGAGTGAATTCTATGTGGCTTTATTTTTGTCCTTCCAAGCAAGAATTAAAACCACTTAGTCAAATTTTAGGCTCTGTTTTAGCTCAAGATTTAAAAAAACATTATCAACACACCATTTTATTTACGCAAATTGACTATGAAGGCATTACTACTGGCTTAAAAATTCATCCACAAGCTTGGTGGGATGGTCAACATGTACAGCAACAAGCCAAAGAAAACGCTCCAGAATTTCTACAAATTTTAAAAAAACTTAAAGATTTTACTTGGCAGTTGCATGATTGGCCTAACAAGCAATTATGTCATACTTTAACTCTTGATCATATCAAACGATATTTTAAATTTTACAATCCAGGCGAACATTGGTTTACTGTTCAACACTATACAGCAAAAACAGAACTAGAAATATTACAACCTGGATTTATCCATACTCTCCAATCTCAATACAAACAACTTATTCCTTTATATAATTTTGTGCGAAAAAAATTTTAGATTAAGATAATAAATTCATAATCTTATTTTTGAGTTTTTTTATGAATCCTTAAAATAATTAATAAAAATATAAATAATAGCATTGCATAAATTTTACATATGTGATGCTATTATTATTTATTTTATATTAAATTTTCATTCTTGATTTTGTTCTTAATTATTGTATATTATTAACACAATAAAAAAAAAGCAAATTATTATTATAACAAAACACATTTATTTTGATACCTACTTTGGATAGGAATAGAGCAATGCTAGAACAATTAGAAAATTTTTTAAATAGCAAGACCAATATTTCACACCATTCGTTACAAATATACAAGTCGGATTTAAAAAAATTTTGTAAATACCTAGAATCTATTAAGGTAGACTTATTTAAACTAGATACATATGAAATCAAAGCATACTTAGAAATTTTAAAATGTCGTTATAAAGATACCTCTTTTTTACGAAAAAAAAAGACAGTCTCTTTATTCTTTGACTATCTTGAAAAAAATGGATTCATTGAATGTAATCCTATTAAAAAAATTGATTTTTTCGAGAAAAATAGTTTATCTAAAAAAAATACAAAAAATACTGTAGAAAAAGCATTTATCATTTCTAGAGAAGAATTAGATCAAATACTTCATTATGTATCAAAAAAAGAAAATAAACGAGATAAACTCATATTTCAGATTTTAGTAGAAACAGGAATTCGAGCATACGAAATCATTAATCTCACAAAACATAATATACATCCTTGCACAAAACAACTCTATATTAGTTGTAGATATGCTCGATCGATTCCCATTTCCGATACTTGTATTTCTTTTTACAAAGCATATATAGAAACAAGAGATGATAATTACCCTAGTTTATTTATTACAGATTATCAAACTCCTTTGCATATGTCTAGCCTTTATCATATTCTTGATACATATGGACAATTGGCAAATCTGAAATATCGTCTTACACCAAAATATTTTCGTCATTATTTTGCGCATCAACTACTGAAAAAAAAATATGACTTAAAAGAAATTAAAAAACTTCTAGGAAATTCTAGCTTGACAACATTAAAAAAATACCTCATAGACTAAACATGTAGATAGATCTATAGTTAAAGTCATAACTATAAGAGGATATAAGTTAATATCATCATAAGAGGATATAAGACGATATTTTTTTTCTATAAAAATAAAAAAAATCCTTGACAAACAGTTGAAAATTTGCTATGATGTAATATACATAAACAGGGCAGGTAGCTCAGTCGGTAGAGCAGTAGACTGAAAATCTACGTGTCGTTGGTTCGATTCCGATCCTGCCCACAAAAAAAGAGAGATAAATATTTATCTCTCTTTTTTTTATATATAATGTACATTATCTTTTTTTTTATTAGTAGAATCTTTCTCTGTTGTATGTATTATATGAAATTTTTTCTATGGAAGATATTGGTAATTCATCTAAAAAACGAGAAGGATCATTGCTATGCATGTTTCCACCTGTCCAATTATAAGAATATCGCATAGTTTCTTTAGGATATGTAATGGTCAGTCGCTCTTTCGCACGTGTCATTCCTACAAAAAATAAGCGACGTTCTTCTTCTAGCTCTTCAAATCCCTCAGCATCTAAACTTCTTTGGTGTGGCAAAACACCTTCCACTCCTCCCACAATATATACAATTGGAAATTCAAGTCCTTTGGCAGAATGAAGCGTCATTAAAGTAACATAATCCTCTTCTTTAGCATTTTCCTTATCTGTACTTTCCATTAAAGAAATATTTTGTAAATATATGCTTAAGTCGTTGCTTTTTGTGACTTTTTCATATTCTTGAATAGAAATTAATAATTCTTTGATATTTTCCATTCTGTCTTCATCTTTTTTTTGGTCTTGTTTTTCTATATAGTCAGCATATCCAGATGTTTTAAGAAGAGTAGTTACACGTTCTACTAAAGAGGTATCGGTCATATTTCGAATAGACTCTATCATATCTAGAAATATATGAATTTGATGACTTGCTTGGCGTGATAATAAAGACAATGTCTCGTCTTTTTGCATAACTTCCATAAGAGAAGAATTATATTTCCTAGCCATTGCATAAATTGTTTCTAATGCTTTTTTACCTATTTTTCGAGGCGGTACATTGAGAATTCTTGTTAAAGAAACATCGTCTTTCTCATTGATAATAATTCGTAGATATGCTAGAATGTCCTTGATTTCAGCACGTTGGTAAAAAGCAAGACCTCCAACTACAATATAGGGAATGTGACGAGTTCGTAGGGCACTTTCTAAATAGCGGCTTTGAGCATTCATACGATAAAATATAACAATGTCTCGCAATTTGTAATTGTATTTCCAACGAGAAATTTCCTGAGCAATAAAGATTGCTTCATCCATTTCTTCAGGGACTTCCACCACTCTAATTAAATTTCCTAATTCTTTAATGGACCATAATTCTTTGTCTTTTCTCAATTGGTTATGCTTAATTACATGAGAGGCTGCTTTTAGAATATGACCTGTACTACGATAATTTGTTTCTAATTTAACAACCAATGTTTCAGGAAAATCATTTTCAAAAGATAAAATATTGCCAATATTAGCACCACGCCAAGAATAAATAGATTGATCAGGATCTCCAGTTACACAAACATTCTTATGTTTTTCACCTAAAAATTTAATGATTTTATATTGCAAAATATTTGTATCTTGGTATTCATCTACTAAAATATATTTATATTTTTCTTGATAGACATTAAGAACATCTTTATAATTAGTAAAAAGTTCTACTGTTTTTAATAATAGATCGTCAAAATCTAATGCATTATTTTGAAATAAATATTTTTGATACTCTGTATAAATACGGATAAATTGTTTAGACCATATATTATAATTTTGTGATGGAATGTCTCGAGGTTCCATGCCTTTATTTTTATAGTAGCTAATTCGAGACAATGTATTATTAACATTGGAGCCTACATCAATGTTTAATATATCTAATACATGTTTTAAAGCTCGTTTTTGATCATCTGTATCATAAATAGTAAAGTCTTTTTGATAACCAAGAATTTCGCAATGTTGGCGTAAAATATACGCACAAAAAGAATGAAATGTGGAAATAAAACTATAACAATTTCCATGAACTAAATTCTTCACACGTTCTTTCATGACACCAGCAGCTTTATTGGTGAATGTCATGGCTAAAATTTCCCATGATGGTACACCTTGCTCAATAAGATAAGCGATTCTATGAGTAATGACTCGAGTTTTTCCACTTCCAGGTCCAGCTAGGATTAAAAGGGGACCTTTTATATGAGAAACAGCTTGTTTTTGAGGTTCATTTAAATCATCTAATAACATAATTATTTCCAATGAAAGAGAAAAAAAATGGAAACAAATAATAAAGAAAATGCTCCCGAAGAAAAAAAAATAAAGAAAAAACGAGGTTTTGTAGGTTGGCTCTGGTTACTATTTAAAATTGTATTGTTTTTCCTTGTCCTGTTTAGTTTGATATTGTATTGGAAATTTTATCTTCTACTAGGTTATGGATTGAATGGATATGCGTATTGTCTTTCTAATTCGCTCACATCGTCAGGCAATTACCAATGGGAAGTAGATGTACAAGAACCAGAATATGAAAAAGCAACTCCTGAGCAAAGACAAATCATTATACAAACAAAACAACAAGATATCTATCAAATATTTGATAATTTTGTAAAAAAATACAAAGAAGCACCTGGAGAACATTGGGATTCTATATTAATTAAAATTAGTGAAAAAATTACTGAAATATATCAAGATGCAAAAATTTCTCCTGATGAATTAGAAAGTTTTTGCACCATGATAGAACAAATTACTGAAAATCCACCCATTCAAATTGAAGAATCAGAATCTGACCTTGAAGAACCAATGTCTGAAGAAGAACCAGAATAATTGAATGAGTCTACAAAGAAAGATTCTATATGGAAAATATCCGTAAAGATTTCCCTTTATTACAATATTATCCCAATTTAATTTACCTTGATAATGCAGCAACAACGCAAAAACCTCATTGTGTTTTACAACGAATCTTAGATTATTATCAAAAAGAAAATGCAAATGTTCATCGTTCTGTCCATTTTTTAGGAGAATTGGCAACTTTGCATTATGAACAAGCAAGAAATACTGTAGCTCGTTTTTTACACGCTCCTTCTGCAAAAAACATTGTTTTTACACGTGGAACAACAGAATCTATTAATCTTGTTGCTTATTCTTGGGGTAGAACTTTTTTGAAAAAAAATATGGTAATTCTTGTTTCAGAAATAGAACACCATGCAAATTTAATCCCTTGGCAAGTTTTAGCAAAAGAATTGGATCTTTCTTTACGATATATTCCATGTAGACAAGATGGATCTTTAGATTTAGATTCCTTAGATTCGTTGATCCATGAAAATGTTGGAATCATATCCATTTCTTATGCATCTAATTCATTGGGCTGTATTCATCCAGTAGAAATGATAATTACTAAAGCACATAAATACAATATCCCCGTGTTGTTAGATGCTGCACAAATGGTTCCGCATCGAGAAATCAATGTGCAAAAATTGGATTGTGATTTTTTAGCATTTTCTGGTCATAAAATGTGTGGTCCCACAGGAATTGGCGTTTTATATGCTAAAGAATCTTGGTTAGAAAAAATGATACCTTTTCAAACAGGCGGAGAAATGATTCGAGCTGTTTGGATAGATCATGCAACATACAATGACATTCCTTATAAATTTGAAGCTGGCACACCTCCGATTTGTGAAGCCATTGCCTTAGCCACAGCCATAGAATATTTGCAAAATATAGGCATGGATAAAATTGCCCATCATAGTTTAAAACTACGAAAATGTGCTTGGAATGCATTACAAAATATAGACAATGTACGATTATTAGGAAACCAAGAAGACAATGTAGGAATTTTATCTTTTATCTATCCTAAGATTCATCCTCATGATTTGGCACAATATTTAGATGAACACAATATTGCTGTGCGTGCAGGACACCATTGTGCCCAACCTCTTTTACGTAAGATGGGACTTACTGCAACAACACGAATTAGTTTTTATCTATATAATAATGAACAAGAAATTGATATTTTAGTAGAGCAAATATATAAAGCTAAAAAATTTTTTTTAGGTTAAAATATATAGAGCTAAAAAAAAATTTACATTGAAATTTGTTTTTTTATTTTTATAAAGTATAATAATAGCAACAAGGAAGTAAATTTTACTTCATCAAATATAACATAAAAGGAGTTGATAATGTTAAAAAAATTTTTTTCCATCGCTATTATCTTTGTATTATCTTTACAAGTTATGGCACAAACGCCAGCTAAAAAAGCTGCAGAACAAGTGAAAGCACCTAGTATCGTTAAAAAATTAGCACAACCTAAAGCAGGAGCTCAACAAAGAGGTGCAATAGCCACTCCAGAATTCAATAAAAGGAAAAATGTTAGAGTAGCAAAATCAAGTGCAGTTTCTCGTGCTTTAGCCACAAAACGTAGCACAACACAATCTACAAGAAATATTAGTTTTATTTACCCTCCTTACCAAGATACCGCTACACAAGTATGGTATGAAGGAACAGGTGCTGTTACAACAGCTATAGCTGAGAAAGAAGGTTACACATACCATGGTTCTGGTTCTTATGATTGGGGCCAAGCTATTTCTCGTTGCTGGGTAACTATTTATTTCACTCCAGCTGTTTCTGGACAATATAATATTAGCGTAGAAGCTTACCAAGAAGGTAGATTTGAATTAAATGTAGGACGTTTTGGTGATGAAGTATATGGCTATCGTACTTTAGGAATTTATGTAGATGGTCAAGGTTATAATGAAAACAGATTGCAAGAATGCTATTTGAATAAAAAAGGATATACAAAACCAAGTTTTAAAGAATGGGGAGAAGTAGGAAAAACTTATACCTTGCAAGCTGGACGTCGATATGAAATTTCTGCATACACAGAAATTGGTGGTTGGTCTAATGGAAATTATACTACATGGCAAACAGCAATGGCATCTTGTGCTATCGGTCCTTTTAAAATGCAATATCTTGGTCGATAATATAGTAATTTTTAAAAGTACTCCTATAATAAGAGTGAGATGTTGAGTTCTCTATGCCGACAATAAGATTGAGATGTTGAGTCCTCTATAAAAGATGGATAGTAAGTATTTAAAAAAAAAGATGGGTAGTAAGTATTTTTTAATATTTACTGCCCATCTTTTTTTTTATTTATTCAATATTATGATTGATTCATTTTCTTGAATCGATTGCAATCGATAGATTGTAGATTGCAATCGATATTAGTTTATAGAATCTTCTTAACTATTTATTTGATAGATAGCAATCTATGTTTTATCTATGTCTTATTCTAAATAGTTAATAATAATCTATATTTACTCTGTAGAATCTTCATGTAGAATGGGATATTCTGGATTTTTTCGGAATATTATTCGATAGCACCATTCTCGAATTCTTTGGCATAGAGCATACAATGCAGGTGTAAATACAATTCCTATAAATGATGCAGCGAGCATCCCAGAAAAAGTAATACGACCAATGGCTTGTCGGCTAGCTGCACCTGCACCAGTTGCAACTACTAGAGGAAATACACCAAATACAAAGCTCCATGCTGTCATAAGTACAGCTCGAAAACGTAAATTAGCACCATTGTAAGCTGCTTGAAAAATAGAAAGTCCTTTTTCACGCTCTTGTTTAGAAAATTCTACCATAAGGATAGCATTTTTTGCTGATAGTCCAATGAGCATTACTAAACCTAGCTGAGCATATATACTAAGTGTTGAGTTGAAGAATTTAAGACCAAGGAGACCACCTAATACTGCAAAAGAAACAGTGAGCATAACTGGAATGGGGATCGTCCAACTTTCATATTGGCCCACTAAGAATAAGTAGGCAAAAAGTAGAGATAAAGCAAAAATAAAAATGATTTGACCTTGGTTTTCTTTTTCTTCCAAACTCATATCTATCCATTCAATATGATATCCTTCAGGTAGTTTATAGTCTTCAATGATATTTATTAATGTCTTGGTAGGAACACCAGTAACAACTTGGGCATTTATAGTGGCTGAACTCATTTTATTAAAGCGCGTAATTTGTTTTGGTCCGACAATATGTCGTAATGTTCCCAATGCAGTAAGTGGTACCATTTCACCTTCTACAGTTGGAATTTGGATTTCTCTGATATCGTTGATAGTAGAACGATAATCGTAGTCTGATTGCATTTTTACATCATATGCTTTTCCATATAAATTAAAGTCATTGATGTAAAAGGAAGCGAGTTTACTTTGTAGTGTTCTATAAATTGTTTGCACGGAGATGCCAAGTACTTCTGCTTTTTCTTGGTCAATATCTAAAAATAATTGAGGTGTATCAGCATTAAAAGAAGACATTGCATAGAGAGTTTCTGGTCTTTGCATTAAATAATGAGTCAATTGTTTTGCCGTATTGGATAATTCTTCAGCATTAAATTCGCCAATATGACATAGATTAAAAGAAACGCCCCCAGTAATTCCTAATCCCATAATAGCTGGAGGAGTAAAGCAAATAATGTTGGCTGCAGGCATTCCATAAGCTATTCCATTGACTTTTGCTATAAGTGCATCGAGTTGTAGATCTGGTGTTTTTCGTTTATCCCAATGTTCTAGTTTTGCAAAACAAAGTCCGCAATTTTCTCCCATACCTGACATTAAACTAAACCCAGAAGCTGTAAATACAGATCTAATTCCTGGTACTTCCTTTATTTTTTCTTGGAATTCTGCCAGAACTTGATTTGTTCTTGCCAATGTAGCACTATTAGGAAGTTCTACATTACATATAATGACACCTTTATCTTCCCCTGGAAGAAAAGAATCAGGAATTTGACCATAGAGTATATAAATATATCCAAGTACACCAGCAAAGAGTAAAAAGGTAAGTATGCCTTGGCGTATTAGAATTTTAACAACGAATAAATATATAGCACGGTTAGCATCTAGTACAATATTAATAGGAAAGAAAATAGCTTTTGTGATTCTATTTGTTTTATTTTCTCCTGGTTTTTTAAGAATGAGGGAACAAAGAGCAGGACTCAATGTCATAGCAACAACAGTAGAAAGGCATAAAGAAATACACATTGTTACTGCGAATTGGATGTAAATTTCGCCAACCATACCACCATAAAATGCGAGTGGTGCGTAGCATGCTACAGTTACTAACGTTGTTGCAATAATAGCACCTGTGATTTGTTGCATACATTTTATAGCAGCTTCTTTAGGAGAAAGATTTTCTCGTTCTATTAAGGCCATTGAGTTTTCCACAACTACAATAGCATCATCTACTAGAGAACCAATTACTAGGATTAAACCAAACATCGTTAAGACATTGATAGTATATCCTGTGGCATACATGAAAAATAAAGTTCCAATTAAGGAAATGGGAATAGCAATACTAGGAATAAGGGTAGCACGCCAATCTTGTAAAAATACGTAGGTAATAAGAACAACAAGGAGTAGAGCCATAATAATGGTGTCTGCGATTTCTTTTAATGAAATTTCAATATAATCGGTAGGATCATAGGCTACATCATGGCTTACGCCTTGAGGATATCGTTTTTCCCATTCTGAAAGAACTTGACGAACTCTTTGAATAGTAGCAATGGCATTGGCATCAGGTGTTCGATAGACTATCATTCCAACAGCTTCTTGACCATTGAATGAACCTTGTCCAGCATATGTATTGGCTCCAATTTCAATGCGTGCAACATCTTTTAGTAAAACGATACTTCCATCTGTATCTCTACGCAGAACTATATTTTCGAATTCTGTTGTTGTTTTGAGCCTTCCTTGTACATTGAGTTTATATTGCATATATCGGTTGCTATTTTCTGATCCGATAGTTCCTGCAGCAGCTTGAATATTTTGACTAGAAACTGCTCTTGCAATGTCTGACGTAGAGATCCCTAAACCAGACATTCTTAATGGATTCAACCATATACGCATGGCATATTCTTGTACAGACATTACTTCGCAGGCTGAAACACCGTCTACTCGAGCTACTGCCTCTTTAATATTTGCATCTACGTAGTTATTGAGTTCCATAATATTAAATCTTGTGTTGTCTGTTAGGAATGCAAAAACTGCCAACATATCATTTCCACGTTGTTGTACCACAACACCTAATTGCAAAACTTCTGTTGGAAGTTTTGGTTCAGCTCGTTTGACTGCATTTTGTAGATTTACCATAGCCATATCAGGATCTGTTCCTGATTTAAAAGTCACAATACAACTGTAGAGTCCTTCATTGCTACATGTAGAGGAGTAATATAGCAGGTCATCTACTCCATTAATGAAGTCTTCAATAGGAGAAGCAACTGTATCAGCCACTATTTCTGCACTTGCTCCTACGTACATAGCATATACAAAAAGTTTTGGAGGAGCAATTTCTGGATATTCAGCCACAGGAAGTCTATTTAGAGAGATAAGACCTGCAAGTGTAAGCACGAGACTAATGACCATAGCTAATCTTGGTCGTTCAATGAATATTCTAGAAAACATTCTGTTTCCCTTATTAAATTATTAAATTATTAAATAATTTTTAATATTTTATGTTTATATAATTGACTTTTTAAAGCATGAGAAGAAAAAAACTCTAAATGCTAGGAAATATAAGATTATGCTTATACTTTACTAGCATTTAGAGTTCAATCTAAGCTACTCTTTATACATAGAGGGTTCGATTTCCATACCAGGCATTACTTTATTCATACCATCTACAACAACTCTTTCACCTATTTGGAGACCTTCTTTAACAAGTTGGAAATCTTGGTTGATGTTTCCTATTACAATATTGCGACGTTCAATTTTATTGTCTTTATCTACAATATATACATAAGATGTGCCTTGAGAATCATGCATAAGGGCAGATGGAAGAACAGCAGGAAATTTTTCGTTTTGTTTTTTTGTTAGTGCAACAGTAACTGTACTTCCTATAATCAATTTTTTCTTGGGATTTTTGAATTTGGCATAAATTAAGATACTGTCTGTTTTTTTATTGGCCTCATTATTCATGAGTTCGACTGTGCCGACTTGTTCGTAATAACTATCATCTGCTAATCTAATTCTAATTTCTCCATTATTTTTGAGATTTTCTAATGTACCAAATAGAGAGAGAAAATCACGATTGCTCATAGAGAAGCGTACACGCACAGGGTCTGTTTGAATGATAGTAGCTAATACACCAGATGAAGGTGTGAGATAGTTACCTACTGTATAGTTTGTAATGCCAATGTATCCTTCCATAGGAGCTTTAATGATTGTATTTTTGAGATCATCTTTCGCAGTGATGAGAAGTGCTTCTGCAGAAGCTTTTGCTGCTGCATATACTTCCATGTTACTTAATGTTTTGTCCATATCTGCTTTACTTGTTGTCTTTTTTTGATACAGAGATAAGTTTCGCTCATAATCATGTCTAGCATAGTCGTATTGTGCTTGGCATTCTGCTATTTTCGCTTCTACGCTTTTTACTGCTGCTTGGTAGCGAATAGGGTCGAGTTTATAAAGAACTTGGTTTTTTTTGACAAATTCACCTTCTTTAAATCCAATTTCTAAAAGCTCGCCAGAAATTCTAGCAACAATTTTTACTTCAGAAGGTGAAACAATCAGACCTGTATAGCGTCTTGTTTCAATGTTTTCTTCTTCTTTTACAACTCCAACGCTAACAACTGGTTTTCTGCTCCCCATTTGTGCGTGGAGAGAGTTCAGTACTAAGAGAAAAATGAGAAAATAAGTTACTTTTTTCATATTATTTTTTTTCTTTCATAATTTTTACAGAATATGTAAAATGAAAAATTGAGAGAAAGAGCTTAAAAAGCTCTTTCTTCCCTAATATTGATGTTCTTTGAATTATATTTTATGGCATATCCTTTACACAACGAAATCCGATATGTGCTTTGCGTTCTGTAGCTTGGATGGCTTGTTTTTGAGAACTGTAAAGTTCAAACCATTGACTCATATAAGATCCACCTTTTACTATTTGAAATTCGCGTTCACTTCCTTCAAATTTGATTGTATCAGAACACCATTCAGATGCATTCCCACCCATACCAATAACATGGAATGCCGAACAATCTTGATTAAATGCTTGAACTGGAGCTAATCCAGCATAGCCATCTTTTGCTTTAGGTAGTTGTCTATAGTTGGCATAATATGGTTGTGTACTGAGTTCATTCCCCCATGGATAAATTCGTTTGTCAGTTCCTCTAGCTGCATATTCCCATTCTTGAGAAGTAGGGAGTCGTTTGCCTAACCATGTTGCATATGCTTCTGCTTCATAGAAATTTATGTTCGTTACAGGCAACATTTCTTGTTCTTCTGTAGGGTGTAGCCATCCTTCTGGTTTTGTTTTGTCTTGCTGTTGTTCTAGCCACTTTTGACCAGATTCACTCCAATGTTTTATATTTTGGTATTCATTGCTTTGGATGAATTGAGCGAAATCTTTTTGTGTAACTTCATATTGATCTATGTAAAAATTGTTGATGGTAATGGTTATTTCTGGATTTTTAGGGTCGTTAATATTTCCTAGGATAGCTGTACCAGTAGGAATGACTACCATGTCTTTTGGTCTGTGAAAATGATTCCATTTTTCATTTAATAATTCTTTTGCTGGAGCATAGTCTTTTTTATATTGAAGAGCAAGTTTGAGACATTCTAATGCAAGTTCTGGTTGCTCATATGCTTCATATGTTTTTGCAAGGGAGTAGCAAAGTTGTGCTAAAATTTCGACAGATTTTTCTTTCACTGCTTCAGTACTGTTGTCTAAGGCTAATTTTCCAATTTCATCTACTTTTTTTGACATTTGCTTATTTATATCTTGCCAAACTTTTTCTTCAATTCCTTTAGAAACATGATCTAAATTATCCAAAACTTTAGCTCGTAGATCTGCACTTAATTTTTCCATTGGTAAGGAATCAAAAATGTTCGCTAAAACTTGTGTTTTAATTTCTTGGGCAATACTATGTACTGGTAAAGATTCCTGAATGTTTGTTAAAATTTTTGTTTTTATTTCAAAAATAATACCAGGAATAGATTTTTGTATATTTTCTGATGTTTTAGCATTGATTTCTGTAATGATTCCATACATCGATTGTTTAATATTATCTAAGGCTTTTGTTTCTGATTTTTCAATATTGGCAAGTGCGATTTCTTGATTTTCTTTGAAGATTTTGACAATTTCTTCTACATTAATTTTAGAAATCTCTGTTTCTTTTTGTTTGTCACCAGTGCCTGCTTCTCCGCCAGGAAGTGGTCCAAATACTGTTTCGCTTTGGAATAAATCTCGTAATTTTTCACCCACTTCAATCATGCCTTTTCTCATTTGAGCAGAATTTGTTTGGATTTGTGCTAATGTATCTTTGTGAGCAAGTTCAAGGTTTGTGAGTCGTTTTTTTGCATCATCCATTGCTATGTCTTGGCGTTGTTTTTGATCTGCAATGTTTTGCGTTGTTTTTGTGAGAGTAGTTTGGTTGTCATTGGCTTTGAGAGAAACTTTAGATAATAATTCTTGGCTGTCTTTTAAATCTTTAGTTAGGGCATTTTTTTCTTGTTGTAGTTTTTCTATAGAAGTTTGGTGTTTGACAATTTCTTTTTTCTGTTCTAGGATAATATTGTCAAAGTTTTTAAATTTTTCATTTGTTGCTTCATTGGTTCGTTCTAATTGTAGGGCACGGTTTTTAAGTTGGCTAACTTCTTTGTCAAATTGTTCATTGCTTTTCTTTTGTTGGGATTCTGTGTTTTTTAAAGCTTGGAAACGTGATTCGAAATCTCTATTTTTGACTTCCATTTGTTGAGCATTCGTATTGAGTTGTGTTAAATCTTGAGAATGTTTTTCAAGTTGTTGTCGAAGTCCAATGAGTTCTGTGTCTGTTTGTGTTTTTAATGTAGATAAAGATTCTTCTTGGCTTGCAGAAATTTCTTTTGTCTTATTATCAATGCGTGCTGTTGTATTTTTTAATTCCACAATATCTTTTGTGTCTTTTTCCATTTGTTTTTTGAGAGTAGCGACTTGTTCTTCTGTTTGTTGTTGTTGTCTTTGTAATTGATTGTCTCGTAAATTGCCTAGCTCTGTATGTTTTTTATCTACTTGTTGGATGTTTAATGCAATTTGTTCAAAGCTTTTTTCTTGTCGATCCACTCTACTTGTTAAGTCAGTTGTTTTTTGTGTTGTTTCTTTACGAAGAACGTTTAGACGCGATTCATGATCTTGTAATATTTTTTCTGTTGTTTCATCAGTTTGTTTTGTTTTGGCAGTTAAGTTGCTAAATTCAATATTTTGTTTTTCCATGATAGATTTAAATGCCAAGTTTTCTTGTTTGAGTTCTGCAATGTTGACGTCTATTCTTCTTGCAAGTGCATCAATTTTATCGATTGTTTCTTGGATATTTTTATCTTTTTCTTCTTTTTGTCGTGCTAAAGCATTTTCTTGTTCTTTTGCGAATTTTTCAAAAGCAAGAGTTAATTGTTGTAATTTTTGCGGTAATATATCGAGTTCATGAAGTTTGGCATCTAAAGCTTGTTCTTTTTGTTGAATGACATTGAGTCGTTCTTGCCACATTGTTTCCAATTTTTCTTGAAATGTTATTTCTAATTGAGCAATTTTTTCATTGAAAGCAGCTTCTGTTTTTTGTTCTGCTGCTTCCATCCATGCTTTATTCTGTTCAGGGAGTTGTTGAAGAGGTTCTAAGTTTTTTTCTAATACTTGAAGTTGATTTTTAATTTCTTGTTCTTGTGTTTTTGTAAAATCAGAAAATTTTCGTTCTAATTCTCTGATTTTACTTGCATTGATATTCACTGCACTAATTTTTGCACTACTTCGTTCTATATTGTCTAATGTATTTTTCATGTTTGTGAATTTTGTTTCCCAAACTTGTGCAGGAGCATAGTATTGCATGAGACAAATGTTATTGTGATTGTCCTGTGCATTATCAGACCAAGGATATTCGCCTATGCTAGGGCGAACTTTTTGTGCTAGTTGCCACATTTTTTCTGTGGGAAGCAACCAATCAATATAGTTTGCATATGCTTTTGCTTCAGCTTTGCTAATTCCTAAGACTGCATTATATTCTTCACCCATAGGTGGATTACTTTCATTCCAACTTCTAGGAGCATAATCGCCTTGGGCGTTTTTATATTTGTCTCTTTTATTGAAATCCTCTTCCTCCCACCATATTTTTTTCCTGTAACCGTCAAATTGCATGAAGAGAAAATAATCTTGGTTGCTGATGGGTTTTATGGATAAATAAAATGAACTAATTTTGATCCCTTCTACTTCGCCACCAGGTATAAATACTACTTCTTGGGCGAATATATAAGATATTGGCAATAAAAAAAGTACCAATAAAAGTGCAAAATATTTGTTTTTCATATATGTTTCCTTATTCTTTATTTGGAACTTGGATAATTACTGGATCTCCGTCTTTTACATCGGGTTGATTGTTAATAATGATATCATTTTCATTGATTTCATTGACAATCACATAATCTTGTTTTTGAATTTTTGTATATTCTTGAATTTCTACATCTTTTTTTACAGCTTTATTTTGCAAAACTAACATAAGATAATGTTTGTTATCTTTTGTATAAAGTGCTGATGTAGGAATTACGAATTCATTTGTGGTATATGAAATATTATATGTGATTTCAGAATTTTTTTCTAGATCTTCAGCATTGAATTTGAAAGTTAATAATGTAGCTTTATTCGTTTTTTTGATTTGTTCCAGTGTTCCTTGGATGGTTTTGTTTTGAAATTTAGCAGAAATTATATCATTGATTTGATAATGAAGGTTTTTGTCAATATTAATTTCGCAGGTAGTTTGAAAGTATCCTATATCTTTAATAGTCGCAATATGTTGTTGTTTTTCTATTATGGCTTGATCTTCTATTAACCAAGATTCGATAATGCCTTGATATGGGGCATAAATAGGTATGGCAAATTCAGAATATAATTTATTTTCTTTGTCTTGTAATGATTTTAATCTTTTAGGAAGATTTTGTTTTCTGAGTCGTGCATATTCTTTTCTTGTGTTTACAAGTTTATTATATGCTGTTTTATTTTTTTCAGATCTATATTTTGCTTTTAATGAATTGTATATTTTTAAACTTCTTATATCTTTTAATTTGCTTAGTTTATTGTAAGTATATAAATTTTGTTTATATTCTTCTATTTTTTCTTGAATAAGATTTAATTCTTCTAAGTATTCTGGAGGTAAAATTTCTGCAATTTTTATTTTGATATCTACTGTTTCTTGTGCTTGTTTTAAAATGCGAATTTTCCCTTGTTCAGGAGAAGAAAACGTTGTTATATAGTTTTCTAATGTACCTTGAATATGATCTTGTAAAGTAATAGTTTCAGGCTTCACAAGGTAAATTTCTACAGGTATTTTTTTTATTAAATATTCAAGATTCATGGGGTTATATATCATAAACATTGCTATGGCAATGAATAAAATACAACTTACAACTGTTAATATAATAGCAATCGAACTTTTTCTTTGTATTTGTTTATAACTTTCAGGAGTATGAACGGGCAATTTAGGGGAAAGTCGGACAAAATCATCGTCGTCATGTTCTTCCATTTCACTTAACTCTTCGTCAATATATTCACTATTATCCATTTGCTCAGATTCGTACTCAAATTTTTCGTCTGGAAATAATTCTTCTACATCTTTATCTCCAGGTAATTTTGTATCTTTTATATCAAAAAGCAATTCCCCAGTTTCTAAAAATTCATCCCCTTCTAATTGTTCAAAAATCAATTCATCAGAACTTGCGTGATCATCTGAAATTTCGCTGATAGCACTAGGATTCAAATATGAACTACCTGTTGCTTCAGATTCCCCCATATCTAATAATGGACTCATATCGTCCAATTCTTCTTCTAATCGCTGAATAAAAGTTGTTTTTTGACGTTTTAAAATTAAAGGTTCTTCGTCTACTAATAATATATTATCATTACCATTGTGTTCTGCAACTGTAATGGTGGGTTGGTCCATTTTAATAAAACGCAATGTCTTTATTTCTGAACGATTAAATTGAATGTGACCTTTTGGTGAGGTATATGCTTTTACTTCACCATTTTCAATTAATTCTTCTAGTTCTTCCTTTTCGACTTGGAGTTCTTTTAAAACATCATTAAAAGAATAAAATTCGTTCTCCATGAATTTTCCCTCATTTTGCTGAATAAAATTTTGATAAAATAGGAAACATTTTTAGTGAATTACAATGTGGAGTCTAAATTAATCTATCCATTTAATTTTATATGGAGTTTATTGTACTATGTTTAAATAAGATATGCAATATTAAAAATAAAAGCTATATGAGAAAAAAATTATTGTTTAATTATAAAATACATACTACAATATAAAAATGTTGTAGTTGTTTAAGGAGTTTTTATGAGTTACATGAAAAGTTCTCTTTTATTACCTCAAACTATTGTAAAACATTATAAAATTATTCGAGAAATTAGTAGAGGAGGTATGGGAGTTGTATATCTTTGCCAAGATTTGAAAGTACAAAGAAATGTAGCCTTAAAAATCATATTAGTTGACGATGTCAACGAACAGAAAATTTTAACTAAACGTTTTATCCAAGAAGTAAAAATCGTTGCTCATTTAAATTATCCTAATATTGCAAAAATTTACGACTATGGAGTTTATCAAGGCGTACCTTATTTTGTGATGGAATACATTGAAGGAATGCCTATTCTAGAATATGTTCAAAGATTTGCAAAAGATAATTTTCGTGTGCAATTGAATTTAATGTTAGAATTGGCAAAAACATTAAGTTATATTCATTCTAAACGAATTATCCATCGAGATATTAAACCAAGTAATATTTTAGTACGTAAAAATGGAAAGCCAGTTTTATTAGATTTTGGCTTGGCAAAACTATACCAAAGTTCTACTAAATTAACACAGATAGGTATGATTATAGGTTCTCTCTATATGTCTCCTGAACAAGCTAAAGATGAGAGAGAAAAAATCAATGCACGTTCTGATATTTATAGTTTAGGGGCTGTATTTTATGAAATGACAACGGGATGTGCTCCTGTACAAGGTGAAAATATGATTCAAGTTTTAAACGATATCATTTACACGAGCCCACCTCTCCCTAGTAGTGTCAATCCAAAAGTTCCTAAAGTATTTGATGTCATTATCTCAAAAGCAATGGCAAAGGATTATAATGCACGTTATTTTTCTAGTAAAATATTAGCTAATGATTTAGATCGTATTTTAAATGCTAAGGCAAGAAAATCTCAGAAACGTGTAAAGTCAAATATAAATCAAAATCCACAACAAGTGCCGCCTAATGAACCAAAAAATGTCTCAGGAACAGAGCGTCAATTGCATCTTCCTGTATATGTGCCAGAAGATAAAATTGATGATAATACTCTATTATGGATATTTTTTTTATTCATCATTGGCTTACTTTTAATTTTTTTGATGATAACTTAATTTAAAAAAAATAAAAAGAATGATTTTATATTTTATAACTAAATACTATTCAATGTGTTATAACTTATTTTAAAAAAAAATAAAAATTTGAAAGATTTTTCTTGCAATTTAAAAATAAAATTATATAATACAAAACATAAAGATGAAACAAAATTTTTATGCTAACGTAGCTCAACGGCAGAGCAGCTGATTTGTAATCAGCAGGTTGTGGGTTCAAATCCCACCGTTAGCTCCAAAAAAAAATTTGTCATCTAAATGGGTAGATTCCCGAGTGGTCAAAGGGGATGGACTGTAAATCCATTGGCAACGCCTTCGAAGGTTCGAATCCTTCTCTGCCCATAAAAATTTTCAAAAAATTCAATTCAAATTTTTTGAAAATTCAAATAATGAAAATAGTTTCATATTAATTTATATTAAATTTATTTATTAAATTAATATGAAATGTTTGTTTTAATATTTGAATATTTCGCGGGTGTAGCTCAACGGCTAGAGCCCTAGCCTTCCAAGCTAGTTGTGTGGGTTCGATTCCCATCACCCGCTTTTTTTATGCCTGCTGCTGTAGCTCAGGGGTAGAGCACTTCCTTGGTAAGGAAGTGGCCATGGGTTCAATTCCCATCAGCAGCTAGAAATTTCTATGAAATTCTTTACTTCAATTATCCTTTCCTTACATCTACAGAAATAAAAAATCCCTACAATAATTTCATAGAAGTAATACAGCGTTTAAATTCTGTAAATTTCAAAATACTAGCAACAAAATTCCTCCTTATTTTATCAACATTTCTCTTATATAAAAAAATAAAAAAAATTTTATATAAAAAATTAATAAATTTCTTGCATTTATGTAAAAAAAAATTATAATTTTAGTTGCTAGACGCATGAATTATCGCTAGCAATTCTTAAAATGGAAATTTTAACGACTAGCAATTAGGGTAGTAAGTTATAATTTTTAAATCCTATACTATATCAAATAGGATTATTCAGTAAAAATAAAAGATACGCAAAATAGTGAAAAAAGATTTTGCGTAGCATGCAGAGAGCCAAATTTTTTAGGAGATGTCCTTATGGCAAAGGAAAAGTTCGAAAGAACTAAGCCCCACGTCAATATTGGTACTATCGGTCACATTGATCATGGTAAAACCACATTGACAGCGGCTATCACAGAGACCTTATCTAGCTTAGGTCTAGCTCACAAAATGGCATTTGATCAAATTGATAAAGCACCCGAAGAAAAAACTCGTGGAATCACGATCCAATTATGCCACGTAGAATATGAAACAGAAGCACGTCACTATGCGCACGTAGACTGCCCAGGACACGCTGACTATATCAAAAACATGATTACTGGTGCAGCTCAAATGGATGGTGCTATCCTAGTAGTTGCAGCAACAGATGGACCTATGCCACAAACTCGGGAACACATCCTCTTGGCTCACCAAGTAAACGTTCCTTATATCGTAGTATTTTTAAACAAATGCGATGCAACTGATGAAGATATGATGGAATTATCTGAAATGGAAGTTCGTGAAACATTATCAAAATACGAATTCCCAGGAGATGAAGTTCCAGTGATTCGTGGTTCTGCTCTAGAAGGTTTGCAAGGCAAAGACACTAAATACGGTAAACAATCCATTATCGCACTTATGAAAGCAGTGGATGAATACATCCCCACACCAGCCAGACCAACTGACAAACCATTCTTAATGCCAGTAGAAGACGTATTTTCTATTAAAGGTCGTGGAACTGTAGGAACAGGTCGTATTGAACGAGGCATTATTAAAGTCAATGATCCATTAGAAATCGTTGGTATTAGACCTGAAATTAAGAAAACAGTTTGCACAGGCGTTGAAATGTTCCGTAAATTGTTAGATGAAGGTCAAGCAGGTGATAATGTTGGTTTACTATTACGTGGTGTAGAAAAGGATGAACTTGAAAGAGGACAAGTCCTTGCTAAACCAGGTTCTATTACTCCACATACAAAATTCAAAGCTACCGTATATATTTTGGATAAAGAAGAAGGCGGACGCCACAAACCTTTCTTCAAAGGCTATAGACCACAATTTTATTTCAGAACAACTGACGTAACTGGTACTGTAGATATTATCGGTGCAGAAATGGTTATGCCTGGTGATAATGTTACCTTAGAAGTAACATTAATTACTCCTGTCGCTATGGAAAAAGAATTACGTTTCGCTATACGTGAAGGTGGCAAAACCGTTGGTGCAGGTGTCGTAACAGAAATTTTGGGGTAATCCATGGCTAAGAAAAGTTCTCGTGAATACGTTACGCTGGAATGCTCTGAATGTAAAAATCGAAACTATCGCACCAGCAAACAGACAAAATCACGTGGTCCAAAAAAAGAAAAACAGATTGAAAAATTAGTTTTGAAAAAGTTCTGCAAATTTTGTCGGGAACATTCTGAACATCGCGAAAGAAAGAAATAGTTCATTGCTCGTAGTGCTCTAAGGAGTGCTACGAGATGGAACTTTTAATTGCTAGTTCAAGTCTAAATAAACTTTAACTAGCAATTCTCAATTTTGCAAAAAAAAATATTCAAAAAATTTATTTGATCAGTGTCCCAACACAAGGAGAATTAGGGAATGTTTTCATTGAGCTATAAGGGGAAACAAGGGAAAATCGTTCGTTGGAGCGTATTTCTTGCATCTGCAGCATTAATGATGTTTGGCGTTTATCGCTTTTATATTGGATTTCCTTACAATTCCGTTCTTGCAGAACAAAGACCAGATTTCTGGAAACGTTTATATCAAAACTTCTTCACTTTAGAAATCGAAACTTTAAACATTTCTATCGGTGTATCTCCTCGCTTATTGATAACTCTATCACTAGCTATAATAATACTCTTGCTATTAGCATATTTTTGTTTTAAACACGTTCGTACTTCTGAATTTTTAATCAATACAGAAGATGAAATGCGTAAAGTAGCATGGCCAACTCCTATGGAAGTAGTTGATTCTTCTGTTGTGGTTATTATAGTAATTATTGTAACGGGATTGTTTCTATTTGCTTCAGATATATTATTAGATAGAATACTTCGTCTATTTTTCTTTAAATAAAACTATTTAAACTCTAATTGCTACTGCAAAATCACAAATAGCAATTAGAAAGTTTAAATGTAAAGTATGGCTGGCTCACCAATAAGAAAGATACAGACGAATCTCTAATAACAATTAGAGATTGGAGATGAATAATTTGAAACTGAATGAAGAAAAAAATTCAGATTTAGAAGAACTAAATCAAGAAGAAGAAACAGATACTTCTTCAACTACAGAAGAAAGAACGATCAAACCGACCAATAGTACATTGGAATGGTATGTTCTACGAGTTCAAAGTGGTCGCGAAGATAAAGTAAAAGCCAGTCTAGAGAGCCGAATTGAACTGATGAATTTGAAAGATAAGATCAGTCAAGTCATCGTTCCTACAGAAAAAGTAACAGAAACTCGTAAAAATTACAAACGAGTGATTGAAAGAAAAATTTATCCAGGTTATGTTATGATTCACATGACAAAAGATGAACATACACATTATATTGTGCGGTCTGTTCCAGGAGTCGGTGATTTTGCAGGTACTTTAACAGAAGATGAAGTCAATAAAATGTTAGAAACTTGCAGACATAGCCATGATAAACCTAGACCAAAAGTGACTTTCTATATAGGTCAAACCGTTAAAATTAAAGAAGGTGCGTTTGAAAATTATGAAGGAATTGTTGACGAAGTCAACGAAGATAAAGCTATCATAAAAGTAAGAATAGGAATTTTTGGTCGATTCACTCAAGTAGAATTAAAATATTGGCAAATTGAAAATCCTGAAGTTTAATTTTCAATTTGCAATCAATATATATAAAAATAATGAATCACAAATTTTTTTATTGAGTTTTAAACAAAAATTGTATATAATAATTCACAAATGAATTGCTTTAACAACTCATATCTAATTGTTTCATAGAAAATAAAAAATAAGTTTAATTAATATGAGCAATTAGAAAAAAAAGTAATTAATTTCCTTTCTCAATGGGTCGAGGAAAATATGGCAAAAGAAGTAGTAGCAAAAGTAAAACTTATGGTGACTGGTGGTCAGGCAACTCCTGCCCCTCCTGTAGGTCCTGTTTTAAGCCAACACCAAGTCAATATCGGTGCTTTCGTTAGACAGTTTAACGAGATAACTCAGGAATACAAAGGAGTCAAAGTCGGTGTTATTTTGACTATCTACAAAGATAAATCTTTCGAAATGGTTATCAAAGGACCTCCTGTATCTGTTATGCTTAAACAAGCGGCAGGGATTGTAAAAGGTTCTGGTGTACCAAATCGTGACAAAGTAGGTAAAGTTACAAAAGCACAAGTTTTAGATATTGTTAGAAAAAAAATCAATTTTATGAATGCCTATGATGAAAATCATGCTATCAAACTTGTTGAAGGAACAGCTAAGAGCATGGGAATTGATATAATTCCTTAAAGTTCTATGAGTTTGGAATATTATAAACTAACAATTAGAATGCCCTAATTGCTAGTAAGATTAGTGAATCCTGTGCTAGTCTAAAGAAATTTTCAAATTATCAAATTATTAGCAGACACTAATTTTCACTAGTAATTAAGGAATTTTATCAACTAGCAATCAGGGTTTAGAGTAAATAAATATGGAAAACACCGAGGCAAAACCAAAAAGACGTCGTCCTGGACATCCCAACCGAAGACCGTCTTCCAAGAGACATTTAGAAAATGTCAAGAAAATCAATAAGCTAGAACGCTATCCATTAGAAGATGCCGTTGCCTTATTGAAACAAATGAAACCTAGCAAATTCAACGAATCTGTTGAAATTATGATGAAGCTAGGCGTTGATCCAAGAAAATCTGACCAAATGGTTCGAGGGTCAGTATCTTTACCAAAAGGTATAGGTAAAGAAGTCAAAGTCCTAGTATTTGCAGAAGGCGAATTAGCTGACGATGCTCAAAAAGCAGGTGCAGATTACGTAGGTTCTGTAGATATAGTAGAGAAAATTCTAAATGAAAACTGGATGGATTTTGACGTTGCAATCGCCCATCCTAGTATGATGAGACATCTCAGTAAACTAGGAAAAGTTTTAGGTCCCAAAGGTAAAATGCCTTCTCCTAAATCTGGCACAGTTACACCTGATGTAGCAAAAGCTGTTGTAGAATTTAAAGCTGGTAAAGTAGAATTTCGTACTGACAATGGTGGAAACGTACATGCACCAGTAGGAAAACTCAATTTTGCTGCCGAAGATCTTATCGTCAATATAGATACTTTCATGGAACATATTAGACATGTAAAACCAACTACAGCTAAAGGTACATATATCCAAAAAGTAGTCATTTCTTCTTCTATGGGTCCTGGAATTCCGTTAGAATTAAAACGCATCTAGTCCATTGCCCAAATTATTTCAATAAACAAATAGAAGGAGTTAAAATTATGTCTAAAGTTCTTCGAAAGCTAATGGCACAAGAATTACAAAAAAGTTTAGAGAACGTTGACTCTTTTATTCTTATCACATACGATAAACTCAATTCTGAAAATACATATATTCTCAGAAGTGCAGTTCGTGAAAACAAAATGTCTCTAAAAGTACTTAAAAATTCTTTAGCTGCAATTACTTTCCAAAATTTGTACAATATAGATTTAAGAAATGAATTGACTGGACAAATTGCCATGGTATATGGTGGCGATTCCCCTGTTGAAGTAGCTAAGTTCCTTACAGAATGGGTAAAAAAACAAAAAAAATCCATCACCATTAAAGGTGGATGTTTGTATGGACAAGTTCTTCAAATGGAGCAAATTGAAGAATTGGCAAAAGTCCCTCCCAGAGAAGTTCTTCTATCTCTACTTGCAGGTGCTTTCGAAAGCCCCCTCAAACAAGTTCCTGTTCTTGTCAATTCTGCAATGCAGAATGTAAGCAATGGCTTAGGAAATCTAATCGAAAAATTAGAAAAACAAGCCAGTTAATCATTCGCCACATACAAAGTGTAAAGTGGCATTTAACTCTGATTGCTTTTAATTAATGGTTGCAATTAGAGAATATAACAGAAAATACAAACTTACACAATTCCACATTTTTTTGGGAATTGATTAAAATTTTGAAAATTCAACCTTTTTTTAGATATATTGGAGATCGTGATGAGTGACTCTGTCAATAAGCTCCTAGAAGACGTAAATAAACTATCTGCAGCAGAAAAAAATGAACTTCTTATTGAAGTTTTCAAAGGCTATAATCTATTAGATCTCAAAGCTTTCAAAGATTTATTCTGCGAAGTTTTCGATGTAACAGCATCTGCTCCTGCTATGATGATGGGCGCAATGCCAGTAGCAGGTGGAGCAGCAGATACTACACCAGCAGAACCAACAGAATTCAACGTGATTTTAGTATCTGCAGGCGATGCAAAAATCAAAGTTATTAAAGCTGTTCGTGAAATCGTTTCTGACTTAGGTCTTAAAGAAGCTAAAGAACTAGTTGACACTGCACCAAAAGCAGTAAAAGAAAAAGTAAGCAAAGAAGAAGCTGAAAAAATCAAAGCCAAACTAGAAGGCGAAGGCGCCACAGTCGAAGTCAAAGGTGTATAATTTTTGAATATTGGATTGTTGTAAAACAATCCAATTTATTTATTCAATATTTACTTGAAATAATAGAAAATATTTATTCAATATTTACTTGAAATAATAGAAAAATTGAATATACAACATAGCATTTTTATGTATAGACAAGTAATAAATAAAAACTTGTCTATACAACGTCTATTTGTGAAGCCGAAAAGGCTTGTTTTTTTTCCGTTCAAAAAAAACAAAAAACTCCATTCCAATATATGAAATTGCTAGATCATCCTAGCGGGAATCAAAGGATATATAGAATCCAAAGATATATGGTTACTCTACTTTATCCCAACTATTCAATTCAAAAAACATCATCAGTAAATGAAATTTTTATAAAATCTTATATATAAATAGCCTTGTCAGTAATATTATGATTCTCATTCAAAGTTTTTATAGTATGTAAAAATAGCCTTGTCACTAATATTATGATTTCCTTCATTTAAAGTTTTTATAGTATTTAAAATATATTTAATTTAATTGAATACCCTAGCAATAAGGTAGTGGTGTTTTTATGCTTTTTTAACTTTTTCTAACAAGGATGTAGGATGAAATATTTTCCTAATCAAAGATATTTCGGAAAGCATCAGGAAATTATGGAAGTTCCTGATTTAGCTGAGCTTCAAATAAAATCTTATGAAGAGTTTTTACAATATAAAACTCCGTCCATTTGTAGAGATGATAAAGGTTTACAAGCTTTAATCAACGAATTCTTTCCTATTTATAGCTACAATCAAAAATATATTTTAGAATTTATTGGATACGAATTAGGAAAACCAAGATATTCTTTAGATGAATGTCGTGAGTTAAAGCTTACCTATGGTGCCCCTTTTAAAATTAGAGTTCGTCTTATTAATAAAACAGATGAATCAAAAATCAAAGAAGAGGAAGAGGAAGTTTATTTAGGAGAAGTTCCTCTAATGATTGGGGGCGGAGAATTTATCATCAATGGTGCAGAACGTGTAATTGTAAGCCAATTGCATCGCTCTCCAGGGGTAGATTTTGAAGAAGACAACACTGCTGGTGAAAAACGCCTCCATAAGTGTTTAATCATTCCAGAACGAGGAAGTTGGATTGATGTAACAGTCACACGAAAAGACACATTAGTCATTCAAATCGATAAAAATGGAAAATTTCCCATTACCATGTTTCTACGTGCCTTGGATGAGATGTATTCTACTGATGAAGCCATTTTAAAATTATTTTATGGTGTAGAAAATGTCTCATTAAAAACAGCAAGTGCACAAAGCAATGCATCTAAAAAACTCTTGCGACGATATTTAGCAAGTCCCTTAGAAATAAAAAATGATTCAACCGACACACACTTAGTTCTTCCCGCTGGTATTGTACTAGAAGAATCAGAAATCGCTAGAATTTTAGATAGTGATATTAAAGTTGTTCCTGTTTTAAAACCAAGAGTAGAATCAGATATTCAATTAACAGAGGCCGAGGGTGCTTCTAAAGATATAACTCGAGATTCTAAAAATGTTCGTTTAGACACATTAATTTTAAAAACATTAGAAGAAGATCTTACAAGCGATAGAAATAGGGTCGAGGATCCTACTTCAGATAAATCAAAGAATACAGATAAAAATTTAGAAGGTTACACAGCTGCATTGGCAAAAATTTACGCTAGATTACGTTCTGGAAACCCATTTAATTTAGAAAAAGCCAAAAGCATCTTAAGTGAAAAATTTAAAGATCCTTCTCGCTATCGATTAGGACGAGTGGGAAGATTTCGATTGAATCGAAAATTCCATCAAAACGTAGATCCCGAACAAATGGCTCTCACGCCAGAAGATCTTATTAATTCTATTCGTTATATTATGTTACTTCGTGATGATCGAGGTAAAGTTGATGACATTGATCATTTAGGCAATCGTCGCATTCGCACAATCACAGAATTAGCTGGAGAAGAATTCCGAAAAGGTTTTAGTAAGCTCAAACGCCATATTCAAGAAAAAATGAATGTGGAAGGTGATGAACCACTTAATCCTAAAAATTTAATCAATCCCAAAACAATTTCCTCAGCCATTGAATTTTTCTTTGGACGTGGTGAATTGTCTCAAGTAGTGGACCAAACAAATCCATTAGCACAATTAACTCATGAACGACGTTTATCTGCCTTAGGTCCAGGCGGTTTGAATAGAAAACGAGCAGGATTTGATGTTCGTGACGTGCATATTTCTCATTATGGACGCATTTGTCCGATTGAAACTCCTGAAGGTAGCAATATTGGTTTAATTTCTAGTCTTTCCATATATTCTAATATTGATGAATATGGATTTTTACAAACGCCTTATCGTGTAGTAAAAAATGGAAAACTCACAAATGAAATTAAATATTTACGTGCTGATGAAGAAAAAAATCAATATATGACTCCTTCAGACTTAGAAACAAAAGAAGATGGACAAATTGTTGGTTCTAATATTATGGTTCGTTACAATTCTGACTATCGATTTGTAGATCCAGAACAAATTAATTATTGTGATATTTCTTCTAAACAAATGGTAGGAGTATCAGCAGCATTGATTCCTTTTCTTGAACATGACGATGCTAACCGTGCTTTGATGGGATCCAACATGCAACGTCAAGCAGTTCCTCTAGTCAAAACAGAACCTCCTATTGTTGCTACAGGAATGGAAGAAATTGTTGCACGCAATTCAAGTATGGTCATATGTAGCGAGGCTGATGGTGTTGTAACATATTCAGATGCTCAAAAAATTCGAATCAAACCAGATAATCCTAAAGATTTAGATGACGAAGAACTGGAATACACACTTCGAAAATTCGTTGGATTAAATGAACGAACTTGTTTAAACCAAAAAACGATTGTCAAAGAAGGTGATCGAGTCAAAAAAGGACAAGTCATTGCAGACGGTGCAGCCACATGTAAGGGCGAGTTAGCTCTTGGTAAAAACGTTCTTGTTGCATTCATGCCATGGAACGGTTATAACTACGAAGATGCTATTATTGTTTCAGAAAAACTCGTGCGAGATGACTACTATACTTCTATTCATATTGATGAATTTGACGCTGAAATCCGTGAAACAAAACTTGGGCGAGAGGAATTTACACGTGATATTCCTAATGTTTCAGAACGTGCTCTGCAAAATTTAGATGAAACAGGTGTTGTTCGAGTAGGTACTATGGTTCATCCTGGCGACATCCTCGTTGGGAAAGTCACACCCAAAACAAAGTCAGAATCTACCCCAGAAGAAAAATTACTACATGCTATTTTTGGACGTGCTGGTGAAGATGTTAAAAATGATAGTAAAGAAGTACCTTCTGGTGTGGAAGGTATTGTAATTGGCAGAAGTAAATTTACTCGAAAAATAAAAACATCTAGTGAAGACAACAAATTAGAAAAAGAAGAACTTAAACGATTAGAAGATGAATCAATCGAACAGACCTATGAACTTTTGAAAAAACTTTATAGTGAAATAACAAAAATGACTGGAACATATCCAGTAAATAAAAAAACAGGTGCCACTGTAAAATGGAGAGAAGGCGATTACACACCAAAAAATTTAAAAACACTCAAAGAAAGCCTCAATGTTTACAATTTACAGATGGCAGAAAATGATCCAGAACAAAATTACAAACTTGCTGCTCTTGTAAAAAAATACATGGATAAAATTTCCGAAATTGAAGATCAAAAAGTCAAGAAAAGCATGGAAATTCAAAACGGTCATGAGCTTCCTATCGGAGTTTTAGAACTTGTCAAAGTTTACATTGCTACAAAACGAGTCTTATCTGTAGGGGATAAAATGGCAGGTCGCCACGGAAATAAAGGTGTTATTTCTAAAATTTTACCAGAAGAAGACATGCCATTTCTTGAAGATGGAACTCCCATTGAAATTATTCTCAACCCTTTAGGTGTGCCTTCTCGTATGAACGTAGGACAGATTTTAGAAACACACCTTGGATGGGCAGCACATCACCTAGGATTTCAAGCCATTACACCAGTTTTTGATGGTTGTGATGAAGAGGAAATTAATGAGAATTTGGAAAAAGCAGGATTGCCACGCACTGGCACTACTACTTTATATGATGGAAGAACAGGAGAACCTTTTAATCAAAAAGTAACTGTCGGTTATATCTACATGTTAAAATTACACCACTTAGTAGATGATAAAGTACATGCACGATCCACAGGTCCCTATTCTTTAATTACACAACAGCCTCTAGGTGGTAAAGCACGATCAGGTGGACAACGGTTTGGTGAAATGGAAGTTTGGGCACTAGAATCATATGGTGCAGCCAGTATTTTGCAAGAACTTTTGACTGTAAAATCAGATGATTTAGAAGGACGAAATAAAATTTATGAATCCATGGTCAAAGGAAAAAATACACTAGAACCAGGTACGCCTGTATCTTTTGAAGTATTAATGCACGAAATTAAAGGTCTTGCCTTAGACATGCAACTTCATAAAAGAAAAAATTCTTATCAAAAAGATAAAGACAAAGATGACTAATTAGAATTAGTCATAAGTATAGCTTGGAATGCATTTTATCATTCCAAGCTAGAACTTTTTACAAATAAAAGTTCTTATTTTTATTAAACGGTTAAAACCTCTTTCAGGAGCTCTTCCGAATGGTTGACGCTTTTTATGATCGAATCAATGATTATGGTTCAGTAACCATTAAATTAGCTTCTCCCAAAGACATTACAAATTGGTCTCATGGAGAAGTAAAAAAACCAGAGACCATCAATTATAGAACATATAGACCAGAAAAAGACGGTCTATTTTGCGAACGAATCTTTGGACCAGAACGAGATTGGGAATGCTATTGTGGACGATATAAAGGCATGAAGCACAAAGGTATTGTGTGTGATCGATGTGGAGTACGTTTAGCACCTTCCAAAGTTCGTCGTAAAAGAATGGGACATATTAATTTAGCTTCTCCTGTTGCCCATATTTGGTTCTTAAAAGCTACACCTAGCCGCTTGAGTACTCTTTTAGGAACAAAAGTTACCTCTCTAGAACGTGTAGTCTATTTTCAGGAATACATGATTATTAATCCCAAGGGAACGCCTCTTAAAAAATTTGAAATATTAACAGAAGAAAAATTTAAAGAAGCACAACAAAAATACGGTGAAGATTCATTTGAAGCGGGAATGGGTGCAGAAACCGTTAAAAAAGTATTACAAAATCTAGATTTAGAAGAAATTGTCCAAGATCTCAACAAACAATATGAAAAAACAAATTCAAAACAAAAACAAAAAGATATTCTCAAACGCTTAAAACTAGTAAAAATGATTCAAGAATCTGGAAATGATCCTTCTTGGATGATTCTTGATGTAATTCCTGTGATTCCACCAGAGCTTCGTCCTCTCATCATGCTAGATTCTGGCAATTTTGCAACGAGTGACTTAAATGATTTATATCGCCGACTCATTAATCGAAATAACAGACTCAAAAAATTATTGGAAATGAATGCTCCCGAAGTAATCATTAAAAATGAAAAAAGAATGCTTCAACAATCTGTGGACGCACTTTTTGATAATTCTAGATGTAGACGTCCTGTTTTAGGAACAGGCAGTCGCCCTTTAAAAAGTCTCACGGACATGATTAAAGGGAAACAAGGACGATTCCGTGAAAATTTATTAGGTAAACGTGTAGACTACTCTGCCCGTTCTGTTATTGTTGTAGGACCAGAATTACGCCTCCATCAATGCGGTTTGCCTAAAAAAATTGCTTTAGAACTCTATCAACCCTTTATTATTCACAAATTACGAGAACTAGGACATGCTGACAATATCAAAAGTGCCAAAAAAATGCTCGAGAAAAAAGATGAGCGAGTTTGGGATATTTTAGAAGATGTCATTCAAAACCATCCTGTTCTTTTAAACCGTGCTCCAACATTACATAGAATGGGTATTCAAGCATTTATGCCCATTTTAACAGAAGGAAACGCCATTAAAATTCATCCACTTGTCTGTTCGGGATTCAACGCTGACTTTGATGGCGACCAAATGGCTGTTCACTTACCACTTTCTATTGAAGCTCAAGTAGAAGCAACTACTTTAATGCTAAGTACAAACAATATCTTTTCACCAGCTAATGGAAACCCTATTATTGCTCCGAACCAAGATATTGTTTTAGGTTGCTATTACTTGACAAAAGAGCGTCCCATTTCTCCAGCAGAACGAATTTCTGTAATGTCTTCTTATGAAGAAGTGTTCATGGCTTCTGCTCATGGAAAAGTAACATACCATACGCCTATTTGGTACTTATTGGAAAATAAAGAAATCATTCCAAAACCAAAAGAAGAGAATACGCAAGGAAATGGTCGTTATATTCGAACTACAATTGGTAGAATTATGTTTAATCGCATTCTTCATCCTGATATGCCATTTTACAATTGCGATATGGACAAAAAAACATTAAATAAAGTAATTGCAGAATGCAATATTCGAATGGATCGTGCCACTACATTGACTCTTCTAGATGATATCAAATCACTTGGATTTACAATTTCTACTTTAGGTGGTATTTCTTTTGCTAAAGACTATATGATTATTCCAAAAATAAAAGAAAAAGTCATTCAAGATACACAAAAAGAAGCTGAAATCCAAGAACTTGCATTGAAACAAGGTAGTGTTACCTATGAAGAAAAATACCAACGTATCATTGAATATTGGACACGTGCAAGAGAACTTCTTGGAAAAGCCTTGATGGAAGAATTAGCCAATGACCATGGAGAAGATGGAAAACAATTTAATCCACTTTATTTAATGGCAGCATCTGGTGCTCGTGGTAGCCAAGACCAAGTACGACAATTAGCATCTATGCGTGGTTTAATTGCAAAACCAAACGGTGCGATTATCGAAACACCAATTATTGCAAGTTTTCGAGAAGGGTTAAAAGTATTAGAGTACTTCAGTTCTACTCACGGTGCACGAAAAGGTTTGGCAGATACAGCATTAAAAACAGCGGATGCAGGGTATTTAACTAGAAAACTTGCTGATGTTGCTCAAAATGTGGTTATTAACGAAGATGATTGCGGAACAGTATTTGGTGTGTCAAAATCTGCTGTCAAACAAGGAGATGTAATCAAAGTTACCTTGGCAGAAAACATTACAGGACGCGTATCTTGTGATGAAATCATAGATAAACAAACAGGCGAAGTTGTTGTCCATGAAAATGAACTCATTACTTCAAATATTGCGAAGAAAATTGAATCTTTAGGTCAAGAAGTTGTTAAAGTACGAAGTGCTTTAACTTGTGAAACACCTCTTGGAATCTGTGCAAAATGTTATGGTATGGACTTATCTTCTAGTAAATTAGTTGAAAAAGGTCTTGCAGTTGGTATCATTGCAGCTCAATCTATTGGGGAGCCTGGCACGCAATTAACTATGCGTACATTCCACATTGGAGGTATTGCAGTTAAAGCTACAGAACAATCTACATTAGCACTTTCTATCAAAGGCACACATGTCTACATTACTTATAATGGTTTAATGTTGGGCAAAAATAGAGATGGAAATCACATTGTCTTGAATAAATTGGGTGGAATTGATTTACGACATGAAGAACTCATTGAAGTAGATAAAGGTGCACAACTTAAAGTTGCTGTAGATGCACAACTTAAAGTGGGAACGATGTCTGAAGTCGTAGCTGTAGGAAGAGGCGGAAAAGAATATAAAGCTCATATAGACGGAACAGTCAAAGAAATTCGTGGCACATATGATGCAAAACGAGTAGCCACTTCAAAATGTACTATTGTACTTGTATATTCTGAAAGCATACAACTACAACGTGGCTCTATTATGAAAAAATTGCCGAAGATTAATAAAATCGTTGAAGACAAGATGACATTAGATCGAAGCATGGACGGAGTAGTGATTGCTGAATGGGATCCACATAGCAAACCAATTCTAACGGAAGTCAGTGGCTTTGTACGATACGTAGACATCATTGAAAATGTTACTTTTCATTATGACAAAAAAACAAAAGTTATTACAGATCTCAAAGGGGAAAAACACCCTTGCATTCATATTATGGATGATAATAACGAAGTTCTTATGTCATACACATTGCCAGATAAAGCACGTATTGAACCAGATATCGAAGACAACACTTATGTAACAACGGGTACACTTCTTGCAAAAGTTCCAGAAGAAATTACTGGTACTCAAGATATCACAGGTGGTTTGCCAAGAGTAACAGAAATTTTAGAAGCCAGACGCCCCAAAAATCCAGCTGTGATCAGCGAAATTGACGGGATTGTTACAAACTTAACAGATAAGAAAAAAGGCAAACGAACCATCACAGTATATAATGAAGAAAATAATATCACCCGCGACCATGTTATATCTTTTGGAAAAGATATTCGAGTGGCTTTACATGATAGAGTCAAAGCTGGTGATGCACTTGTAGATGGTGCAAAAATACCACAAGATATCCTTAAACACTGTGGGGCAATGCCATTACAAACATACTTATTAGATGAAATTCAAAAAGTATACCGTTCTCAAAACGTACGCATTGACGATAAACACATTGAAATCATTATTTCTCAAATGATGCGTAAAGTTAAAATTGATAAACCAGGTGATACAGAATTCCTACCAGGTAGTGTAGTGGATAAATTTTTATTCCAAAGAGTTAATGAAGAAATGAAATCTACTGGAAAGAAAATGGCAACTCATAAACCACTTCTACTAGGAATTACAAAAGCATCACTACAATCTGATTCATTTATTAGCGCTGCCTCTTTCCAAGAAACGACAAAAGTACTCACTGAAGCTGCATTGTCTGGTAAAAGAGATAATCTTCTTGGTTTAAAAGAAAATGTTATTTTAGGTCATATGGTTCCAGCTGGAACAGGATTTAAACGATACGTTCGTAGTAAACTAAGAGTTGCCTCTACTCAAGAAGAGATAGAAAAGGAGAGCATGGCAGAAAATGCATAGCAAATATCTTTGCATTTTTAAAGAAAAAATATAGTCTTAAAAAAAAGTAGCTATTTAAATAGCTACTTTTTTTTATCAAAAATCATATTTTACATAGGAAGATAAAAACTACTTAATTTTTTTATTTCCTTTTACTTGGGAACTGAAAAACTACTTAATTTTTGTATTTCCTTGTCTGTAAAAATTTGATCTCCACCCATTTTCCAACGCCATTGACCGACCTTATTTGGTTCGTTCATACGAATTTGTATATCGGTTCCAGGAATTATATTAGGAAGACCGAGAATATCTTGCATGGCAATGATGGAATATTGAATTTCAGGACTATGATGGAGAGCAGAAATGACTTTCCAATGGACTTCTTTCTCTGTATTGTTTTTATTTAAGAAATCTTGGTATCGTAAAAAAAGTTCGGCTGCAACTTCATCTTTTTGTAGATTTTGGTATATTCCCATTAGTGTTTCGTTATCATGAGTCCCTGGATAAAAGACATATTTTTTTGTAGTAGCTACATTGCGTGGTAAAAATTCATGACTATTAAAAGGAACTTCAGGGGACTCCATATAATAAAGGCGTTCCCATTCTTCAGCATGTATGAATGGAACTTCACGTAATATTTCTTTTGTAATAGGAATCATTTGTCCGTTTTTTGTTTTCCAACATAAATCGTGCCAACGTACAAATTCATATACGCCCATTCCTGGGGCTTGTAGTTCATTTTTAAGTTCTATAACATCGTCTGTAATTACGCCTAGATCTTCTGCAATTAGGGGAAGTTGATTTAAAGGAAGATTCATTTTCTTCGCTAAATTTTTGAATAATTGAATTCCTGGACCTTTTTTCCATTCACCATACTGAGCTGTATTAATGGTATTCCCTTGTTCATCTTTTGTTGTAGATTTATCTGCAGGAATTTCCCAATATCCTGCAAATCCACGGAAATGATCAATGCGTACTTTATCAAATAAACTGAGTTGGTGCATAAGGCGTTTGCACCACCAATCTAAAGTCTCAGGATTTAGACTAGGCTCATTTGGTTTCTCCCATTGATAAATAGGATTGCCCCAAAATTGTCCAAGAACTGGTGAAAAGTAATCTGGTGGAACGCCAGCATAACAAGTTTGATTTCCATCTTCATCTAATTTAAAAATCGTCTGATTTGCCCATACATCTGCACTGTCAGGTGCAACATAGATAGGACAATCGCCAATAATAATAATGTTTTTGCTATTGGCATATTCTTTCAGTTTATTCCATTGAGACCATGCTACCCATTGTAAGAAAACATTCATTTCAGCGTAGTCACAGATGTCTTTATATATCTCGAGTTTTTCTTCTGTCCAATTTTTTGGTAGAGTTGTCTGTCCTTGTTGTGATTTTTGTCCTTGTTTTGATCTTTGTCCTTTTTGTCTCGGTTTTGATTTTTGTCCTTGTTGTGATTTTTGGTCATACTGTATAACAAAAGCAAGATTTTTATCAAAGATTTCTTTATTTTTAAATTCTTCATCCCAATCAAACCAAGTTGTCTTGTCCTTATCTTGTAGATGAATTTCTTTTATTGCCATGAAATAAATATAGTTGTCAAGCCAATATTTTTGTTCTTCTTTGAATTTCGTATAGTCTTTTTGTTGATCGAGACCATCTTGGATAAATCGTTGAAATGCTGTTTCTAAAAGAGGTTTTTTTTGTTCCCAAAGTAAACCATAATTGATTTTATTAGGATGTTCATGTTGGAAAAATTCATAGTACTTTTCGAGTTCTTCTGGTTCAAGGGTTTTCCAATTGGGATTTTGAAGTAAATCTTCTAAATCAATATAATTTGGATTGATCGCAAAGGCAGAGGGTGAATAAAAGGGAGAGTCGTGTATAATGGTAGGACCAATAGGCAAAACTTGCCAAATTGTTTGTTTTGCTTTTTGCAATTGGTCGATAAATTCGTAAGCAACTTTTCCAAAGTTTCCTATGTCTTTCGCTGGTAAAGAAGAAATAGGAAGTAAAATACCAGTTTGTTTATTCATAATTTTTGATTTACTCCTTTAATTATATTTTTTAATTTTTGAAAAATATAGTTTTGTTTACAATAAAGTACGAAGTTTTTATAATCTTGATAATTTTTACATATTGTGTATATGTATTTTAGCGAAATATCTTTTTTGATATCCTATTTTTCTTGGTTTTGTATTAATTGACCATTTTGTAAAGTATAGGATACATCGCATAAAGAACATAAATCATCTTGGGCATGGGCTACCCAAAGTATAGTAAAATCGTTATTTTGTCTCAATGTTTGTAAATGTTCTAGTATTTTATTTCGCAAAGACCAATGTAATCCTGAAAATATTTCATCAAATAAAAACAAATGATGCTTTGTAGGGGATAGATTGCGATATAGATGATATTTTAACAATGTGCGTAGGATGGCGACTCGTTTTTGTTGACCATAAGAAAGTTGGTGCGGATAATGTTGTAATAAACTGTAAGGTAATTCTAATATTTGCCATAATTCTTCTGTTTTTGTCCAAAGTTGTCCATGGAGTTTTAAAGGTGCTCTATGAATGACTTCTTGTAACGACGACTTAATCATCCAGTTAGGATCTAAGGAATCGCTAGAATCTTGGTATACACAATGAATATTTTCGCTTTGTTCTTTTTTGATTTTATTCAAAGAAATTTCTTGATTTTGCCATTGAAATGACCCTGTATCTGGTTTTTGAATTCCTTGTATAATGTTCATTAATGTGGATTTACCTACACCATTAGGTCCTTGCAAATAAACCCAATAATTTTCAAATAAGAGTAAGTCTAGTTGATTTAAGACTATGTGCGTATTATATTTTTTTGTGATGTGCGATAATTGCAAGAATGGTTTTTGTATATTCGATGTTTCTTGTTTTTTAAGTTTGTGAAATTCAGGCAAAGGATGAAAATAAAAAGAATTATTTGGCTCTATAATGCTCTTATATTCTTGAATCTCATGCGAGATAATTAATAAAGTACACCCTTTTTTTTGTAGATTTTGAAAACATTGCAATAAAATTTGGCGTCCTTGAACATCAATAGAAGCCGTAGGTTCATCTAAAATATATATTTTGGGATTTTTTGCAAGTGCTAAAGCAAGCATGCAACGTTGGATTTGTCCAGCAGATAATTCATGTGGATATAGATTTAAAATATGTGGTTCAATTTGCAATATATCTATAATTTCCTCTATAGAATATTGAGGAATGCTATATTTTAAGATGAGTTTTAATTGATTTTGGATAGTTTTCCAAGGATGCAATGTTTTATAAGGATCTTGTGGAATATATACAATATATTTTCCACGGATATGTTTCCAATCTTTTTCTTGAAGTTCTGTATTGGTATATGTTTTTCCATCCAAATGGAGTTGAAATTGTCCTTGTAGAGTTGCATTTTCTAAAAGTCCGTTTAAAGCCAAAGACAACGTACTTTTCCCACAACCAGTTTCTCCAAAAATGCCAAAAATGGAGTTTTCAGGAATTGAAAAAGTAATATTAGAAAAGATAGGATCTTTCCTTTGTGGAAAACGAACTGTAAATTCTTGAAATTCAATAATATTTTCCATTTATACTAAACGTCTTTGCAAATAAAGTTGAGTTATAATTTGGTACGTGTCAATTTCTGAAGGAGAACTATCTCCTCTAGGGCGTACGTACACAATTTTAGGAGAACGCAAAGAATACTTATTGTCTTGGTCACGAAGAATATCTTCAAATTTAACAGTGACAATAATAGATGGCGTGAGTTGAATTCCTTGTTGAATGCCACTAGAAGTACGTGTTTCAATCATTTGACCTGTTACAAGAAATTCTGTTAAAATGCGTTGAATAATTTCTTTATTTTGTTCTAAGGCAAGCCCAGCAGTTCGCCCAATTTCGCGCCATTGATTTTGATCTAAACAAGACAATTGGTATGTACTAAATGTTTGTGGCCCTCGATCACTGGTACTCCAATAAGCCCCTGTAATCGCTAAATCTAACAAATATTCTGTTTTTTTCTTCATCCATTGATTTGTTCGTTGACCAATAGGATATGTAGAATTAGGAATTTTAACAATAATGCCTTCATGACCTTGGTTTATGAAAAACTGATACCATTTATTTACTTCTTGTGTGTTTTGTACTTCATAAGATTCTGAAATAGTAATGGGCAAAGGTAAAGGTTGATTCTTACAAGATATAAGTAGAGATTCTAAAATTTTACGACGTTGATATAAAGGGAAACCTGTTAAATCTTGCCCATTATAATATAATATATCAAATAAAACATATGATAAACGAAGGGGCATTTCTTGATGACCTTGTAAATATCGATAAATTTCATAGACAGTAGCTTGCCGTTTATGATCTAATTGCCACACAGTTCCATGAAGTTCGCCATCCACAATATATGAATTTGCTGGAATCATTTGCAATGTTGGTTTCAGATTATACACCAATTCTAGCCAATCATTTTTTCTACGAGTAAAAGCAGCATATTTTGTTGTATGGTTTCGAAATGTCTCTTTATGTGACATCAAACGAATCCCATCATATTTGCATTCTAATATCATAGGAAATGATTTATGTTCTTCGACACCACCTATGGCTAGTGCTGGGCTAATAGCTTGCAATGGTTTTAAAACAATTTTATGTAAACCTTGTATGCCTTCTGTTTCTAATAAATGAACAGTGTCATATATATTGCTTAAATCAATAGCATACTGGATATTATGTATAGGAATTTGATAATATTCTGCTAAGGCTTGTACAATATTGTCCATTCGATATTCATAACCAAAATTCAATCGACGTAAAATAAGACGTACTAAATAATATCGTTCTAAACGACCAGCTCTTGTAAATAAATCAATCAACACATCTTTTCTTTTACGAATACCTAATTTAGGTAAATTTCGAAGAATAATCAATACTTCTTTAGCAGAAATTGGTGGGTCAGATTTTATCAAGGAACATTTTTCTGAAAAAAGCATTCCAATATCACTCATCTGTGGCAAAAGTCCACGCAATTTTTCAGGAGAATCTAATCGCAAACAAGAAAGAACTTGCAATAGGCTATCTTGGCCAATGCGAGAATTTTTTCCATAAAATGGATCGCCCATCAGTATACTGACTTTTTCTAACATACTTAGGCCACAAGTTGTTTGCAGAAATTCAACTGCAAGTTGTTGATTATCTATGCATTCAGCATGATTATACGAAATCTGAAACATAGATTGACATTTTTGAGGAGTGATCCCAGACAATGGAAGATAAAGACCATACAACAAACTAAAAAAAGGAAGAGAGTCAAGCGAATCGTCTTCAGCGTTGGGATTTTCTTCTAAAGTATATTGTAAAGCATAGCACAAACTAAGTGGAATTTCTAATATATCTTTTAAATAGAATATACTTGGTTGACGACTCAATCCCTTTTGTGTTAATAATTTGTATGCACTAATTAAATCTAGTTCTTGCAACCAATCTTGTATGTTATTTTGTAATACGATTTGCATAACTTTTACCTAAATAAAAAAAATATTCCTATATATCACACAAATATTATACAGAAGAGAAATGTATTTAACAACGAAAAAATATTCTATCCTATTTACTTTGCCTTTCCTAGGCTAGAAATCATAAAAATTTGTTTGATTTTTTATAATATATTATAGATAATAAGAATTCTAGATGAAATTATAAAATAGATAAGAATTCTAGATGAAGTTCTAAAGTGAAAGGGTAATATATGAAAAAAGTAATTATTTTAACTTTATTATGTACATTATTAATGAGTTGTGGTACAACTAGTAGTCCCAATGGTGGTTTTATTCCTGATAGTTATTTTAATACAAAATTTACTATGTTGCCAGGTACTGGAAATAATCGTTTAGTACAAGATTGTTTAGTGGAAACTTTTATTTATCCATTTGTGGATGTAATGAATTTTGCAACATTCCGTTTTATTTGGGATCATAGTGATTTTCCTTGTAGTGGATTTGTTCATACTATGCTAGATGTATTGGCAACTATTCCAGGATATAGCCATACAGATATTCGATTTAAAAAGGTTTTTGGATTTGGCGATACAGGTACAACAATAGAAGAAACTGTGGAAGAATATCCTATGTTCCCTTCTCAAAAAAAATAGTTGATTATATTTTTTTGAATGATCTTCTTTAGGTCTAGTACCTAAACATTATTCTCCTTATAACAGATTTTAAACGCCGATAATTATAAATTCGGCGTTTTTTTAAATATATAAAAAATGAAAACAATTATTTATTTATTTTTTCTATTTCTAGCCTTTGCTTGCCAACGAAGTGTACATTTTCAAACAAATACAAAAAAATATACGTATCGAAATCCTATTGCACCGTTAGAACATATCCCTTTAGGGAAACAAATGCAACCAACTATGAAAAATGCTTATCTTCAATGGCAAGTCGAACATGATAATATTGTTCAGTCTCTGGAACAAAACAAGTTAGCGGTCTACGAAGCACATCGCCGAGTTCAATATCATTTAGATACTATGATTTCTATACAATCACCTCGCATTGCACGTCAACTTCAAGCTTATCAAAAATTATATAACAACTTGTTAGACGAAGTAGAAAAACGCGTACCTACACGCATTTTAGAAAATAAATATCGTCATTTGAAACGAGAAATACAAAATATTTTTACAATGGAGACACTATGAAACTGTTTAGTATTTTTCAAAGACAAAATAAAACAAAAAAAATAAATGATGATTGGGAAGAAATCGATTTTTTAGATATTTCTTGCACAGATACATTGAAAAAAAAATGCATTGAAGTTTTTGGTGAAGAGGCTGTGGAAGAATTTGACCATTATACTATTCAAGAAGAAATTGGTCGTGGGAAAATGGGCATTGTATACAAAGCATTTCACAATCAAGATAAACAAACATATGCATTAAAAATCATGCCCAAAGAAGTGATCCATGAGCAGAAAGCCATGGAACGATTTTTTCAAGAAATTCGTATTTTACATTCCCTTTCGCATGAAAATATTGTTGGGTTTCACAAAATTGGTGTATGTGATGAAACAATTTTCATTGTTATGGAATATGTACAAGGAACAGATTTAGATAAATTTTTACGAAAAAAAGCACCACTCACAGAACAACATTCTTTAAAACTCTTAATTCCTATTCTAGAAGCTCTAGTTCATGCATATTCACGCCATATTGTGCATTTAGATTTAAAACCTGCCAATATTTTACTGGTAGCCAATACAGAACAACCAAAAATTGGCGATTTTGGTCTTGCTAAATTTTCTACAGAAGATAACAATGAACAAACATTTGGCACTCCAGCCTATATGTCGCCAGAACAAATTTTGCAAAAAAAATTAGACATTCGAGCAGATATTTATGCTGTGGGATCTATCTTATATCAAATGCTTTCTGGAAACCGTCCTTTTTACCACCTAGAAACACCTTCTTTACTTTTAAAAGTAAAAACAGAGGAAGAAGCACAAGATATACAAGATTTAGTGCCAGACATTACACCTTCTTTAAGAGACATGGTAACAAAAGCAGTGGCACGAGAACCAAAAAAACGATACCAAACTCCCAATGCATTCTTAGCAACAGCACAACTTGTACAACAAGAAATTTTACAAAAAAAGACACAAACACGATATGTACCAAAAGCCTTGGAAGAACTACATAAAAATGCTACAAGCTCTACATTCAAGCCAAAACAAGAAGAATCCATCATCATGATGACTGCTTCTCGCTATGAAATCGACGAAGTTTTACAAACATTTGAACGTGAAATCAAAGACTTTCAAACAACACCTGTAGGAAATGCTTTAGTGGAAGAATCTAGGCGTGGCATGGATGAATTTGAAGAAACACTCATTTCTATTACTAAAGTTACAGGTGCGATGTTGCCTTTGTCAGATCAACTTGCAAAAAAAATTCTTACTATATTGAATACACCAGACTTAATGAAAAGTATTTCTGCAGTTTTAGGAACAAATATTACAGAAGAAGAAAAAAACACATTGCAAGAATTGAAATACTTCATCCTGCTACGAGGAAACGCACTTACAAAAAATTCAGAAACATTAAACATTATCAATAAAGGGAAAGGATATTTACGCTCTAAACTTCAAGAATTCAGTAACATTACCATCAATAAAAATTTCAATGAAAAAATTAAAAAATATTTAGAATATCTTGTAGACAATGTACTCAAAGCATATCATGATATTTTTATAGACGAACTTCGAAATTGTAAAGATAAAGACGAAGCAGAATGCTACTTACAAAGCTACAACATAGAAGATGATTATGCTTTGAAAGTAAATAAACGCCTTAATATCATCAAAAAAACAAAAGATTTACAAAAGGCTATTAATAAAAATCCAAAAAACTTAGAAAAAGCCCTATCAACATATCTAGGAAATAAACCAACTACCTTGCATGAATCGTTTAGAAAATGGCACCAAGAACAAGAAACAGATACTACCTTATACAATGCTATCCAAAGAACACGAAATATCGAAGAACTCATTGCACATCTCATACGATTAGAAAAAAAAGAAGAACTTCGATCCATTACCTCTCGTTTTCATGACTTACTCAATGCTTTTATTGGGTCTGGTGGTCAATCTTCCTTAACACAATTTAAAACAGGAATCAATTTCTTACCAGCAAAAGAAGTGAATAAAGTCGGTCAAATTTTGACACGATACTTAAAACGAGAACTAGAACAACGAATCCAAGAACTTTTAATGCAAGAAGGCGATGAACATAGACGATACAATGCACTTATCACAACATTACGAAATCCACGCTACCACGAAGGAATCACCTTATATGGCTATTCCATTAAAGACCTTTTAGTAAAAATTATGGAAATACGTGCCAATACAGACCAAAACAACATTCAAGAGATGCAAGAACAAATCCCTACAGAACTCATACAACTCATTCACCAAGACTTAATCAGTGAACGTGCCTCTTCTGTTAAAAACGTTGATAATTGCATCTTACGCTTAAAACAAATTCAATCTACACCAAAAACAAAACAAGGCATGAATATCATCAAAGAATTGGTGGAACTTTTTAAATATTATGGCAAAATCAATTTCGCACGAGAAGACAGCATTTACGCTATTGATGGCTATGAAGTTGCACGTAGCATTGTACAATACTTTAACAATCGCGGTAAAAAAGAATTAAAACTTCCAGAAAAAATTCGGGAAGACATTGCAAAAATTTTACAACAAATCATACAATCATAACAATAAACTAGGAATACAACGATTCCTAGTATTCCTACAATCATAACAATAAACTAAGAATAAAACAATTCTTAGTTTTCGTACAATAAAACACTAAACTAAGAATAAAACAGTTCTTAGTTTTATATAATCACAATAATAAAACAAACATTGTACTATTCCTAGTTTGCGATTTTGCAGACAAAGATAAACAAAGGGACAAAAATGAAAATTGGCATTTTAGGACTCCCTAGTTCAGGGAAAACAACAGTATTTCAAGCATTATCTGGATTTAAAACAGATGCAAACAATTTTAAAAAAGAAACACATAGAGCCATCGTGAAAATTCCCGATCCACGATTAGATCAACTCGTTCAATACTATCAACCAAATAAAATAGTCCACGCCACTATAGAATATGTAGATGTGGTAGTGGAAAATGAAAAAAAACCATTGAGTGACAGCGTACTTGGAATTTTTAAAACAATGGATGTATTTGTGCAAGTTGTTCGTGCATTTGAAAATCAGGAAGTGCCACATCCTAAAACAAAAATCGATTATTATCGAGATCTACAAGATATGGAAACAGAACTCATTCTCAAAGACCTTGTCATTGTAGAAAATAACTTAGATAAACTCGAACGTGTTCTCAAAGCAGAAAAAAAACAAGAAAATTTACTACGACAAGAAGTACTTCTCAAAGCAAAACAAATATTAGAAGATGGAAAACCACTTCGAGCATTAAGTCTTACTCCCGAAGAAGAAAACATCATCAAAATTTATCAATTTTTATCCATCAAACCTCAATTAATTGTCATCAATATAGATGAAAACCAAAATCCAGAAGATTATCTCCCCAAAGCAAAAGAATACTATAAAGATATTCCTATGACATCAGTCATGGCACTTTGTGGTAAAATTGAAATGGAAATTGCACAACTATCTCCAGAAGATCAAAAAGAATTTATAGAAGAACTCAATATCCAAGAACCAGCATTGCATCGCATGATAGCAGAATCCTTTCGTTTACTACAACTTATGATATTTTTTACAGTAGGAAAAGATGAAGTTCGAGCTTGGATTATCCCACAAAATACAAAAGCTCCACAAGCAGCAGGCACGATTCATTCTGACTTTGAACAAGGATTTATTCGAGCAGAAACATTTCACTATGACGATCTTGTTCAAGCAGAAGGCTCAGAACAAAAAGTCAAAGAAAATGGAAAATTCCGCCTAGAAGGCAAAGAATACATCGTCAAAGATGGAGACATACTCAACATTCGTTTCAACGTTAAAAAAAAATAAATTCAACTAAAGTTAGCAAATTATTATTATTTAAATTATTATTATTTTGCTAACTTTTTATTTTAGACTGCTCTGTATAAATTATTATTATTTTGCTAACTTTTTATTTTAGACTGCTCAGTGTCTTTTGCTCTGGTGATGCGTCTCTTGCTCTGAGGAAGTGTCCTTTTGCTCTGTGTCCTGTTGCTCAGGGGAAGTGTCTGTTACTCTGATAATGCGTCTGTTACTCTGATGATGCGTCTCTTGCTCTGTCCTGTTGCTCAGGGGAAGTGTCTGTTACTCTGATGATGCGTCTCTTGCTCTGAGGAAGTGTCCTTTTGCTCTGTGTCCTGTTGCTCAGGGGAAGTGTCTGTTACTCTGATAATGCGTCTCTTGCTCTGAGGAAGTGTCCTTTTGTCCTTTTACTCAGAGGAGCGTCTTTTTCTTTTGCTCTGTGGAAGCGTCTTTTGCTTGTTCTGTTGCTCTGGGAATGCCCTCTTGCTCCGGGGAGAAGAAGACGGGGAGAAGAAGAAAAATAACAAAAAAGGAGATATTTTAGCAAATTTTTAGAAAAACAGGCGAGATTTTGGAAAAATTGGAGGAAATTTAGAGTGATTTTGCAGTGGAAAAAAAACGATTTTGAAGGCAATAGGAAGAATTTTCTGGTGAGAAAAAAAATTGGTGATTTTTTTAAAGAATTTTGATGAAAAATGGATAGAAAATAATGTTAATGATAAATTTAAGTTATTGTGATTTAATAAGTTATAATTATTATTCTTAGTATTTTCAAGTTTTTATGTGTGGACATACTATCTCTGAGGTAAAATTTTTCTGCAAAATTTTACCTTTAAATTATATTAACTTTTTCAAATTTTTAAGTTTGATTTTGTCAATATAATTTATTTTTTTACGTAGACATGTTCGCGTTGGATCGTATGTTTACGATCTGCGACTATGGCACGGTACCATTCCTGCCTTTTATCAGCAGGAATTTCCAGATAAAACGGAATTAAGTCGGTAACCGAATCTTTTTTGCCATAGGCGTACACATTATAGCTACCGTATTTCCAATCCTTAGGATCATCTACACCGCCAGCACGCCACATATTTAGGTCTATATAGACCATGGTGTTGAATAAATGTTCGTCCGTCTCTATGATTTCTGAGAAAAATCTTTCTCCCCAGAAATGTCCCGAGCGATCAATCATTCTATTGTATCGTCTAGCTGATTGACTATTAACGTATTGCATGAACCGTGAAATATTGTCTAGATTCGTCATCAAGACTAAATGAACATGGTTAGTCATAATTGTATAATTATGAACCTCCACTTCATATTTTTCTTTTGCCAATTGCAAAACTCTTTTATACATCGGACTGAACGTTTCTGGATCAATCAGATGTTCCTTGTTATTGCAACGTACGGTTACATGATAAGTTGCTCCAACTCGTGTAATACGAATTCTTGTCGCCATGGTATACTCCTTTATAGAAAGTGAGACTTCCCTTATTGAAAAGAGACTACCCTGTGTAGTCTCTTTTTTTATATTATATCCATGCATTTGACAACATATTGTTAAATTCATGGTAACTTTCTATTTTCATTCTACACGCCTTTGTGACATGTATTTTAAGTGCTTGTCTAATCATTTAATTTAATTATACATGGTCATTGGACAACGATTTTTTTGTGCGTGTATAATCATCTAATTTTATTATATACATGCATTGGACAGGTTTTTTTAATGCATGTATAGTTTTCTAATTTAATTATACATGGTCATTGGACAACGATTTTTTTGTGCGTGTATAATCATCTAATTTTATTATATACATGCATTGGACAGATATTTTTAATACATGTATAGTTTTCTAATTTAATTATACATGGTCATTGGACAACGATTTTTTTGAAAAGTTACTCTGGGCGGGGATTTTCTCTGAGGAGGGGAAGTTGGTAGTTGCTCTGGGGAGGCAATATTGCTCTGGGGAGGAAAATTGCTCTGGGGAGGAAAATTGCTCTGGGGAGGAAAATGTTGATCGCGGAATATACTCTGGGGAGGCAATATTGCTTTGGGGAGGCAAATGTTGATCGCGGAATATACTCTGGGGAGTTAATCTGCTCTGGGGAGGAAAATGTTGATCGCGGAATATACTCTGGGAGTTAATCTGCTCTGGGGAGGCAAATGTTGATCGCGGAATATACTCTGGGAGTTAATCTGCTCTGGGGAGGAAAATGTTGATCGCGGAATAGGAATATACTCTGGGGAGTTAATCTGCTCTGGGGAGTTAATCTGCTCTGGGGTGGCAAATGTTGCTCGGGGGAGAGAAGTTGCTCGGGGAAAAGAAAGTTGCTTGGGGAGGGAAAATAATGTTGATAAAAAAAGTAGCTATTCAGAATAGCTACTTTTACTTTTAATAATGTTGAATATTTTTTTTAAACATGACTCTGAATATTTTATTTTAGTCATCGTCATAATCTGTTCGAAATTGTGCCCAAATTGGTCGATGGTCTGACACTGCTTTGTTCGCGGCATTATCATCATTCCCAAAATCAGTTTCATCAAATCGTACGATGCCTTTGTCTAGGGTATATTCTGAAGTATAGACGCTTTGAAACATCATGTTATCATACAGATTTGTATCCCAAATCATGCTAGAAGCAGGAAGTGCAAAAAGAACGTTCATGCTGTGAATAGATCGGAGTGGTCCCCATGCTAAGTCATCGTCGGGGTTTCGATTGAAATCTCCCATAAGTATGATGTCATTTTCTTTAGGATCACTATCTTGGATATTCTGGTAGACAGTTGCCAATCGTTGGATTTCTTTTCTTCGTTCTCCTACTGTGTTGCCCCAGATTACATGTATAATGATTACCGTAAAGTCGAACTGACCAGCTTTAAAGGTAGCATAATAGGGACAACGTAAGAATGTACTGTCTTGATAAATTTTTCCTGAAGTTAAAAGGCGAACTCTGCTTGTATCGTATAGAAATGCATAGTATTCTTTGACACCAGCACCTACTGCTGGGCTGAATTCGTATCGATAGTTTTTTCCATATTGACTTTTAAGCATTGCTACCATTCTATCCATGATTGTGGAGTCACGTAATTCTATGATTCCAATGAAATCGAATTTTTGAGCAACTTTACAAATTTTTTTTAACTCATCATCTGTTCGATTTTTACTAAAAATTCGAATATTCCATGATGCAAGTTTCAGATACGGTGCATCCGTTGCATCTTCCACAGCATATGATGTGTCTTCGTATAGATCTATATCTTCTATATATGATGAGTCTTCATATAGATTTCTATATTCTGTGTAAGATGAGTCTATAGATGTCGTTATAGATGCAGGCGTCTCTGTAGATGCATAAGGTTCGCTAAATTCACAGTGTTGAGCTGTAATCGGCAAACCTAGAGCTAAAGGTAAAAATAACAAAAAAAAGAGTATTTTTTGTTTTGTTTTCATAGATCACCTCTCTATAATAAAAGGGGTTGATTGATTTTTTATACTCTTAAGAAATTATAAACTTTTGAAAATCAAAAGTCAAATTGAAAAATATCTTGTTTATTTTTCTATATTTGTTTATTATACAATCTGTTATATATATTTATGATACTTTTTTAGATATGTTTATATTTATGATGTAATCTTCTATATATGTTTATAATGCAATCTTATATATATATAGTACGTTATAAAGGAAAATTTATATGAAATTTTTTTATCCTTCACGAGCATATACTTTTTTTGACCGTCATGGTATAAATAATCTTTTTCAAGAAGCTAGTTCAGTTTTAATTGGAATTGCAGCTGGTTTTTATTCTTTTGAAAAACGAGAAGAATTTTTAGGTCTTCTTGGAATGCCCGAAGGAAGACCTTTTGAAATGAGATGGCCTGGTTCTTGGACAACACCTAAAAATATTAATTTTTTTCATACTTGTTTATATATTTTTATAGCTATTGTTATTATTAAATTGTTGATATATTTACGAATTTTAGATTTAGATAGACTATTTGGCTACAAAAGTAAGCGTAAAACATGGATTGATTTAAATGGTATTTTGCAAGAGATACTTACTATCATTATAGGTATAACTATTGGTATTTTTTCAGCTCCGATTACAAAAACAAGTTGGTTTGGATTATCTAGTTCAGAACAATTTGTCAATCCTAAACCAGGTATTATCACAGTCGTAGTTTGTCTACTTTTAAAACTTTTTATAAATGCAAAAGCTCTGAATCCGAATGCCATGTTTTTTAGGAATGGAAAAGTCTTTCAACCTTGGGAAACAAGCAATTATTTACAAAAAGCAGACTGGAATAATACTATGAAAGAAGTCCTATCTACTCTTATTGGTATTGGGGTAGGGCTATATCTTTATGAATCTAATTTAATTTTTCTACCAGGACAATTTATAGAAAAAGCAAGTGATGTTCTTTCTGGTATAAACGAGACAATTGCAACTCCTGGACGAGAAATAGGGAGAACAGTAGGTGTTAGTAAAGTCACGGATCCCATATTTGACATAACAAACGAAGCCACAAAGATAACAAAAGATATTAGTAAAATTCAATGGGTGCCTGATATGACAGAACATGATAAGAAATATTGGACTATCGGGCTGATTGTTGTGATTGTGTGTTTAATTTTTAAGATTTTAATGTACAATAGACGTTTTAACTTTAATGAGTTACGAAATGCTATATTTGGGAAACGTGGGAGGGCTGAGCTTCCAAGTGCAGATAGAAATGAAGTCATTGATGAGATCAATATGTTTTTATTAACATCACTTTTAGGTGTTATGATTGATCCATTATTTGCAAATTTGAAAGGAATGAAAACTCCTTATCCTTACGGTTATTTAAGCCTTGTCATTTTAATTATTCTTACTCTGATTAAAATTGGCTTTATTCTTGATGTGCTTGATTTTAATCCTCGAAGTGCTAGAAAAAGGCGATAATGTGATTGTTTATTAACAAATACCATGTATATTTATTATTTTTCCATTATGGATATAATGAATTCATAATATTTCTATCGTTGATGTTATAACAAATACACAAACTTCAAAAATTAAATATAATAAGTTTTTAAAGCTTTCACACAAATAAAAAAAATAAAAAGGATACGTTATACTTAATAAATTGCAAGAAATAAGTTGACGTATCTTTTTTTTTTATTAAAATTTAGGAAATAAAAGATCTGTTGCTTTTTTTATGGAGAAGGGAAAATGGGATGTTGGTCTTTGATGTTTTTTAAAGTTTTAGTAGTACCTATTAGTATGATATCATGGGGATTATTAGCTATATATAAACCTCCTAAACGAATCCATTTTATGTTGGGTTATAGAACACCTATGGCAAAGAAAAGTCAAGAAACATGGGATTTTGCTCAACAATATGCTGGAAAATTATGTTGGATTTTAGGAAGAATTCTATTAATTATCCCTCTTGTGCCTATGATTTATGTATATAAGAGTAGTTACAATATTATAGAAAAAGTAGGATTAAGTATAATGGTATTTCAAGCTCTAGTTATGTTATTCTCTCTTATTCTTACAGAAATAGCATTGAGAAAAAATTTTGATAAAAGGGGGCGTCGTAGACAAACTCCAATTTGTAGAGATAAATAAAATAGAATGAATTACACAAAACAAGTTGACGTATCTGTATCTTCAGATTAAAACTTAAAAAATAAAAAATAAAGATCTGTTGTTTTTTTTATGGAGAGAAAAAATGGGAGATTGGACTTTTACGTTTTTTAAAGTTATGCTTTTCCCAATTATCATGATGATAATTGGATTATTCAATATATATAGACCTCCTTCACAAGACAGTCCTTTTATACGTCGTGGGTTATTATATACACCAAAGATGAGTGATGAAAAATGGAATGCTTCTTGCAAACATTCTGGAAAATTATCTTGGATTGTAGGAAGGATTTTATTCATTTTTTCTCCTTTACCTATGCTTTGTATATGTTGGTGCGATGCCAATACTGTTAAAATAGTAGGAGACTGTCTGATAGCAATCCAAGTTTTCTTTATCTCTGTCGTTCTTCTTTATGGAGACATATCTTGGAAAAAAATATCTAAAAATTGGAAAAATGGTAATCGTAGTGCAACAATTTATAGAGATAAAATATAGATTAGCAAAAAAATAAAGACTTAGTGTAAAAACAATGAAAGGATACGTTATTCTTAATAAATTACAAAAAAATAAGGTGACGTATCTTTTTCTTTTTATTAAAATTTAGGAAATAAAAAATAAAGATCTGTTGCTTTTTTATGGGGATAACAAATGATTTTATTGACTTATACGTTTAAACTTACGTTTATACCTATTTTAATAATTGTAACAGGAATATTAGTTATATTAAAAATTCCTTATCTATTTAAAAATTCTAAAATAAATGATTTTTTTTTAGAATTGGCATCTACATTTAAGAAAGATCAAGAATCATGGAATGTTGCTCAACAACGTTTGGGAAAATTCTTGTTGATTTCAGGATGTCTTCTATTAATTTTTTCTCCTATGCCTATGAATTGTGTACAAGATAGCGATAAAAATACTATTTGGCAAGTAGAAGAGAGAATATTAGAACTCCAGAGTGTACTTATCCCACTCCTTCTTATGCTTATTCTAGAAAGAAACCCAAATAAAAAAAATGAAAATAATGAAAATAGTCGTCGTAGATCAAAAATTTATAGAGATAAATCAAGTAGAATGTAGATTAGCAAAAAATCAATGCATAAAAATAAAAACAATACAAAAGGATATGTTTACAAAAAATAAGGTGACATGTTTTGTTTATTAAAATTTAGGAAATAGAAAATAGAAAATCTGCTACTTTTTTTATGGAGAGAAAAAATGGGAGATTGGACTTTTACGTTTTTTAAAGTTATGCTTTTCCCAATTATCATGATGATAATTGGATTATTCAATATATATAGACCTCCTTCACAAGACAGTCCTTTTATACGTCGTGGGTTATTATATACACCAAAGATGAGTGATGAAAAATGGAATGCTTCTTGCAAACATTCTGGAAAATTATCTTGGATTGTAGGAAGGATTTTATTCATTTTTTCTCCTTTACCTATGCTTTGTATATGTTGGTGCGATGCCAATACTGTTAAAATAGTAGGAGACTGTCTGATAGCAATCCAAGTTTTCTTTATCTCTGTCGTTCTTCTTTATGGAGACATATCTTGGAAAAAAATATCTAAAAATTGGAAAAATGGTAATCGTAGTGCAACAATTTATAGAGATAAAATATAGATTAGCAAAAAAATAAAGACTTAGTGTAAAAACAATGAAAGGATACGTTATTCTTAATAAATTACAAAAAAATAAGGTGACGTATCTTTTTCTTTTTATTAAAATTTAGGAAATAAAAAATAAAGATCTGTTGCTTTTTTATGGGGATAACAAATGATTTTATTGACTTATACGTTTAAACTTACGTTTATACCTATTTTAATAATTGTAACAGGAATATTAGTTATATTAAAAATTCCTTATCTATTTAAAAATTCTAAAATAAATGATTTTTTTTTAGAATTGGCATCTACATTTAAGAAAGATCAAGAATCATGGAATGTTGCTCAACAACGTTTGGGAAAATTCTTGTTGATTTCAGGATGTCTTCTATTAATTTTTTCTCCTATGCCTATGAATTGTGTACAAGATAGCGATAAAAATACTATTTGGCAAGTAGAAGAGAGAATATTAGAACTCCAGAGTGTACTTATCCCACTCCTTCTTATGCTTATTCTAGAAAGAAACCCAAATAAAAAAAATGAAAATAATGAAAATAGTCGTCGTAGATCAAAAATTTATAGAGATAAATCAAGTAGAATGTAGATTAGCAAAAAATCAATGCATAAAAATAAAAACAATACAAAAGGATATGTTTACAAAAAATAAGGTGACATGTTTTGTTTATTAAAATTTAGGAAATAGAAAATAGAAAATCTGCTACTTTTTTTATGGAGAGGAAAAATGGGAGATTGGACTTTTATGTTTTTTAAAGTTATGCTTATACCTATTATTGCGATGGTAGTGGGATTGCAAGGTATATATAAACCTCCTTCACAAGACAGTCTAGATCGTGGGTTATTATATACGCCAAAGATGAATGATGAAAAATGGAATGCTTCTTGCAAACATTATGGAAAATTATTGTGGATTGCAGGAAGGATTTTATTCATTTTTTCTCCTTTACCTATGCTTTGTATATGTTGGTGCGATGCCAATACTATTGCAATAGTAAGAGAGTGTCTGATATTAGCCCAGATTTTATTTATCGACGCCGTTTTTCATTATGGAGACATATCTTGGGAAAAAATATCTAAAAATTGGAAAAATGGTAATCGTAGTGCAACAATTTATAGAGATAAAATATAGATTAGCAAAAAAATAAAGACTTAGTACAAAAACAATGAAAAGAATACACGATGCTTAATAAATTGTAAAAAAAATAAAATGACGTATCTTTTTATTAAACTTTAAAAAATAGAAAATAAAAATCTGTTGCTTTTTTTATGGAGAAGAAAAATGGGATGTTGGCTCTTTATGTGTTTGAAAGTTATGCTTATACCTATTGGCATGATTTTAATTGGAATATTTCAACAATATCTACCACCTAAGAAAATTTCTTTTAAATGTGACCTTCTTATGCTCAATAGAAGTCAAGAAACATGGGATTTTGCTCAACAATATTGGGGAAAATTATTCTTGCTTTTAGGAAAATATCTATTAATTTTCTCCCTTCTTACTATAATTTTTATATATAAGCGCGATCAAAAAACTGTTGAAATAGTAGGAGGCAGTTGGATAATATTCCAAATTATTCTTATGTATTGCTCTTTTATTCTTACAGAAATAGCATTGAAAAAAAATTTTGATGAAAATGGTAATCGTAAACAAAATAATTTCTAAAGGTAGATAAAGTAGAGTGTAGATTAGCAAAAAATTACGATTTAACGAACAAACAAAAACAATGAAAAAGGATACGTTATTCTTAATAAATTATAAAAAAATAAAATGACGTATCTTTTTATTAAATTTTAAGGAATAGAAAATCTGTTGCTTTTTTATGGAGAGGGGAAATGGGGATTGGACTTTTACGTTTTTTAAAGTTATGCTTATACCTATTATTTCGATGGTAGGGGGATTATTAGATATATATATACCTCCTATAAAATCACCTATGATGGCATTTGGCTATAGATCACCTATGGCAAAAAAAAGTCAAGAAACATGGGATTTTGCTCAACAATATTCTGGAAAATTATCTTGGATTTTAGGAAAGTATCTATTTATTTTATCTCCTTTGCCTATACTTTGTGTATGTTGGTGCGATAAAAATATTGTTGAAATAGTAGAATCTAGTATACTCTTATGTCAAGTTCTAGTCATGTTATTCTCTATTAATCTTACAGAAATAGCATTGAGAAAAAATTTTGATAAAAATGGTAATCGTAAACAAACTCCAATTTATAAAGGTAGATAAAGTAGAGTGTAGATTAGCAAAAAATTACGATTTAACGAACAAACAAAAACAATGAAAAAGGATACGTTATTCTTAATAAATTATAAAAAAATAAAATGACGTATCTTTTTATTAAAATTTAAGGAATAGAAAATCTGTTGCTTTTTTATGGAGAGGGGAAATGGGGGATTGGACTTTTACGTTTTTTAAAGTTATGCTTATACCTATTATTTCGATGGTAGGGGGATTATTCGGTATATATATACCTCCTATAGAAATCAATTCTATGTTTGGCTATAGATCACTTATGTCAAAAAAAAGTCAAGAAACATGGGATTTTGCTCAACAACATTCTGGAAAATTATTTTGGATTTTAGGAAAGTATCTATTCATTTTATCTCCTTTGCCTATACTTTGTGTATGTTGGTGCGATAAAAATATTGTTGAAATAGTAGAATCTAGTATACTCTTATGTCAAGTTTTAGTCATGTTATTCTCTATTATTCTTACAGAAATAGCATTGAAAAAAAATTTTGATAAAAATGGTAATCGTAAACAAACTCCAATTTATAAAGGTAGATAAAGTAGAGTGTAGATTAACAAAAAATTACGATTTAACGAACAAACAAAAACAATGGAAACAGATACGTTGACAAAAAATAAAGTGACGTATCTTTTTATTAAAATTTAGGCAATAAAAAATAAAAAATCTGTCACTTTTTTTATGGAGAGGGGAAAATGGACTTTTGGATTTTTATGTTTATTATAGTTTTAGTTATACCTATTGCTATGATTGGAATTGGATTGTTATTTATATATAAACCTCCTAAACAAATCAATTCTCTTTATGGATATAGGACAAGTATGTCAAAAAAAAATCAAGAAACATGGGATTTCGCTCACCAATATTGTGGGAAATTATGGTGGATTTTAGGAAAGCAACTATTAATTTTCTCTATTATGCCTATGATTTTTGTCTATGGATACGAGGATAATATTGTGGAAACAGTAGGAGGCTTTGTTATTGCATTCCAATCTATACTTATGTGTTGTTCTATTATTCCTGTAGAACTAGCCTTGAGAAAAAATTTTGATAAAGATGGTCATCGTAAAGAAACAATTTGTAAAGATAGATCAACTAGAGTGTAGATTACAAAAGAATCAAGACTTAGTACACAAATAAAAACAATGAAAAAGGATACGTTATGCTTAATAAATTACAAAATAAGGTACGTATCTTTTTATTTGTATTAAAATTTAACATACAATTTTTAAGTGATAGAAAAAAATCTGTTACCTTTTTTTATTTTCAAAGAGTTAAAATTTTTCATTACAAATGTGCTTTGCTTTAATTTTATATAGTTAGAGCCAATTTATAAAGCGTGATAATATTGTAAAAAAACTGAATACAAACATTGTAAAAAAGATTATAAATAAATCAGTTTGACAATACTTTTAAATTTGAAATAATAAAGAAACAATTAAAAATACGAACTGTTTCAGCAAATAAAACCATCAAATACAGTTGCAAATATGGACAAAAGCGAATATATATCACGTAGAAATTTAGAAATAATCTGTAATATATGAGAATGCATGCCTAATGATATACGGAGGAATGGATGGCTAAACGAGAAGCAAATACTGACCTTTGGGTTTATGATATGCTAAAAGATGTAGGCTTAGATAAAAAGTTTTCTGCCAAAGGTAGCACGATTAAAGAAATTAATGAAGCTCTTTCTACAGCTTCGAAAAGAGGCACAGGGAAAGTGGGATTTCCTGAATATGTTGGTGTAGTCAAAGACTTTTTAATTGTCATTGAAAATAAAGCTGATATTAGCAAACATATAGACCGTGATGAAAATGGACTTATAAAAAGTGATGTAAAGTCTGTAACAGATTATGCTGTAAATGGAGCATTGTTTTATGGGATTCACTTAAGTGAAAACACTACGTATAAAAAAATTATTGCACTTGGCATAAGTGGAAACGAGAAAAATTACAATATTAGCCCAATTTTTATTAATGAGAGAGGGGATTATAGAGAGCTAAAAGATCTAGAGACGTTTGTTTCATTTAGGGAAGATAATATCATTGAATACTATGAACGCGAAATCCTTGAATGTAAAACTAATGAAACTTTAAAAACAGAAGAAGTGCTGAAAATTGCAAAAGCTCTTCACGAAGATTTAAGAAATTATGGCAACTTAGAAGATAAAAACAAGCCTCTTATTGTTTCTGGTATTTTGCTTGCACTATCTGAAATAGAGCATAAAAATTTTGATATAGATGATTTAGTAGGAGATAGAATACGAACAGATGGTGAAAAAATATACAAGGCAATTCAAGATAATTTAAGGCGTGCCAATGTCAGCCCTGAGGTAAAAAGAGATAAGCTTCTTAGTGAGTTTAATATTATAAAAAATAGCAATAAAATTAATGAAATTGACGCAACATTAGGCAAAACTCCTCTCAAACATTTTACAGAGATTCTTTATCAAAACATTTTTACAAATATAAAATATAATAGTTCTGCAGAAGACTATATTGGTCTTTTTTATGGCGAATTTATGAGTTATAGTGGTGGTGATGGTCAAACTCTTGGTATTATTTTAACTCCAAAACACATTACAGAATTATTTTGTGATTTGCTTGATTTAAAACCAGAAGATAAAGTAATTGACCCTTGCTGTGGCACAGGCGGATTTTTGATTGCTGCTATGCACAACATGCTTTTAAAAACAGATGACAAAGAACAACAAAGAAGAATTAGGCAAGACCAATTGTTTGGAATTGAAGAACAGCCATATATGTTTACAATTGCAACTACTAATATGATTTTAAGAGGTGATGGTAAGAGCAACCTTGAAAATCAAGATTTCTTTGCTCAAAATCCAAGTCAGCTACAACTTAAAGGCTGTACAGTTGGAATGATGAATCCTCCATATTCACAAGGTTCAAAGCAAAATCCAAAACTATATGAAATCAACTTTACTGAAACTCTTTTAAAATCAGTAATTGAGGGGGCAAGAGTAGCTGTTATTGTTCCTCAATCAACATTTACAGGAAAAACAAAAGAAGAACAAGCAATTAAAAAAAGTATATTGAAAAAACATACTCTAGAAGGCGTGATTACTCTTAATAAAAATACTTTTTATGGAGTTGGAACTAATCCTTGTATTGGAATCTTTACTGCTGGTAGACCACATCCTAAAAACAAAATATGCAAATTCATAAACTTTGAAAATGACGGATATGTAGTTAGTAAACATGTCGGATTAATTGACGATGGTAGTGCTAAAGATAAAAAACAAAAGCTACTTGATGTTTGGAAAGGACATGTGGAAGCACCTACAAAATTTTGCGTAGAAACAACTATTGAAGATACAGACGAATGGCTACATTCCTTTTACTATTTCAATGATGAAATACCAACTGAAGAAGATTTTAGAAATACAATTGCAGATTACATTACCTTTGAAGTGAATATGATAACTCATGGCAGAGGCTATTTATTTGGTATAGATGACACTTCCCAGAAAGAAGACACAATCAACTCTGAAGTGGAAGAACAGGCAAAGAGTAAAAAAAAAAATAACACCTCGTATAGATTAAAATTAAGTGATGTTGAGTGGAAAGTATTCAAAATCAAAACCTTATTTGATGTTACAAATTCGAAACCATATCATAGACAATCATTAGAAAGTCGGTTGATAGGCATTCCTTATATAACAAGAACATCTTTAAATAATGGTCTTGAAGATATAATAGCTGTAAATGATACATTTAAAATCAACAAAGCTAATGCAATTAGTTTAGGTGCTGAAAACGCAGACTTCTTTTATCAGGCAGTCGATTATATAACAGGTAATAAGATGTATAGGATTGCCAATAAAAATGTTAATAAATATAATGGATTGTTTTTGGTTCAAGTATTTCGTTCCAGTATCAAGGGATGTGGTTTTGGATATGGTCAAGGACTCACAGGAACGCGTTTTAAAGACAGAACAATTCTTTTACCAATAGATGAAAACGGCAACCCTGATTGGCAATTCATGGAAAACTACATCAAACAAGAACAAAAAATTCAAGCTCAGAACATTATCGATTATTACAAATCTAAAATAATGAAAACAGCTTTTGATTTATGGGCTTAGAAGATGTTAAATGGAAAACTTTTAAGGTTAATGAAATTTTTGAGGTTAAATCAGTAAAGGGGAAAACCATATCCAATTACGTCGATGGTAAAATTCCTTATGTTACAACCTCTAGTCAAAATAACGGTGTAAACAATTTTGTTGAATCCTCTGAAAATATAAGTTCTGAAAAGGCTATTTCAATTGACCCTATAGCAGGGAAAGCGTTTTTTCATGATTATAATTTCATAGGTCGAGGGGGAGCAGGTTCAGCAATCAACTTATTATACAATAGCAATTTAGATAAATATAATGGACATTTCATTTGTGCGATGATTGAAAAAGTCTCACAAGAAAAAGCATCTTATGGCTTGGCTTTAAATGGTAATAGATTAAAAAATACAAAGTTTATTTTGCCAGTAGACAAAAATGGAAACCCTCATTGGGATTACATGAGTAAATTTATACAAAACATTGAATCTGAAAAACTTCAAAAAGCTGTAGCTTATGTATATAAAATATATATAAGTTAGCTATTTCAATAGCTTTTAGGCATGAAAACTAAGCGAAAAACAATGGAAAGAATTTTGGCTTGAAAAAGATGGCTTTCAATAGTATAGATCCAGTATTGTTAGCAAAATAAAAACATTGTATATTTACATCTAGAAAAGTTACTAGAATTCGATCAAGATTAGGAGATTAGAAATATGTTTGAACATGGTGCCAAATGGTTGTGTGCAGATTTTCATTTGCATACCAAACAGGATACTGAATTTAATTTTAAGGGCGACGGAAATACATTTATAAATTCCTATGTAGATAAACTTGTAGAGCAGGGGATTGAGATAGCATGTATAACAAATCATAACAAGTTTGATAAAGGGGAGTATAAGGAATTAGCGAAGGAAGGTAGAAAAAAAGGAGTAAATTTTTATCCTGGAGTAGAGATTTCGGTTAAAGAAGGTGCTAATGGTATTCATTGTTTAATTATTTTTAATGAAGATGAATGGGTGAAAGATCATCCAGATAATCCGATAGATAAGTTTTTAAATGAGGTATTCAAAAATGTCCCTAATAGGGAAACGGCAAATGAAAAAACTGATACTGATTTAATGGGTACAATTAAGGCTCTAGTAAGTTATAAGAAAGATTTTTTTATAATTCTTGCTCATGTAGATGATGACAATGGTTTGTTTAAAGAATGCGAAGGGGGATTAATTAAGAAATTAATACAAAATAAGGATTTTTATAAGTATGTTTTAGGATTTCAAAAATCAAGAAATAGAGATAAACAAAATAAGTATATTAATAATTGGGGTGGTAAGGAATTGGCTCTAGTTGAAGGGTCTGACTGCAAATCTATCGATGATATTGGGAAAAATAATACAAAAGTGTTTTTAAAAATGGGTGATATTTCTTTTTACACCTTAAAGTATGCATTGCAAGATTTTAAAAATCGTGTTTGTAGTGAAAAAACAAAAATTAAACATGGATATATCCATTCTGTGAGTTATAAAGGTGGAAAATTCAATGATAAAAAAATTGATTTTTCTAAAAATCTAAATACTCTAATTGGAATTAGAGGAAGTGGCAAATCTTCTATACTAGAAACAGTAAGATATGTATTAGACTTAGAACCAAAAATTGATGAAGATAATTATAAGAAAAAATTAGTAAAACATGTATTAGGGAATGGTGGACAGATTATTATAGAAGCATACGATAAAACTGGGAAACAATATGAACTAAGTAAAATATTAAACAATAACACATCAGTACTAGATAAAAATAAACAGAAGTTATCTATCTCAATAAATTCGATTATTAATAACCCTATTTATTTTGGGCAAAAAGATTTATCTTCTACTGTACAAGGTCATGAATTTGATTTATTGGATAAATTAATAGGTGGCAAGCTTAAAAATTTGGAAGTCTCTAAATTTAATAATGAGTTAAAAGAAAAATTTAAACAACTTCTGACGCTATCAGACATAAATTCTAGAATAGAAGATTTAAAATCTGAAAATAATGACATTAATCATAAATTATTAATATTTAAAGAAAAAAGAATAGATGAAAAAGTAAGAAAACAAACGTCATATGATAAAGATAAATTAATGTTAAGTAGTATGATAACGAAAGTAAATGATATTTTTAAGCCTTTAAATGATATCTTTAATAAATTCAATTTAGATGAATTGAGTGTCAGTAAGTATGAAACTGAATATAACGATAAGATATTTTCTGAAGCGGAAGCTTCACTAAAAGACGTAAGAAAATTATTATCTGAAATAAATATAAATATAAACAAAATTAACGAAAAATCTTCTAACTTACAAAAATTACATAGTAAGTTGCTAGGGAAAATAGAATCATTACAAGAAGAATTTGCTAAAATTAATAGGGAAATACAAGAAGATACATTGAAGATTGATGATTATATAAAATATTCAGATAAACTAAATAAGAATGAACTTGAAATTAAAAACCGAGAATCTGAAATCGATACCAAAAGGAAAATAGAGGAAAATATAAAAGATATTATTCAAAAAAGAAACGAAGCACTTAAGTGTATATATGATCAATATAAAACTCATATAGAAAAAATTAATCAAAGTCAAAAAGAGTTAAAAATAGAGATTATTTTTCAGGGTAATAAGGATATTTTTAAGAAAGACATACAAGAAAATTTCCAAGGGACAAATCTGCAGGGCGTAAAAAGCGAAGAATTATCAAAAAAATTTTCTGATTTTGTTTCAATCCTAGAAGATTATTTCTTAAATGACGGTAAAAAATTAAAAGAAATAATAACGGATACAATGTATAGCAAGATATCAGATAATCTTAAAAAAAATTATAATACATGTGTTGATTTACAATGCCCTAACCTAGTAAAAATATACTATCATGGTAAACCGCTTGAAAATTATTCCATAGGACAAAGAGCGTCAGCTTTGCTTTTACTTATTTTAAATCAACAAGACAGTGATGTAATAATCATTGATCAACCAGAGGATGATTTAGACAATCAAGTTATTTATAAAGAAGTTATTAAAACGATTAAAGAAAAGAAACAACACATGCAATTTATTTTTGCAACACACAATGCTAATATTCCAGTATTAGGTGATGCAGAAATGGTTATATCAACAAAAGATGAGTCTGGAGATGATAATAAAAAAATAAGTGTAGAGTCTGGTAGTATTGATTGTCCTACTATACAAAGAAATATTATTGAGATTATGGAAGGTGGAGAAGAAGCCTTTAAAAATAGGAAAATAATTTACGATGTTTGGAATAAGCAAATAAAGAAGAGTTAATTCCTTCTTACCATAATAATTCTTATAATTTTACTATATTGAACAAGTTCAAAAATTGTATTCATGACATAGTGCGTTTGTTATTTGTTTTGTGATACATTGCAATACGTCAATGACTACAGAATTTCCTAGTTGTTTATATGCTTGGTGATTACTGGGATTGAGTTTGTAGGTGTCGGGGAATCCCATAAGTCTTGCACATTCACGTGGATGGAGTTTTCTGATTTTGCCATCAATGAAATAGCCACCTGTTTTAGAGAAAATACCACCACCATATGCAGATAAAGTAATGGCAATTCCTTTTGGAGAATAAATTCTTTCACCTTGTCCTCCTTTTCCAATTGTACCTACTCGGATTGTAGAATTAGAATTGTGATGGATAGATGCTTTATTATTTAGTACTATATCATCTCTTTCAATGATAAGGTCTTTTACTTTATTATTTGGCAATAGAAAATTTTCTACATATTTATTCAATTGAAAAGGTTTAGGAAAAACAAATGATGTTCTTTGAATGTCTTCTCTAAAGCAAATCATATATATACGTTCTCTATTTTGAGGGATACCATAATTTATAGGATTTAAAATATCACTATCAAAACTATAGCCCAATTCTTGCATTGTTTTTCTGACAAGTTTTAAAGTATTTCCAGAATCGTGCGTAGCAAAATTTTTGACGTTTTCTAAAAAAATAATCATAGGTCTTTTTTCTTTTACGATCCTAGCAACATCAAAAAATAGTGTACCTCTGCTGTCCTCAAATCCCTTTTGTTTTCCACTGATGGAAAATGCTTGGCATGGAAAACCAGCACATAGAATATCGTGATCTGGAATATTTTTTTCATGTACTTGTGTTATATCACCTTCTGGCATATCACCAAAATTCATTTTGTATGTTTCTTTTGCATATTTATCCCATTCATTAGAATATACACATTTTGCACCAAAAGATTCAAGTGCAAGTCTAAAACCGCCAATCCCAGCAAATAAATCAATAAAGGTATATCCTTTTAATGTTTTATTTTGTATCTCCATCATTTTTATACCTCCTTTAATTTATAGTGCTATGTGCTATAAATATTATAAAAAAAACCTTTTTATTGTCAATACAGAGCATTTTAAAAGAAATAATATTCAACTCTTTACAAGTTCGCTTTAATTTAATATAATTAAAGCGAAAGTGTAGGAGGTAGGAATATGAATACCTTAAAAAAATATTTGATGGAAAATTCTGTTATTACAAATAAAGATGCTAAAAATATTGGAATAGGAAGGCATATTTTATCTGATTTAGTAAACCAAGGAAAGATTGAAAGGATAAGACCAGGAGTATACCAGAAAGCAGGAGAAGTAGTAGATGATTTTATTCTTATTTCATCAAATAGTAAACGGATAGTTTTTTCTCATCAAACAGCTCTTTATCTTTATGATTTATCTGATCGCACACCAAATATCTTTCATATATCTGTACCACAAGGCTATAATGCATCTCATATCAAAAAAAGATATGAAAATTTGCAAGTCTGGTATATAAAAAAGGATTTATATCCTATCGGAATAACAGAGGTAGAAACTCCTTTAGGAAATACAGTTCAAGTTTACGATATAGAAAGGACAATTTGTGATATTATCCTTGATAGAAAAAAGATAGATAAGCAAATATACATATATGGATTAACGAGGTATTTCAAGAAAGCAGATAAAAACCTGAGAAAACTTATCAAATATAGTAGAAAATTCAGTATAGAAGATGAAATCAGGCGATATGTGTATTTACTTAAAAAGGATGGAAAACATGAGCTTAACTTTATTGTAGAGACTAAAGATATTGAAAATGAATCCTCACTTAGATATGAAGAGAAGTTGAGGATAGAATCGGCTAGAAAATTCTTTGAAACTTTAAAAATTGATGGAGTAAATGTTAAGTTTGAAAAGCAACTGAAGAACGATGACATAGAGAGTTTGATTAGGAAAATATTGTTAGCGGAAAATACAGGGGTGAGCAAATGAAGCAGAATGCTTTATCGGAATCAGAATTAACAAAATTATTTACTCCTAGTAAATCTAATCCAAATTATATCCATGGTAGAGAGAGTACAACTGTAGAGTATAAAGAGTCGTATAATAACGGAAGCATGGCGCAATATTTTAAGACAATGGCAGCATTTGCTAATGCAGACGGTGGATACATTATTTTTGGCATAGGAGATAGTCCAAGAGAGTTTTTAGGTTTATCAGACAAGTCGAAGAATCAATTTGAAAACATTAGGATTGAGGAGTTTACAAGCAATTTAAATGATTATTTTCAACCGGAGATCAAGTGGGAGCATGCAATTTTTGAGTATCGAACTAAAAGTTATGGAATAATTTATACTTATCAGTTGAAAAACAAACCCTGTATTTGTTCCAAAATGTATGACTCTAAAAGCAATAAGAAATATTCGTTGGAAGAGGGAGATATTTATTATCGATATAGAGGTCGTAGTCAGAAGATACGATATGCTGAATTAAGAAATATTTTTATCCAAGCTGCAGATCAAGAAGCACAAAAATGGCGAAAATTGATTGAGCAAACTGCAAAGATTGGGATTTCAAATGCTTCTGTATTGAATCTAAACAATGGAGAAATGAATTTAGACAATTCAACCATAGTAATGGATGAGGAATTGGTCAAGGAAATAAAGTTCATAAAAGAGGGTAGTTTTGTAGAAAGAGATGGAGATCCTACCCTCAGATTAGTGGGAAATATTAAAAATATAAAGACATTTGATGGAGTTGTTGTTAATACGCCTAGATTGCAAGCTATCGAACAAGAGGATATAGTGAGGGCTTTTCTAAAAAATAGTATTGTGGAGGCTCCTTTAGAGTTTATTAAGGTGATTACAAGCTGCTCAAGTGGCTTTCAGCCTATTTATTTCTATATAAAACAGTCTGGAATGTCCATCAATGAGATTCTTGAATATATTGATGGAATGAGTAAAAATACACAAACAATCAAATTGATTCTTCAGAGATTAAAAGGAAGAAGAGAGGAGCAGCAAACGCCTCAAAGAAATGAAACTGAATCATCACAGAATAAATTCAGATACTTACACAGCTGGGTTGATAAGCAAATAGAAAACATTGTTGAAGAACTCGATAATGAAAGGCAAGATACTTGGTTTTTACAATCATTTTTAATGATAGATTCAGATGTTTTGATAAAAAATTCAGAATACTATAAGAACATTTTGTTCAATCTCTATGAGCGGAGATATAAATATGCATCCCCGACTATTTCAAGCTATTTTAGAAAAGTTTTGTGTAGACTAGATGAAGTTCTTTATTTTGAACAAAATGCTTAACTGGAAATGGAAGTGGAATGGGAGAAAAAATTGAAAAACCATACGGATTATCATGGACGGAACGGAAATGAACTGCCCACAAACGCCTATTTTAAACGGTTTTGAACCCCTCGAACAACCGGATAAGAAGAGTATGAATAAAAATAACGAATCTGAATGGCGAGCCCACCTTAAGCAACCATTCTGTTTCGTTGCCTCAAATGAATAAAAAGGTGAATAGGTAACGTGTTATGAAATTAAATAACTATATTTTAGCAACAATGACGCGTGAAGAACTTCTAGAAACTTTAGAGACAAGTAGAAAGGGTTTATTACTTGACGAAGTTCCAACACGTCAAGAAAAGTATGGTAGAAATGAAATCAAGTATAAGAAGGAAAAAAGTGTATTACAAATTATTCTTGAATCATTTTTATCACCGTTTACATTGGTCTTAATAGTTCTAGCATGTATTGCTTTTACTACAGAGTATCTTTTTGTAGCAAAAGAAAGTAAGGATTTAACAAGTGCTGTAATTATTGTTAGTTTGGTTTTGGTTAGTGCTACTTTAGAAATTGTACAGAAATTAAAAACAAAACGTTCTATTGAGAACCTAGACCAAATGGTAGAAGTAACATCTAGCATTATCCGAGAAGGTAGAGCTGAAGAAATTCCTACAGAAGAGATAGTTTTAGGTGATATTATTCATTTATCGGCTGGCGACATGCTTCCTGCTGATGTTAGAATCTTGGATAGCAAGGATTTGTTTATTTCTCAAACTCCCCTTACTGGTGAAAGTATTTTAGTTGAAAAAAGTGCAAATGGTAAAATTAAAAAGGGGCAAGCTGACACTGAGTTCCAAAATATGGCATATATGGGAACAGAAGTAGTGAGTGGAACAGGGCTTGGTGTTGTTGTTAGATTAGCTAATGAAACACTTTTTGGAGAGATTGCAAAGAAACTTCATTCCAGTCCTATTAAAACTAATTTTGAAAAAGGAATAGAATCAACTTCCCATCTTCTCATTAAGTTGATGGTAGTCATTGCTCCCCTTGTCATTTTGATGAATGGTTTTTCAACAGGTAGTTGGATACAAGCTTTACTCTTTGGTATATCTGTTGCTGTGGGGCTTACTCCAGAAATGTTGCCTGTGATAGTAAATTCAAATTTAATAAGAGGTGCAAAACGTCTTTCTGACAAAGGCACTATTGTTAAAGATATGAATGCTATACAAAATTTTGGTGCTATAGACATACTTTGCACAGACAAAACTGGTACTCTCACACGAGATAATATTTCTTTGGAATATTATTTAAATAGCAGTGGGGAAGAAGATTTTGAAGTACTTAAGTTTGCTTATTTCAACAGTTCTCTTCAGACAGGTCTTAAGAATGTAATTGATCGTGCTATTATTCGAAGAGGGAGAAAAGAATTACCAATCCATGACCTTGTAGCAAAAAAAATAGATGAGATTCCCTTTGATTTTGAAAGAAGAAGATTGAGTGTCCTTGTGCAAAAAGGACATAGGCAACTCCTCATTACTAAAGGAGCGATTGAGGAAATGCTCCATGTTACCAATAAGATATTGATTAAAGGACAGACTCAGGAATTAAATGAAGACCAAAGAATTAAGGCTTTAGATTATGTTCAAAGTCTAAATAAAAAAGGATTAAGGGTATTAGGATTGTCACTAAAAGAAATAGTCCTAAGTCATGATGAAATTTCTGTAAAAGATGAAAGTGACATGACTTTAATAGGTTATCTCGCTTTCTTAGATCCACCAAAAGAAGGAGCAAAAGAAGCCATTGAAGCTTTGGCTAGAGAAAAAGTTCAAGTCAAGGTCTTAACAGGAGACAATCAGTATGTTACGCAAGCAGTATGTCGTCAAGTAGGAATTGATGCAGATGATTTCTTAACAGGAGATCAAGTCGAATTCATGAATGATAACGAACTTAAGAGGGCAAGCAATGAGTATAATATTTTTGTCAAATTAAATCCTACTCAAAAAGCTCGCTTAGTTAAGCTTATGCGTGAAGCTGGTCATGCAGTTGGTTTTCTTGGTGATGGTATCAATGACTCGCCTGCAATGAGAGAAGCAGATGTTGGTATATCTGTAGATAATGCTGTTGACATAGCTAAAGAATCAGCTGATCTTATATTATTAGAAAAAGATTTGGGAATTTTAGAAAAAGGTGTTATAAACGGAAGAGAAATTTTTGGAAATATTATGAAGTATATTACCATTACAGTTTCTTCTAATTTTGGTAATATTTTTTCTGTGTTGCTTGCAAGTATTTTCCTACCTTTTTTACCTATGCAACCTATGCAACTTTTATTTTTAAATCTCATCTATGATATTTCTTGTTTATCGATTCCTTTTGATAAAATGGATCCAAAATATTTAAGAAATCCACAGAAATTGAATTCTGATGAGGTAAGACGATTTATGCTATGGTTTGGGCCTATCAGTTCTATATTTGATATTTTGACTTTCTTTGCCCTTTATATTATTATTATTCCTAAATTTTTAGGTAGTGGATATAGGAGCTTGACAGGTGATGAACAGCTTATCTTTATCTCCATCTTTCATACTGGTTGGTATTTAGTATCTTTATGGACACAAACTTTAGTTCTGTATACTTTGAGAACAAAAAAGATTCCTTTTCTACAAAGCAAGCCTTCCTTACCTATGTTTTTAGTGACAGGTTGTACTGTAGCAGTAGGAACTATTATTCCTTATACAAAACTCGGTGTAGCTCTTGATTTTATATCAATGCCAGTAGATTTTTGGTTCTATTTATTGACAGTAGTATTTCTCTATTTATCTATTACCACTATAGTAAAAAACATATACATTAGAAAATATGGAAAATTACTATAAAAAATATTATAATATCTTGTTATTAAAGTAGTGCAACTTTTATGAATTCGTCGGAGTTTTTGTATTTTTAGTGATAGCAATTTTTTAGGAGAATAAACTTTTTAACCTTGACCGCTTTTTTTTCATTGCACTTACTCGTAGTTCTTCTGAAGCAGGATAGTTGCATAAATTTAATGACAAATAACTAGTGCTTAGATATATAGGATATTAATAAGTATTTTTAGATATTTTAAAAGGAATAATATTCAAACTCTTTTATAGATTCATTATAATATTGTAAAGGAGCTATTAAGTGAAATCTTATGAAGAATTAAGTCTAAAAAAACCGCTAGAATGTAAAACGTATAGAGAAGATTCTGATTATATAACTCAAGCCATGGAGTCTATTCTTGAAAAAAATGAAAAAATGGGGAATAATAGGATAATCATTAATACTAATTTAAAAAGAGGTTTGCCATTAGAAAATATAAATAAAATTGCAGGTCCGATGATTGAAGCATGGGCATTTGATGTTTTCAGTGATTTAAATGAAGATCCTAACAACGAATATAATTTAATAAATGTTGAAGCTCAAGAAAGATTGGCAATGGCAGATATAATTCTTCAGTTTCAAAAAAATAATCATTATATTACTGGCAATGTTGATGTTAAAGCAACTTCTGAAGATATACAAACATCTGGGAAAAGTCCTAATATAACATCATTTAGTAGAATAAGAACAGCTTATGTTGAAGATCCAGACTTTATGTTTATTATCCTAAGCATAAAACATAAGGTATATTCTAAAAAAAATGAAGTTACACGACTTTTTGAAGGAATAATGGAAATTACAGATTTTAATGCATATGATTTGAAATATATATCTACTGAAGATATTTCATACAACCCTGCACTTGGGACCGGACAAATTCAAATAAAAGATATCCATTATGTGACACGAACAGAAAGAACGACTTGGGAATTTTGTCAATTATTGGATTATAAATATATGCATTCTTCAAGGAGAACTTTTAAAGATTGGTATAGAGAGGCTAAAAGATGGGGCTGGATAAAGGAGTAAAAATACAACTGTTATTAGGCGATGTATTAGATAAAATTCAGGATATTGAAGACAAATCTATAGATTTAGTAGTCACAGATCCACCCTATAATCTCAATAAAGATTATGGTAAAACAAAAGATAATTTAATTCATGATGATTATATAGAATTTACAAGAAATTGGGTTAAGGAAGCATATAGAGTACTGAAAAAAAGTGGTACGATTTATATATTTATGGGAACAAGGTATATTTCCTATCTTTATATGATTTTAGAGCAAGAGTTGGGCATGAAGTTTAATTCTTGGATTACTTGGCACTATACACAAGGTATAGGTAAAAAAAAAGGATTTAGCCCAAGACATGATGATATTTTAATGTTTAATAAATCAGATGATTTTACCTTTAATCTTGATAGTGTTAGAGTTCCACAAAAATATTATAGAAGCATAAATAATATGAGAGGAGCAAATCCTGGGAATGTATGGGAATTTTCCCATGTTCATTATTGTAATAATAATAGGAAAAAACATCCAACTCAAAAGCCAGAAGCTCTTTATGAGAGAATGATCTTAGCAAGTTCTAATGAAGGAGATACTGTCTTGGACTGCTTTTTAGGTAGTGGAACTGCTGCAAGAGTTTCTCAACAATTAAATCGTAATTTTATTGGAATTGAGATAAACCCTGAATATATTGAAATTTCAAAAAAAAGATTAGAAGAGCCTTTTAATGGTTTTGATAGTACTGATAAACGAATGGTGAGAATTCCTAATGATTTAAATGATAAAAACATTAGAGATAGATATGTTGAAAATCACATAGAATGGTTTCTACAAAATCATGAAGGTGATATCCAAAAATTTTTGCAGGATATAGAAAAAAAATATGATAACAATGAAAAACTTTATGAACAAATGATGATGGATTTTTGCATTATAAAGAAATGATAATGGAAGGATATTTTTTTCATAAGTATGAAAGATAGGATAAAAATGTTTCCATTGTGAAAGATGAATTTTATGAGATAAGTTATGTAGAGGAAGGAATAAAAGGAACTTGCGTGTTTTGTAGAACACGCAAGTTTTTTAATTTTATAGTAATTCTTTGAAAATCTTGAGACCTCGTTCAATGGTTTCTTCTGTCACTGCAAAGGAAATGCGGAAGTTTGTGTTGGTACGGCTGAATGCACCGCCAGGAATGATGAGCATTTCTTTGTCTAGTGCTGCTCTTATGAATTCATCGGCGTCTTTGTATTTTTTGGGTATTTCTGGGAACATGTAAAAAGAGCCTTGTGGTTTTTGAACGTTGTATCCTATTTCTTTAATTCCGTTGTAGATCATGTCTCTCTTTTTTCTATAGCTTTCAATATAAGAAGACATGTCAAGATCAAAAGCTTGCACACATGCATATTGTGCAGGTGTAGGAGCACAGACAAAAGAAAATTGTTGCAGTGTGAGCATTTTGTCTAGGATAGATTTTGGACCAGCTGCGTATCCCATTCGCCAACCTGGCATTGCATATGTTTTGGAATAGCCAGCAAGGAGGAGTGTTTTTTCAGGATACAGAGGTGCCATAGAATGGTATGTACCATCATATACAAATTCGTCATAAATTTCATCGGAAATGATGATGAGGTCATGTTTTCTAGCAATTTCTGCAACTTGTTTGAGAATAGGTAATGGTGTGACTGCACCTGTTGGATTGGATGGATTATTTAAAATAATCAACTTTGTTTTGTCTGTAATTTGTTCTTCAATTTTTTCTGGTTTAATTTGAAAATCAGGATACAGGTCATAATATTTTACTACTCCGCCAGTAAGTAAAATAAGATTCTTATACATGACGAAGTATGGATCTGGAAGTAAAACTTCATCTCCTAGATTAATAAGAACCAACATAGCCAATAGTAGACCGCCAGAGGTACCAGATGTAATAAAAATATTTTCTGGATTATACTCTCTTGTTTTTAATAAATGTTCTCGGACTTGGTTTCTTAGTGGCTCAATTCCTTGGGTCACACTGTATCTGTTACACCCTTTTTGAATGGCTTCAATGGCTGCTTGTTTTAGTGGTTCTGGGACATCGTAATCAGCTTGTCCAATAGAGAAATTAACGGGATTTTCAATTTTTGCCGCTAAATCGAACACTTTGCGAATTCCTGACACGGAAATGTCTTTCACTCTTTCTGCAAACATGATTTCACCTTTTCATTAAAAATACCAAGTTTATTGTTTTTATGCTTTTTTTATAAAAATAAAATATCCTTAACTTTTCGTTAAGGGTTTTTTCGATGTAAAGTTTTACGCATTTTTGACTAGATGGTTCTTATAGATGGAATTATTTTCCTTTTTTTCCTGTTGTGGCTGCAGATGCTGATTTTCCTTTTGATTTTTTCATTTTAAAACCAGCTCGCATTTTTGGTAAACCATAAACTGAATCGCCTTCTTTCCAAGTGCCTCTTTCTTGCATTAAGACGACACGTTCGGTTCTTTTTAAAACGTTTCTATAACGTTTTAGTGTCGAGCCAACGCGTAAACTTTTGTGGATGGACATGTTAAAAAACCTTTCTTTCGATTATGTAAATTTTAAACGTATAAAATTTATTTTTGTAATTTTGTCCTTTGAGTTAGATTATTGACAAAATTGTATAAATATGTTTGAGTTCCTCTATTATTGCAAAATTTTTTGAAAAAGTATAGAAAATTTTTTTTTATTTGTTATTTTTGCAAATATTTTTGTATTTTTTTTTCTAGTTTAGTTAATTTTTCTTCTAATTGTTGAAATTCTTTTCTAGTTGGTATGTTAAATTTATCTAAAATAAATTGCATAAGAAAATCAAGTCGTTCTTCCCATTTATTAGGATCATTTTCTTTTGTAATAGTTTCTTCAATAGATAATGCTGTTTCTCCAATAGTATGGACTATTTTTTTTGCATATCCATACATAGAATCGCTCCCTTTTCGTAGGATTTCTGCAAAGAATGAAGAGGAGTATCGCTGTTGTTTTTTTGTTCGATTTGCAATGATTTGTGACAATATTGCTGCAGTTATATCTTCATTAGTTTCATTATCTATGATTTGAATAGATTCATTTTGTTGTACAAATTTTTCAATTTCTTCAAATGTTATGTATTTTTTTAGGGTAGAATCATACATTTTTCTATTAGCGTAGCGTTTGATGTAGTGCACTAATGTCTCCTTATTTATCAAACACTCGATAAATATCTTCAATGTCGAATGGTTTTCTTAAATAGCCATCTGCTTGACCTACATATTTCATAAGCGTAGCGTCTACAGCCTGTCCTGTGATCAAAATAATCTTTGCACTAGGTACTAATTGTTTTATTTTGTCAAATATATTAAGTTGATTACTTTGTTCTGTATGTTGTACATCTAAGAATATGTATGCATATTCTTCTTTTTTACAAAATTCAATAGCCTCAATAGGATCTTGGACTTTCCTTGCTGTCCAGCCTCTATCTTCCAATACATAGGCAAGTAAATCTTGAACAGATTCTATATTCTCAATAATAAGAGCTCGCTTTTCTAAGGAAGATTGTGGTACTCCTTGAAATTTTATGTTTTCTTTTTTCATAGAACTTTGTACTGTAACAGTTGTTGTTACAGGTAAGATAACAGTAAAGTTGCTTCCTAGACCTACTTTACTCGTAACGTTTATGTCACCTCCATGCTGTTTTGCAATGTTGTAACATAATGTTAGTCCAATTCCCTGCCCAGGAAGATTTCCGCCCCCAAAGGATCCTTTTGTAGTATAAAAGGGTTCGAATATCTTGTCTAATTTTTCTGGTTCAATGCCCTGCCCTGTATCCTGAAATGAGATGTGAATCCATTGTTTATCTTCTGTTAAAGTTGTTGAAATAGTGATAGTGCCTTTTTTTTCTATAGAATGGCATGCATTAATGAGTACGTTCATAAAAAGTTGTTGTATTTTCCCAACATTTAAGTAGGTTTTCGGCAATTCTGGAAAATAATTTTTAATAATTTCCACGCCTTCGTTGTGCAATGCTGGTTCTGTTAATGTTAAAACATTTTCTAGAACATCGTGTAGATTGATGAATTCCATGGTTTCACCTTTTTGTTTAGAAAAAGTGACGAGTCGTTCTGTGATTTCACAAGCTCGTTTAGATTGTTCAATGACGATGTTTACAAGTTTTTCTTTGTATTTTTCATTTTTAAGTGCAATTTGAGCAAATCCATACATGCTTGCAAAGATGTTGTTGAATTCATGCGAAATACCTGAAGCTAATAGACCAACTGCTGCCATTTTTTCTGTTTGAACGAGTTTTTGTTGCACTTTTTCAAATTCTTCTGTTCGTTCTTGAACTCTTTTTTCAAGTTCTTGGTTCCATTCTGCAATTTCTTTTTCTTTTTGTTTGATTTCTTCATAAAAATAAGCATTTGATAGAGCAATAGCAATACAATCTGCTAAAATGCTTAATAATCGAGTATCTTCTTCATTATAACTAGGTGCATTGATTCGATTAATAATGCAAAGGACACCAATTGTGTTTTCCATAGGTGGTACATTAGATGTATTGTTCCAAATAGGAACTGCAAGTAATGAGTCTTTGTTATTAGCAATTTGTTTTAAATCATCTGGCATATTTTCATATTTTTGATACAAGATGGGTTGGTTATTTTTTAGGATATTCTTAATAGTGTGAGGAATGGGAATAGTGCGTATTTTTTCTTTTTCAATTCCATTGGCTGAGGCAATTTTTAATGTGTTGTTTTCTTGTAAAAATAAGAAACAGCGGCTTGTATTGAAAATTTGAGCTGCATAGTATGTTGCATCTTGTAAAATTAGATCTTGACATAAATATGAAGAAATTTTTTTAGTAGCATCTGATACAGCAAGTAAATTTTGTTGAAATAGTTGTTTTGCTTGGTAGTATTGAGCATTTTCTAAAACAATGGATGCTTGAAGTGCAATTTGTGTGAGTAGTTCTAGATCGTCTGTCTTAAATTTCCCTCGTATATGTGAATCTAATTGAATGATGCCCAAAATTTCTTTATTGCGAATAAGAGGAGCACAAATTACAGATAGAATGTTGTAGGAAATAATACTTTCTTGAGCATTGAATCGTTCATCATTCATGATATTTTCACAAAGTAAGGATTCTTTTGTTTGAAATACTTCTCGAACAATACTACCGCTTACTTTAGGATTGATAATTTCACCAGCTTGGCTAAGTCCGCCTGCTGCAGTTAATTTTTCTCGTGAACTGTCGTACAGTACAATAATAGCTCGATCTGCTGAAAATTCACTTAAAAGTATTTGTAGTAAACTATTAATTAAACTTTTAAGTTCACGACTTTCACTCAATGTATTGGCAACTTTATATAATATAGAAAGGCGACGTTCTGTTTTATTTCGTACATGAAGTGTGTCTAATATGTGTTTTGTATTTTTGTAGTATTGAAGGCGTGATTCTATTTTTGCTTCCAAGGTATCGTCTATGGCATTGGAATTTTGAATTTCAGTTGTGTCATCATTGTATAAAAATGTATAGTCACCTATATTGACAATATCGCCATGACTCAATACTGCATTCTCTACTTCTTCTCCATTAATGCAAAATTTATTCATAGAATCTAATGTTGACATAGATGCTACGTCATTATGTATTTGTATTTTAGCATGTTGTGATGCAATTTGAGTAGATGGTAGTCTGATTTTACAATTAGCACTACTTCCGATAATATCTCCATCATGGAGATTGATATTTTCTTGAATTTCTTGTAAATTTGATGCATCCATAATAATGAATTGAGCCACGTGAATACCCTGCTTTGCTAATTCTGTTGTTGAAGACAGATTATTTTAAAAGGATTGTTTCTACTGTAATATACGATACAATATTTTTTTCATTAGAATCTTTTTGACCATGGGTATATTATTTCTTATTTTTCTTCATTGTCTTTTCTTAAGTCATGATATTGTTCTGGAAGTTTTTGATAGTCTTCCTCAAGTTCTTCATTGCTATGTTTCTGAGATATAGGAATAGTATTGTCATAGGATGCTAATTTATTTTCAATGTTGATCAGGCGTTTATTGATATTTTGTAAGTAATCTAATTGGTATAAATAAATAATTAAAAATCCAACTACTAATAAAATAGTACCAACTAGAAATCCTAACATGAATTCTCCCCATATAAATTTCCTATCTGAAAACTTTCTCATTTTTTATTCCTTGTAAAAATGGAGTGATTCTATTTGTTAAAAAGATGGTAGTAGAAATGATAAATATTGGAATACAAACAAATTGTGCCGCTGTAAGTCCTGTATTCCCAATAAAAGGTTCTACTCTATAGGTCTCAATGATAAATCGCATAGCACTATAGAGTATAAATAATAAACAAGCTGTTTCACCATCATATTTTCTTTTTGGATAAAATAAAAGAAGGATAAAATATATCAATATTGCATGGAGTGAAGAATATATTTGTGTAGGGTAGACGGGACGAAAAAAATGATGATAAGCATCAGCAGGCATATGTTGTTCTAAGGCTTGCAAAATAACAAAGTTTGGAAGATAACGTTGATATTTTTGTGGCAAGTATTGTTTTTGGAGTTGTTGAATATTTATACCTCGTAAATGAAATTCTTCACTAACAATAGAATTTGCAGGAAATTGTACTGCAAAGATAGTATGATCTGGACAAGATTGCCCATAACAACAACCAGTTAAATAACATCCTAAACGTCCAATGGAAAGACCAATGACAAGACAAAAGGCACATGTGTCCAATATTTTAAAAAAAGACAATTTTTTAATGTACATATAGATAATTAAACAAACGAATGATAAAAGAAAACCACCATAAAAGACAAGTCCACTTTGCCAAAATGCAAACATCCTCCAATCGTATTGTTCCCAATAAAGGTAGCAATGTAGAAAACGACTCATTATAAAGAATGAAAGAATTATAAAACTAATATGAATGATTTTCTTGATTTTTGTTTGTTCTAAGAATTTTGTCTTTGCATGATGGTAATTTCTATATGCATAGTAAACTATCCATCCTAAGAAAAGGAAATCAAATATATAAAAAGATCCTAGTTGTACTGCAATTATTTTTCTATATTTAATGGCTATAGTTATGACCATTGCTATTATGATTGGTAGAATAGATTTTGTATTATAATACATTGCTACAGCAAGTAAACACGTAGGAATAATTGCGAAAAAATTGATTTTTTCAAAAATGTTAAACAAATTAAAATTAAAAAGTTCAGTATGTTGAAAAACAAAAAAGGCACGAGCACCTATGAGACTAGCAAGTAAAATAATTAAAAGAAGGTCATAAACAAGGTCATCTGAAAATTTTTGTTCCTTAAATCGTAATTTACCAATAAATAGACAAACTACAAATGCTAATCCTAACATAAAGCCATAGCTATAAACAGAATAATTGCCTATATGAAATAAAATTGGTTTCATACTGATTACTTTCTTTTAAAATTCATACTCTATTGATGCTATTTTTATAATACTAAGATTATGACTAATCTTTTCAATGATTATCACTAAATTGCTAAAATAACAATCACTAAGTTTATTTCTTTTGAAAAATAGAGTGATTTTATTTATTATTCCTTATAAAAAATGGAGTGATTCTATTTGTTAAAAAGATGGTAGTAGAAATAATAAATATTGGAATACAAACAAATTGTGCTATTGTAAGTCCTGTATTTCCAATAAAAGGTTCTACTCTATATGTTTCCATAATAAATCGCATAGCACTGTAAAGTATAAGTAATAAAAAAAATGTTTCTCCATCATATTTTCTTCTTGGATGGAATAAAAGAAGGATAAAATATATCAATATTGCACTGAGTGCAGAATATATTTGTGTAGGATAGACGGGACGAAAAAAATGATGATAAGTATCAGCAGGCATATGTTTTTCTAAGGCTTGCAAAATAGAATGGTTTGAAAGCTTATGTTGGTATTGTGAAGGCAAGTATTGTTTTTGGAGTTGTTGAATATTGATACCTCGTAAATGGAAACATTCACTAACAATGGAATCTGCTGGGAATTGTACTGCTGTGATAGTATGATCTGGACAAGATTGTCCATAACAACAACCATTTAAATAACATCCTAAACGTCCAATAGAAAGACCAATGACAAAACAAAATGTACATATGTCCAATATTTTTAAAAAAGGCAATTTTTTAATGTACATGTATATAATTAAACAAATACATGATAAAAGAAAACCGCCATAAAAGACAAGACCACTTTGCCAAAATGCAAACATACTCCAATCGTATTGTTCCCAATAAAGATAGCAATGTAGAAAACGACTCAAGATAAAGAATAAAAGAATAATAAAACCAATATGGATGATTTTTTTTATCTTTGTTTGTTCTAAAAATTTTATCTTTGCATGATGGTAATTTTTATATGCATAATAACCAATCCATCCTAAAAAAAGGAAGTCAAATATATAAAAATACCCTAGTTGTACTGCCATTGTTTTTGTATATTTGATGGATATCGTTATGATAAATGCAATTGTGATTGGTTCAATGGATTTTGTATTATAATAAAGTGCTACAGCAACTAAACACGTAGGAATAATTGCCCAAAGATTAATTTTTTCAAAAATATGAAACAGACTAAAGTCAAATAATTCAGTATGTTGAAAAACAAAAAAGGCACGTGCACCAATGAGACTAGCAAGTAAAATAATTATGATAAAATCATAGGCAAGGTTATCAGAAAATTTTTGTTCCTTAAATCGTATTTTACCGATAAATAGACAGACTATAAATGCTAGCCCAAACATGAGTCCATAGCCATAAATAGGATAACTGCCTATATGAAATAAAATTGGTTTCATATACTATTACTTTCATTGAAAATTTTTATTCTATTAATTTTATGGGTTATAATATAAAATTACAGACAAAATTCTACTAAGATTATCAAGTTTCTAGAATGATTATAACCAAGTTTCTAAAATTTTTTCATAGTAGGTTGCAATTTCTATATTATTGCGTTTTTGAGCACCTTGAATAAGAATATTGCATTTTTCTTGTAATTTATTTTTTGCTGCTTTTTGTTGTTCTTTGGAAATATCTTTGTTTTGCAAACATTTGAGAATCGATTGGACTCGAAATCGATCCATTCCCCAATATTTTCTAGAAAGTTGGTCTTCATGCCCGCCTGTTTTTATAATGAGTGCTTTATCGATAAAGTGGTACGGATAGTAAATAGCACCTCGCAACCAAAGGTCGTAATCTTCGCATGCAAATAATGTTTCGTCAAAATTTCCTACAGTTTCAAAAAAAGAACGATGCATCATCACAGAAGAAGGACTGACAATGCATAGATCTAAACATTTTTCAAAAATCCACCCACTATATTTTGTATGTTGTTTGCATTGGTTGACTCGTTTTCCGTTTCGTATCCATATTTCATCTGTGTAATTAAGAATCATACTTTGATCTGATTGAAAAGCATTGTATTGCATTTGCAATTTTGTTTTTATCCATTGATCATCAGAATCGCAAAAAGCAATGTACATACCTTTTGCATGTTCTAAACCTTTATTTCTAGCACTAGATACGCCAGCGTTTTTTTGTTTTATATATTGCAAACCTTTTTCAATATAGAGCGTTAAAATTTCTGCAGTATTATCTTCGGAACCATCGTCAACAACTATGAGTTCCCAATTTTTAAATGTCTGTGCATAAATAGAGTCTATACATTGCGTTAGACAATAGGCTCTATTGTATGTGGGAATTACAATGGAAATTATAGGATTTGTCATGACAATAATGTTTCTGCTTCTTCTATGCTACTAGCAAAAGTAAATATTTCTGCTAATCCTAGGATCTCAAAAACATCTTGGACAGCTGCACTTGGATTTATAAGGATAATATCTCCATCGTGATCTTGAGCTGTTCCAATAGATGCGATAAAAATTCCTGCTCCTGCACTTGAAATATAGTGAATGTCTTCCATATTAACCATAAGCTTGAAAAAATCATTGGAAAAAAATGCTTCCAATTGTTTTTCCATTTTTTCATATGTAGTGGCATCTAAGGATCCTGTAATTTTAATATAGGCAATATCATCAGCAATTCGTTTTGTATCAATGCTCAAATGAGCCATTGTAATATTCCTTAAGTATTTTAGCTATTTCTTGTAAGAGTGACCATGGTAATGTCATCACTTTGTAGAGCTGTGGAACGCCATTGTTCTAAAGATTTAATGACATAATCAATGAGTTGTTGTGAGGTAGCTTTTGTTTGTTGTGATACTTGAGACATCAATGCATAAAATTTATCTTCTGTATATTCTTCATCAAGAGGATTCATGGCTTCTGGGACACCATCTGTATAAATCACAAATTTATCCCCAGGGTTTAGTATAATTTTTTCTTCTTTAATAGCTCTAGTAAAAAATCTTCCTTTATCTAAGCCAAGTGCCATACCTTTTAAATTTATCAATTCATACATTTGTCGATGAGCACGCCATATATAAGCTGGATTATGCCCTGCAGAGCAAATAGTAATGCTATGATCTCGTACGTCCAAAATGCAATAGATAGCAGTAACAAATAAGCCAGCTGTTATATCATCTGCTAAGATTTCATTTATTTTAATGAGTGCTGTTTTAGGAGATAAATGAAATTTTGATTCTGTTCGAAAAAATGCACGTGTCATTGCCATAATTACACAACCAGGCACACTTTTCCCAGAAACATCTGCTACAATAAATCCAACATGGAAGTCATCAATGGGAATGATATCATAATAATCACCACCTACTTCTTTTGCGGGTTGATAATAAGATCCAATATCATATCCTGGGATAATAGGGATTAATTTGGGAAGTAGATTTTTTTGAATTTCTCTCGCAGTCATAAGATCATATTCTTGAGCTTGGTATTCTAACTCGGATTCATGTGCATTTTTTAAATTTTGTGTTAAAATATTAAATGTATCGGCTAGCAAGCCAATTTCATCTCTAGAAATTGGTTTGGTAACATGAGATAAATCACCACTTGAAACAACATTTATATCATGAAGAAGTTGGGCTATGGGTGCAGTAAATTGTTTTGCAAGAATCATAGAAATACAAATTACTAATAAAATGGCTAAAATAGTAGTAAAGGCAATTTTATGAAAAAGTGCAGTGGTTGAAGCAGTAATGTCTTTAGGAGAAAGCATCACAATAATTTGAACAGTTTCACTTTCTATTTTAACTTTTATTTTATATGCTTGGATTTTTTCAAATCTTTCACTATTAGATATATGACCATAGATGACTTGCATATTTGTTTCATAAAGATTACCATCAATATTCAAAGTAAGAGTTTCTTCACTTCCTTTGATTTCGTATTTTCCTGTATTCAATCCATCTGTTGAACTACTGTTTGTGCATAAATCTATAATCTTATTATCTTCTGTTACAAAAGCAATGCTTACAATTTCAGTCATTGGCGACGCATGCATAGGATAAGATTTCATCTCATTTAAATAATTGGTATATCTTGTATGAATTTCCTGCAATTGTTCGTTCTTCTTTGTATAATCTTCTTCACTCTCCTGTATATGTAGGCAATCTTTCACATATTCTGTAGCTAATTTTGTCATGGATTGAACAAGAATAGCACCTTTTCGATCAACTTCTTCTAACAAAGATTCTATTGTATGGGAGTATACCATATATTCAGACATTAAACATAATAAACTAGAGACAACAATTAACATCAATGTTAATTTAATAGTTACCGTATATTTTGGTCGAAATTTTGTAGAAACAAATTTTGTATTGCCAATTTGTTTCATATTTTCCAAAATCGTAGTACTAGCAGGATCTACAGGATCTACCTCAATATTTCGTGCCAATTTTTTCCTTCTCTGTGATGAGGTTCGTCCTGTTCTTTGTACTCGTCTTCTTCTAAAATCTTGTTCTTCTCTCATGATAAAACCACTTTATTTTATAAAAGTTATAAATTGTATATTTAGAATTTGGAAATAAGATAGACCAATTAAAACCACTATTGCATAACATGCTGCAACTAAATCATCCATTAAAATTCCCCACCCTTGAGGAAGTTTTTCTACTTTATGGATTGGATATGGCTTTGTGATATCAAACAAACGAAATAAACAAAATGCAATTAGCATAAGCTCCCAAGTAGGTTGAAAAAAAAGAACTGTTAAAAAATATCCAGCAACTTCATCAATGACTACTTGTTTTGGATCTTTTTTATGAAAATGATTTTCTGCCCATGGTCCAATCCATACATTTCCTATCGATGCTAATAAAAGAAGAATCAACATAGTAGGAAAAGTATAGCTTGGATTAGTATGAAAAAAAAACTTTGTTAAAAGGAAATAGAGAATGACCGCACCTAAAGTTCCAAAAGTTCCAGGTGCTTTGGGTGCATATCCACAATAAAAAAAAGTAGCAACGCAGTTTTTTATGTGTTTCATGTATTATAATCCTAAATAATTGCTCTATTTTTTATTACTAAGTACTCAATTATCATAACTTAAAAATAGATTGTATATCTATCATAAAAAAAATAGCAATGCAATTTTTCATGTATTTTATGTATGATAATTTCCAATGATTGCTCTATTTTTTTATTTCTAAGTACTCAAACTTATTATAACCAAAAAATTGGACTCAAAAGACTAAAATAAAGCAACCATGGACAAGCAATGCCCCATAAGTCTAAATAAAGATAATATAAAACTAAAGGGAATGTTGTCCATATAAAAAGCCAAGGAAATAGATTTATTTTCCATTTCCATAACAAAATAATTTCCATAATACAAAATAAACAAAATTCCACTAATAATAATTTATAGATAGAAATTCCTTCACACCAACCTAAAAGAAAAATTAAAGGACAATGGACAAGTAAAAAGAGTATTCTTTGTTGCCAGTTAATCTGTTTTAACCATATCTTACTACTTTGTCCAGTTATCACAAAACAGAATCTAAAAATCCACCATAATTTATAAGGATAATTACTAAAAAAACTAAAAAACATTAAAATAATAGTACATAGCCACATACATAAAATTGTTGACTTATTTTTCATGACAATACTTTATACTTCTAGGTTGGAGATAGTAGGCAAATCAAATTTAGGTAAATTTTGTCCAGCACTAGGCAGATTTATATCACTTAAATTTGCAGGCTTACTACTATTAACTTTAGAAGTAGTAGAAATGCTAAGTTGATTTATATTTAAATTTTCAGAAGTAGTAGCAACGCTAGATTGATTTATCTCTAAATTTTCCGCTTCTCTACATTCTTCTGCACTTGGAATATCAAAATCAGGAGTTAAGTCTTCTTCCACATCTTTATTTGCTATATTAGGAGCTATGCTATCACTAGATGGTTTTGTTACATTTTGTGTTCTGAATGTTTTTTTTGTCTCTACTGCATTTTGTAATTCTAGTTTTTGTTCTGTTTTCTTTGCTTCTAGTTCATTTTGTGTTCTGAGTGTTTTTTTTGTCTCTACTGTATTTTGTAATTCTAGTTTTTGTTCTGTTTTCTTTACTTCTAATTCATCTTGTATTTCTACATCATTATTAGCATTTTTATTTTTTGATGGTTTTTCATCAAAATATTTTACCATACAAATAGAAGTGCCTTCTGTTTCTGTAGACTCAATCTGAACTTCATCCATCATCTGTTTGATTAAGACTAACCCCATGCCTCTTCCTTTGTCTTTTACTTTTGTTCTGTCAAGTTCAGAAGATAAAATCGATGGATTAAAAGTTTTGACGCCACTATCTTTCACTGTGAGCTTCAATTTATCATGATAGACGCTGATTTTTAGATAGATTTTTTTTGTTCGATCAAACTTATTCCCATATTCAATAGCATTGGCACAAGCTTCATCTAAACTCACCATTATATTAGTTCTAGTCTGATTTTTAAAAAAATTGTCAACAAAAGAAAAAATAAAATCACGTAATTTAGCAAGGTGTTCCATATCAGATGGAAGAGTGATTTCAATTTCTTCCGCATCAATTTTTGTTTCTTCATCCTTTTTTGTCAAATTTTCTGGGATCGAGATAACATGAAGTATACCTTTGTCATCCACTTTATGAATAGATTTACAATAGGGACAACGATAATGCCCAGGTCTTGCAAAATTGCTAGTACGATGACATTGCGTACAAGAACGAGCTATAGGGAATTCGATATTGCTAGTTTCTTCTACTGGATCTTGAGTTTTCACTTGAAAAGGTGGTGCCTTTTCTTGAACTTCTTTAATTTTTAAATTTTTTGGTTCTCTAATGGCTTCTTCAATGCTATCATGAATAGGACAAATACTTTCAAATCCTAATATTTGAAAAATATTACGTAATGAAGGATGCATTTTGCATAATGTGACTCTTCGATTACTTTTTTCTTGTTCACGTAAAATAGCACCTGCCAAAACACCAAAACCTGTACTACTCATATAAGGAAGTTTTTCCAAATCTACCACTAATTGTTTCCACGGATTTGCAAAAACTTTCTCTATAAAATTTGAGAAATCAGCACTATTGCTTAAATCCACTTCACCAAAAAGTTTCACTATAGCAATATCTTTTGAATTTCGAATATAATTAAAATCCATATGTAATTTTTTCATAGCATTGATTCCCACATGTTGCAACAAGTTGTGTTACATTTTTACAAGGCCACAACATATTTAAGACTTGCAACGTATTTGCAAAATCTTTAGGAAAAGGTGCTTGCAACGTAAGCATTTCTTTTCGAGAAGGATGTTCAAAGGTAAGACTCCAAGCATGTAATGCTGTTCTTTCCATAAAAATGGTGTCACGTTCTACATGAGAAAGACATTCTGGTACAGAAGATACATTCTGTAAAATTCTTTCCCAATTCAATATAGGTTGTGCATCATATAAAGAATCTGCTACAATTGGACAACCTTGCGATTTTAAATGAACACGAATTTGATGAGTTCGACCAGTTTCAGGAAAAACATGCACAAGAGTAAAATGAGGATACTTTGCAAAAACCTTGTAATTTGTAATTGCTTCTTTTCCACCGTGAGAAACAGTCATACGCTCTCTATTTCTAGGATCCATGGCAAGAGGTAAAGCAACAGTCCCATGATCAAATCGCATTGTCCCTTCTACGAGTGCAAAGTACTGTTTTTGAATTGTTCGATTTTCAAACTGCTCCCCTAACGAAGCATGGCTTTTATTATTTTTTGCAATTAACAAAATTCCACTTGTAAAGCGATCTAGACGATGAACGATTCCAGGTCGATACACATCATTTTCATCAGATAAATTTTCAAAGTGATATAACAAACCATTGACTAAAGTCCCCTGCATATGACCGCGAGAAGGATGAACTACTAAATCAGCTGGTTTATTTAAAGCTGCTAGATCCTCATCTTCATAAATAATATCTAAAGACATTTCTTCAGGCTTTAAATGTAAAGGTTCTAATATTGGTAAATCAATAGAAATCGTCTGCCCCTCTTTAATTTTATCACTTGCTTTTGCTTTTTTCCCATCCATCAAAACATTACCAGCTTTAATAATCTTTTGAAGATACGCTCGCGAGTAATCATTAAAACGTTTACTTAAATACGCATCTAGTCGATTTCCTTCAACTCGACCACGCACTCGAAACTCTATTTTTTCAACTTTTTCTTGGTTAGGTACTAAGGGACGCTCTTTTTTAGGGAATTCCACATTATCCATTCTATACTCATTACAATATAATAAAAGACAAAAACATATAAAGTGAATAAATTATTATATATTATTATAAATAAAAACTCAATAGAAAAAATACACACAAAAAACAGAGATGATTTCCAATCAACGTGAAATCATCTCTGTTTTTTATATACAATATTCTTATTTTATAGACAATTTTCCTATTTTTATTGCGGTTATCGTATATGAAGTGCAGGATCGCCTAAGATATGGTATTTTTGAAAAATCCCTAAAATCCTCTCATCAAATTTTATAGACAATTTTCCTATTTTTATTGCGGTTGTCGTATATGAAGTGCAGGATCGCCTAAGATATGGTATTTTCGAAAAATCCCTAAAATCCTCTCATCAAGCCAACCATTTGTATCGTATTCTCGCAATACTTTAATTCTTCCTCGATATAAAACTTGACCAAGTCTCTGAGCTGGAGAAGTGCATTCTTGAAACATTTTTGGCCAAATTCCTCCCATAAGTCCTTGATTAAAAATATTGTTTACTGGATAGGTAGTTTCTTGGGTAGGAGCAATGATAGCAACAACTCCATGTTGTGTATTTAAAAGTTGTTCGCTGAGGCTTTCTTTATCTGTATTTATTTTTTCTGTAGCTGTTTCGCTAGATTGTGATTCTGTTTCTGCATTGAATTTTCCTGTAGCACAGTTGACATTAAAAAGAATGGGAAATTTATTATTATATAATGCTGCAATGTCTTTTATGTGAAAGTAAGGATTTTGCCAAGTTGTTTCAGTTCCATGTCCCCTGTGATTAATTAAGGCAACGCCTGTATTGATAGCATTCACAATATCTTGGGTAGTGCCATTGAATGTAATGTCTTTAGCAACAGGAGTTCGATTGCTATAATATGTAGGAGTAGTCCCTTCTGTTTTTGTATAAATTCTTTGGCAATTATATTGTCGCTTTGTTAAAAATTGTTGAAAAAGTTCACTCGTATATATATAGTCTCTGTCGCAAACACCGTCCAATCCTGCATCTTGAAAATGTGAGGCAAATACTACTTTTTTCCCAGGCATTGTGCTTTCATAAGAAATTGTTTTATGAATAATAGCAGTTAATTCACTTTCTGTGTTGACAGGAAATCTTCCAAGATAAACATCTGGAAATAAATCTCCTTGATCATCTAATAAACTGTAGTAAAAATCTGTTCCATCACCATTTTTATATTTCACAGGAATATATTCTACATCACCAACTAATAAGATATATGTTAAATTTCCATTTTGCTGAAAATATCTTATCAAATATTTATGTAAATGATCTGCTGTTAAATATGGTTGCGAGGCTTTAATATGTTCTGTTGTTTTGATGACAACTTTTAATCCTTCCTGCGTCCGCCATTCTACAAGAGGCTGTAATGTTTGTTCAAATTTCTTCGGCGTGATAATTAAGTATTCTTCTGACGGTTCATCTTGTGTTTCATTGTCTATGTCTTCTTCCCAAGACACAGGCTGAATGAGTGTGTTGAATAATTTTGGAATCGATTTTGTAAAAATATTAGGATATTTTTTTGGAAAAATAAGTTGAATGGTTGCTTGTTCTGCAACTAGAAGTTGCTGTTTCTCTTCTATAACTTGAAAAGGATACATATTAATTTTTAAAATATCTTGATCTCCTGTATGCCCTATTTTTTGAATATTTACTTTTAAAGGTGTGTGACGAGGTTGAAATTTATTACGAAGTACCATTTCACGGCTATAAAATTCATTATTTTGAATAAGTTGGTCAGCATTTTTTACAATAGGCATGTCGCCAAAAATTATAGTACTTGAATATTGAATCAACAATTTTGGTTCTGTATTTTCTGGGACTGTAATAAGATGAGAAATAAAAGGAACTTGAAATTCATTTGGTGTTTTTAATGTATAGGATCCTGGTGTATAAATTTGATATGCTTGTTGCTCGCTATTCCATTTTTTGAAAAAGCCAGGCCAGTGAAGTTTGATTTTAATCGTAGTATTTATTTTTTCTACATTGCTTTTGTAGGTTGTTGGTTTTTGAGAATTCATAGCTTGCCATGTTTCAGAACTGTATGCAGGATGAACAAACAAAATAATGATTAGGAATAAAAATATTTGTTTCATGAATAAACTCCTTTGATATAGAATAAATTTATTTTATTTATTTTTTGTTGTTTTTGTGATATGCAACTTACATGCCAACCTTGTATAGCAAGTAAAATCAAGCCTGAACAACAAATTATAAAAAAACAAATTCTCTTTTTGTTGCATATTTTTCCTATCAATTTTGTTGCAAAATCGCACGTTTTAACGTTTATATAAGATTTTTACTTGATTTTTTACAGAAAAAACAATGAAATAAAAGCAAAGAACTATGCATTAAAGAAAAGAGGTTTTCATGAATCCTGTTACATTTAATACAATCTATGTAGAAAAAGATGTTTTGCAATATCCATGGGTACAAGAATGTTTAAATCTCTGTAAAGCATCTGTCATAGAAATACAAAGCATTGCAGAAGAAATAGACCGTTCCTTTGTTTTGCCATATCCACAAGATCCCATTGGTGCTAAATCTCTATTTATAGGAAAACAGCGAGGCATTTTTATTCGTCCTTGTCCTTGTTCTTTAGAAACAAAACGATGTGGCTATCATTATTTAAGCCTTGGAATAGGTTGTCCTTTAGAATGTACCTATTGCTTTTTGCAAGGCTTTTTAAATACTTCCTCACCGATTTTATATGTAAATTTTCCAGATATGGAAAAAGAATTAAAGGAATGGAATCAAAAAATGCAAAATATGGGGAAGATTTTGCGTTTAGGAACAGGAGAAATGACAGATAGTCTTATTTTTGACCCCATTTCCCACTTTACTCGCAAATTAATAGATATATTTTCCCCTTTTGATCATCTTCATTTAGAATTAAAAACAAAATCTATGTGCATTGAAAATATTTTAGACAAAGCCTCACCCAATGTATTTATAGCTTGGTCCTTAAATCCTGCTCCTATCATTGAACAAGAAGAACGAAAAGCTACCACGCTACAAGAACGACTCATGGCAGCAAAAAAAAGCGTGCAAGCTGGCTTTTCTGTAGCTTTTCATTTTGATCCCATCATTCCTATAGATGGTTGGGAAGATTTGTATAAAGAAACAGTGGAACAATTATTTACAACAATCCCCGCTTCCAGCATTGCTTGGATTAGTCTGGGAATTTTTCGTATTTTTCCTGGATTGCGAGATACTATTCGACAACGCCATCCTTATAGTCAAGTACTTTTAGGTGAAATTTTGCCAAGTTTTGATGGAAAATTGCGTTATTTTAAAAAAATACGAGTGGATGTGTATAAAAAAATGAAACAATGGATTCAAAATTATAGCAATGTGCCGTTATATCTTTGCATGGAAAGTGAAGAAATGTGGAAGGAAATTTTCCCAGAACACGCTCCCAATTGGTTTGATATTCATCAATGTTATTTTATAGAATCGTAAAATTATCTTGTTTTTTAGATAAAAATACATTTAATTACCATAAAAGATTGTACGTATATTGCAAAAATAGATAAAAAAAGGTAAATTTTAAAATGGAAGACTTAAATAGAGTTTTAGACACTTCTGAAGAAAGCATGGCAGACAGTACTATTTTCAATTATCTTTCTGAAAATGCACAATTAGAATCTTTAGAAGCATTGAAAACTGCTCAAACTTGGACTGGTTTTTTTAGCTTATTAAAGGAATTGACTAGGGCAAGTTTAAATGATTTTTGGTTTAAAGTGGCCATCCTACTAACACTTTACCAAAACACAGAAAAAATACAGTGGACTCCGCAGGAAATTGTTCAAGAATTTCATTGGATTCAAGAAAATGTACGTAAAAAACTAATCGCTCAATTAAGTAAAAGCACTTGGCTAGAATTTTCTGAAGGCACTTATAAATTGAGTGTATTTGCCAGAAGTATTTTAAGTACTTTCACTTCTTTAATCCATCAAGAAAATATGGCAGATGCCTTAGGAGCGAGCATTTCTTCATTAACACTATTAGAAATGTATCAAAACGATCCAACAAATACTTTGCGCATGTTTTTAAATGAATTGATTCGTGTAGACAATGACATTGTCACCACTATGGAAAGTAAATCTGAATACTTAGTACGAAAATTAAATAAACGGATTCGAAATCAATTTAACGTTGCCATTAAATCGCGCGAACATTTAGAAAATTTACCAACAGACAACTATAATTCCTATCGTTTAAAACAAGAAATTCATGAAAAACTTTCAGGATTCCATGCACGCCTATCCCAAGTCCAAAAAGCACAAAACGATTTAGTTGCTCGCCAAATTATTTTAGCTGATAAAACCCTCACTCACAATGACATCAACACATATTTAATTAATGCAACTATAGATGATTTAGCAAAAATTGGTCGTAAAGCTGTTTCCATTCCCATTCAAGTCAAAGATATGATTCCACAATTGATGGTCTATGAAACTGAATGGCAATTAGAAAAAGAACAAATACAAAAAGATCGACGTTCTTGGAGCGAAGCAGAAATGGCAAAGGAAAGCCAAGAAACTCCATTACAACAAAGTCGTTTTTTAAATTTTGTAGGTGAAATACAACAGACATTAAATAAAAACAATATATTTACATTAGAAAAATTTATTCCAAAAGAAAATTGGAATATGTCTAGTTTCCGATTTTCTATGATTTCTGTGTTAGAAAGTCGTGATGTTCCCATGCAACTAAATCCACAAAAAGGCACTATGTGTCCTAAATTACAGATTGAATATCCTGAACAAGAACCATTTACTGAAATGATCAATGATCCTTTTACTGCAGTAAAAGAAATCACTAAAGCAAACGTTGCATATGCAGAAGAATAACACTTTAAAAGAAGAATCAATGAATTTTTTGTTGCAATAAATAGAATAATAAAGAAAATACAAAATATATATTATAAGAAGAATCATTAAAAGAAGATATAAATAAAAGAAAAATCATAAAAAGAAGAATAAAAAATATTTTATTATAATAAAAAAATAATAAAAAATAGATTATTATTTTAGTATATTATATATTCTATAAATAACTTATATATAATACAAAAAATTAATTTTTGAAAGAATAATAAATATTCATTTTAATATAATAAATTATATTATTAAATTAATCATTAAATATATAAAAAAGAAAAATAATTTAAAAAAATATAAAAAGAAAATAATTT